>Ga0265798_10000286_pt1 | contig 90797 bp, 91 predicted proteins | sample P3T30metagenome_FD_192430 | JGI IMG/M metagenome (GOLD analysis project Ga0265798, IMG submission 192430) | Plant litter microbial communities from East Loma Ridge, Irvine, California - P3 T30 | ecosystem: Environmental > Terrestrial > Plant litter > Unclassified | place: USA: California... | reverse complement strand
CTCTTGTTGGTCGCGTAGCTCGTTCTTCAGTACAGACAGCGACATCAGTGGCCAAAATGCCGATGTCCCTATCTCCATGGGGCGACAACAACCCAGTCACACTTCCCAACGTGCGCTACCGCGACGCCGTACTCTTCACTACCTTTGCATTCGTCGGCGGCCCCCTCGTCGACGGAATGGCAGACGGCGTAACCTCAGCCTTCGGCGCCGACTCCTTCATCAGCGAGATCGTGAACTCAGGAGCCGGAGCCATTGCCGCATCCACAATCGTCAAATACGGCGTCTTCCAAATCGTCGAACAAGCCATCGACAAAGGCATCATCGAGCACATGCTCCCCGAAGAGGAAAAAATGCTCCAAACAACAAACGTCAAGAGCTTGCAAGTCGGCATCAAGCACAAGTTAATGGGTGTAGACGCGGACGTGAGATTCGTGGGTACATATCCTACGACGGATCCATCAGCGTGCGAAAAGGGTTGGTTCTGTCCGTACCTTTTTGCGTCGGCGAGAACGCCGAGTGTGCCGCGGAGTAACGACTTTGCTATTGCGCAGTCTTTTGGACCGTTTCTTGGAGGCGAGTTGGCTTTTTGTGGGAGTGTGGAAGGTGGATTTGGCTAACATGAGGATAGGTGACTATCTTCTCGCACACAAAATCCTGTCGGAAAGCGCACATACTCTTCCCATGTGCGAAGCCAACCCCGAAATCGACATCGGTACAAATCGCATGGTCATACTGTTCACTGGCATCGCAGCATATCGCGGCGTAGTACGTCCCCTTCCCCATCCCCATCCCATATCGTCTACTAACACCCTCTTCCCCAAGTGGTCTCAATCCCGCAGACCTGGCTGTGGTACCTTAATCTTCCACCTCCTCGACGGCTGTCCCGCGCTCGTCATCCCCGTCACAAAAGCCGCGCCCATAACCGCCTGGTCACCCTGGACGCTCTCGCAGATGCGCAATCCGCAAGCCAGTGGGTACAGCCCGGAGTGGCAGCACGAGCAGATTTGCGAGTGGCTGGACACGATTTTTAGTCTGGCGCATGTGAGTCCTGTGCTGCAGAAGAACTATGTGGATGTGCTGGGGAGGATGGTGAGTTTGGTGATCAATGGCGCGTTGGCGTTGGAGAGATGTGCGCCTGTATTGGGGAAGTTGGATCCTGAGAGGGCGGGTATTGTTATGTTGAGGTATTGAGGCGAAATTAATAGATGCTGTTGAAGGTTATGAGGTATGGAGGCGGGATGTTAGGAGGAAATCAGTGATTTTGCAGCGAGACATGGTGTATGTTGTGATCGTTTCTCCTCTTTCTGGGATATTCAACGTGAGGCACGGCAATTGAGAATGAGATTGTGTCACTCATACTGAGGTATCAGACACTCTAAAGATCTGAAAGATCCGGGTCGTCGCATCCCAGCCACCCTAAGGTTGGCCGCGTCTGAGCGTTACCTGGCGCGAAGCACACGCGTTAAGACGCGCCTTCGAACTCTCTAACCAACCCTACGTTCCCAGAACATGATAACAATGTCGGAATCACGAGACCCGAAACGCTACTTCGCTGTCCGAAGTCCTGACCGGTATCGTGGCGTCTACCATGTTCGTTGGGAACAATTCAGATTCCTTGAGAGCGCCGATGATCTTGAACTTCGACCCTTTGACAATGTGGTCGATGCTACACACTTTGATAAATATGGACATGCGGTTGGTGACGCTGTTCAATCTTGTCCGGCGGGTGGGCAGTGGAAAGAGGGTATAGAATTGGCGAAGGAAACGCGACGGGAAGGACGGTCGTCGAGATTTGTGCGATTCCAACAAGGAGAGGAACACGAGAATAATCATATCAAGGAGGAAGCCCCAGGACATGGTACTGCACGGAGGCTTCCTGAAGTACAGCAGACCTATCCAGGTCGCTACATCGCCGTCGCCAAAGGCCGAAAACCGGTGTCTACGACGACTGGGCCGAAGCAAAGAAGCAAGTCGATGGCTTCTCAGGATACGACTACATGTGCTTCGATGACATGAAATTGGCTGTCGCATACCTGCGTTCAAGCGGCCTACCCGAGCACGAAATGCGACTTTTCCGCACGACATTCAAACAGCTACCAGGATTCACGCCAACCCCAAACGAATCATTCAAGGACGAGTTCAATCGATTTGCGAGCTCGCAGGGTCTGAGTCAGCACGAGAAACGAGTGGCGAGAGTCGATGCTATCCGCAACGAAGTCATCAGGCATCTCCTCCCGGATGGTGTCCGTATCTTCGCAGAGCAAGATGACGACAATGGCTATGTGCGCCTCGATTATGACCAGAGACTCCTCATATATCAAGTCATGTGTCGCAAGGCACGGAAATTAGTACACGCGACCGTGGTTGAGTCCCTCATAGAACTCAAGCAACGTCCATTTGTTAACATATTGGATCTCGTCGACACTTATCGAACCGGACAGGAGGTGCGCACTTTCGAGAATTTTAAGCAATTCAAAGCATACACTAGCAAAGGTCGAACCGTAGACTTGCAGATGGCCAGAGAAACCGAGTTTCTCGCACCGCTACTGCAGAGTTTGGGCAGAGGGCCGTATTCTGTCGATGCACTGTATGCTATACACCAAATGAAGCCAGACCACGCCGCGACATTGGTCAAGCACGAGCCGAGCCATGACGAACAGCAAGAACCACGCTGGCAGGCGTCCTCGTCCATTCTATCTCTTCCTCGCGAGCTGTCGCCCTCCTTCCTGGACCCAGACATGCCTTCTTCTCGCTCGCGGAGTCCAGCACCGGATTACCAGAGACACCAACCTTCTTCCGACCAAACACGTCATTATTCAGCTCGCCATCGCCAAATGCAGTGTTTTCGACACCTCCCACCGAAGCCTCCAAATCCGTCGTTGTATTCGAAGACCCAGAATTTGACGATCCAGAATTCAATGATCCTGAGTTCCAAGACATTCTTCTCACCCAGGAAGAGAACATGACCTCTTCAATGAGCACTCGCCCGGGAAGCATACTCAAAGCGTTGTCTGAAGCTGCCATCAACAAGAAGCGATCGGCTGTTCCTCAGGAGTTTGACGATCCAGAATTCGACGACCCGGATTTCCAGCATGTACTTCTGACTCAAGAGGAGAATCTGATCACGTCGTCGCAAAGGAAAAGGCCGAATGATTCATCGCCAATGGTGGTTATCAAGAAGAGGCGCATGGACACTGCGCAGGATTACACGTACTATTCCCAGCTTCCTATGACGAAGAAGACATGATAAAAATTACTCATGTGTGAAAAGCGCTTGATTCTTGGGCTCTTCCACCTTGTGCAGAGCTTTATTGCGTGCCCACACAATCCGGATCTGGCACAATATCAAAGTCGCATCTTGGCGCACCACGCTCATCGCGATCATGCGCCTCCCGTCACAAGTTTTCTGCTGAGTCTCGAACACATTCGGCTTCTGGCTGAATTCGAGCCGACCAGATTCACAAACAAGCTTTCTGCCGAGGCTCAAACCCGGGGAAGCGCTTCGCCAAAACCGCGTGGTCGATATCTACTTCATCTAAACATATTACAGGTGGGCCTATGTGACCCAGGCTCAGGTCCCATTGCGAACATTTCGATATTTGGGCCGCGTCTGAGACTGCTTGCACGACGACGCAAAGGAAAACGTTGCTCGGCTGCATTTGTACGACGACGAGTCTGTAGCATGTAAATGTGTTGTGCGACGACGATGTGGGGAGTTATTTTCCGAGCAGCGTTTCAGCCACATATGGCGCCTGGATGCGGGTGTTTGTACGACATGAAGCGCCTTTCGACAACGGTGATAGGATTGATTACCCGGCGGCCTACCACGCCTCTCACTTTGTCGGCTGCGAGCCGGCAAGCGACCATGCCCAACGGTGACAATGGATTGATTTGGAGTGTTCTATAGCTATTCACCAATAGCAATCAAGGAAATGTAATTTCCACACCACCCACAGGACTGCCCGTAGTGTACGCGAGGTCCTGAGAACCCGGGTGAGATGAAGACAAGCTTCGAGAATTAATCTAGTAGTTGATCATCCGACCAAGATCTTACTTAGCGAACACTTCTGGCTCGTGAGCATACGCCTACGAGGTAATGAAAGCAGGAACGTGCGCGAGGTCGAACAGTCCACGAGACGGAAGTATAAAGGGGATCGAGAGACATCGAAGAAGTACAGTACGCATTCTTGACATCATCTCAGCTCCTCACTTACAATCATGAAGTCCACCCTTGTGCTAGCTAGCATCACTGCCTTGGCGAGAACTGCTGTCGGCCATGCGACCTTCCAGCAGCTGTGGGTTGATGGCAAAGACCAACAGTCCACTTGCGCTCGACTCCCTACCAGCAATAGCCCTGTCACAGATGTATCAAGCAACGCTATTCGCTGTATGTGTTTCATCGACCGTGCCGATCATGCATTACTGACTGACCTCGCAGGCAATGCCAACCGGGGAGCAGCGGCTTCGAAATGCAGTGTTGCTGCCGGCGGAGTGGTGACCATCGAGATGCACCAGCAGAATGGCGAGCGCGGATGCGGAAGCGAAGCGATCGGAGGTGCGCACTACGGCCCGGTAATGGTGTACATGTCGAAAGTCGCCGACGCCTCCACCGCGGATGGCTCGTCCAGCTTCTTCAAGATCTTCCAGGATACTTGGGGCAAGAAGTCGTCTACCTCGTCGGGCTCGGACGACTACTGGGGCACGAAGGATCTCAACACCAACTGCGGAAAGATGGACGTCAAGATCCCGAGCGGTCTGGCCGCAGGAGACTATCTCCTGAGGGCTGAAGCCATCGCTCTGCATGCTGCTGGCAGTCCTGGTGGCGCTCAGTTCTACATTACATGCTACCAGATCACCGTGACTGGCGGCGGGTCTGTCAGCCCGGCAGGTGTGAGCTTCCCAGGTGCCTACCAGGCTTCCAACCCTGGTATTCAGGTTAGTTGAAACCACCCTCGACTACATGAACGGCTCGCTGACGGTCTACCTCACGTGATTAGATCAACATCTACTCCAACTTCGCGAGCTACATCGCTCCTGGTCCGGCAGTTATCTCTGGCGGCACGGAAGCAATTGCTGGCAAAGCCGGCTCTGTCGTCACCGCAACCGGAGGAGCGCCAGCGCAGCCGACCCCCTCCGCCACGAAGGCTGCTGGTCCCAGCACAATGGCTACATCGGTTACGCCGGCCGCATCCGCTGGTGGTTGCGTCTCTGCAAAGTACCAGCAGTGTGGAGGCAATGGCTTCAGCGGCTGCAAGACATGTACGTTCGCCTACATTCAAGCTAAACGGATGCGTATGCTGATCTCAATTTCTAGGCACACCGGGTACGACGTGTCAGGCCCAGGGTGACTACTACTCGCAGTGTGTTTAGGTATATTGCAAGGGTGTTGTGATGCTGCAACAGCTGTCCAGGTTCTGGTTCGTACCGGGAGTCCGTTCCAGCTGAAACGCACGTCTTCTTGTGGAGTATGGCGGGCTGGCCGACATGCTTGTCTTTTCGTCGTAGCTTGTAGATACGAATGAGCTTATTGATGCAAATGATGCAAGGCTGAAGGGTCTTTGCCACACGTTAGATTGTACTTGACACTTGAAACACTTCTGTGCTAGTACACTGCTCACCACCCTGATATTGAGATCGATGACCGCTTTACCCGTGGGACATGAGCCGTTGTTGCAATCCCAACGTACCTCGAGTCTCTGCAATTGTTTAGGCACGTGACGTCAAATGTATGACTTAGAGAACAAACCATGCCTCAGGCGGACCCTTACGCGTGAACCATCGGTCCTCATGCTCAATTCGTTGCCAAATGTCCGGGTCGACTAGGTAGCAAAAGTTGTCGAGATCCGCGTCTACCGTTCATCAGCGAGCAGTGACATTTCACGCTTTTTCACATGCTGATACAGACTTTTTAGGCGTTAAGCTACATTCGCCCTCGTTGTAGTACGAAGTGTGAAGCTTCGGAATGTTTTCAGCACGAGGCTGGCAGTGGCTGGCTCCGCCGAAAACAGCAAGGCCAAACCACCACACCAATCTAACGCGAAAAAGCCGTAGCCACGTCACACCTAACCAACTCGATCGAACGCACTTTTTAGCCTCGAGGGGACTGCCAACGCAGAGACAATCTGGTGAGTTGTTCGACTTCCGCTAGTTTGAGCGGTTCTAGCGGAGGTGTGTGTTGTCATGCGGGAAAAACTGTCCAGGCACCGAGCGCTACCTGAAGCTCTACCGGTATAACGGCGTCATACCAAAAGACAAGCAAGACCTGGAGAACGGTTGGCCATAGCACAAATTCAGGTACAAGTCATTGTGACAGTGACAAGAGGCTGCATTTGCATGTGCTCTAGCATGCACGACAGGAGATCGCAGGGCTGAAAAACCTTACTGTTCGACACGACATGCATGCGAGGCCCCGAGAAGCTAAAGTGAGTACGTGGGTCCAATCGCGTGCCCATCTTCGATCATTTTACTGATAGCAAGACCTCTCTTGCACCATGCTCGATATGACGCACCGCGGACGGTGCGGCACGAGCTGGAAGCGGCCCGGATCCCAGTGTCACGTCGCAGGGCGCCCGTTTTGACATGTTCCGATGTAGGCCGTACCCTCATGTATGCGTGCCCTTAACAGCTCAACGCACCTGGCGTTGCTTCGGCATTGAAAAATCATTAGCCTTGCAGCCTCCGGCTCGATGTTGCCTGCCAGCACATCAACCAGATGCCCTCGCAGAATCAACCCATTCCACTTCATTGGTCTTCTCGTCCCAGCACTATGGTACTACAGCAAGCTGCTGTATGTCATAAAAATCTGCCAGGTTCTTTGCATTCTAGCTCTTCTATCATACAGTCCGTTCCTCGCTTCCCCCGCAATTGCTCGCTCAATTCCATGTTTTCAACCAGTCATAACTGGAAGGGCCTGCCAGCGAAGCATGGCATCAGCCCCCAGGGTCGGCCTCAAGGGATGCCACTCTACAGCAGCTGCAGGACCTCCTCTTCGAGAGCATATTGTGGCAAAGGCTGCGGGCGGCATCTACATGCGAGCATCAATGAGGCTCAGATAACAGAACAGGAGTATAAACAGAGACGAAACGTTTCTGGCGAAAGGGTTGTCATCCATAGTTGGTCATTCCAAGCAGCAGCTTGAATTCTCCGCGATCCCCACTTGTAAACCGTTCATCCCCACTCAGCACTGTCGCTTGAACATCGTCATCACAGCTCGCATCACCACACACCCTTTCGTGATGGCAACATCAGAGAGCTACGTCCAAAAGCTTCAACGTACGGCTGTCTCTACCGTCATTGAGCGCAACTAAAAGCTATAGAATACTGCGTCTCACAGCAGATAGCCCAGCCACAGTTTCAAGACTACTCGGACCCTCGTGGTGTGTAGCCCCTCCTTTTCACTCTTCACTGCTAGTGTCTCGGAGCTCCGCGTCTGACAAAACCCTACAGGCATCCGGACAGCATGGTCGAGCAGCGTCTTCGTACATGGACGCGAGTACCGAGCGCAACTCTGGCGAGATTACCGCTACCTCGAGCAGTCGCGCGAAGAAGCAGCTGAGGTCGCCTGGAAAGCTCTGACTGGCGCCTCCGCAACGAACGGCACGACGCAAGGCCAATACAATTATGGTCAAGGATACACGACAACTCGATAGATATGCTATTTACGCAAGCCACGGGCTGTCGTTCGATCGTACCTGACGGCTTCACTAGACGACTTTCACGCCTCGAGGTCGTATGGTACTATACCACGAAACACACACGCAGACGTGCTACGCTATTCTTCGCCGTCTGTTAATTTGTTACTCGTTCTTCGTTTCGCTATGCCCCATTCCTAGGACGGCACACCTCGTATACGTAGTACTTCTTCTTTTTTCCGATCGGCTCTATACCCTTGATCGTATGCAAAGTCTGACTGCTGCCGGACATGGTTTCTCACGGGAGATGTGTACACGTTCATCGCTTTTAGTCTCCTTAGCATCCGGAGGAGTTCTGACCCCTCTGAAAGGGGTCGTTGCCCTCTGCCACACAACATTTCCTTGCGGTATCGGGGCGAATGGTACATACACAGGCAATAAAAGCGGCTTACAGCATGCTCTCGTTCCTCGATGATGCTGAGCGTGCGTATAGTACACTTGAGATGAATTCCAAGCACGTGAATCAAAGACGGAGCAACTGCATGTGAGGTTCCGTTACTTGCATTGATCGGTGTAGGTTCTAGGGCTGCAACAATCACCCGAAATTCACAACTCGCTACCACATCCACGCGTCACATCCCATAGAACATGAGCACATCTCCATCGCCCTCATACCACGCGTCCGAACAGCCTCTCACATCCACAAGGTCCACCCAGTCGTCATTTTCCACAGCCAGCGCCTTCGGCATTCTCTTCAACACGCCTGAAGCGTGACCATCAAAACTTAGTACGACCGAACGCTCAAAGGTCGGATGTTCCTCCTGTTCGCCATGAACATGAAGGTCCATGATTGCCGGTGGTGCTTCGCTCATGATGACATCGCCAGTCGCATCGATAGAATACGAATCGTGCACGAGTCTATCGCGGCAGATATACTGCTTGGTCTGTACAACTGGGTCCACGTAATTATGAAGGCGCCATGCCTTGCAATGAGAAGAATGCGTGCATGCCCAAATCGTGACGTCTGGTTGTGTTTGCACTGCGAGTTCACAAATGCCTTTGAGCCTACCGATCACGGTACCGCGGAGGGCAAGCGGCCATACTGAGCTTGGATCATCCGTGCTTTCAGGACGGTTCGATGGGTCGACTACGCCGGGTTCGCCCCACCAGTTGAGCCAGTGACTTTTTGGACGTCCGTCAGGGGAGAACGGTGAAGAAGCGTACACATCCTACGTCTCTGCTTTCTGCTCCGTCTGGGATAGGACGATGAGATCAGGCGGAACGCTGTAGAGCATGACAACGTCTCCATATGCTACAACAACACGAGCGCCCTGCGAGAGATCTGCAGCTGCAGTGTACAATGTTGGCACGGTGTCAATTGCTGGGGGCGTGAAGATGACTTTGCGTATCAGTTTCGTAGGTCCACCCAGGGGAGCATCGCATCCCAAAGCCAGTTTGCCACTCGGTGGATCGATGAATAATACGTGGTGGCCGTCACTCAACGGGATGGCGCGGAAGTGATCGCATTGTGACTGGCCAGGACTGCGCGAGTTCGATTCGAATCCCAAAGAACCCCAGAAAGTGGACAACATGGGTCTGCTGAGAAAGAACTTGCGGCTGATCGCAGGCCGATCGTCAGGATGTGCGGCGCTGGAGATTAGTCGAAGCTTCTTCGCCGACTCGAAACCTGGCCGTGGAGCTAGAAAGTAGAGGTAGTCGCTCGGTGCTGTGAGAGGGAACTAACGACTTAAGCTTTGTCCGCTCAAAGCATCGATCCAGTGTAGCTCTATGCCCGCGGAGCAGCCGAAAGCCACGCATCGGCGTTGCGGGCAGATCGAGACGCTGCGTGGTGGATCGTCTTCTGAGCAAAGATGGCGATAGAAGGTGGAAGTGCCATTTTCAACGGGCATAGTCATTTGTCGATTCCCCCAAGTATCAGGACTTGGTGAGTTGCGCTTCCGTAAAGGTGCATGAAGCTTCAGGTTCCAAGTTTGATTGATGAGATTCCGATGGTGTCTGCGGGGAAGGTCGATATCCTGGATCGCAACAACTTGACTGTTCGAACGTAGATTGACCGCACTGAACGGCTCATCTTGCTCTTGTGATGTTGGAGAAATTCTGTGCGATCCTGACAATATATGCTCCACAGAATTCGTGCCTTCAACAACGTCGCCAGAGCAAGCATTTCTCACACCAATTCCCGTCGTAGAGCATGGGGAGCTCCCTGGACTACTCAAGGGAGGTTCTGCTGGTGTATCATCGCTTTCGTTTCCGTAGCGCAACTCGCAGACCATCCCCATTCGTCCCTCCAGAAGTGCAGCAATGGCGTGGCGGCCAGCCGAAGTGTCCATACTCATCGACAGTACGCGTCGGGGACAGACAACGCTGGACATGGGGGCGAGAAAGCTGTTGCGCACGTCGTAGATGTATATCAAGGTGTCCTTCGCAGCCAAGATAAAGCGCCCGCATACACTTGCTGAGAATATCAAATTGCCGTTAGTCTCGGTGTCTGAGTTGAAGCATCCATTTTCCAATTCCGTGAAGTCGGTATCGCAGCTTTCGATGATGGGCGATCTAGCATCAAGTCCGTTCCCAGTCCAATCTGAGGCCAGCGCGCATTGTCGTGACAAGTGCCGACTCAAGAGCCATTCTTCGCTCTGGAGAAATAGACGGGCGTTGCCAGTTGATGGACTCCTCCTTTGCTCAAGATCGAGTTCAGCACTACTCCACCACCCTCCTCGCCTCAGCATGACCTGCAGGAGGCTCTTGTCAAGACTTGCCCGCATCCAATTGCGACAAGTATGACGGGCGGCATTGAAATCCTTCGGACCTGAGTAGGTAAAGATCTGTTGTACAACCTCGACAGGAAGTGGGTGGGATGCTGGGAAATGAGGTGGAGCGATGACACTGAGCGTATGATGCCACGCTTTGTTTGTGAGTCTCAACGCCTTCTAGGCAGCGAAGTCGAGATAGGGCAACAGCGATTGTGCTACCGTGAAAGCGGCATAGTCTGCATGCCAACGTATCGACGGCCGCCCTTGAGCAAGGTCGTTGAGCTTACTTTTGCTAGCAACTTCGGACGTCGCTTTGTGTTGGGGTACCTCCAGAACAGGCGTGGTCACCTCTTCCTCTGGCGTGTCGATCCCAAGTAGCACATCCGACATGGTTCGCAGAATTTGTCCTTCGTCGATAGGCTCTAGTATTTCGTCGTCCAATAGACTTGCATCATCGAGCATAAAGAAGGACTCCGACCTCGTACGACTCAAGGGTTGAATCTCACTTCCATGCTCTACGACACTCGGTAGCCGTGATAGCGAGCGTCCAAGAGAGGGCATCGATCGTAGATTTGGTCCGCTGAATATGAATGCAGCAGGCGATACCACGTCTATACTGGGAACGGAGCCATACATGGAGGATGTCTGTCTCGACCTAAAGCTAGAAGCTCGTGACCTGGTATCAGATGTGTTTGACTGTACAGCATCGTCGGGGGCGGTTCCGAACATCGAGGTGATATACCTGTGAAACGCACCGCGTGGTCTTAACTGTATACCGTGCGCGAGTCGAGCCCTGCGATGGCTTGGTTGAACTATGCGATCCAGCATTGTGCGGCTCTTGAGAGAACTGTCGTGGAAGCGGAGCGGGCTGGCATGTCGCGAGGCTTCCGAGCGCGTTGTAGAGCTAGAGCATAGAGCTGGCGTCTCATCTGGAGATGGAGGTGTTGCAGAGTTGGAGGTCCGAACAGGAAAGCGGTCAGGATTTGATGTCGCGATCTCTTGACGCGTGGGAAGATTATGAGAATGCGACGATGCTACTTCCGGAGTCGATATAGAAGTCATATGTTGAGACACGACTGCAGCAGGACTCAGCGACAACCTCCGAATGGTGGCTGATTCTAAAAAGGATGCGAATTGTAGCGGCTCAACGTCCAGCGGTGGGGGAGCGGGTTCAGACTTCGTTCCGGCAACACCCCGCGAGAGGTGGATCTGAGAAGACGTCTTGAGGCTACCTCCAACTGGAGGTGCGGTCTACGGCACGAACGAGAAGACGGGATGGTCGATGAGGCTCAATAGTGAATAGTGAAAAGAATGAATACTGCTTGTGTCGGCGTAGACAATCCGAGTGATGTACAAAAACAGGTACACACGACGTGTACACATTGAGGTAAAAATAGATGTACAAAGTCGAGAAAGAACCATCGTTGGTGGGTATCAAGAGAGGAAAGATACAGTGACTTTCGAAACATTACACAAGAAAGTGCCAAGCTGTCTACTCCAAGGCAGGTACGTCCGGCTTATGCTCCTACGTCGCCATTCTCGCTGGGCGCGCCCGATGCGTGCTGGGACCGCGCATGTTTGTTGGTAAGCCATACGTCACTCAAGCTATTGCAATGTTAGCAGAAGAATAAAGAATGATGTCATCTCACGTACGGCATTACCAAGCTTGGGTTCTCAAATCGTAGACCGCGCTCCCTAGCTTCGTCTAATGTGAGTCTTCCCACGTGTGCTCTGCGGCCTTCTTGTCCAGACGTAACTGCTTCTTCCTGAACATCGCGGCCCAGGTCGGATGGGCTGCGAAGGCTCTTGAGGGCAATGAATTTCATAAGCGGTCGGTAAGTACTAGCGTAGACGTAGAAAAACCAGAATGTGCACATGACCAGAGGCACCACCATAACAGCCCGCTTGAAAGCTTGCTTGAGAGCTAGTTGGCCAGCGACGGTGATTTGGAAGAGGATAGCTCCACCAATTATGCGGTCGCACATCATGGTCCATCCTTTACCAGTGGAATGCTGGCGATGCTCCATAGCGTAAAGTAGCTGATACTTGTGGACGAAGTGGCCGATCATGAAGTATGCGAGTCCAACCAGCAATACCTGCCAAGAATCTCGCAATACGCTGTAGACCATGCATATGATGAAGATGAGAATTGTTTGCGGCAGGAAGAAACCATAACTGAACACCGGAGGCTGTACGAGTTCCGCGTAGTCTGGTCGCAAAGTTAGAGACGAGCTTGAGTAAACAAGATGATTACTCACCACGTGGTGTTTTGGCTCCAATCAGATAAACAGGATACAAGGTCAGGGCGCCAAGCTCCATCAGCCGTAGTGGAAATAGCCCAAATGCTTGCAAGATGATGAAATTTGTGTAAAATCCAAGGAGATGGGACAACGACTCGGCCAACGCATATGCAATCTGAGTAGCGCTAGTCAACCTTTCGGCGAACTTGTGCAGCATTGCCAAGAAGTCGGAGGCGGCCCCAAGGACCGTGAACAGGATGAAGAAATTGAAGAACGTGAAGAAGAAGTTCTTCGAGATCACGGAAAGCTCCACGTCGCCCTGTGAAATCATGCCTTGCATATTTGCCACCCAGTCGTAGAGAAACGGCACGAGCACATTGATCAAAGTAAGGGCCAAGGTGGGTAACTGGGTGTTCACCAATGACTCAAGGAGGTCGTTGCTAGCCAGAGCGTCTGCCAGGCCCGGGAATACCTGCCTGATGGAACAAGTATTCAGAGCACCCGCAATGGGTATGAGCAGACTCGTCCAGAAGATGCTTAGTATGCCGATGAGGATGGTGATTGACCAGGACCGGAATATCCTCTGGGTCCGTGATAGATATGTGTTGGACCAGACAACGTCCGACGGCGCTGGGCTGTTGTTTGCAAGTAGTTGAAGTGGTGACGGGTCAAGCACAGCTTGAATGGCCATTTGAGCGCTTGCAACGCTATCCATGGTCACAAAAGCCAACCCAGTCGCCTCGAACTCTGTTTTCCGCAACACTCGAATCTCGTCGTCGATTCTACGAAGTTTCTCCTCGTAGTAATCAATCGCATCGACGACCTTGTATCTGAGCTTGAACCGCCCATACCGTAGTTTCGTTGTTGGACGTTGACTGGCATATGGGGTGACATAATCTGGCCCTCTGTCCACGCCACGGATCAAATGGCTCGATTCGCTTTCGTCACCGTGGCCATCGGGGTGTTCGTGGGGATTCGGCTGGACGACTGGTAGCGTCTCCAGACTGCGCCCGACTTTGTGGGATCCCAAGTGGACAGTCCATGCCTCTTCGAGCTTCCGCAGTATCGTCTGTCGATCGATGATGCTCTTGTCTAGCTTCCTCCAGTTCTTGCAAAGGGTCACACTGTCCACGTTGCCAATGCCTAGGTCTTCGATGAACTCTTTGATCTTCTCCTCGGATCGAAGGTCTTTCGGAATGCCCGAGAGGCGGATGGTGCGGTCGGTGATGGTGGTCTGGCTGCCGAGATATTCCTGCCGGATGTCGATGATCCGTCGTGTCTCCGAGACAATGAGGTACATTATGAGGCCAGTGAACAAGTACACGAAGACCAGGTACATCCAAAGGTAGTCGGTCGCATACTCGTAATCGGCAACCAGTACCGACAGAGTGCCTCGCAACTCGAGATCCTTGTCAGGCTTGTTGGGCTTCTTGTCGCCCGGTGGTATAGGTGACTTGCCCTCTTTGTGTGTGTCATGGACTGGTTTGATGACTGCGAGTGCGAAGAAGAGCGTCACGAGGAGGAACTTCATGGCCATCTTGAAGAAGGCGAGGTATACGTAGGCATCGAGGCCCGCGGAGGCCAACACTTGCTCGTCGGTGATCCTCCATAGTGGAATTATCCAGCCAAAGAAGGTATCGGGAAGATCAGGGAGTGCGGTCGCGAGCTGGTTCTGCTTCTTGCGCGCGGCATAGAGGCCCTTCCACCGCGGCCGGAGGTACTACGCCAAGCATCAGCGCAGACAAGAAGACGCCGGGAGTCTGTACTCACACAGAATGCCAGAAATGCCAGGACCCCGAGGGTCATGGAGATGTAGATCTGTAGTCGGACATCGCGAGGCCTGTCTTTGCCGAAGGGGTCGTCTTTTCCGTCGTTGCAGGTGTTGTTCCCAGGTTTCGGTAGTGTTGTCATCGCCAGTATGTGGCTTCGCACGCCATGGGGACTCGACTTTGGTGTTGGAGCAGCAGAACATGGCGGCGCCACAGATTCTCGAGACGGCGGGACTAGCGTGTTTCCCATCGCTCCTGCTTGACCACACTTCTTCTGCAACACTCACCTTTCTAGCAACAACAACAGCCACAATGGACCGCTGCTGCATTTGATCACCAACTAACCGCGTCCACGACTAACCATCCAGCTTTTGTTTGCTCTCCGCGCGTCGCCGTCAATTAGCAGCTGCAACCTTGCTTCGCGACCACTCTACGTGCTATAGCAATCACAGCCCCTTCAGCATGTTATCGAAGGACACCATGAAGTAATCCTCACTGCTCGTGCATGTCAGACTGAACCGCGATGTTGGACGAGAGTTCAACACCACCGAGATCCGGAACGACGTTTGCACCTTCCTCACCAAACGTTATGCTGGAGTCAGCATTGGACGCGTCGAATCAAGTGAGAATGACTTGCTCGCCCGTTCCTCATTACCTGTGATAGGCCTAACGCACTCGAACCCGTCCGCTATCATTGAACGAATCGAGATAGCGTCTGCTAGCAACAACAGCAAATTCCCAGACACCAACAGCTACAGTCTGGCGGACTATGAGCTCAATATACTCACCTATACGCTGCACACTGGGGAAGAGGGCGAACTGCACTCGGGTAAATCTGAGGGATGATTCAGCATTACAAGCTTACCACACCAGACGTTCGATGGGCAGTGGGAAACCCTCGTCTATGCAGAGCCGCTGAACGAACGCCTGCTGCGGGTTCTCTCACGGGCAATACGAAAGTTTCACGGCCATCCTTCTGGACTCTCGGTAAACGCATGGTACAGTACTGCTATTCTGCATGGAGTGTAAGTGAAACCTAACCTACGAACTGTCTGCGCGACGTACACTGACTACATGAGCCTCCAGCCCTGGTTCTGGAAAGACTACGCTGGCACAAGCTATTGCCCAGCCATCAGCCTTTCTGACATCTACCCTCGGACCCACCTACTGCAAGTGAACTCGAGCGCAATTCTCTCGCACATGTACGGCAGCACTCCTAAAGAGGTTGCGAATCTGTTCACGACTATCCGCGAGCATGCGTTGAACACCGAAGACAAGCCTGCACTGATTGTTGTCCTTATCGATGAGATCGACAAACTAGTACCTTGTCGCAAGAAGATTAGCAGCAAGAATGAACCCGAAGACACAGCCCGCGTCAGTGTACTACATGTGCGACCTACGCGCCCTACTGACTGTTCGTATGTAGGCAACGGCAGAAGTTCTGACAGGTCTCGACCAGATCCGAAAATTGCCGAACGTCGTCCTCTTCTTCACCACCAATCTGATCCGGCTTTCCTCGATCGCTGCAGATTGAAGGAGCAAATCGACGCACCTGCCGTTGATTGTATCTTCGAGATTCTGAGGGGCGACATAAACACCAAGATACAACAGGGAGACATCGTCGTGAAGAGCTTGACCTACGATGTGCCATGCGATTCGATTATGACGGATGATGCAGAGGTTCATCCTAGCAGCGACATCACGTCTGCATCCGTCGGTATACCTGCAGCGGTACCGACGCTTAGCTGGGCTGCAACAAACTGGCCACCTACCGCTGTTACAGCCGTCTCTCTCCTACGTCAAATCGCCAGTCTAGCGGACGGCTTGTCTGCCCGAAACCTACGTGGCCTCCTGGATGTTATAATTTTCGAAACATTTGCAGAAGACGCTGTACCTGAGCTTCGGGACACCCTGGATGCACTCGAGGTAGTTATCCGTCGAGAGGCGATGCAGGCCCCAGAAGCAAGACAAGTCATCGCCAGTGCGATGCGGGGCGTTTCTCCATGTGCTGCGACTGACGAACAGGACTTCGATGTCTTCGAAGAGTTACCGATCGAAACCAACCAATACAGCGACGACGAATAGGCAAGCTAGGTATTGCTCTTTGTGGTGATAGATGGCGGGAGCCACACTGGCTCAGCACGTGGTGGGTTGACCCTGTATCTCAGGCACGAACTATGAGCAAGTGGTTCAGTTATTGAAGGAGGACCTGTAGTGTGGCACGAAGGAATGCATGCATGTTCGTTGGGATGGCAAAAACGTGGCAGAAGATAATCGATGTCACAAGACGATCCGCGTCAGCAATCCACCACAGTCAAGCATTCGAAACAGCTTGGCTGCAAAGCTTAGCAGTCATCATGCACTAAAGATGACGCACGTAAGAATCCCAAACCAGTTGGGATACACGAACCTCTGGTTCTAGATGTTTGTAATTTGCATGCCTGGGTTAGTGTTAGTGCATGCTCTGATCTTGCCCAACACCCAGCAACAGTATTCGCAGAGGCAGAGGCTAGGCCCGCGCTGACCGTTTCTCGCACCCTCCACCCACTCGCGCGGTAGCAGATCGCCGTGGTTTGGTGTTGCGGGCGTTCGCGTGCATAGGGCGCCCCTGGTATGGGGATGTGGCCGTCGCTCCGAGCTACTGGCCCGAGTTGCTGATCCAGCAGCACGAATATGCAACCTATATTTGAGCTGCAGCCGACTCCAACTTCGTGGGAGGAGCGGCTTCTCGGATATCCTTCCCCCAACTCCTTCCATTCGAGTGCCCTGCTGTGACTTGCCTTGCCTGCACCATTCCCTCCAATGCCTCTTTTGCACAAGACACGATCATCCACCCGTTTGGAAACATAAACGAGTGTACCATCTCTCACAACCATCCTGCAACACCCACCTCTCCGTATTCCAAGAACGGACCCTGTTCTCCAGTTGACTTGGCAGCCAAGATTTGCGCGCTCTTGGATGCAGCCTCGTTGGGTTTGCCGACAATAAGAGTAAGTACAAGCATGATCTACCTCCACGCGTCGCAAGGTTGCTCGTAGTAGTGCAGGCTGGGCGCTTCTTCCTACTTTCCTTCCCTGCGCTAGACACAGCCTCAACTATGGCAGGGCGGGGGGACCCGCACAGCGTGCCAACTCGCCACTACTGCTGGCGACGCTGTAAACTCCCATCATGCTGACCGCGGGCTTGCGCAATCCAGTACCGGGCGGGTCGTAAACACCATCCGTGTTTCGTTTCGCAACCTTCAGCCGGGCTGAGACAGTCGCGCGCGGCCCTCGACCACGCCCTCACACACGTTTTACCAGCGTCATACTGGTAGACCGACGCCGCCTCCTTCCCAACGCGACACCCCATTACCACACCGTCCGCATCTTCCCCGCGCAGTGCTTCCGTCTGATCCCCCGACAACTCCAACCAACTCTCGCGTGGCCCCTTCTCCAGACGCGTGCTGCTTACCAGTCTGTCCAGGCGCTGCATCTGCGCATCCTACAACCAACAGCGGACAGCCGCATAATGTGCACGGTACACAGAGTATGACTTCCAGCCCAACGCGCGCCACCGTCACATCGTCCTCTCCCGCCCCGAGTAGGTCGTTCTTCTCTAGGCTCAAGGCGCCCCTGTCCTCCAAGTCGCGCAACTACACCGAATTCTACATCCAGTCCGACGACCCCCACCGAACATACGTGCCAGGCGACATAATAAGTGGGACTGTGATACTGAAGGTCATCAAGCCTCTGAGGATCACACATCTTGTCGTCTCTCTGCACGGGTATGCGCAGGTCTTCAAGAACCCCAACTCGCCTGGAGATGCATACAAAAGCTATGCGTCCACGGTCGGGTCAGGCAAGGGGAAGAGAGGAGGCTCCTACTTCGGCAACGGCTTCGTATCACTTTTTGAGGACGAGGTAGTGCTCTGTGGAGAGGGCAGACTGTCAGAAGGTGTTTACCACTTCAACTTCGAGCTAGAGTTTCCATCTAAAGGTTTACCGAGCAGCATCCACGTAGGTCTTGCAGTCTGTGGCTTACCCATGGATTTTCACTAACAAAATGCGCAGTTTGAGCGTGGCACGGTGGCATACATGTTGACTGCGACACTGACACGTCCAACCACAATGTCTCCCACTACCTCATGTGAGGCTCCGGTAAACCTCCTAGAGACGATCGACGTTTCGCCCATACCAGAGCCCAAGCCACGAATTATCTCACTAGAGCCTATCTCACGGCGATCACGAACGAAAACACCCAAAAAGAGACCTGAAGCCCCGGCGTTGGAACCCGCGCCTCAAAGTCCTACCGTGTCCGAAGCCCCCAAAAATCCGCGAACGTCAGAGTCAAATGGTGCGCAGGATGAGAACGAGAGGCCCCGTAGCCCATCGCCCAGTGACGTCAGCTACGAAAGCCGGATGAGTAGCGGTAATGCCTCCGGAACTGAATATGGTATTCGCTCAGTCAATACTGCCGCAGACGGCTTCGCCCCACTCGATGGAACTCGAACGAATACGAAAGGCAAGACAATTACTGCAACGATCGACGTGTTAAAAGGAGGTTTCCTCCGGGGCGATCAAATTCCGGTCAAAATCACCGTAAACCATACGAAGCATGTGAGGAGTTTGAAGGGAATCATTGTCACTCTATTTCGTCAAGCAAGGGTCGATATGCATCCTGCCCTGCCCGTCGCACCAAACAGCAAAGGCGACAAGAAAAAGACTGAGGATTATTATCCAAAGTCAAGGACAGGCTTAGGAGGCCTATCTCTGTCTTCCGCTGGATCAAGTCATCTTTTTCGCAAAGATTTGTCACAGTCATTTGCACCACTGTTTGTCGATCCGAGAACTCTCATGGCAGAGGTCAAGTGTGCTGTGCGCGTCCCAGACGAAGCTTTCCCAACAATCTCCAACGTCCCCGGAGCTATGATATCATTTAATTACTACATTGAGGTCATAGTAGATATTCAAGGTAAGTTAACGGGACTGGATCGTATGGTGGCTAGCGCAGGGTTGGTCAATTTGCCGTCGATGGCTGGAGGCGCTGCGGGTACTGGTCGTGACGACGCCACCAGCAACATGTACTCAGCATGGGCTGGCAACTTCGTAGATACGGACCAGATTCGAAGGGAAAAGGGGGTGGTGTCGTCGGTGTTCGAGATCATCATTGGCACGAAGGACAGCGAAAGAAACGGAAAACGAAAACAAGAGCAGGGTTCTCAGGCCCCGAGCGGCGTCCATGAGATACCTGCCCAGACGGGCAGTGACCCAATCACCGCCGAAGGCTATGATCAGGAGTATTACGAGTACGACGAAAATGGCCAGTACTACGATTACAACTACGATCCTTCCTACTGGGAAGTTCCTGGTTATGAACAGCATGGTCATGGAGCAGGATCCGCCTACCACGCTCCACCGCAAGAAGAAGCTGTCTCCGAGAAGGAACGCATGCGCCGAGCAGAAGAGCGCTTATTACCATCTCAACCTCCGGACCTGTCGAGCACTTCGTCAGTGGCGATTGGACACATCCAACCTTCCGCACCTCTACTACCAGAAGACGATGATCCAAATCCGCCTTATGCTGCGGCAGGACCCTCGTCACCTATGCCGTCTCATCCACCTCCTCCATTCCGCACTACATCTTCACCATCAATATCATCTCGCGGAAACATGGCCCCGCCCATCCAACGCCGGGTGACAGGCCATACAGTCGAGGACGCTAGATCTGCCATGTTGGAATCACCCACGACAATCAATGCTACCCAGCGGCCTGATGCAGCCACTCAATCCGCGGTTGGAGCGGAGAGTGAGCAAACGAAGCCGCTGCCGCCTCTTCCACCACAGTCATCTTCAGCAGCTTCTGGCTCCGCGCCTGCTTACTTTGCTTCCTCATCATCGCACGTACAGCCCACAGACGATAAGCAGGAGATGCAGAGACGCAGATTAGAACTTGAAAGAAGTGCGCCACCAGACGAGCAGGACGCGGAAGGAGATCTGTCGCGGCAACCATCTGCACCACCCATGAATGGCAGCACAGGTCAACATCTCATACCGTCCGCACCAGCACTCGACGATGAAGATGAGGGCTTAGTGGACGCTGTCAGACAGGTGAGAAGTACACCGCAAGAGCCGAGTCGGAGACAAAGTGAACAGTTGCCTGAGTATCAGCGGTGACGGATGTGAGCGGTGTTCTGGCGTCGGAGGTTTGGATAGTGATGTTATTATTATGCGTGATACCTGAATACTAGAGATGAAATGAAGCCTGTGTAGCGACTCTTTGATGTTAGCAGTGGTCCTCACTGCCGCCCGCGTTTGGTATTGACATTCTCATGCCTTATCAATCTTTTCCACCAACACATCTCATAGTAGCATCAAAGCAGTATACACGAGAGGCTTGTTGCGCACGGAAGAACTGTCCGTCTATTGCATAGTGCTATTTCCGCTCGCCGCTCGTCCCGCCGCATACCATCGCCCTCCTTACTTTAACTCCCCCAGCTTATAAGCCAGGACCTTCTCGACATCACGAGAATGCGCATCATAGCCCGCCCTCAACGCAGTCAACCGTTTCTCCATGTCAGTTTCGAGCCGCGCCTTGTACGCCAGGAGCTCTTTGAGGCGCTTGAGCTGCGCTTCGTGAGCTGACGATCTAGAATACGGTCAGTGTTACTAATCTTCTTGAAGCGGCTCGAAGAAAGGCGAGTGCTCCACTCACGCCTTCTCCTCATGCTCGCTGAACACATTTTCAATCGACTCCCGGACGTTCTTGGCCACGGCATCGTGCGCCTTGACTACATTGCGCTTCTTGCTGAGGTGGCGCCTGCGTTGCTGGTTGGAACGTCAGTATCAATGTGACCTGGGGAGGATAATGAGGGAAGAAGATGCAGGGCTTCTGCACTCACTCCCTCGACCATGTTGGCTATGAGCTCTTGTGCTGAGCTGGTTCGCTCCTCGTCGTCGATCTCCATGGGCTCGGCGTTGTCTGCTGCGTCCAGATCGTCGTCGAAGTGCTTCTGCGACATTTTGGGCGCTTGGCGGGTGGTGTTTGAGGAACGGGGTGGTGCCATTGCTGTTGTTTAGGTGAGTGAGGCGCGTGGTTAGCAGTGATGTGGTTTGTTTGATCAAATGTGCGATTGCGAACGAGCAATCGCGTATATCCTCAAAGTGGTTCTTCGAGTAGATAGTATTGTTGACTTTCAGAAGTGGAGGGTTTGAGGTGGAGGTAAGTTAGTGCCCCACACGACTCGCCAAGTCGCGGTCAAGGGTCCAAAAATTTGAGCGAGTCGAGTGTCGGACTTCCGCTTCTTGCACAGCAACACAGTGAACACTCACAGCAGCCGCAAGAATGGGTCTCGCTGCGCCAAAGAAGTGAGCAACAGCATTGGTCTCTCCAAATAAGAAGAGTCTAACATGTCCACAGCCGCTCTAAAATCTCCAACGACCCACAGAACACCAACTGGGCCAACGACACCTCAAGCTTCGGCCAGCGCATCCTCGCCTCCAAAGGCTGGAAACCGGGTGAAAAGCTCGGCGCATCCAACGCTGCACATGCTGCACACTACACCGCTGCCTCGCAGTCACACATTCGCGTATTCCTGAAGGATGACAACTTGGGGTTGGGCGCGAAGCGTGGGAGCGAGCGTGCTGAGAACTTTGGTCTTGCAGGACTAGAGAGCATCTTGGGACGGCTCAACGGCAAAGAGGAAGAGGTCAAGAAGGAAGAAGAAAGGCGAGACGAGATCGAGAAGCGCGCGTTCGTATACCGCAAATACGGCTTCATGAACTTCGTCAGCGCCGGTTTCTTGGTGGGCGATCAGATCAAGTCGCGAGACGAGATCGAGAAGGAACCCGTCGTGAAGGTGGAAGTCAAGTCAGAGCCCGAAAGCGACAGTGCGAAGGAAGACAGCAAAAGCAAGAAGCGGAAGCGCAAGGAACGCGAAGAACTCGAGACTGTCGAAGAAGCCTCGGAGGAACAACCCAAATTGAAGCGCAAGAAGAAGAGCATGGACTTAAGGGAACAGGCCCAGAAGGACACTGTAGACGATGCTTTGAAAGCGAAGAAAAGCAAGAGGGACAAGAAAGACAAGGACCGCAAGAAGCCGAAGAAGGACAAGAAGGCCACCACGTCTGATCCAGAGCCCATGAGCTCCGGCCCGCCCACTCCAACATCCGACCCAGAGCCGCTCACAGACAAGGCGAAACGGAAGGCGGAGAAGAAGGCGCGCAAGGAAGAGAAGAAGCTGAAGAAAGCACTAAAGAAGGCTGCAAAGAAATCTGCCAAATCTACGGCCGACGCTGAAGATTCGAGCTCAGACAGCGAGGACGAAAGCACACCAACTACATCAAGACCTGCGACTGGTACATCTACACCCACAATATCGACTGCTGGCTTGACATACACGCCTCGAGGTATGCATGCGGTACGCCAGAGATGGATCAGGCAGAAGAAGATGGCAGGCATGGATCCACAGGCATTGCGAGAGATATTCATGATCAAGACACCGGTGTAGATCTGAGGAACTGAGGGTCGAATAGATAAGTGCATAGCGAGGCGTTTGGGTTTGAGCATCTTTCAGCATTTCTACTTCACTTCGTAAATTCAAGACATAAACTACCACGGAGATACACCGTTGAAGCCTTTACGCTACTACGCTACATGCGGTATTTCAATGGTGAGACGATTAGAGACTTTGCTGCGTGAAACAGAGGATAACAGCAAACAAAGACAAGTTGAACACGCAGCCTCATTGCATTCGGACCGGTCAGGGTTGTCCACTCAGCCCAAGGTTTTGAAAGAGGGGACGGGTCCGACGGGATCCGCGGGACACACAGCAGCGATGCTTACTGAGGTCTAAAACTTCAGTAGTGGATAAGGATGTTGGAGGCGTCTGTACGCGCACGCGATGTCAACGTGTGCAAGTAGAGCTGGCGTAACGTGGTGGCTGTGAAAGGTAGAAATGCAATGGCGGCGATAGGGCGGCGTTTCTGTTCCTGCATGGTGGTCCTAGCGAACCGCATCATGGGTCAATTTCGCTAGTCCCGGGGCGGTGGTTGCGGTGGTTAGCGCAAGCAGTATGACCTCTTGCCCGACGATATAATCTTGGTCACTTCGACGCCTCCTGATTGAGTCTTTCACTCGCTTTTCCCACATAGAGTGTCCTTTACTAATCGACTACTGGCATGGCGACAAACGGAAGCATGCGCCTGAAGACAAAGGACGCCCCTAGTAAGCCAGCAGCGCGCATTGGCGGAGACTCGAGCCATGGCTAACAACGGCGCAGCGTTCCTTGAGCCGCCGCCGCGCACCTCGTCGACGTCGTCGCACGGCACGCAGACGCCGGAAGCCTCGCCCATAGACACAATGGCGCCTCAATTGGAGTCAGAATTGCCAGACGTGCCGAGTACTAAGCAGAATGGCGGGCCTGGACTGCTGCAGCGGAAGAAGTCGTCGCCGATGATGCCGCCTTTCATGGTCTCTGCGCCCGGGAAGGTCATCGTATACGGAGAGCACGCGGTGGTGCACGGGAAGGTATGCAGCATGCACCAGAGAGACTCGAGGCACAATTGACCGTCCGCAGGCTGCCATCGCCGCCGCCATCTCCCTCCGATCTTACCTCCACGTCTCGTTCCTCTCCAAATCGAACCGAACCGTCAGACTGCGCTTCCCCGACATACAGATGGAACACACGTGGAATATCGACGAGCTGCCCTGGGACAGCTTCACACAGGCGGGTAAGAAGAAGTACTACTACGACCTCGTCACCTCCCTCGACACCGATCTCCTCAACGCCATACAGCCCTTCATCGACCAGGTGTCGCCCAAAGCCCCCGAGTCGATACGGAAGATACACCACGCCTCCGCCTGCTCCTTCCTCTACCTCTTCCTTTCCCTCGCGTCCCGTAAAACACCGCCTTGCGTGTACACCCTGCGCTCCACAATACCCATTGGCGCAGGTCTCGGCAGTAGCGCCAGCATATCCGTCTGCTTCAGCGCCGCACTGCTCATGCAGATCCGAGCTCTCAGTGGGCCGCATCAGGACCAGCCGCCGCAAGAATGCGAGCTCAACATTGAGCGGATCAACAGATGGGCATTCGTAGGCGAGATGTGCATACACGGCAATCCCTCAGGCGTGGACAACACAGTGTCGTCCGGTGGCAAGGCGGTGCTCTTCCAACGCCCAGACTACGACAAGCCTCCGGTGGTTACACCACTACACAGCTTCCCAGAACTACCACTCCTCCTGGTAAACACACGGCAGTCTCGCAGTACAGCAACTGAGGTCGCAAAGGTCGCAAATCTCTTGAAAGTACATCCACAGCTCACAGCGACCATTATGGACGCAATAGGCCTCGTCACAGAATCCGCTCACAAGCTGCTCACCTCCCCAGACTTCGACCCTACCTCGCACGCGTCTTTGAAATACCTCGGTGAACTTGTGACTGTAAACCACGGTCTGCTCGTGTCCCTGGGCGTATCACATCCCAAGCTTGAGCGCATTCGCGAAATCATCGACCACACCGGTATTGGCTGGACCAAATTGACTGGTGCTGGCGGTGGTGGATGCGCCATCACAATCCTCAAGCCTCAGCCTCCAGCGCTCACAAACGGCAACGGAACACATCACCACGACTCCGAATCGGAAGAGTCGGACGCATCCTCTGAGGTTGACTGCAGCGCCTCGATCATCTCGAATGGCACAAAGCTGAAGTACAAGATCCTCGACTCGCTGGAGGTCAAGTTGGAGAATGAGGGGTTCGAAAAGTTTGAGACAACATTGGCTGGAGACGGAGTAGGCATACTCTGGCCAGCGGTATTACACAACGTCAATGAGGAGGAAGGTGGAGAGGAGATAGACCAAGAAAAGTTCCTCAAGGCAGAAGGCATTGCGGGGATAGAAAGATTGGTGGGTGTGGCCAGCTCGAGAAGGAAACACGAGCAAGAAGTCCGAGAGGGCTGGAAATTCTGGCGGCCATGGGAGGTTCCAGAGTAGTGGGCGTAGACTGGTCTTGTTAGAGTGGAAATGGGAAGACGTTCGGACGCAAGTCATGCTTAATTCTGGATCAGCGAGCGATTGGCTTTTTGTATATACCTGTATGCTATGGGGTACTTCAGTATTGTAATGTATATCTGGTGATACTGTCTGTCTCGAACAAGGTTGAGAATTCGTTGTGCTGTGTTTTCGAAGATTGAAAGTGAGACATTTGCTCATCCGCAAGCTTGCAGCAGAACACTCAACAAATTGTGAATGTGACAGTCCACTTTTGACTTTGAAGATTAGTAGGCAGACAGGCCGAGTGAATGTCTGTGAAAGGTGATTGGGCAGCAATTTTTAGGCAAAGCGGAAGCGAGTGAGCAAGGCATTCGCCGGACCCGACCATTGTTCGCAAACGCGCTCCAATAATTTCTACTCGAGTCTTTCAGCTCACTTCTCTCTTCCACAACTTGTCCTCAGGCACACTCCGCACACATCTCACGCACACCAACAACCACTCATACACGAAAGCACAAACCGCGATCATGGCAGCAAATAAGTGGGGTACGTCATGTTGCGCGCGGACAATGGCCGCACATGCAAAAGTAGAAAAAGACAACAACTGACAGGCGCGCAACAGACGACGAGGACGAGGACAGCTCTTCTGACTCCGCTCCACCCAGCAAGCCCATTGCCCGCCGCAGCAAGTTTGACGACGAGGAAGACGATAGCGATGTGCGTCAACCCACCATGCCCCGCCATACACAACTTTTACCCCACCACGCACGAAGACACGCATACTAACACCGACCACAGGTCCTAGAGTCATGGGACGCCGCCGAGGACTCCGAGGTCGAGCGCGAGAAGGCAAAGAAGGCGGCTGACGCAAAGGCAAAGGCCGAGGCAGAAGCCAAGGCGAACAAGAAGAGCAAGGCACAGCGCATCGAGGAGCATAGGGAGGCCGCGCGACTACGGCGGCAGGCCGGCGACGACCTCGACAGCGACGAAGACGAGACGGAAGAAGAGCGCCGCGCGCGCCTCCGCCAGCAAGAACTTGACGGCTCGCGCGCCCAAGCCGAAGAACTCTTCGGCGACCTCGCCATTAACAAGTCGCGCACCGCGAAAGCCGTCACCATCACCGACGCCTCCGACCCCACCAAGGCCATCGACCTCAGCTCGCTACACATCTTCAACCCCAACACCAAGGACCAGTTCACCAAGCTGCGCGAGACGTTGGTGCCGCTCATCGGCGCCAACGCCAAGAAGGGCCAGTACTCGCTGTTCCTGCAGGAGTTTGCGAAGCAGATTGCAAAGGACCTGCCGAGCGAGCAGATCAAGAAGATTGCGAGTGGGCTGACGACGCTGAGCAACGAGAAGATGAAGGAGGAGAAGGCGGCGGAGAAGGGTGGGAAGAAGACCAAGGCGGCGAAGACGAAGACGGTGCTTAATGCGTCGAGGGACGTTGGGACGCGGGCGGATACGGCGGCGTATGACGAGGACTTTGGAGAGTGAGTTTGGCATATTTTGGGGATGTGGAGGCTTGCTAACAAGACACAGTGATGACTTCATGTGAGGGTCGACTACCTTGCACTGCCATTTTCTTTCTCCTTGGTCTGCATTCTGTTCAATGTCTCCTAGGGCTGGAGTAGCATAGCTAGCATGCATGTAGCAGGCATGAAAATATGTGGGTGACGAACACCTTTAGATATCTACGAAATCACGGCTTCCGACTTCATCTCTCGCTCTCAGTCTTCACGTTTGAGAAAGAACGCATTGCTGACGCATAGGATTTCATAGTAATTACTTTCTTTGCTTTCTACATGGCGAGCTAGCTTGCAGCAAATGCATGACCTCCCAGTAGTTTGTACACACGCCATGGTCCCCTCTCCCTGATGCAGTGTTAGCAAAGCGTTCTTCAACAAAACTAGAGCAACATCGAAACGATGACACATACCACGCTTCCTTGCGATCCTTTCCATCCGGCGCTCGCAACATACCAAGGACGATGGCGGCTTCTCGGATAACAAAGTGCTCTGCTATATGCTGGAGCTGCCCTACCGCCCAAATGCTATAGTCGATAGGACAATTGCGCGACCAAGCCACCATGTACAAGCTGAAAATCATGACATACACATCCAGGATGTGCGACTGTGTATGTGTATGTGCCATGCCCGGCGCCGTACCACTGGGAAGCTTGTGTCGCGCAGCGAAGTCGCAATTCGTCATCTGTGGAGCAGACGCACATATCTCCCTAGCCATCTCGACAATCACTGCCCTTGCTCGCTCGCATGCCACCTCGCTCTTCGGATCATCGAGATCTCCGCTGAGTCCAATAATCTCTTCGCACAGGAGTATGCGCACCAGTCGCAGGACATTGAAACCCTGCGTCATCATACGGTTCGCATACACGTCGTACATGCAAATCCCTTCAGGTAAAGATACCCGCTGATCGTACCCCGACACAAACTTGCGCTCGTAGGACCACGACGGCGCAGCTTCGAGTGCCACTTGCTCCAGCCTCGCATCCAGAACAGCACTTCTGCTCATTCGTTCCTGCGCAGTCAGACTTCGATTCCGCGTCTCGTCCGGCAGCTCTGTAACTTCCAGGATACACTCATTCAGCTTCCACTTCGGATACTCTGTGTCAACAAACTGCCTCGCATGCTCCCTAATCAGCCTGACTTCATTCGGGATCGTCTCGCCATTACTCAGCGCACAAATCGTCGCATTCAGCGAGAACCCCAGCAGCGCTTTCAATTCCGGACCAGGCCGGAAATTCTGCACGCCCCGAACGGTAATGAGCGCGAACGCGCCCTCGACATGAGCGTGGCGCCTTACATGGCCCTCGGAATCCGCGACCGTGATCTTCTCGAACAAATCTAGGAGTAACGCACTTTGAAACGTCGACATGGCGCCTACTTTCTCCGGGTCCTGGATCGCCTTGTTGATCCGACGCAGTGCGTCTGCGTACTTTACGCGGCCCATTTCCTTGGCTGTCGGCGACGAGACCTGGTGCGCTAGGAAGGCGAGACTAACGGCGTCGATGCCTGCTGCTAAATGGTCTGGCGTGCTCGCGGAGTCAAGGTACGGGAAGAGAAAGTCCCATGTGCTGCTGAAGTCGGAGACGTATGTGCCGAAGAACATTTCGCGGCCTAGGGTTTGCAGATCTTGGTGGATGTGGTGGATCCTGAAGGGGACACTGGGGGTGGAAGTTTTGAGGGGTTTGGCGCGTATGGTCTGCTTTGTCACGATGGAGGAGGTTTGGTCGGTGAAGCGGATGAGGCTGGCGTCGCGGTAGCCGGAGCATGGTGCTGCGGCGCGGAGGCAGGAGGAACAAGTGGGTTTCTTGGTATCGCACTTGGCCTCCGCGTTTAGTGTCGGAGTTGTAATGGTGTAGTACTTGGACTTACTCGTAGTCTTCTGTCCCGACAGCGTTGACACGCCTTGGACGGCCTACCACGAAAGACCATTTGCGAGATGTGTAAGTCCGCTAAAAGCCGGAGGTTGGACGAACAAATTGAGGCAGTACTTCGGGGCGAATAGAGAGAACATATCTATTGATGGTTTGGAGACTGATCGAGCGGCGGAGATGAGGCTGTTAAGTCGTCGCTGCCGGGCTAGACTCGAATGGGAATGCATTTCGGCGCTAAGCCTTGGATTCGACATGGTGGTACGCTAGGAACAATGGAATTACGCTCTTGCTAGGAACGGGAATGGAAGTACGCGTAAGGCGGGGATACGCGAGCGTAGATTCAAGCTTGTCGGTATCTTTTCTTCACCGGCGACCGCAGAGTAGTTAGTGGTATCAGTGCATAGCACTAAGCACTAACCGCCTTTGGAAGCCACACTGCCGTGATCGTGGTCTACAGTTCAAGTTTTCTAGTGATCATGGATTTAAGAAACAAAGCAAATGGAAATGACGATAGAACAGTATAAAGGGCGGTGAGCATCATTCACTGAAAGCTGTTGGAACTCCCAAAGCAGCCTGTCATACTTCACACCATAGTCTCCACCTATCTCACTCTCCAACCCTACCTCACTGAGTCATCTACATCATGTCGGTCCCTTTCAAGCATGTTCTCATCATTGGAGCCACTAGTGGCATTGGTACGTAAAGTCCATGTATGGATTGCTTGTGAGACAGACACTGACGCCGTGCAGGTGCGGCGATGGCCGACCACTTTAGCTTTCATGGTGTGAAAGTCACTGCTGTAGGTCGGAGGCAGGAGCGTCTAGATGAATTTTGTGCCCAGCATGGCAACGAAAAAGCGTCTGGCATCGCATTTGACATCGAGAAGCTCGATGAGATTCCAGCTTTCGTCGAGAAGTGTGTCAATGGAACCCTGCTGATGCGAACTGCCAGACTGACCTTGTCCAGCACATTCAAAACTCACCCAGACATCGACTGCGTCTTTCTCAATGCCGCGACGCAAGCCCGATTCGACTTCTCCAAGCCTGAAACCGTTGATCTCGGTGCCTTGCAAAGCCAGATTACAATCAACTTCAACTCTCAGGTAGCCTTGGTACATGCCATGCTGCCACATCTACTCAGCCGCTCTTCGCCAACTGGTCTTATTTTCACCGGCTCGCCGATCAGTCTCATACCCGTCTTCCCAATGCCGGCATACGGCGCTTCCAAGGCGGCCCTGGAGTCATTCGTTCTAAGCTTGCGCGAGCAGCTGCGCGATACGAATGTGACGGTACAACAGATCAGTCCGGGGCCTGTGCAGACAGAACTGCACGACGCTCATGCAGGCAAAGAAGCGGGGAGGAAGTTTGGCATGCCGATGGAAGATTTTGTGAAAGAGAGTTGGGTTGGACTCGTGGATCGGGAGGAAGATATATATCCGGGCTGCGTAGGCGGATCGACCAAAGAGCAATTCCTGAAGCTTGTGAAATTGAGAGACGAGGCTTCGGGCAGGATGTCGACTTTGCTGAGGAGCATGTGGACGAAGTAAGGAAGTTTGGATATGGAAATTGCAAGGTGGTATCATTATGCAGTCACAAACTATTCGTTGTCGTCATCGCTACTTGAAACGTCGTCCTTGTCTGCTACAACTTCTTCCTCCTCTTCTGCATCTGGCTTGCCGGTCATCGTGTATGCCTTCAAACAGGTGATTCTTGTGCCAGTTGTGTAGGTACCAAGCAACGTCCCGACCTGTTTTGCAGTGAAGCCCTTGCTTTGGTCGACCTTGGCGCCGTCTTGTAGATCCGCAACATCCAGGGACCAAGTGCGTACCGTACCATCGCTGCTGCCAGTTATGATGAGGAAAGCCGTCGAGTTGGATGACGACAGCGGGATTATCTCGAAGTCCTTAACGCGGCCGCTAATACCCGCGCCTGGGCCTCCAATCTGCGCCACCAGCTTGCAGGAAGGAACGTTGTCTTTGCTTGGGGCCTTGGCTTCGTCTTCGTTCGACACCATTTCGCTAGTATCGTAAAGCAGGACGCGGCCGTCTTCGGTTGAGACCAGTAGCATGGCCGGGTGCGCCTCCGATGGGAGATAGTGCATTTGATGTATTTTCGTCCTTGGTGTGGGAACAATCTTGCCTTTCGGCTGGGAGTCGATGCTGAAGACGACAACGCCGCGCTCGAATGCAACAGCAAACTCTTCGCCTTCCTTGTCCCAGATCACTCGCCGTCCTTCGCCTGATCCAAACCTCCCTTCTCCTACTGCACCAAGAATGTCTCGGTTGAAATTGAGTACACCGGCTTTCTTTCCTGTAACTAGATTCCATAGCCGCATGCACTTTTCACCTTTACCCACGCTGACCATCAGCTTCATGCTCGGGTGGACAGCGAAGTCGTTGATGCCCGAGGGGACCTCACCAGGACCGGCTGTGTCTCCGCTTGGTCGTCCTTGTGGCTTTGGTATCGGTGCTTTGATGGTAGAAAGTGCCGTCCAGTCGCGTGTTCGAGTGATTGCAATCGTGCTGTCCTCTGCTGCACTCAGGAGTTTACTTCGTGTTGGGAAGTACAAGGCGGTGATGTTTGACGAGTGGTGGAGCAGAGATCCCATTTCCTTGTTCTTGGGATTCTCGGTGATGGAGCCGCCGTGCAGAGACGGTAGCTTTGGTTGCGACTTCGAAATGACTGGTGGTGCGGTGGACAGCGAATACAGGTTGATGCGCTCATCGGTGCTACCGGTAGCCAACATTACTTTCGAGGTTTCATCCGTGAACGGAGAAAGCGCCAGGCAGCGGATGGAGGAAGCATGAGCATTGAAAAGGAATGTGTCGGTGAAGTTGATCTTGGGTTTCTTGGATTCTTCTGCTGATGCGTCCTGCTGTCCCGTGATGAGGCTGCGCGGTATTGTTGCAGCGAATCCATGAAGAACGCGCTCGTAAGAACCAGTAATGATCTGGACGGTTATCGGATCCAGCTCTGAGCCTGCATCTGGTGTTTTCGACTCGAGCTGTGCCTTGCTCTGGCTTGCAGCTGCCGCGCCGTTGACCGCGCCTTCCTTGCTTTTGGCTCCCGCCTGTTTGGGATGCGCCGCAATTTGTTCTCTCCTGCTCTTGACAGCCTGAGCCCCACGAGCTGCGTCAGTGATTTCCCTCTTCCGTTTAGCCATGATTGATTGTCTTCGCGTGTCTGCGTGTGTTCGAAGATTCTAAGTTTTTTTGGGAGGCCGGTTTATTCTGCCGTGGAGGTAACCGCGTCTGGCCACTAGTGCAAAGCTTATCACCGAGGCGGTAGGCGCAACCAGACCTTGCAAGCGGTCCTCTCTCACTCCTGGCGCGCGAGGTCAACATCATCGTCTGTGTATTGCCAACCACAAATCCATCACCAGACGCGCTTCACAACCCTCCAAGATCATCACATTGGCGGCACTCGTTGGAAACGGATGTCGGCCACCAAAATCCGGTCCTCATATGTCCATCAGAGACCTAAGAGATGCAGCAATACGCGAAAGGGCAGAGAGCATCTCGTAAGTAAAATACCTGCACAGCGTCGCAAACGGTTCTATGTACCGATGCGACAAAAGTTATCGCTCGTTTTGATAATATTTGCGAGTGGTGGTGCTGATATTTACGATTTAGAAACTGCTTGTCGACCCGTGAGCGGCAGCTTAGGTCCCTGTTGAAGGTATCGGCCGGATTCCTGACTGCGGGCCACCCACCCAAACTCGACTGGTCCTTCGACATCGCACCGGACCAGAACGAGGCCAAATTTCTTGACGCCAATGATGTTACAAAGTAAGAGCCTCACTCTCAACATCTTTCAATTGCTTTGGGTCTATTCAATTCCAGGTCTTTCACGTTGTCGCCATTCCATTCCACTGACATTCTTGTGTTTGTAGAGGGCGACACTTCAACGATGCAACTTTGCCCTACCCACAGCCTGTCAGCCAGCAGCCGCAACTACCAGCGACATTACCCTTCCAGACTCCGGTCAAATCCTCGTTCTCTGGTGTCTCCAAGTCGTCGGCATCCCCACTTGGCGGTACACCCAGCCTCGAGGACCAATTACGCGCCGCATCTGCTTCGCCGTCCGTTGCGTCTCAAAACCTCCCACCGGGTGTTCAAAGCGATACCACCCATGTGAATTGGCCTTCCCCAGGCGCGTCCCGTCCCGGCGCGTCATCGGACCCCAAGGGCTCTGTTCCGGACGACAAGGCAGCAAGCAGCCTCAACGACAAGGCCGCCCTGGTTCCCCATAGTGAGCATTCGCGTGCACCTTCTGTCCAAGCAACGACACCGGCGGACGCCACTGTCTCAGATGAGCCATCCGTCGACCCGAGCAGAGTTCTCGCTTCCAACACCGATGAGAACGGTGCTGCGTCTCTAGAGACTTCGCTTGAAGATAAACAAGCCAAGACACCTCAGGTTGTTCATTTACCGTCAAAAGAGGTCCAGGAAGCACGGCTGCGTGAGACAGAACAGAAGTTGGAGAAGGTCGCGGAAAAAGAGCGGAGAGAAGACGAAAGGCTGGCAATACCCCATCCAAATGGATCAACTGATCTGGTGTCCTCGCCATCGTCTACTGTTGGTGCATACTCCCAGGCCACCCCTCATGCACCGCATCATTCTCCCGACACCAGCCCAGACACCGAGTCTTTCCACGATCATTCGCAGCCCGCCCTACCGGCCATCGACGCCTTGGACCCCGCTACGCAGCAAGTCAAGGGAGATCATGAGCGCGCATTACAGAAAGATATGAGGGATGCGCGGGAGCGTGCGCGCGACATGGATTCTCCCACACCAGATGTTGAAAAGCAGATAGAGGACGAGCAAGCCATACGTCTTGCTCGCGACGGAAAGAGTAGCCTCAGTGAATCGGATCAAGTTCCAAGGGCCGGCCCGAGTTCACAAGCGAACGACGTCGTCGACACAGCCCAGGCGAACGAACGTTTCGCCGCGACCCAGACTTCACCGGATCCAGCCATGGATTCGCTACCCACTCCGACGACAACCGCACCAGAACCATCCACTGTTCACTCAGATGTTGCATTCGACGCAACAGCAAAGGTGGTCGACGCAGATTCACATCCAACCCCCCCTGCAGATGCGGATGTAGAAATGGGCAATGCTCAGTCTGCAGCCGAACACCAGCACACGCAGCCACCACGTCCTGAGCGCATGACTACCAGAGTCTCGTCTGGTGCTATTCGACAGAAATCTGTATCTGAGATCATTGCAGACAAGTCTATACCAAGGGCAGCACTCACACCGCGGTCAAGCAATCTTTCCACGTTGAACAGCCCCATGCACACCAAATCTCGTGACGCAAAGGCGAAGGAAGTGTCGACCGTAGTATTCGCGAAGAAGAGCCCACGTAGAGGGTCGAAAGCCTTGCAGGCCTACAACGAGGACTACGCTTCTCTACAGGGAGCTTCTGAAGACTCGAGTCGGGACTACCTGGAGGGACTCTTCAAATATCAGGCCCACCATCCACCAAGATCGATACCCTTACAGGAGCTTGTGGCCACTGCCCGGAAGACGATGTCAACCGCTGGAACACTCGCAATGATCCGGGAACACCAGGATTACAAGATCCTCAAAAGAGTGTACCAACTGCAAAATGCGAATCGATGGTCTCTACGACAGCTCCAAAAGTCGGCAGAACCCGAGCGTCCCTTTACGCATCATGATCAATTGCTACTCGAGATGAAGGCGATGCATACCGATTTCAAAGAAGAGAGGAAATGGAAACAGGCACTCGCTGCTACATTCGCAGAGTGGTGCGCTGACTTTGTGCATGCAAGTCTAGAGGAACAAGAATCGCTGTGTGTCAACGCGCGCATCCCTCCTGCAGCGAAACCTACACAGCAGGCTGACGAGTCCATGGATGATGCCCCCACACCGGACCTTGTTCAATCTCCTGCACATGAAACGGAAAGCGAGTCCTTCGCGGATGAAGATGAGCTTCGAACGCCCCTAAGTACCAACCCCCCTATAGGATTATTCTCCTTGGGCTACAATGACGTCGTTATGAAAATTGACCGCACACCTGCTAGCGACACCATGCTTCACGAATTGCCGTTCTACTCACCCGTTCTCGAGGGCTCTGGCGACGGCAATCCATTCTCGCTCGCCGAACCACCCATTCTCCCTGTGTCCAAATACGTTACTGGAAAACTGGTTTCCCAAATACGAGGTCCACCTAAGAAGCGAAGCAGATTCGACTACGATTCAGAAGATGAGCCTTCGTCGCCGCCAAGTCGTTCTGGAACCTCTGCCGAACATTCGATGCCGTCAACTCCCGGTCGCAGATTGTTCTGCCGGAATGATCTTCCTCCAGAGATGACTGATGTGGCTCTCTTCAACGCAGAGAATAAGCACGTGCGTGACAGGCTACAAGCAGCGCACCAGTTCCGACCTCCGACCGAGTTCAATATGCCGTCTGTTGCATTCTTCGAGCACAGAACGCCCTCACAGTGGCTATGGGAAGAAGATCAAAAACTTCGTGCACTGGTGAAGGAATTCACATTCAATTGGTCGCTGGTCTCGCAACAATTGTCCCTTCCCTCCATGTTTGTATCAGGTTCAGGTCGTCGAACACCATGGGAATGTTTTGAGCGGTGGGTGCAGCTCGAAGGACTACCGGCCGAAATGTCTAAGACTCAGTACTTTCGCACTTACCAAGGACGTCTTGAACAAGCAAACAAGACTGTGTTTGCGCAATACCAAGCTCAGCAACAACAACAGTCACAACAGCAAGGGCAGACTCCAGCGCAACCCCGAAGGAGACCAACCACAACGCCTATCCGCGTCGAAAGAAGGAGAGAAAACCGACATCTCGCGATCATCGATGGGATGCGCAAATTGGCGAGGAAACGGGAGTCTGCAGCGCACAAGCAAGCAGAGGCTCAGAAAGCCGCCGCCTTGCGCAAGGCCCACGAACCTGTTCCGTCCAAGAGCAACGTTCACACTCCTCAGGAATTCAGTCGCCTCAAGTGGGAGCGAGAAGAGAAGATGAAACTGAGGCAGCAGCAACAGGAGTTGGCCGTCAGAGTAAGTCTGTCAGCTGAATCGCTTTCCACCACTCACTGACACTTTGCAGCAACAAATGGCGGCACAACGACAAGCTCAGATGCAGGCACAGGGCGGTATGTCCAACAATGTCAATCCAATGCAGCGCAATGGGGCCCCAGTGGGTAATTCCAATGGCTCTGCACAGATGTCCCACCCAGGGTCACAGCAGGGTCATAATGCAGCAGCAATGGCGGCTCGAGTGCACCAAGGGCAGCCGAGCATACAAGCCAATTTCGCTAACGGCAACATGCCTGGTATGCCGATGGGCACTCCAGGCGTCCCGCAAGCCCAGATGCAGGGCATCATGCAGAACGGCCAACGCATGGGTCCTCCAGATCAAATGCGCTTTGCCATGCAACGAGGACAGTTTCCGAACAACAACCCGCAACACCAGTTCCAAATGCAGCAACAGCAACTCAACATGGCCGGCAACATGGCGCAAGGTATCGGTATGAATAACATGCCCAACGCAAACATGATGGCGTCAATTTCGAATCAAAGTGTGAATGGGATGAACGGGAACGTGAATGGCGGGATGAACGGTGCGAATGGCATGTCAAACAATGCCGGATCTCCGCGTATGGGCCAAGCAAATGTCAACATGCAGAATCCTGCTCGACCATTGTCCAGCGGCCACATGCCAAACATATTGAGCATCCAGAACAACATCACTAAAGCGCATCCTGAATGGAACGCTGAACAAGTTCAGAAGGCCGCCTCCGACCATCTGCAAAGGATGTTGTCCAAACAACAACAGCAAAAAGCGATGAGCGCTGCCGCTGGCTCATCGGGCATGTCTATGCCACAACTTGGGAATGGGAACAATCACTACAACATGCCTTCGAGTGTCGGAATGGCCAATAGCCCCCCAGCGCCTAGCGCCCCGAATGCGGTACAGAATTATCAGCAGCAGCTCGTTCAGCAACAGCGCATGATGAGCCAGGTACGACAGCAAGCGGCAAGTCCCGCAATGAGTGCTCCCACAACAAGCAGGAGTGCCACTCCACAGAATCCGCAGATGCTGCAGAGTCCAGGCGTGCAGCAGGCCCAGGTGAATCGGTCGTAGGCGGGGGTTTCAACAACCGTTGGTCGCCTCTGTGAGGTTGCCTTTACATTCAAAGGTCGGAAGTTGCTCTGCACTGTAAATATTCTTTTTAATGTTCCTTCCCTCGTCGATCTCACATACTTCAGCGTGGGCTTGTCGAAAATGATTGTTTTCTGCAGGTAGCAAGGTGTTACAGGCGTTGTCGCGGCGCTAGCTTGTCATGACTTGGTTTGGGTCGAGCGGGTGGAGATCCTCTTTGGGGAGAGGACAATGTAAACAACATGCTCTCGACGGGCAGCAGACATTATAGAGCATTCCGAATAACAAAGTGACTCATGAAGTCACAAATTCACACCTATTTCATTGTATGATTTTGAGTGGATGAGTGTAGCCTGCACGAAGGATAAACGCTCACAGACAGCAACGGGAATGAAATGCTTGTAATGAATTGTTCTTCTGCGTTACCAGCAGTCTTTTGTAGTGGACTTTGGCTTTTAGGTTATGCTCTTTAGCCAGTAGAACGCCCGGCACCCATGCACCAGGTTTCGCCCTGGTCGCTCCGATGTCTTGTGTTCTTTTTGTAGTGTGACGTATGCAAGGCCGTGATCAACCCTATCGGTTGGACTGCCCTCGTGTACTACTTGCCCTTGGGATTGTTGTATTGTATCTCATTGAACTTTGCAGGCCACACAGGCTGTTACATGTTAGCACACCAGGTCCATTGCTGCTTACAGCTGAGATCTTACATCTGACTGCTGCTCTGATATGTTCTTCTTGAAGTGCTCTGAATCCGGGCCTTTGTGTCCGTCCTGCGTCCTGCTCTCGTTATTCGTCGATGAGCCTATTGAGTGTCCAGTCAGCACTCCTGTCCTCTACGGAGGTATGTGTTCCCCCTCGTTCAATACTTTAATAGACGAGGGGAGCATTACTCGTACCACGCATGGTGCCTCCAGCTGGTGTGTGTGTAGGGTGGCCTCCGCCTGCCGAGAACCTGTCCTCGATGTTCTGCACACCTTGTGTCTTGTAAGGGTTCGGGAACCAGTATTGGCGCATGAAGAGGTAGTAGCCAAAGCCAACGGCGCCGCCAGCCATGAAGATCTTGGGTACGGAGAGGGGGGACATGGTGGTGGTCGCGGGTGTGGGGTTGCGGTGTCGTGTGAGATGAGGCTGGGTGCGGAACAGCTAAGTCGCGAGCTCAATGGATTTACGAGGGATTGGCAAAGTAGAATTGACGTGGAGTTTGCAGTGGTCTGGATGCTTGATTAATGGATATCCGGCGGATGGGCTGCCATCCAATGACACGACGCGGAGCGGCGTCACTCTGTCGTCTGTTAGTTTGGTTTGATATCGTCGTCATGGTGGTGCGCTTTGGGAAAAGTGCCGATCGTTTTAGCGCGGGCGACGGAAACCGTTAAAATGCGGCTGAAGGGTCCAGCCACTGCTGACATAAGACATGGGCAGGGGTATGTGTGGCTGCGATTTGTGGTCAAACCTCCTGGTGGGAAAGTGGACACGCTATCTGTTGAACCCCTTGCGCGCTAGATACACGACACATTTGTGGTGAAGGGAGATCTCAAAGCGGCCTGCAAGAGAAGGACACGTTAGAGCTCATGGTGCTGCGAGCAGAGTACAGCTGGAACGCAGCGATAGCACCAGAAATCCGCACACGACCTCGACATGGACGGTGACCCAGCCGTGGAGCCAGAACTCGATGGCTTCAGTCGCGTTCTGCCGCTTCCATACCGCGTGTCTCTCATCATAGTGTTAGGTAGGTGGTCTCCACCAGCTTCAACGTGAAAACATGGAATGCTTCATCCCATCTGGCTTCGACTAACACGAGATATGTAGGCATCTGGGCTTGGGGCCTCAACCTCCACTACCTCTCACTCATAAAGATCGACGTTCCAAGCCTGATTCGCTACCCATCACGAGCCTCACCGCACCATCCATCGCACCACCTCTCCTGCTACCGCATTGCAAGCTTCCTCTCCATCCCGCTCGTCCTCTCGCTCCTGCTCTTCTGGGCCCTCACAAACGGCTCCCCAAAAGACATCGCGAGCTGGGAAATACTGCCGAACTTGTACCTGCTGGTCCTTGTGATTGGTTTTGTTGTGCCCTTACCGTTCGTCTCGCGCAATGGCAGGAGCCGAACACTCGCGACGCTCAAGCGCATCAGCATCGGCGGCATTGCGGAAGCGCAGGATGGCAAATTTGGAGACATACTACTGGCTGATGCACTGACGAGCTATGCGAAGGTCCTGGGAGACCTCTTCATCAGCTTGTGCATGTTCTTCTCGTCCTCGCACAGCTCGACCGGTCCACCGAACCGGACTTGCGGAGGAGCATTTTGGGTTCCGTTCATCATCAGCATACCATCACTTATACGACTAAGACAGTGTCTGACTGAGTACCTTCGCGTACAAAAGGCAAACAAACGGACCGGACAGATTAATCCTGCGACAGGGTGGGGCGGTGTACATCTTGCCAATGCGCTGAAGTACTCAACAGCATTCCCGGTCATAGTACTGAGTGCGCTGCAACGAACACCCGAGCCGTCGAAATACGGTGTCTCGGAGGCAACGCTGTTCCGCATGTGGATGGCCGCCGTGGTCATCAACTCCGGATACTCATTTTACTGGGACATAGCACGCGATTGGGACCTTTCGCTCTTCTCCTCTCCACAGGAACGCAACAGCCCCGAACATCCATGGGGCCTGCGTCGCCACCGCTGGATTCACGCCAAGGAGTTTTACTACGGTGCTATTGTTATGGATGCATTGCTCAGGTGTACTTGGAGCTTGAAGCTCAGTCCGCATTTGGATCACTTTAATGATTTAGAAGGAGGCATATTCACGATGGAGATACTGGAGGTGTTTCGCAGATGGGTGTGGATTTTCTTCAGGGTGGAGTGTGAGTGGGGTGAGTATCTGCGCGTGCATTTGAAGGAGTGAAGAGTCTGGCTGACACGTTCGCAGTGAGGAATCATCGAGGCCCGGCGTCGGATGACATATTACTTGGTGATGTGTCGAACAAGTATGACGATAGCGACTAAGACAATACAGCCGCTTCATATTTTGATTGTGTGTCTTAGCCCGCTGATAGCTGACTGACTTTCGACATTGTCTCGTTAAGATCTGGTCTGAAAGTCTCAGTCAAGTGAAGAGACATGGTATAGAGATCTTGGCCATGTCTTGTATTATCAGCATGTGCGGATATAATACCCTGCGAAAAGAACAAGCCGTCTTTCAGCGTCCATCAATTCAAGCAGTTAAACATACAGCTACAGTCAACATGGACGTCGAATCTTTCCAAACAGAATTCTGCGCTACTTCCAAACTTCTTGAACAGCTCGTCAAGAGACGAGGAGAAAGTCTTGTTGGAAGAACAAGTAGCGCGACATCACCTGTTGCGCTCGGTATTAATAACCCGCCACCAGCGCAGTTCCTTGATCATTTGTCGAAATTGTTCGCACGCGCGCACAAAGGCGGGAGCCAGCATGTGTGTGCCGCGGTGTTCGTCCGAACAGAAACCGGGAGTCCCAAGATTTACTTAGCAAAGAACGGGGGCTTGGATGTTATCGACGTAAACTTCTTGAAGGCACTGCAGAATTGGATGCGGGAATTGGCCAGAAGCAACACAGCCCAAGTACCAAAGAACGAAACCATGCTAAACCACATATTTGAGCACAATCTGGAAATCATCAATTATCGGATCGATGAGATTGCGAAGATCACACTAAGCGATCTCGAAGCACTCACGAGAATTGGCTGGGTCCGCGATCTTATGAGGACCCTCCATGGCCTCTGTGACGACTTTCGGACAGATCCAGGAACAACTACTGACTTCCGACCAATCGTAGACATCGCCGACACGCTGCGGAATGTACTGAAGTGAGACACATTGACGGAGGATCAGAGACGAATGCGAAAATCTATCAGCCTTTTGGGACGACTCCTAGCGGCGTATCGCACTCTGAGCAAGGTGGCGCGAGGCGATCCGTCTTTCAAAGATCTCGAATTACACTCTGTGGAGCAGCATAATAAGAAGCTCAAAACATGTCCAGGGCCTGTGATCGAGGACCTAATGGATCGAATCAATGCCCCGAATGTGGCATGCCCGTTCCTACACCAATATGCAGGGAAGGTTTATTTCATACTGACTGCCATGCTGAAATCCAGCTTCTATACCACCTCGAACACAACATCGAGGGCGAAGTTCCACATTCTTACATTGGATGTAGTAAAAAAGCATGTTTCCTGTGTCACAGCCTTTTGATGCAATACGAGAGCAGACACGGTCGTCCGTATCAAAATCGTGGTTCTTCAAATCGAATTTTCACAAATTGGAACGCAAACGACCTGCTGTTGCACTGCGGGAGCGTTGAGGCACATAGATGCATGTCATTGACACAGGACGCGATGCTTCAAAAACTGGAAGAGCCGTTGTTGGAGTCTTGGTTGCACGCGCAAAACATGCTCGGATGCTAAAGCTCGCTCGGCACATCTATTCTGCGTCCGAAACTCAGGACCAACTTGACTGTACTGGGCGCGTACAGATGTACTCTTCGCTGTTGAGACTCGCCAGGTCCAAGAACTGTCAGGGAGGAACTTACGCATGCGTGGTTGGTGGAGATTCACTGAGCGCTCTAACCACAAGTTTGAACGTGGATGGTCCTCCTGGCTTGACTGACATAATCGAGATTTGCCAAACAGAACTTAGAAGGCAACACCCTTCGCACCGCTCGACACGCGACTGCATTATCTATGAGCCGCCGTTACCGATCCCGGGTCGCCGGCCAAAATTTCGGATAGACCCAGGGACCCCACAGTCGAGCCTGAGTCGTGGAAGGTCAAGCGCAGGGCGAACTCGGCACGAGCCAGAGGAATCGAAGGGTGAGACAATCGGACGCGTGTGCGGAGCACGAAAATACCGCAGTGTGGTGCAGCGGGAGTTCCACAGCTGTGAGTGTCGACTCGTCTTGCGTTGAGCCTCACGCGTCAGGAAAGACGAGAGGAGCCATCACAATATGAGAACAGTGTCGTTTTTTGCCCAATGTCCTTCTTTGTTTATCCATAATACCTACGGCCGTTCAATTGGCGTTACAATCGTGACACAAGCCTACAGTGCCCTGCCATTTCTCTCCTCAGCAAAAACACTCCAGTTCTTCTGCACATTGATCCCGTTCATCCCGTGTCTCTGCCCGGAGTCGTCACTGATCCTGCCCAGCTCAATCTCGACATTGTTTTTGCCAGCATTGGGCCCATCAATTATCTTGAACTCGTCGTCTTCCTCCTCCATCCTTGACATGCCAGCGAGTGTTGAGAACATGCCACCGGTCGCACCCTTCTTGCGCGGCCTCGACTGCTTCGACAGTTCTGAATCGTACCCTCCACTAGATGGGAAACCGTTTGGGCCTGGTGAGACCATGTTCGATGGGCGTGAGGTATTGAATGAGAATAACTTTGTGATGCCAATCATGCTCAGTGCCGGTTTGAGGGATGGTAGACAAGCGCAAGTCAGCCCAATGTTGATCTCGACGACACTCCATACAATAATCTCGCGGAAGTTATACGTGACGTCGCCTGCGGTCCCAATTGGTATCTGTAGGAAGATAATTAGGCGTACGAGTGAGACAACGGCAATGAATGTTCCGAGCGCAAACATGCCGGCTAGCACGACGCGCTGTGCGACGGGAGCGTGTAGTTGCCAAACATATGGTAGCGGCATGATGACAATGATCAGGTCGAGGACGACGTTCGGTACTGAGCCGCCGAGATAGATGGAGCGGATCTGTATACATTTCGAATTTTGAGCATTGTACTTCAAAATGTCCCAGGCTGCTTGAACCGGCACGCAGTTGAAGATTACGCAGAAGAACTGGAAACATTAGCAGTGCAGCAATGGTCGGTCTTGTTAATCATGCTTACAATAGCGATGCACCATGCGATAGCCATGGCTGTGACAATGTAGATCGTCGTACGCCCTTTGACAGAGAAGAGCCGCCAGTAAAAGGCCAGGACCGAGAACTTGATTGTGCTGATTGCGAAGGTGTAGAATAGTTGCGCAATCCACACGTTCCTTAGGAAGTCGACGACGCGCATTGGATCAGTGATTTCGCCGATATGTATGCCCAATGACTTTCGCATCCCTTGTCGATGTCAGTTTCTCCTTGCTATTCTTTCCTTGGTCATTTGCCTACCGATAATAGCGACGTAGAAGAAGGCATTGGCAAACAACAGTGCGACTACTGACATGTAGTCATCCAAGCGTATGTTGTTCCATCCTCCCGATCTCTTTCTGCAGTATAGCTTCAGAGGCACAAAGATCATACATAGTGCATATGTAGATATAGCCACTCCGTCAAGACGACGGCGGTATGCTTCACTGTTGTTCTGGTTAGCAAGGTTGCCCAACAGATGATGATGGCGAGTTTGTAGAGATCGTATGAAAGCGGGAGCTGCCCAAGCGATGTGGAATGGTGCTACGAAGAAGAACTTACATGCTTTCTTCCGGGTTGACAACGCCTGACATTTCTGCTTAACTTTCACCTGAAGTACGCACAAAATGACGACAATACAAAGCTTTTCGAATATAGGGATCCCAGCAAGAGGAAGACCAGAATTCAAATACTCGGTACACGGCAATGGAGTTCTCCACCTGCTCTCATAGCACATCTCTCGACGTTCAACAATGCGTACTTAAACATCGCCGACGCGGCTCAGTATGCCCTGTCACTTAATACACATCACTTCTGCTTCCGGACGGTGCAGCATGTATAGCGAGAACGACCAGCACATTACAGAATTTGCTAGGAAAAAGCAGCACTGACCGTTTGGTAGCCTTGTCAGAGTGAACATCAGGTACTATTCTGGAAGTCGTCAAGCAGTTCAGAGGACATCGACCCTGTGCAACTAAAGGATTTCAAGAAGGGCCACAGAACGACCGCTGCCTGCGGTGGAACTTGAACGTTTCAGGCCGCTGAACGACACTTCGGGAGGACGTGCAGGTCAGGGTCAAGGTTCGCGGTAACGGCAGTGGGCCGGAATGGTTCAACGGCGAATCAAATGTCCTGGTTCACGGCATAGGCTGATCTCAGGGGACTGTTGAGTATTGATCGAATACCTACACTGGGAACAAGCAATCAGGGTGTAGGTATGTACGTCGGCCCGTATCCTGTACATGGATTCAGCGAATGGCAGGTTCTTTGTGACTTTGGACTTGGCTCATAGAAACAGGGATGTGAGCCGATGTGCAAATGCCCATCGAATACGGTGACGGTGAGGAATTTTCCGGCGTGTCAGGTACCACCCTCAAGACCCACTGCACGTGCGAGGACCTTTTTTTTCGTAGACGTGGTATATTCACACATGGCGTAGTAAATGGCGAATACCCCGAGTCTCTCTCATCTTGCAGTGGTCAATAATGACATGGAGACACCATTGAACCTGCCCAGCGTCAGCAGTTCGAATAAAGCTCACAAAATAAAGTAGCGGCAGTGGCGCCGTCCCGACACTTCATTTTTCGGACCTTAATTGTCCTCCGCATGTGCGTTTCACATCCCGCGGCTCCCATGCTCGTGCATCCCAATTCAGCACGCGCTAGCAAGGGTTGAGTGAAGGGTTCCTCACGGCACTAGCGTATGTGTCCGAACAAGGAAGTGACAGCCATTGCTCGTGCGCAGAAGACCCATAGTAAAGCCGCGAAAGCACCCCGAAGACGGATTGAAAAGCAGGGAAAGCAGATAGGTCGGTTTAGGTAGGGATGAGCTATTGAGCGGGGGGGATGAGTAAAAAGCAGCTTGTGAACCTCACGCCGCTTTCAAACGCGTTCAAGTGAAGATGGCGTCTCAGGATATCTCGAGTGCGAGGGCGTATCCCAATCTCGTTGCTTTGGGTGCTTCGGTCGTGGTGGTGTACATCTTCACGACTGCAATTTATCGTCTGTTTTTCCACCCTCTTGCTTCCTTTCCTGGCCCATTCTGGGCTCGGTTGACTATCATTCCATCGTGGTGGCACACTCGACCGGGTGACCGTCACGTTTGGCTGTATAACCTGCAGCAGAAATACGGTGAGTTGGCGTACGAGATCATCGACCAACCTGTGAGTTAACAAGTTACCAGGCCCAGAGTTCCGCTATCGTCCAGATAGCGTTGTGCTCAACACTCCTCAAGCTTACAAAAAGATCTTTGGAGCAAGAGGAAACGTCAGGAAGGGCGACTACTACAAAGTGTGGCCTCGCAATGTCCAGTCCATCAACACGTGGAACAGCACGACCGTCAGTGTGCACGCCCGCAAGCGCCGTGTGCTGAACTACGCTTTCTCTGAAGCTGCCTTGCGAGACGCTGAGGTCTTTCTGCATTCCAACATTGATCGTTGGATTGAACTTCTCGGACAATTGTCCTCAAAAGATGGCGAATGGTCCAGCTCGCTTGATATGTGCGATTGGATGAACTGGCTCGTGTTTGACATCCTAGGTGACTTGTGTTTTGGCAAGTGTTTTGATATGAAGGAACCCGGTAGCGACTTGCGCCATATCCCAGAGGTCATGGTTTCGTTTCTGGAACTCTTCCATCCCGTAAGTCTGTCGGCAACTTCCTCCTGACCAAGCTGACGCTTAAAGATTGCATTCGGTCCACTTGCCAACATCTGGGTATGGCTGAAGCCACGCGGTCTCGACAAGCTTCTAGCAGTTGCTTCACCGCCAGTGGTAGTGAAGTGGCAAGATTTCGTAGCCGATTGTCTCGCAAAACGGACGATCATAGAACAAGAGCAAGAAAAGAACCCCAAGCCTGATGCTGAAGTTCGCAAAGACTTCTTTCACTTCCTTTTCAAGGCTGTCGATCCAGAGACCGGCAAGCGGGGATATGATCTCAACGAGCTGTATGCGGAGTGCGAGCTGCTGACAATTGCTGGTTCGGACACTACTTCGGTAGTCATGTCTGCAGCGTTCTTTTATCTTGCCAGGCGGCCGGAAATTCAAGCTAAGCTCGCACAAGAGATCCGAGCGACCTTCTCGAGCTACAACGAGATCAAGTCTGGCATGAAGCTCTCCTCCTGCAAATACTTGACGGCCTTTCTCCAAGAAGCGATGCGCATGACTCCACCTGTCGCCGCTGACCCAAGCCGACAAGTACTCCCAGGAGGTACGACTGTGGAAGGACACTACATCCCCGAGGGTCTCCACGTGAGCACTGGTCTGTACTGCCTGAGTTACAACGAGAACGCATTTCCCGAGCCCTTCAAGTTCCGACCGGAGCGCTGGATCGTGGGCGAGGGCGACAGTGGCTCTTCAGCAGAAAGCGTTGCCTTGGCCGAGAATGCCTTCTGCGCCTTTTCTACCGGATCCCGGGGCTGTGTCGGAAAGAACCTAGCCTGGCTGGAAATGCGGCTAGTCTTCGCAAAGACACTGTGGGCTTTGGAAGTGAAGGCCGATCCGACGAACAAGCTGGGAGGTGGTGATCCTGCAGGAAAGCCAGGACGGCAATGCGCAGATCAATACCAGATCTACGACATGTTCGTTTCGAACAGGAAAGGACCCATCGTTCAAGTGAAGAAGCGAGCTTGATACGAAGGTGCTCGTATACTTCGTGTCAGCCTTCAGCGTACACTAAACATCGAAGTCGGTACCTGGAAGCATTCGCGCTACTCATGGACCGAAGAAGGCTAGAGGGCCGTCAAGCTGGTTCTTACTTTGTGCAAGTCAGTACCACGATCTGTATATAGCGTTCTGCACAGGTTAGACATGGCGCACTGATAGTCCAATCCGCAAGAAACGACGGTTCAACACATTTACAAGCGTTTTGAGGAGTATCAAGTGACTGAAGGATGCAGAAGGTGAAGAGATGAGAGAAACTGCGTTTCTTTACGCCTTCCAATATGTATGGTGGATCATATACTCATTGTGCCCATGCTTTTCCGTAACTCCACGATGCTCTTCATCGCGCCGTCATTCCCTCTTTACAAGTTGACAGCGGTGCGGAAGTTCTTTCCAGCGTAGATGGCGTTGTCACCCAGCTCCTCCTCGATGCGAAGAATCTGGTTAAGCTTGGCCAAGCGCTCTGAGCGAGCTGGTGCACCGGTCTTGATCTGTCCGGCACGGAGACCGACGACAATGTCGGCGATCGTGACATCCTCGGTCTCACCAGAGCGGTGAGAGACCATGACACCCCATCCGGCACCGAACGCGTCCTTGGCGGCCTGGATGGCTTCAGTGATGGTACCGATCTGGTTGACCTTGAGGAGTAGAGCGTTGCAAGACTTCAGCTCGATAGCCTTCTTGATGAATTCGGGGTTCGTGACAGTCAGGTCGTCACTGGCAGGATTAGTAAAGAGTTAACACATCTTGTAAAGGGTGACTTACCCGACGATCTGGAAGTCGGAGGTCTTGAAGAAGTAAGACCACGCCTCCCAGTCATCCTCGGCAAACGGATCCTCGATGCTGACGATGGGGTACTTGGTTGCCAGAGACTTGTACATCTCAGCAAGTTGCTCGTAGGTGAGCCACTTGCTCTTGTCGCTGTCTGGGTTCTTGAAATCGAGATCGTACTTCTTCTCCTCGGTCTTGTAGAACTCGCTGGAGGCAACGTCCATGGCGATGTTGATCTTGCCTGTGTAGCCAGCCTCCTCGATGGCTTCGGTGATAAGGTCAAGCGCTTCCTCTGCGGTCTGAATATCGGGAGCAACGCCACCCTCGTCGCCAACGTTTCCGGCAGACTGGCCGTACTTCTTCTTGGCGAGAGACTTGAGCTTCTGGTAAACCTCGGCACCTTGGCGCATAGCTTCGGTGAATGTAGGGGCTTCACTGTAATCACGTTAGATCGAGCAAGAGCCTAGTGAAGGGCTGCTTACGAGGGGACGATCATGAACTCCTGGAAGGCCAGACGGCCACCAGCGTGTGAGCCACCATTCAGAACGTTTTGGACTGCAAGGTCAGTAAGCGCTAATTTGTGGCTATGACCATCGCTTACAGGGTACGGGAAGTACGTAAGGCTTCTTGGTGCCAGCCAAGTCGGAGATGTGTGCGTAGAGAGGGACACCTTTCTCAGCGGCCGCGGCCTTTGCGATGGCCATTGAGACACCGAGGATGGCGTTGGCTCCCAGCTTCTCCTTGTTCTTGGTGCCATCGAGCTTGTTCAGGAAGGCATCGACGGCGGACTGGTCCTTGACGTCGATCTTCTCCTTGATGAGGGCTGGGGCAATGGTGTCGTTGACGTTGCCGACAGCCTTGGTGACACCCTTACCACCCCACTTGGTCTTGTCTCCATCGCGGAGCTCGCAGGCCTCGTGCGAACCGGTGGAAGCGCCGGAAGGAACGATGGCGCGGTGCAGGCCGGTCTCGGTGACGATGTCGACCTCGACGGTTGGATTACCCTGGGGAGTATGAGCAACAACATCTCTATAAGTCTTTGCATGAACGTACGCGAGAGTCGTAGACGGAACGGGCGTGGATCTTGGTGATGGTCATGGTTGTTGAGTGACTGGAAAGTAAAGCGCGTCAGTAGAGCAATTGCAGAAGTGAGAAGCTGAGGGAGGATGGCCAAGAATATATAGGCGCGTATCAGCCCTATGATGCAACGTGAGAAGAAAACAGCTGCTACGAGGCTACAAAAAGAAAGTAAGTTGAACCACTGCGTCTAGCCCGTGCCTGTTGAGCACGGTGGAACCTCAGCAGGCATTGGAGCGCGGGATGGCAGGCTCGGCCGCGGAAACGACCGCGAAGAAAGAGTTTGACTTACCAGCTGAGTGTTGAGTGTTTAGCAGAGTATCTCTGTTTGGGGGGGCGTTGTCGAGCTTTAAGAGTTGGTGGGGCATGGTTCTTTCCTCAGCAACATGGTGCCCCGCCATGCCACGAAGCTATTGGCCACTGCGGCGTCTCTCGTAAAGCATGTTTTAAGAGTATCGCAAAAGCACTGAGAGAGGTGTGGGAGTACGAGGCAGGGATGAGTTTTCTAGACAAGCAACGAAAGTCGATTGAGGAGATACGGAGTACTCGTTCCCAGAGAGAACTGTGATCTACAGAGAAATGGGCAGGGCTTTACAGCGTGTCCAGCTTGACGGATGTCCTTTTTCATGTCTTTGAGAGAGGATAGAATCGTGCTCCATGAAAACGCACTTTACATCAGGATAGCACGATAGTTCAAGAGCCATACGCATCGTCTGGAGAGGTGAAGGTGTGATGATGCGGCCAATCCTCGCAAACATGCCAAGCCTGAGCTTGAGCTCGAGCCTCGCCGCGACGCTCAGAGCTGCCTTCGCGTGTAGAGTGATGTACACTTGCTTCCACCCAAGACTACGTTCTTATCACATGCAACACCTGAGCGCTGTCTGAACCCTTCTTATCGATCTCTGCATCCCACCGACAAACTCCGGATCTCTCGCACTCAGGACCACACATCTAGCACTTACCACACACCAAGCTCGTCACCATGTAAGTTGTGTAGCGTGTTTAGAATAACAGTAACTGACAGGCGACCAGGGAGGTCCTACTGGGAATCACGGGCAAAGACTTCACGCTCATCGCCTCCTCCAAAGCCGCCATGCGAGGCGCCACCATCCTCAAAGCCACCGACGACAAGACCAGAGCACTAAACACACATACGCTCATGACCTTCTCCGGAGAGGCTGGCGACACGGGTATGACATATACAGACTGGAGATATGAGTGGGGCTGATACGCAGTACAGTACAATTCGCAGAGTTCATCCAGGCGAATGTCCAGCTGTACTCGATGCGCAACGGCATGGAGCTGTCACCCGCCGCCACCGCCAACTTTGTACGAGGAGAGCTAGCGACCGCGCTGCGATCACGGAGACCGTACACGGTGAACCTGCTGCTAGGAGGCTACGACAAGATTGCGGACAAGCCGACGCTGTACTGGATCGACTACCTGGCGAGTTTGGCACCGGTGCCATACGGTGCACACGGATATGCTCAGTAAGTACTCGGCCTGAATATTAGCGCTATGTCTGCGGCTGCATTCTATCCTTCTCACTAGAGGCGTTGTGCGATCTGCACTAACATATCGTTCTTCAGGTACTACTGCCTCTCGCTGCTAGATAAGCACCACCACCCAGACATCGACTACGAGCAAGGCATGAAGATCATGCGCATGTGCACACAGGAGCTGAAGCGACGTCTCCCGATCGACTTCAAGGGCGTCTACGTCAAGGTCATCACCAAGGACGGCATAAAGGATGTGGATTACGAGGACGACGTGAAGGTGGCTGTACCGTGAGGTGAATCTTCACCTGGGAAGAGAACAGCAATTGCCGAAGAGACGTAGCATGCCTGCTGAGGGCAGGCCGCATACGTGGACAGCAAGTCAAGCATAGCATAGGACATGAGGCATACGACATGATGACAAACATCAGCAAGGGAATGAGATGACACGTTCCCAGCCGGCTTCCAATTGTTGCGACTGACGTTAGATCGTGTGCTCGGGCATTCAAAGCGGCTGTGGTGCGACAGCCGTCTGTATCGTCATTGATTTCGAAGGAACCATATCAGTCACAGGTATGACCTGCCAAACTGATTTTTTCTGACTTGGTCAATAGATAAACTCAAGGCAGTCCGCCTAGGTTCCAGCAGAGGGCCTGCCACGTCAACAACGAAAACAGCGCCTGATGAAAGGACCGCTAGCACCGCGGCACCTCGTAAAACTGGCGAACCACGGCCCGTGAGAGTGGTCCATATGCTTCCTCCAACCTCAATCTTTGCAATCTTGTATTGAATGGTCTAGTTTGCTTGGACACCGCCCATGACCAACCAAGCACTGCAAATGTGGCCGAGCAAGGACACAACGTCGACATCGTCTCCCAAGGGAAGACCAAGCCATTGTGGAGCCCGTGGATGATGATCACAGCTAACGTTCTAGTAATGTAGCGGACCGCCAATAGTGTTCCTCTCCTCAGTGAGAAGTCCTTCTTCCCACGCGTTCCCTGTTCGTAAAGGATGCTCACAGAGTCGGATTCACAGACAGCCTTGCAAAAGCTCGGCGGACTACCAGTATCCGAAAGTATCACTAATTCAATGTCGAACTCCGAACTCGTGATGATGCCCATGGCCAAGCTCGCGAAAGCTCGGCGTATTCCATCAGTCTCTTCGGCAAGAAGTCTTAGAGCTTCAACGGCAAAGAGTCTCAGAGCTTCAAATGCTATAAGTCATAGACTTTCAACGGCAAGAACGCTTGGAGCTTCAATGGCAATGGCCCCATGGATCAGGCCCGCCAGCGTCTTTGATCAGGACGGGACCACCTCAGCAGAACCACCATCATCTTCAAGGCGAGGGATCTGCTTGTCCCACAGCCTCAGCACATTCTTAACGTGTAGTTATCCCTACAGGATCCAGTGTCTATTTTCAGCAAATGTAGCAGTATGCTCTTCACGACCATTTCGGTCACTTCAACTTGCAGTCCCTTGAGCTTTATTTTTCGCTCAGTCCGTCCGCACAGGAAGCCATGACGCGACATCGTTCGCTTCGAATGATCGGCTCGGTGGTGCAACGTCGCGCATAAGCATGGGCGTCTTCACGACCTCACTAAGGAACTTTCTGATTTCGACACGCAGCAACAGTTCAAACTGCAAGAGTTTTCAAGCAATACGTCAGCAGGTACGGCTAGAATTCGTGATCGATCAGCTCAGGGAAGCCCTACCTAGAGTACAATCAAAGTGTAGCTTGTATATCCTCAATACGTTATATACGGACTTCTTACTCACCAAAAGACCATCGAAGATAACTACGCCATGGTCCCAGGTTATCAATTCTTACAACCCTTGTAGTGGGTAGCTGGTGCTGTTCTCGTCGATCACGAATTACTGCCGCGCCTGGTTGCGTTGACTCGTACAGAAAAGCAAGGAAGAGCACACCAGTGCAACCGTCCAAGCCAGATTGTAGTCTCGAAGCTTTCCAGAAACATCGCAGAAGGACAACTTAGCAGAACACCACACTCGCATGATCTGACAAATGAGGAAATTTCAAAGACATACTACAACCCGTAAGAGCAACATGGAGGAAGCAGCATAGCGCACGCTCTCTCCTCGAGCCTTTATCATCGTATCACCATCTTACGGCGCCTCTCACCGTCACCCGGGAAGCCACACTTCAACAGGCGAGAAGGCAGACGAGCCCGCTCACCTTGCCTGAATTGCGCGCATTGTGGCTCCGCTTGGAGTCACACTTCCCATATCGCACTGCGACCCAAAAACAATTCTAGCGGGCGTAGTCCAGCCGCCAATCCCTCGACTTCAAAAGAATGCCTTGTCTGCGCCTGTATTGCCCCAGGAACAACCATTGAACGGATCACTTGCCCGCCGCAAAACCACAGACTAGGGGTGCCTGCATCATACGTCAGAACGACCCGTACGGTACGCCAAACTCGTCAGTCGCCCGCCCGCATAAGACACAAGGCATGCTTCCGCCAAATCCACATAAACTCGTTGCTCAAGGACTTTGTTTTCAGAAAGGGAGGACGTGTGAGAGCCTAAGGCTCTCCAGACTTTATTATGAACCATCAGCCGACGATCCAAACAAAGGCAGCCTTCTCAAGCACCAGCAAATAACACCAGCAATTCAGGCCACAGATTCCAGTATGAGCTCCGCCAGACTAGCGTTACACAGCGAGCTCTTACGCAAATGCGAGCCAAGCTTTGCTGCTTCCTTCGAAATCGATGTACCAGCACAGCGCGACATTGTAACCCAATCACAAGACCTGTGGCGAGCCCCGTTGCTGAAAGTCTCGCAGTGATCTGTGGCAAGGAGTGACTCGTAACGTCCTCCGCTTATGCAGCAGCAAAGAGCTTACTCATATCCTCCACGACGCACGGATGACATGATGTCGAAGTGCCAACTCAGGTCGAATAGTATTATCTACATACCCATCCTAAATTTGCGCCCAATGGCGATGCAGCAGTTGTCACGTCTAAGACGCGAGTAGAATAGCGATGAACAATGATGACCCCTTGAAAGAAGATCCCGCTCGAGACGGCACGCCGCTGCCGGTGAAAGGGAATCACGGACATGCACGAGCTTCACACACGGGAACATGAGTTCACCGCTGTAGGTGTCGAATCTAGAGTGTCGGGGTCGCACTTGCTAATCTCAACGCGGAAACGTGTTTGCCCATGGGGGAGAGGAGCGCTCCCGCCACGAGGGCAAGAATCTACGTAGTCGAAACACCACACCTCACCAGGCTCCGCAAGAATTCGTGATCGTTTGCCTCAGCGAAGCTCTAGGTACCACCAATACTAAGAGTACGTCGAAATTAGAGCCTGGCTGTCCTCTGTATATTATTTTAGCTTTCTTACTCTACTGAAACAATGGTGAAGATAGACAGGCTACTAGTTTAGGTTCCAGACTTTGTCCTTTGTCATGGATGTTGCTGGCCTCGTCAATCACGAAAGCTTGCGGCACCTGATGTCCTCACAAAAAGTAGTTGACACGCATAGAATACCACACAAAGCTGACATTGAACCGCTTGCTAGACCTGCTGACCATCGTCACAATGGCATTGCAGGCTACTCGCCGCCTAGAAGGTGTTGACAATAAACAGCGTCCGACGACGCGATCCCGACTCGCCGGTGAGCGCGACAACATCGCTGCCGATAACATGAACGACACCACAGGCTTCATCGTGAAAAACATTGCGGCCGACAACATGAACGACACTACGGGCTTTGTCGTGGACGGCACCACGAACTACATCGTGGACGACATCATGTTCGACATGCACTACCCTGAGGTGCTGGATATCGCTTCATCTGAGGGCTTCGACGACGCCTACGCGGTAAAGGAAGTCGGCCAGGTCAGTGACCCTGTCACGTTTTTGACCTTCGATTTACATCTGTAGACCAGATGGATTAAAGCAATGTACTTGCTCCACCTCGACCATCGCTGCGGCATCAAGATGGTGCAAGACAAGCTCAGCGTCGACACGAAGGCTACCATGAAGGCGTGCCAAGACAAGATCCGAACGATTGCCCGTCACGCAAAGGATCTGGTCAACACGATCGCTATATCTGTATCAGACCGCGAGCATATTGCTTCTGTCATTGTCACGGCCTGGTTTTCAGCTCTTGTCAATCGCTCAACTATCCCGTGCGATCAATCAGCCTGTCTTTATTCAAATTTACTGGGCGTTCGGAACTCGTCCAGTTAAGCACAGATACTGTCACTGATAGAGCAGCCTGTATGTCTTCAATATTGTTGAACACGACGTTCCTAGGTTGTTTGAGATTGGGTCCCTCACAAAGTTGTAGCGAACGTCGAAATGAAGCGTCTGCAAGCGCACGTGCCCGACGCCCAGACCATGTCTGCTTAGCTCATCCGCGCTAACGAAAATTCCATAAAACACCTTGAATCTCCGGCCCTCTCATTCTCTCGTCATCAAAAGCACACGAACAAGCCACGGCCGTTAGCTTTATTGCTCTCGGCTGCCAGTCACTATTGTGATCTATGTTCGGAGAAAAACTACACTCCTGTAGGAAGCTGGTGTTTCGTTGGGTCATCTTCAGTGATGGCGATGGAACAGCGGTGTCGATTTATTGGGAGCACATACTGCAAATTTCCATGTGATGTATTCGAAGTGAAGACACGGGCGAAGGTCCTGGTGACTGTTGTCAGTCATATGCAACGCGCTTATGATGTCCCAAGCTCTGGCAAATGTTGTACCTATCTCCAATTCTTCACCATGGATGTCGCGAATTTCTGTCCGTTACGAGCTATGTTGTTAATCATGGCCGAACGTAACAAGAGCAAGGCATCGAGATCAGCGTTCATTCCGAGGTTGTTCAAGACCATGGTTTTAAAATGTGCCCTCGATAGCCCATGTCGGCATCACCTGCTGCTTGCATCCGCCAAAGTCGCTCGGTAGTGGGAAACGAACAATAGAAGCATGTGTGCGGGAGACAAAAAGGTCAAAGGTGCATCGAATTAAAATTTGTTTCATTGCGATGCTACTGATCGCGAAGCTGCCGCGCAATAACTGCTGAGCTTTTACCATTCCGCTCGTCTAGTCTAATCCCATCTACCTTTCTAGTTCTTGTAACCATTTTCATAGCCATTGGCAATGTCTTTAAGGCCGTTTGGTGTATGGCCGTTGGCCTTGCCATTGCTCATGCCGTTGGCGATCTTCGGGTTCTTCAAAGCCTCCTCAACTGGTACATCGTTCAGGGTATAACCAGTGTCGCTAGCATCGACGAAAGCATCGATGCCCTCACCGTTTCGGGGGTAGTCTTTCATCAGCTCCTTGTGCTTTCGCAGAGCCGCATTCATCTCCTCGGCGGAAACATCGTTGAGGAACACACACGTTCCGATGGGGTTGGGTACGGCCGCACGCAGAAGACCATCTCGGGTCTTGAGAATAGCCTTGGTAGCTTTGTCGAGCATCTCTTCGTCGAACAGCTCGTGATCCATGGACAAGCCTGCTCTTGAGAACAAGTTCAACAAGCGCTTGTGCTCCGTATCATCGAGCAGGCCACGCATGTTGGCCAGGGTCGCTGAGTATGCCATATCAATGGAGATGGCATGTCCGTGACGCAGAGGCACCTTTGGTGAGAGCTAAACCTAATCAGAGGTGTTCAAATCACATGCGGCGAGTACTTACCTCGTGTAGAGGGCTCCAGGTGTGGCCGTAGGCGATGACACGGTCAAGGCCAATCTCGTGGAGGTTGGGTGTCTCGAGCTTCAGCATCTCGAAGATACCGGCGCGGTTGATTTGATCCGCAGCCCTGCGAATCTCAGGGTCGGCATCATCACGACCGAATCGCGATGTGATCAACTTCTCGCAGTACTTGTCAAGAAGCTCAAACGTGGGCCTGTGACCGCATGTCGAGATCTTGATGAGCTCAGCAAAGCCGTTTCTGACTTGGCCTTCTGGGAGAGTCTTGAGGAATGAGAAATCGAGAAAGGTGTGCATTGGAGCGTGATAAGCTCCTAACCTATTCTTGTAGTTGCCGTAATTGACGGCGACCTTGATGCTGACACTGGCGTCAATCAAGCCAATGACAGTGGTTGGGATACGGATGTAGTTTGTAGTCCTTCGGTACGCCGCACATGCAAATCTGTAGACTCGAGTTAACTCTGATCAAGCAACGCATTCCGGCCAGAGTGCCTTAGAATCAATTTTTACCCAGCAACGTCAGTCACCAAACCTCCACCCTGTAGTCCGTTAGTTAAAGAAAGGGTGCGTGTCATGTGGTCCAAACTTACAACAACCAATACGGGCTCCTTTCGGATGATACCGAACTCAGTCATCGAATCGACGATACTCAGAAGTGTGTCCATGGACTTGGCCTTCTCGCCAATCATGGTTTTGTGGATCGTTAATGGGAGATTGTAGTGGTCGAAGTACTTCTGTATCTGCTTGCCATAGATGTTGAAGATGTTCAAATCCATGACAGCAAGGCAGCGACCCCAGCGCTCGTAGCAGTTGGCGAGGTCTTCGTTCTCGGGTTCGAACACTCCATCGAGGAAGGAGAAGTCATATTCGATCTTCTCGTATCCCTCAACGTGGAAGCCCTTCTTGGTCTCGACGACGGATGCTTTGAGGTCAGACATGATGAATGAAGTAGAATATGTGAATGGAGAAACGTTGAGTTCTGCTGGGTCAAAGTACGGGGACCCGAAGTCCATATAAACAAACCCAGAACTTGGTCAGCTTGGACCAAGAACGTACTGCCTCGGCCACGATTCAGCTCAATTGGCCCACACATGCCGAATGCACATGCGGAAACGTCAAACATACGCATCGTTCTCGTCCATGATGCATTGGCTGGGGGATTCCTTGCTGCAAGGTCAAATTAGAAGCACTCTGCGTGTGGGAGACTAGACTGTTGTTGGCCAACTGCAGTCTAGTCTCCCACTCCATGATGACACGACGAATACTGGTTAGCGGTCGAACCGGGTAGTGAAGATGGGATTTGCGAAGCTCTGATGCAAACATAGGCTTTTGCGTGCTTGGGACATCGACCGGATCGTAATTGCAGTTTCGGCCACGCACAGATCAGGTGTAGCATGGTACACTAGCCTGTGTAACGTTAGTGCCGAGAGCGGAGCAAGTGCCGACGATTGGTTTGTTCGAACAACCCGCATGGCGGGGCATTACCATTATTGCCACCATCCATCTGTACTGGGGCATCTGCGGCTCGACCTTCACATTGGGTTGAGGGGCTTAGGAGCACATTTCAGCGAATGATCGTTTTGAACCGACAATTTTCATACTGTGCTGTCACGGTCACTGCACCTCGTTCATCGCACCCTTTGTCCAACGCTCTCATTGCTTCATCATTCCTCTCGAAGGAACTTCCTGGTTGTGACGTTCTGCGAGATCTCAACGTCTCTAGTTCCCGTCTCGGGTAGATGTAATTTGGTCGATCTTAGAGCATTGAGGCATATTGATTAGTGCGTTGCACATCAATCTTTTCGTTCCGTAGGTGGCTAGGTGGGGCTGAAGAGCTCTAGAATCGTTGACGACAAGTATCCATCCCACTCCAAAGTCAACATGCGCCAGGGCCAAGTTTCCGCCAATGACGATTGCACATGACAGGCCTTGCTACTTCAAGCATCGTGTTTACAGCACATTCTGCCGTGTAAAGTCAAGCCCACCGTGACTGGTCTGGAAACGACTTGGCGTATCTCGTGTAGTTCTGACAGGTATACACGCCTCGCAATCGCGTCAGCATCCCACGTCGAGGTTAAAGCGAGCTTACGACCCACTACATCGCTTTTGAAAGTGGATTGCCTGAACGATTGACGAGTACATTGGTGGAGCTCGATCGCGTCCCCGGACGGATCAAGGCATAGACCAATAATTGCCTCACAGGTTCCTGCATAGCTTCCGTCATCATTATCCCGTCGCCCCACACTAGGGTCCACGCGTTGAGGGGCATACTGGGTAGCTCGAACGCGTCGAGATCAATATGGCCGAAGATTTTCGAACAGCAATTGAATAGCAACAACAATGGGCAGCTTCGATCAGAGCAAAGCGTACGCAGCGCAGGAGACAGAAGGACAATTCTTCGACGATGGACGCGAGATCGAGCTGTTGCACTTCGTATACTCCCACAAGAACATTGAGCAGATACGCGGGTCACCAGAGAAGGTGTTGGCTGCCATTGACGAGTATGGACGGACGAAGAAGTATCTCATGAACGTCGGAGAGGACAAGGGACGTATAGTCACTGATCTGATTGCGGAAGTGAAGCCAAAGACGATGGTAGGATTATTCTCTTCTTGACAACCCAGACTGACCCAAAACTCCAGGTAGAACTCGGCGGATACGTGGGCTACTCGTGCATTCTCTTCGGCGAGGCAGTACGGAAAGCGGGCGGCCAGCGATACTTCAGCTTGGAGCGTGACCCAGCATTTGCCGCAGTCATTATGTCCCTGGTGGACCTCGCAGGTCTTTCGGATGTTGTCAAAGTCATTGTTGGCTCGAGCGACGAGTCAATAGCACGATTGACCTCATCCGGTCAGCTCAAACACATCGACCTTATGTTCCTGGACCACTACAAGCCCGCTTACACCACCGATCTGAAGCTCAGCGAAGAATTGGGCCTTATCACAAAAGGCTCGGTACTGGCGGCAGATAATGTGATTAAGCCCGGAAACCCGCCATATCTGGAATATGTCAGGTCAAGTGTGGACGAAAAGGTGGAGAAGGCGAAGGAAGGCGGAAACAGTCACGTTGAGGGCATCGCGGAGACCAACGTCAAGATGTACGAGAAACGTTTTGGCAAGGCAAACTTCAGCCAGAGCAAGGGAAACCCGAATCTCAAGTACGAGAGTAAGCTGGTCAACAGCTACGAGCCTACTGGAGTCCCCGTAAGCTTCTGTTGTGTTTAGTTCCTAAGTTCATATGCTGACTGTGGACAGGATGGTATCGAAATTACCAGGTGTGTCGGCTGAAGCGTGGGCGAGATGTCGAGACGAAGCAAACTTCGAGCGCAGCTTGTATGGCAATAATGAAGACAGTGGTTGATATGGACATCTCATCCGAGCTCGAGCGTGGTTAACTACCAAACACTCGCAACGTCGGACACACGCCACAGAAGTGTACTAAATAAACATAATATACACCATTTGGACAGATAACAGATGATGGGTTGTGCACTGAAATCACTGCTCTATGATCTTATGCTACGTGGAGGCACTCTACACTCTCATCATGCTCGTCACTTCGTGCAAAATTCATCGATTTGCACGTTCACTCGCCATCGCATACATTGGATTTCGTGTTGCCATCAATTTCCACTGGACCACACAAAACAAATTATCAGTATCTTCAACATTCGTGGCAAAGTCACGGTGCAAGAATCCACCGAAATTTCCAACCCCCAAACAAACAAACAACCCCACCAGCTGTCATACAATTATCATCCATCCCACTACTAAGCGCCGCCGATCGCGGCAAGATCGAAATTTAGAGTGTGAACCATCGAGAATCGTGCATCTGCATGCCGACCCCTGGCTCCCAAGTTCCCACTTTGCAAGTGCATGTGCAATGATGACGTGAAGACTAAACGCTTCGGCACGCTTGCGACATGCATACGCGACCGCGTATATCGGCTGTTTATGATATCAGATTAAGGAGCTTAGGCGCTGTGGTGGGTCGAGTTCTAATGTTGGGCGCGAATTTGAATTGCTTGTGACATTGGTGCTAGTTGAGGACGTTTCGCGCAAAAGGAACGAAGTCACGTTCTGGCAGCAGCAGCAACAACAACGTCCCGAGGTTCTGCTGAACAATCGATTGTAAAATGGCGCAGAATGAAGCTGCTAAAGCTCATACGCCGTTCTACTACACAAATCTAGGCAAAAACATACTCTTGCTACTTCTGAGCTTGGTCAACGCGCCCATCTCCGCAGCCGTTGTCCTCGTCAGCCTCATCATCTCAAGCTTCACAAGCAAAGCCAAACCACAACTCCAACATGGCGACTCTTCAGAACGCAAAACCATCCTGGTCACAGGAGTTTCCATGACCAAAGGCCTCACCATAGCACGCAGCCTGTCACAACACGCACCACACCGCATCATCGGCGCGGATATATCCGCCTTCTCACCAGGCCGATTCTCCAACTCCCTATCAAAATACTACCGCCTCGACACACCCCACGGTGACGATGCGGAGCCCTACATCGATTCCATTCTCTCCGTCATCCGGAACGAAAACGTCGACCTATGGATATCCTGCTCCTCTGTCGTCGCAGCCGTAGAAGACGGACAAGTCGTGCGCCTCGCCCAAGAAGCCGCAAACCAAAAGGGACGAAAATTCGAAGCCATCCAGTTCAATGAAGACGTCGTCGAAAAGTTCCACGAGAAAGACAAGTTCATCGACTACATCGCAACTCTCAACCTCACGATCCCAGAATCACACCGCTGCACATCCGCCGACGATGCATTGAAAGTGCTACTGCGTAACATCAACGACAAGAAGAAATTCCTCGCCAAACCAATCGGCGTCGACGACCGCGCACGAAACGCGATGATGACGCTCCTACCCTTCAAGTCCGCCCAAGAAACAACATCCTACGTCGATTCACTCAATATTTCACCTTCCAACCCCTTCCAACTCCAACAATTCATACCAGGGAAAGAATACTGCACCCACGCGCTCGTCATACGCGGAAACGTCAAGGCATTCACATCCTGCCCGTCCTCAGAGTTACTCATGCACTACGAGCCGCTGCCAGCATACTCGACACTATCTCAAGAAATGCTCAAGTTCACCGAGAAAGTAGCAAAGGCCGGCGGCGAGACGTTTACGGGGCATTTGAGTTTTGATTTTCTGGTCGAGGACGGGAATGAGGTGGTGCTGTATCCGATTGAATGTAATCCGCGCGCTCACACGGCTGTCGTGCTGTTTGATAATACGCCTGCGATGGCGAATGCGTATCTTTCGATCTTTGATGGCGCGACGTCGGATTATAATAGGTCTACGCCGGTGTATCCGCGCGCGCCGACGCCGAGTTACTATTGGTTTGGGCACGATGTAGTCACTTTTGGTATTCTGCCTGTGCTGGATGCTTTGGTTGGGAAGGGCAGCTGGCAGAATGTGCTGGCTGACTGGGCGTATCTGGGCCAGCATTTGGCGACTTGGAGAGATGGGACGTTTACCGGCGCGGATCCAGTGCCGTTCTGGGTGCTGTATCATGTCTATTGGCCGATGAAGTTTGTGGAGAGTTTGAGGACGGGGAAGGAGTGGAGTCGGATCAATGTTAGCACGACGAAGATGTTTGAGGGATGAAGGTTGGAATGACCAAAGACAGAAAGTAGTAGACAAAGACAAAGACAAAGACAAGATTTGGGATGATTTTGAACAAACGTAGAACAGGGTATAATGATTTCCATAGAGGTGATGCTTATTCGGCCATGATCGCATCGCGGTCCAGCCCGAGATGCGACGTGCCATTCGTAATCGCCTTGATATCTCCCACCTCGTCCATCTCGCGAAGCGTAAAGTCGAGCAGGTAACTCTCATCAACCAGCTCTTCGACACGCTTGTAGTGCCGTTCACTATACGCTCGTATTGCATCAAGAACGTCCTTCAAGCTGCCCTTTGCACCAACCTTGCCGGCAGGTCTCAGGCCCGCTAATCTCGACGCTGGATAGGACTTGACGACAGCCCAGAGTATCTTCTGTGCAATGGGCGCGGTCCTGACGTTGGTGTTCCAGTCTCGCAGGCGGAGGAGGAGCTTATACAGCTGCTCATCTGCTAGGTTGCTGAGAACTTCGTCAACTGTATCAAGGCCAGTCATGCTGCCGGGATCAGGCTTTTCAGTCTCGACAACGCTCTTGAAGAGCGAGAATAGGCGCCCTGGCTGATCCATTTGTAGCGCCAGAACGATGGCCTCGCGGTAGTTGCCTGCATATGCGTAGTTCTGTAGTTTCTGGTCTAGCTCTACACGCTCAGTCTCAGCCGTCGTAGCAGCTTCGAGCGTCGCGCTTGTTGTATCTTGCCAAAAAGTGATGACGCTGTCACCACCGCCAGATATGAGTGCCCCAGTCGTTGGGTGTGCGATCAATGCCCAGACACGATCTGTGTGGTTGTCGAGCGTTGACATGGTCTCGCCGGACACTGAATCCCAGACCTTAACGAGACCATCACCGGCAGCAGAGGCAATTTGCGGACCACGCTTGTCTCTCGCATCGACCGGCCGGTATGGCAGCCAAGCCAGCTTCAATACACTGTTGGAGTGACCCTCCAGGGTCAGAAGACAGCTATAGTCTGCCAGACTCCAGATCTTGACCGTCTTGTCGCCGCTTCCTGTCGCTATCAGGCCCTTGTTGCCTGAGTTTGGTGCCTGTGTGTCCTTCGACGCAAATTTGACGGTCCATACGCCTCGCTTGTGGCCTCTCAAAACACCAACGGCTTCTCCTTCGGTTGCAGAGTATATCTTGACTGTGCGATCTTGTGAAGCTGACGCGAAGAGCGATCCTGAGGGATCGATGTCAATTGCGTTGATGTCCTTGTCATGTGCCTTCCTTGTGTACTTTGCGCGTAACTTCTTCATCTCTTTCGTGACATCCCATCGCTTGACCGTCCGGTCTTGAGATCCGGTGACAATGTACGGTGGCGGGTGGGAGAGCGGGTCCGTGTAAGCTGCAGACGACTCTTGTGGAGCCGCGTGAGGAAGCGCAATAGCTCCCAAAGATTCGGCGTGGCCGGTGAGAACCGCAGCGCAGGTATAGGAATCGTTTTCTGGATCGAGTCTCCAGAGCCGTGCGGTGTTATCCTTTGCGCCTGTCGCAAGCCAGTGTCCTGACCAATCGACGTCCATACAGATGACAATGTCTTCGTGGCCCTTGAGTAATCCTACGTCTGCGCCAAAATATCTGCCTTGAGCTGTATCGTCGCCTGCATTCGACTTGTGTAGAGTCACTATTCGAATATCTTCCGAATTTGTGTTCAGTGCTAGCAATGACTTGTCTTTGCCCACATAGGCCATGTCGATGACCTCGTCGTGAGTGCCGGATACGCGACGGAAGATAGGCAGTGGCTCGATCGTCTCCTCGTTCAATGGTGATGCGAAGACGGGTAGAGTGTGGAAATTGAGTACTTGGTCGGCGTGTACGGAGACGATGTAAGGTAGTCGTGCGTGATGTAGGATGTTGACGATCTCGTCTGTCTCAATTCCAGCCTCTTGCTCTTGCGTGATCTCCTTGCCAGACGCAACGGACCAGAGTCGCAAGCGGCCATTCTCACCGCCAGAGTAGATGCAAGTCCCACCAGCAACAAAGCCTGCGCCTTCGATGCCCTCCAGTGCGGCAAACGTCCGATGTGGCTTCCACCGCTCTGCGTCCCATGCAATGACTGTCTTGTCCCTGCTACCGGATACCAGCATCTTCGAAGTGGTGGAATAGTCCAACGAGCGCACTACTGAGACATGCGAGTCAAGCACCGCGGCGCTCTTCCTCTTGTGCAAGTCCCAGATGCGTATCTTGCCGTCTTCTGCACCAGAGGCAAGCCGGAACTCAATGTTGCTGTCTTCTGCGCCAGTTTCTGCCTGCGCCAGCTCTTCTTGCGGCTTCCTCCGCTTCCTCTTCTTGCTGCTCTCCGACGTGTCTTCCCTGTGTACAGTCTCGACTTCGAAGAAGTGCAAGGCTGAAACAACTCCACCGTGGCTGTGGAAAGTATGCGTCGTGTATCCACCGCGTATGTCCCACACCTTGACGACGCCATCTGCGCCACCGGTTGCCAGAAGTGTGCTTGTGCGGTCCATGGCTAGTGTGACTACGGGCGAGGTATGCGGTCGCAAGTTCCGGAGGAGCTCGAGATCGAGGACAGTATCGTCGGTGTCGGAGGGCGTGACGGCATACAGGCGCATAGACAGAGATCGCGAGCAGACGATCAGGTGGGATGCGGACGGCGTCACTGTTGCGTGTTAGTGCTTCCAAGGGCATGGCCTGCTATGGCTGCTCACAAGCCAGCGAGGTGATGGTCTCTCCGTCGCCTTCTATGCGCCCCAGCTCTCGGCCATTGGTGAGGTCTGTGAGCAGCACATCCTCTCCCACGCTCGCTGCAAGAATGCGCCCGTCCTCGCTCAGCGACAGGCTTCCTCCGGCATAAATGGGTTGAATCGTCCGGTCGACCTCATATGTCGTCCTCACGGCTGCTCTTTGCGCCATTACAGAATTGGAGAAGTCGGAGATGCGAGAGTGTTGGCGGCGCGTGGAGTTCGCGCAATGTTGAAAAAAGTTACTTCTTATCGATAACGTCGCGTAGTTACTAGAGAAGTCGCGACTTCAGACAACGCTGGACTGGTGAAGCGACAAGGTACACCGCAACCCAGACGTTTTCTACCGGGGTCGACTACTCTTGCGCATATACCATGCAACGATAGCTATCATTATGGGCCGTCAAGGCTACCTCGCGAAGCTCGCGTTCGTATGTCACTTGACCTCGGAGCGCACTTGAAACGGAAAGCAGCTCACAGCGACAGGGACGGTCAGCCTTCGAGCCCACCCAAGAAGCTGCGCAGTCCGAAGACTTCATCCAGCTGGAGTCTAGCCAGGCCGATATCCCTCCGCGATACCACGACTTCAATGGCAACAACTACCTCCAACTGTATGATGAGCGCGGCAACCCAATGAACCCTCGCTCTCGAGAGTATGGGAAGACACTGAGGAACGCACAGAATGACGTCCTTGCTGCAGTGGGCGTGGTCGAGAGGCGGCCCTCACCAGCCGAGGGTCTGCCGGGCTCCTACCAAGCCCACCTCGATGAGCTGGATGCTGAGGACACAGCCGGGGACATCATTGAAGCCACACTCACAATCACTGAGATTGTGTGTACCTGGTGGATAGGGACTATCCGGCATAGACTCTTGACGTTTCGGCACCACGATGCGATGCCCTTTGCACGTATTGTAGCTCTCGAGCACATTATCAGCGGCAATGCGATCGCCTACACAGGCTTCGGCCCCGGTCTGTTCGCAACCATGGTGTCACAGACGATCGTGTATAATGCTTTTGTCTACAAACCCATTGCTCGCCTGCTGCAGGTCACGCATGCAAGTCGTCAGGCACGCAAGTTGTACAGGTGGTCGAGAGGTGCCTTGAAGCTTGGGTAAGCTTGCGCGTGAAGATATGTACGACGTGACTGACACTTGCAGGCTTCGCGTTGGCCTCGAGTTCTTATTCTTTCCATTCTATTACCACGCAGAATTGCAACGACTGGGACTCATAGTAGCCCGGCCTTTCTTGCCATACCTGAAGACTCTTGTTCCGTTCTCAGCAACGTCCCCCACTGTACCCTTCTCTCTCTTCTACGACCCGACGACGTCCGTCTCAAATCTCTTGAGAGCGGCTCTGACTTCGCCCCTGACTCTCATGTGCGCGGGACATTTCTTTGAACGATGGATGTACGGGATGGTCAATGAAGCGTTGGACTCTGCGGTCATTCGGCCTAAGAATCTGGATATCGACGGTCATGAGGCTCATACTAAGGATCGAGTCAACACTATTCTGGGCTTGCGTCAACATTCACCACCTCTAGTTCGAAAAGCCATTATGGGGGTTTTGAGCACACTTGGATGGGCTGCACCGTACTACGACTTGGAGACCTATGATGAACCTCGTTTGGGACAGATTATTGAGGTGGGCGGTACTACAGTCTCAAATGTCACCCCAATTGAGCTCGCGGTGGCGCAGCAAGAGGTACACGTCGCTTTTGACACTCTTGACATGGAGTCACCTGTCATCCAAGCTGCAGCCGTGACCGAATTGGAGCATCCCAGGTCACCAACAAGCCCAATAGCATCTGACATGCGGCACGACGACGATGACCCCCGAATTCGGATCACGAACCGCGACGGCATTGTAGAGATGGAAGTACGGCTTCCGCCACGCGTAATCTCTTCTCGGACAGAGGCCGCTGATGCTATCGCTCCTTCTCAGGATTCGCAACTTCCACACTCGCGGCACGACACGCTCAGCTCAACAAACCTACCCTATTATCGCGTTTCAGAGCTCTCTCTCCAATCGTCGCGCATGCTCAGCACTATTGTCAAGGCCCAACTGGTTGGGATGGCGATGCTACCTGTAAAGGCTGTCGTCCTTAGGCTTATTGCTTCACACTACCTCGCTAGTCACGGCAATACAGGATCTCCTCGAGCTGTGATACCTCTGCTCAACCTCAACGACTTGAGTTGGCGTTCGGTTGGTGTTCAGCTGTCGCGCCTTGCACTTTGTAATGCTTTGGAGACAGCCATCGGCCTCAGTGTTTGGGGCCTTCAGTATGCTCTATCAGTGAGTATTGGAAAGCGCCAATTCGGCTGGGGCACTCTATGAACGTGCTGCCATCACGGCGTACAGCGGCCATTGCTAGCGCTGGAGACAGTCTCTTGCACTACTCGGTACCTGACCTTTGTCGCGGGACGTTACCGTTCGATTGAGGGGTTCTCCAAGTGGCACTTCAACCTGTTTCACTCACAACTACCGGCAATGCAATGGCAATGCAAGGAAATGCTCCGATGGCGCTCAATGGCTACATATTTCTTTTTCACCTGCCTCTTTCTGCCATTTTGCCAACGAACATCCTTCCCAGTGAATTGATTCGTAGCCCGGTTGCGCAATTCGCTCATGGCATTGGTGATCAGCGGCAAGCACCATCTTGCTGTTGGGCCCAGTAAGATTTCGAGCGGATAAGAGGCCGTGGGCACGTGCGTGTGGCGCTACGCTTCGCTTCCCCGAGGCACCATGTGGAACCGATTGGAGGCAGCTCGAAGACGCAGCACGTCTGGACGATTATGGCGCTGTGATGCGGAAATGATGCTCTGTTTAGCTGGCCAAGGCGTGCAACGGTAGGTCGCATGTGTCCGAGTTGCAGGGAGCCTCGCCAGCCGAAAGCGTTCGCAAAGATCATGCACGAGCCGGAGCATCCTGAAGGCTGGGCGTGCAAGAGCAGAATCCCGCGCTGCGATTCCTGGTGCGGGACATCAGGCGATCAGCAATCATTGCGTGTGAGGTAGAGTGGGCCGCAGTTTCGCGAGGTTATACAAGCCTCAGTTATGGCAGGATATCGCTGAAAAAAAGTTGATATCTACCTGGCGAGGCTGTATAGCCGGAGACACTACTGGGCATGGGTCCAGCGGAAGCATGCATTGGGCTGATGGAGGCGCGAGCTAAACCGCCTTCAACATGGGGTGCGAAATCATTCACCAAATGTGTAGAAAGCGCCTGCACATCGTGGGCCCCCTAACTGCTCTCCTGCGCAAGTGAAGTTGTTTTTTTCTTGTATCTTCGAGCCGTCTGCATGTCCACTCTGCAGGTTGGAGATCCCGCCCGTTCGGCGCCGCTCCCACCCTGTGCAGTTCGCAGTTCTCTCAGTTAGTCGCGCCTTCTTCGGGTTACTAAAGAAAAGAGGCCCCTGCTTTCGAGGGCTCCTTCCCCCTGCTCCACGCCGCTTGTCAAGTGGGAACGACCAACCAGTCCACTCTGGTCAGGAACGCTCCTTTACGACCCCCGCGAACTCACCCGAACGCGATTGCCCTCGATAAGTCCTTCACTCCACCGTGCTGCGATTCTGCCAAACACTGTCGCTACCATCCGCCGCTGTCTGTCTCTCAAACGCGCCCCTAAGGCCCCGTGCGCCTCTGCGACCCTCAAAGCCGGCATCGCGTTACCGCTGCACCCACCCGCATTTCCACGCTTGCTGCCGCTTGTAAGGTCCTCCCCAGGCCGGACTGACGCAGCGAGGCCAAACTTCGCAACACCGCAGTCCGCTTCGCAATCCCCGCATCCGCGCCTGAAGTTTGTCGGCGACGTGTGGTGAAGCAGCAAAGCATACGCATAAATGGTTCCCGCGGCGTAGTGGCACGAAAAACAAAGCCTGTCCGGGTGGCAGCGTGTCTACCGCACCCTCGCACTCCAACATAGCTGGTCCCGGTCCTGGCCTGGAGACACCCGTCACTCGCTGGAAGGCCACCCGTCAGCCAACATGTCGACCACTACACTTCCGCGCCCCTCGCGGCCTTCGATAGCGCCTCCAACGGGGCCGCTGCCCTCGCTGCCCGTACCGAAGACGCGTCACTCCAACATCGGCGTCGCATCACCACGCAGTCCGTCCAGCTCGCTCCTGCCCGGCGCGCCCGTAGCCAGCCGCGCAGTCTCCTCGTCAGCGCTGCCCTACCGGCTGCCCAAGCACGTCACTTCTCCGTCGGTGCCCACGGTCACTGCAGATGGCGTGCCAGTGGGCTCCGTGCCTCAAGGAAAGACATTGCGCAAGACTGTCAGCATTGGGGCGTTTCCGCAGCCGCCCAAGCACATGGGCAGGTCAAACCCCAGCAGCCCGCTATCGGCGAGCTCCATGCCTGGCGGAGACATGATCGACCGCCGGCTGTCATCTGTCTCCAAAGCCTCTGTCCCTTCCCGGAACAGCAGTCTGAAGAAGCCCAGGACCTCCAACATTGGGGGCGCGCGCGGTCTCCTCCCACGGTCGCCCTTATCACCTCCAAGTCTTCTCAACGCTAGCTCAGACTCTGTGCCAGTAGACACCAGCCACCTCAGTCTGCCGTCACCACCGCAAAGTCGCAATTCGTCTCCCCAAGGATCGTATGCCACGAGTGCCACCACATTCGAAGACGTCGGTGACGAGGATAGAGGGAGGTCAGACACCAAGAACTCGCTGCCAAAGGATGGCAAGGGCAACGTGCTCGTCAGCGTGCGAGTACGGCCGGACATCGGAGCGAAAGATGGCAACACCGAGATGGACTGGGAAGTCAACAACAAGCGCTCTTCGATTGCATATAGAGGCCGCGAGGGCGGAGATTACACCTATGGTATGGTTGCACAACGGTGCGCAGGACTAAAGACATGGAGCTGACTCAGACCCACAGACAACGTCTTCGACACCCAAGACAACAATGCTCGCGTGTACGATGCTGCAGCCAAGCGGCTCGTGCGACGGGTCATGGAAGGGTACCACGGCACGGTCTTCGCTTATGGCATGACCGGAACAGGCAAGACATTCTCCATGCAAGGCACCGCTACAAACCCCGGTGTCATCCCACTGGCCATCACCGACATCTTCTCATATATTCGAGAGACGCCGCACCGCGAATTCCTCTTGCGAGTGAGCTACCTCGAGATCTACAATGAGCGAATAAACGATCTCCTAGCAGGGCCGGTGGCCGGCGCTCTCGGTCAGCCTGGGCCACAAGAAGAAATCAAGCTACGCGAAGATAGCAAACGTGGTGTTTATGCGACGCCACTGAAAGAGGAGATTGTGCAGAGTCCTACCCAACTATTAAGGGTCATTGCACGCGGTGACAATGCTCGACGGGTGGCCGGGACCCAGTTCAATGCGCGGAGTTCGCGAAGTCACGCCGTTGTGCAGATCGTGGTGGAGAGTAGGGAGCGCGCACCCGCATCAACGGGCAGTCTAGCCAACAGCAAGCGATCCGCCATTGCGCCCGGTGGTGTGCGAGTGTCCACGCTCAGCTTGATCGACTTGGCTGGTTCAGAGAAAGCGGCCGACAACAAGGAGAGACGAACAGAAGGCTCACACATCAACAAAAGCTTGCTCACGCTAGGCACCGTCATTGGTCGACTTTCGAGCGACAAGGAAAAGACAGAGAAGGACAAGGGCAAAAATGACAAGCATCTGCCTTACAGAGACAGCAAACTGACTCGACTGCTGCAGCCTGCGCTGTCCGGAAACTCCCTGGTCAGCATCCTATGCACCATTCAGATTGGTGCCAGCGGTAGTATCGCAGCCGCGAGCAGCCACACTGGAGAGACGCTCAACACCCTGAAATTTGCATCACGCGCGAAGAACAACATCGTCAGCCATGCAAAGAAGGCCGACGAGTCGCTGGGTGCAGGTGGTGATGCCGCAGGTCGCGCCCTGTTAGACCGATATCGGATAGAGATACAAGACCTTAAGAAGCAACTTGAAGAAAGCAAAGGCAAAGAGACGAAAGAAGAGGAGGAGGAAGACGTGAAGCGCGATCTTGAGGAAGAGAAGGTCCGCGAGATCGCAGACAAACAGCGGCATGAGGAGCAGATGCTCGAAATGCAGTTGGCACGAACTGCTCTGAAAGAGCGCATCGAGCATCTCAACAGACTCATCATCAGCTCGAAGTCCATTGGTGTGAACAACAGTCGATCGTTCTCGTCCATGAGTTTTCAGCGCGGTTCCGTGATGGGTACTCAAATGGACCTGCGTCCATCGTCCATAAGATCGTCCGCAAGTCACGCTACTCTTGAAGTCCCTGGGCAGAACAACGCACATCCATCACTTCCAGCAGACGGCTCGGAGGAGGACTCCGTAGGAGAGAATGGCGATGGCACCGCGAGCCAAGGTGTGCAGATCCAATCACTGCAAGCAGATTTGGTGGACAAGAATCGGTACATTTCGACTCTGGAGAAGCGACTGCTACACGCGCGAAGGTCAAGCCACTCGCGTGTCTCCATGACATTGTCGCACAAGCTTGGCGGCAGTAGCGAAGACGGCGGGCTGATTGCGACCATTGCTGAGAAGGATGCGGAGATCTCAAATCTGCGCGCACAGCTCGAAGATAAGGAGCGAATGATCGGTGCCCTCACATCAGCCAAAAAGAAGAGCGAGACCGCACATGATGTCGGCAGCGATGGATCCCCAGGCAGTCGTCGGACTTCTTCCTTCAACCGCAGCGAGTCGAGCAGCGTCGGTCCCGTCGCGAAAGGGCCAGCTTCGCCAACAAGTCCCAAGGTCTTCTTACCAGCCTCTCCAGGTAGCGCCCCAGTGAAGAATATAGACGAGGTGACCCGGATGCTCGATGAGATGCTCGGCGCGAGAGTCGACCAAGCGGCAAGGAGGACAAGTCTGATGCCAGCTAGCGAGGGCCGATAATACCTGAGAGTAAGGACATGGAGGGCATGTCCATTTGTTGCACCAACAGACACGAATCGCTTGTACAACGCCACAAGAGTGAAACCAACTACTAGAGACACGAAGACGACATAATGAAGATGGAGCGTCGACGCGGCGAAAATTTCCTCTTTGTCCGACAAGCGCAGGTTGCGCAGGCGTACACGGCGGACAGGAATGGGAAACGTACGAATACAGGATCACCGGACACGCAGGGCAACCTGTCATATTTATCTACTCGGAACCATCTACTAACTGCACCAACATCTACACGGAGGCGGCATAGCATTTGTTGCATTTTTCTTTTTCTCATCTCGTTTCGCGCCCTTTCTCGAGTGGCCAAAGGGACGCGCTCAATCTGATACCCCCCGTTTCTGCAAGGTGGCGCGGAACGACATACTGTAGCTTCTATATCTGTGATAGTAAGAATGTGGTACTTACTACGGATGGGCAGCCGTGCAGTGATGTCCATATGACTAGTGACAATTTGCGCAGTTTAATCATCTATTTGATGCGTTTCCAAGCACGCGATCGAATCGTGCTGACGATTCAGCGCTCGTCTGGAAACGGATTGATGTGCGCTAGCCACATGAATCAAGCCATCCGCCGCGGCAGGGCTAAAGTGAGCGCGGATCGCCGCGCGGTTTCTCTCGAGACTGTTACACCAACATGAAACGACTAGCGGACTACGACAGCGTCTGAAGTGCCCTTCGTTGCCGTGTGCGGAAGCACGCCCAGCAAGCGAAGCCTTAACTCGGGCGTCACTCCACTGCATTCGCATCTCGCTTTTGATCTCCTTCCTGGATGAGGTTCTGCACCGTGGCCGCTAGCATCGATCAGATCTCTTGTTCAAGCCCGCAATTTGAGACCTTCCACTCCTTTTCGCAGCCTTGAGACTTGTTGGGTTGGTTAGTTGGTTTGTCCTTGAGGGAGATCAGTTGTTCGTTTGGTAGCGGCTTGAAACCTGTTACGCTTTGGACGGCGGATTTGTTCATCCTCCACTTTGTTTGGCGCTGATCCTTTTCTCATCTGGCATGACTTCATAGCAGGGACATCGGCACCGCATTCTTATTCTTCGACGCTTCTCTCCTTTGCATTTGCACTTGTACGTTCTTTGCGTTGTTTCTGTTCGTTACACTCCTTGACGGCACGGCATCTTGACGTTTGCCTCGTTCCCTCTTTTTCATCGGACTCCACGTTACGCAGCGCCTGCAGGGACAGGTCACCGTCTCTTCGGAACCCCGTTCCTATCCATTCTTAGCAGACGTGCAGCTGCGGCTCCCCGACGTCGATCAGTCAGACCAAGAAGACTGGTCTTTCCGCGCCCTTCCGATCGTTCGATATGCTCGGCCAAGCAACCTCGAAGATGGCCAAGATGCATGCTAGACGGAACCCCAATCTGTCTTTACAGTCAACGGCAGCATATTCGCAGCTCAGTCCGCCGCCCCAGTCGGCTACGTCTGGAGCGTTCTTATCGCCTACGGTAGCTTCGCGTCGTGGATTGCTTTCAGGACGAACACCGCCGGCTTCACCGAGCTTACCATCGCTCATCCCAAGACATGGCAAGAAGCCAACACCACAAAGTCATTCGAGACTAGTGAAGCGTACCCTTATCAGCTGCTGTGGAGTAGCAATCATATTATGGCTCGTCCTTCGCCAATTGTACACAGAATCGCAGGGCGTCAGCTATGGAGACGATGGAGAGGAATGGGAAATGGTTGGAGGCAGCCAATTGCCGCAAGAGCCCTCGGCCGTTGCGGTTCAGGACACACGAGGGAAGATGAGATGGACTGTGTCAATACCGTCAAACCTCGAGTTCCCCCTGCAACCTAACCAGTACAGCGACATTTGTAAGCAGGCAATGGAGCTGTCAACATCGATTCGTCAAGAAGCGCAGTCAGCATCAAATAACGCCAAGCGCATGCTCTCGTATAACCAGGAAGACAAGTTCTATATCGATCCTCAGGATGCAGAAGAGCAGGCATTGCTACCACCGGCGAAAGCGAAGGGCAGACCAAAGGGCTTCGTGGAGGATGAGGCGATTGTGGACGGATTCTCGACGGCTGGGCAAAAGGTCTGTGACAAGACTTTGACCTATGTCATGGAGACGGAAGAAGCAGGCTTTGGTAGCACATTGATGCGCCTGTGGATGTCATACGGGCTCGCGAAGGCTGAGAACAGGACCTTCTTCATCGACGACACTCGATGGTAAGCATCCCAGCCCGCCTTTGACGACTTCATCGCTGACTATAACCAGGCCCTATGGCAAATACTCGTCCTACTTCATGCCACCCCCCTCCGCAGGTTGTCTCCCACCTCCCACCTCCCACATCGTCCCCTGCCCGCACACCGCACGTCACCTCATCGTCTCCAGCGCCACCGCGCGCTCAACCTTTGGCCACCAATTTGCCGACGAGTACGAAGACGCCCGCAAAATGCGCACCGAGCGCCAACACAACATCTTCGGCCTCGCCCGCACAGGCTACGAAGCGCTCTTCAAGCTCAAAGGCGACGACGCAAAATACGTGCTGAAGCGCGCGCTCGACTTGTACGGCAAAGTGCAGTCTGAGGGCGGCATCAGCATCGGCATGCACGTGCGCCACGGCGACAAGCACCCGATGGAATACCAGTTCAAGAAAGATTACATACCACTCACACGCTACGTCGACACTGCGCGCGATATCTACATCGATCTCATCGAGTCCAAACATCCGGACAAACGCACCCCCGTGGCAGACTCTGCGACCACGGCACCAGATCTCTTTGCGCGCCACACCAGCTCGCGAATGGTCCTCGCTTCAGACGACCCCACCGTATACGAGTCCCCTGAAGTCGGCTTGAACAGCCTCAAAGCACAAGATCGTATCGTACTCGCAACCAAAGCCGCACTCGAAGCTTCCTCGCCCGCCGGCTCCAAGAAGAACCCCTGGATCGATGAGATAACCGGCTGGGAAGGCGGTTTCTACCGTGACGTCTTCTTCTCCCTTGGTCAAACGTCCGCGACATCCACATCTCCCAAAATCAACGTGGAAGTACCAGAACAAGCGAAGAATCTGCGAGAGTTGGTGGGGCGCGCGTATCTGTTGGATTTGGCGGTGCTGGGCAAAGCGGATACGGTTGTGTGCACGGTTAGCAGTGTGAGTTGTAGGTTGTTGGGTGTCATGTTGGGGTGGGATGCGATGGTGGGGAAGGAGAGTGAGAGAAGGTGGAGGAATGTTGATGGGAGTTTTGAGTGGAAGGGGATTATTTGGTAGAGGTATATGTGGGAACTTTTTTTCGTGTTGATGGCTGGTGTACATACATAACAATCTACGGTTCAGCGACTTCAATGGCGGCTCATGAGTTCGCGTGTTTAGATATGCTATCGTGGAGCAGCACTATCTTTCATGCTGCTTGATTGTAGTTGCTTGAGGCAGTTCCGGAGGGGTGCTACATGAACCTGTCGGCTCGAATGAGCCTAGACCTATTGACGGGAAAGCTAGGCGAAAGTTGTGTTTGAACGCGCGTGCGCGCCTCTTCTTGCCTACACGCATCTCCACTGCGATCTCTCAATGTTTCCTATCCCATCGTCCGCTGGCTTATGCCTTCGGTAACTGAACCAATCAGTACCTTGTAATACAGGCTGGCACGGATCAGCTCAACGTGCACGGCTACAAACAAGGCAGATGCAGATGATCCGATTGGTTCAGTTACCGAAGGCATAAGCCAGCGGACGATGGGATACGCGTTATACGCAACGGTGTCTCAGCACGTGGTGACGAATTTTCGTTCCGAATAGAGTTGTCGCGAGTCAGGACGTGGCACAGGGACATCCGACGACTCAGATGTTAAACTAGTCAATTGCGTATCCGAATACGCGATTGTTAGAGCACGGCGGTGAAAATGGCGACCTGGAGACATAGCAAAATGACATTGGGGATTGCATGGACGATTTCATATATATACGCCATGGCAGCTCTGCTATTGTCGCATTGGTACCTGCTACCTTCCCTTCATTCGTTCCTTACTCCTTCGGATCAACTCTCGTCGAAGAACTTCGCCATATCATGGGCTTCTCTCACTTGGCCCTGTTGGCTTGTCTGACAGCTGCTGAAGCAGTGACAAGACCAAGCCTTCGCTCACTGCATCCTGTGCGACAGATGAACGACAGTCTGTCGGCGATATTTGGGTCAAATGATACTATGACCCTCAGTGGGGCCACGACAGCTCCAAGCATAATAGTCCTTGATTACGGGGCTAATGTCGAGGGCCATCCAACGTTCGAAGTCCTTTCGGCTGCTGGTGACACGTCTGGCCTGGAAATCACATACAGCGAGTCTAAGGAGGTACTAGACAGTTTCTACATGGTAAGACTTACGCTGCAATTGCTCAAAGCCTCGACTGACCAATGTTACAGAGCGATGGCCCAATCGCTTTAGCTGCAGCTATGGACAACTACAGGGTTAATCGGTACAATGTGACTGGACCAATGAATCATACCAATCGACTCCTCCAAGGTGCCTTCAGATACCAGAAGCTCAATCTCTCAACGACAGGCGAACTAGTACTGAACAACGTTGGTGTGAAGCCCACGATCCCGAACACATTGTTGGATCAACTACCCGGATCGTTTGAGACATCGGACGAGGACCTCAATCGAATCTGGAATGTTGGAGCGCGGACTATTCAACTGAACGACATTCCCGCGAATTCCATTCCTGCGTTCTGGCAGGTCTCGTCTGAGGGCTCCCTGGTTGAGAGTCAAGCCCCTCAAGTTCTGTCAGGCAGCGCCGCTGCTATGTTGATGAGATACCAGCTTTCATTCGAAGTCAAGCCTATCACCGGAGGATTCGGATTCTCTGTACTAGCTGACACTCTCAATTTGGGGATCTACATCTCGTGCAATGTAGAGAATGGATCGATCTCTGCACACTTTGGATCCTTTGAGGACTCTTTTCCACTTGCATCCGCAATATTGCCGGCCAATATAACCCTTGGTACCTGGCACCAAGTGGAAGTTATTGTCAACATGACTGATATCGAGGTGTCCCTCGACAAGGGTTCTATTCTTCGCTTTTCCCAGACCTCTGCATTCGCTGGATCCTTCGGATTGGGCGCGTCGTTCGGGCACTCCGCCGTTTTCCGCAACTTGTCTGCTACAACCCCAACAGGCCTACCAATCTATTCGGCATCTTTGACAGATGAGACCTTCTTGTCAGACTTTCTGATGGGTACAAACCCCCATGATACGACCGTTGACGGCTCGAAACGCGACCGTATTGCGTATGCTGGCGACCTGGACATTGCCTTGGTGTCTTCCTTAGTGAGTACCAACGGCATTAATTACATTAAAGGCACGCTCAATCTTCTCGGTTCCTATCAATTAGCCCCAGGATTCTTCGCACCAACGGCAAAGATTCAACAAGAGCCACTCTCCACTCCTATCGATGCCAATATCACTGGTCTGATTGGTTATTCTTTCAACCTCCTCACAGCAGCTGCAAACTTCTACATGCGCACTGGCGATGTCGAAATACGAAAGGAATGGGCGCCCAGAGTCGTACGCATGCTGGACTGGGCAGACTCCCAAGTCCTGCCCCAAAGCGGATTATTGAACATCACCAACCCGGCCCTCGGCGGCGACTGGAACTATTACGATCCTACACAGGCAGGTGTTGTCACTAAGTTCAATATGGTCTACGCGTACGCACTCCAGGAATGCAATCGGCTTCTCGCAGACAGTGGCGTAGACACCAAGCCATACGTTTCTCGTCTGGATGCTTTGCGGATCGCAATAGACCAGAATCTTTGGTCGAATCAACTCAATGCATACTACCTCTCACAGTCCATCCAGAATGGCTTCGGACAAGACTCGAACGCTCTGGCGATTCTCGCTGGTGTGACCAGAGCCAACCACACCTCATCCCGCGTTCTAAGTACCCTCAAGCAGCTTTCTACACCAAATGGACCTCTTGCTTTCTCGAACGAAACGATTGAAGCTGGGTTCTCGAAGTTCATCAGCCCCTACGCAAGCGCCTATCATCTTCGTGCCGCCTTTGAGGCCAACGACGGCAAGACGGCCATGGATCTGGTAAAAACCCTATGGGGGCCAATGGCCGATCCTCAAGGAGCCAACTACACCGGATGCTTCTGGGAGACTCTGGACGCAGCCGGTGCGCCCGCACTTGGGCCGATCACTAGCCTCTGCCACGCTTGGGCTGCAGGTCCCACTGGAGAGCTCAGCGATCATGTGTTGGGACTGAGGCCCGTAGCTCCAGGTTACACCGAATGGCGAATCGCTCCAATGACGCTTGGTCTGACGTGGGCTAAGGGCAGAGTCCCCGTGCCAGGAGGTGTGATCTCTGTCGCTTGGAATGCTACAGGGTCCGTCATAACCAGGCTGGAAGTGACGGGCCCCAACTGCACTATGGGCACGGTCATCTTACCTCTTTCTTCGCAAGATGGGTATGCCGGAGGTCAGTTCCGTGTGAATGGAGAGATCGTGGCCGAGAACGCAACTTTGCAAGTTACAGGGGGAAAGCCTTTTGTTCTTACATACGATCTTTGATGCACCTTCTAATCGTGCGATCATGCGCATATTTACGCTCTTCATTACAGTATGCGACAATATAGCTTTGAAACTCCAGAATCGTTGCTCAGCTCAAGAATTACGCTATGAAATGAAATTTGATGACTGGCTAACGCGAGAGGTAGCTAGCTTGGTTTGCGCAACGCGATCCTCATGCGGACACCCGGTTTCGTTACAGGACCATCAACCAAGAAATTCCCACTCTCGTCATGTTCAATCAAAGCGCATCAAGGAAGCATTGCGATGTCCCTGGAGGCCGATAGATGGGAGTTGTGCGAGGTCTTTCAGGCGCCCAGCCACTCACACCAACAACCCATGGAACAAGCTATGTCACACAAACGGTGGCGAGTATCTGTGCGCTCTGTACCCACGTTTGGCGTCGAAGTATCTGCCACCTATTTACTCCGCAGGATTCAGTTGCATGAGATGCGAAACTGTTTGCTCTGGCTGCCGTTTGACGGGTGTCCGATTGGGTTGCCGTCCGTAGACCTTGCGGCGGGCATCTTTGCGGCGTCCCTACTGAGATGCATCTTTTTACTTTGCCCGCAGCTTCTTCGAGAAGGGAAGGTACCATTCTCTCCGAAGATCTTACTTACTAAAAGTTCAGCCGCACAGCGATTCGGAAGTTTAATGGTGATTACTGCCGTCTTGAGTCTAAGTAATCCACCAGGTAGTCTGACCGGTCCCCAACAAGTTCGAAACGATGCTTGTTCGTACAATGAGTTTCGTAGTACACACAGGCGGCTTGCTTTGTAGTAAGTTATATCTTGCTGATGGTGCATAAGCATGTCTTACCTCATTATTTCTCCTCTCCCTCTCTCTCCGTAGCAAGAGCTGTCATGTCTGCCATCAACTCTGGATTCTGGATCAATTGGGGTTAGTCATCAACTCAAGTACGCGCAGCCTAGTATACTGACTTCTAATTAGAGTACGGTGCGGTAGTGGGTGCTACTCTGACGCTACCTACGTACTATGGCTTGATCTTGGTGTCCTTCCTCACGTTGTTCGTACAGTTCGTGGGCGGATCATTTTGGCGGACGCTGTGCTTTATACTCCACCAGACTCGGTCGACGACTTCAGCGCGTGATGGACTCTATCATCAACAACAGATCATCCTCAGGAATGCGGTCACGGCACCGAATGCTCTTTGGAGTTTGGGACGATCTGCTCTAGTATGGTAGGAAGCCATTTTGAAGAACACACATGTAAGAATGGCACTGACTTTTGCTCTTTGGTTTGAAGGAAGAGTAGGGTAGCTGCGCCCTTGGGCCGATCGACACCACTGTTATTCGTCACATTCATTCATATTGCAGTTTTTGCCGCAGCCGGCTTGTTCTCCTCGCAAATAGCTTCAACAAAAGCCGGCCAGGCGCTTGTCAGCAGCTCAGCTTGTGGATACCCGAAACAACTCAAGAGCATACGGACTGCGTCGCAACAGAACTTGAACAGCAGTGAGCTGGATGTGTTCAACGCACAAGTCTCGCTGGGACGATTAACCTTGACAAAGTCTGCGGCCTACGTCCGATCATGCTACAACGACGACTCGAGCGAGACAGTCGATTGCGCTCACTTTGTCAGGCGAGTTCTTCTAGGCACCCAGGCCGCCGTGGATGTACAAGCGGGATGTCCTTTTGGCAACGATGCTTGTATGACAAAAGCTTTCCGAGTTGATTCAGGGCTGCTGGACTCAAACAAGGACATCGGACTGAATGCTCCTACCAAGGACACCGTATCATTTCGAAGAGTTACCACTTGTGCACCAATCCAAGTCAAACGCTACTCGACTGTATGGCAAGCTAACCTGACGGAAGTGTATGGGAAGCAAACAAACACCAGTGTCAAGTTTTATGAATTCGGAAAGAGTGACACGGGTTGCCTCGCGGCGCTACCATCCCAGCAAACACCGCAGACTACTTTCTGCGTGAGCAAGTGGAGTAAAGATTACTTACCAAACGCATACAATGTGATGTAAGTCGAGTGATTTGCTCTCATACAGTATGACCGCTAATGTACCACCAGAGCAAACACTGCATACGCTGGCAATGCCAGTGCCAGCGACTTCATCCCGATCGCCGAATTCAAAGTCGACAACGCCGACGTCACCCTCATCTCTATTCTCAACAAAGCGATTTACACGGGGAGGGTAGAGGACGAGCTGTTCTATGCCCAAACACCGACGCCGGAAAATGATCAACTCTTCCATCCCGCAAGTGACTTTTCGGTCTTGGGCTGCACTGAGCAGTATCAATTCTGCAACGCCGAGACACACGTATGCACAGGTCTTGGTGGGCTATACATGACCCGAGCAGCCGTCCAGAGGGGTGACATCGGACTTTCCAAGCAGCAGCAAGCCGCGTTCAGTGTTATCTGGGACGCGGCTTGGAGCATGGTACTTCAATGGACAGCGAGACTGCTCAACAGGCAACTACTCCTCGCTCAAGATTGGGTCTTCGCTGCGAATTCATTCGGCTCCTCGTCCCTCGCGCCGGGACAGTGGCAACGCGAAGCGCACCATATACACAACCTCTCCCTCTCACTATTTCAGCACAGAATCGACAGGTTCTCCTCGCCTGATACCTTCGAGCTACGGCCTGGACTCAACGCACTGGAACAACTGGATGTGCCAACGAATCCTTTCATCTTGGATCTCTGCAAACGCCAAAGGATCGTGAGTGCGCGGCACTACAGCGTCAGCGTGCTAGGTATGACTATCATCCTGAGCGTCGGCGGCTTTCTCATCCTCCTCGACAACTCGATCGAGTGGCTGTGGTCCCGCTTTGTCAACACAAGATACCAAATGGTAAAACGGGCAGAATGGTCTCAAACATCAACTTTGAATCTGCATCGCCAGGCGCTGGAAGCGCGAGGCATCGGACCATGGGAGAGAAAGTACAACGACTTTCCAGTCATGGAGGCCAATCATAAGACTTTCAAGGGCTTGAGCGAGAGAGAAGAAGAGATTGGCGAGACACAAAATGAGGGCAAGTTTCGATTGTCTATTCTGTCCGAGGACATACCATTAGGTCAGCGCGGAGCAGTCAGTCCGTACGAAGCGAAATTCTAGGACTATGAATTCCTTCCACGATCCAGCTCTCATCATCATGTCTTCTTACCATTACCAAAAGTGTCTCATCCCGCCTTCCCCACACTCACGTGAATCGTAGAATCAATATATTGTGGCAGGATCGCCTTACACAGGTTAGCCCTCCCGACTTCCGCTGTACGTGACAACTTCCACGCTCACCGCCATGTCAGCACATGATTGGCCGTCTTACGAAGGTGACTACGCGGTCCGATTTTCAAACTTTCTTTTGCACGAGCGTCGTTCTGCTCCGGCGATGATCGACATCTGTGTAGGCGACAGGCTCCATGCGCGAATTATTTGGTCGTTTACACTTGCGTGTATGAATAGGTAGCTGCCTATTGAGAGCTGTGAAGTCTTCATACTGACAGCAAGCTGCCACTGAATTTCAACTTCTCATCTATGAATTGATTCCAAGCACGTTCAAGACACAAGAAATCCAACTCAAGCCTCTGACTCGCACAGTCCCCCGGTCCCACCACCATCTTAAGCGCCCGCCAACCACACCATCCCTGCTTCCGCACGTATGATTGGCCACGCGCCTCACGACGCTAAGTGCGGGAGGTAACAGAGCGTTGGGATGGCCTTGTTTCTTCCTCACCGGAAGAGGGGCACGCAAGTGACTTGTTTTCCAATACTTCCAAGCTCGACAGACGACTACTTGCTAGGGAAGGAAGAAGTATTGGAACGCAAACACGAGTGTGCTGAGATGCGGTGTGATAGGCTGCAAGACGCGCGGATAGATTAGATTGGGAGACGTGCTGGAACATGATGGTGATGGGCGAGAGCAGATATGCATGCAGCGGAGGGATGGTCACATGCGGGTCGCAGGCGCTTCGAAGCTTTCCAAGATATCTGGGGGATCTGATGTGAAGGCAGCCGTGGGATCGCAAAGTGCAGTGCAGCAGGCGCGTGCTAACAACCACCAGTCGTATGAAACGCTCGCAAGACAGAAAACCACACAATATATGTTTGAACAAATGTTGAAGTAGTGAATATAATATATTTGTTGATAACGTGCTTCGTCTTCGGACTACAGACCGAGGCAAATCGCTCGTCGTCCTAGCAGGGCTCATTTTACCGCCCGGCTACATCTGCACGGGTCCTCACCCACTCGCCAGAGCCAGCGCACCGCTCGTGCATGTGTGCAATCTCCATTGCTCGATTTGCTAATCACCTGATAGTTCCCCAAGCAAGGTAATAAGATACTACCCTTGCACTGCACCAATCAAACGCCACAAAGCGCCGTCGCGAACCGCCCAGATAAGGCATCCGCGCAAAAAAGGTAGAAGTCCGATTCAAGATTTTCCGCGCCATACATTTGGTATAATTCGTGAGACAACAACATGGGCATAAGTCGTAGCTCTAGTAGACAAAGGAAATGAAGAGTGGGTTGATGTCCCCGGCCATGGTAGAGGTGGAATGGATGGTAGTTGAAAGTGATGCGATCGAGTCGCCAGGACCCGAGTATTAATTTGATAGGCCGGGTGATAGGTGAAGTTGATGTGAGTTGGTAATGGTAAGCGCCGAGCTGGGCGCCTCCAGATGCCTCAATGGTATCTGGGGTAGTACGTGGCGGTCGTGCAACCGCTCATGCTCGAATCCATGAAGAATGATTGAGTGACGAGGTGTGTGTGGATCACTCTTCCGCAATCTTTCTCCGCTTACCGCGCGGTGCGGGGTCGATCTGGGGGAACGCTGGGGCCTTTGCATCGACTGGTGTTGTGTGGTAGGTCACTGTTCGAGTGACAACCTCACGCACACTTACGCGCCTTGATCTGGCAGATTTTTTATCTGGGAAAGATGTCTTTGGTGAGACGGCCGAGAATGGGGAGTGAATGGATTTGGCGCTGGCTGGTGATCGTACGGCCGCTGGTGAATATGGTGATTGAGGGATATAGAGGCGGGGTGTCCGCGCTGACTGAGGGCGCGTGAATGGAGATGGTGGGGGGATTGAGATAGTCCGGACCTTGGTGGGAGGTGCAGACATTGGTGGCTCTTCTCTGGCTGGGTCACATCGGGTGCAGCTGCTTGATCTCGATGTTGCTGGTGAATCTTTGTCTGCAGGTGCTGATGTCGATGTGAAGGAAGCGCTGGATGCTGCCGATGTCACCGATACTGGCCGTCCCTCAAAAACGAAACGCGAACTGGTTCCAGTGGACATGGGGCTCGTGAGGACAGGTGACAGATTCTTCAGGAACTCCAGGTAGGCCGTTGGTGGGGTAATAGGTGTTTTCAGAGAGTCGTCTTCCCGCTTGATGTTGGCAAAGAGCGGTGTCGTGGCCGAGTGGATCATGGGTGACCTCAGTTCTGAAGGATAGGTGGCAGACTGAGGTGTCTTGAGAGTAGACAGCACCGGTTGAGCATCGGTAGTGGCCATGATTTCGAGGTTTACCGGGCTCTGAACGAGTGACTGGGCGCCTTGTCGATAGTGCTGCGAGCAAAGGGCTGCACTGTGCCTACTTCCACGGTTGAAGGTGGAAAGTAGAAAAGAGCGAGGCAGGCAGACAGAGAGGTACTTCCGGCGCCGGGAACAGGTGTGTGTTTATTGTACGTATTCCACACTAACTGGACGCGGATTTGTTGTTGGCCGCTGAATGAGTCGTTCCCTGCTAAAAATATGCGGGTGCACTTGAAGGCGCGTAGTAGAGATCGTCCGTGCGTAGCGCTTACAGGATGCCTACTCTTCGCAGCGGCTATTGGCTGAGCGGGCTTGAAACGTCAATGTGACCACACTGCAGGGCCGCTCCTACGACTGCTGATTCGACAAAGGCCGTTCGGATGTGCGATGCGGGCGTTGACGTGCGGGAGGCTGCGAAGTGCAAACACGAGCCAAGCAGAACCAAGAGGCTCGTAATCTGGCGGGCAAACGTGGCAACCCGGTCACAATTGTGTACCTGGTGCGGAGTGAGGAAACCTGAGACGAGCTGCTGAGACGCTGGCGTCAGAATACGACGATCCTGAAGATGGTTTGAGGGCTCGAAATAGAGAGAGGCGAAGCTGGTGCGAGAAAGCTGTACATCTGACCACGCAGAGCATTAGGTCACTTTATGTCTCGTGCAGCCGCTGTAATAATTTCTATGCTGCCTCGACGGTGTCGCGCGCTTCGATAGACACCTTGTCAGCCACTTGGCCACCCGTTGCCTTCCAAGTCTGACCTTTTTCTGGTTCGTTGCAGGCCGCGCGCCTCACACAACACCAACGCTTCGGCCATGTTAAGACACAGGCCGTGCGGGAGGTGGCTGCTCAGATGATCCTCACAGGTCAAGGACACCTCAGCGGTGGCCTCTTTGAAACCAGTGACCAGCGCTTACTCTTCCACCACCCGTTCGTTACCGTTGTCTATTGCCTTGGCTAGGTAAAGCGCTACTCTGTGTCATGACCTCTCAAACATCGTTTTGAGTGTGTCGTGCTGCTGTCAAGTTTGACCAATCGTCGATTTCTTTGACCAGCAGCTGAAGCCCCACGCGAATATTCCAAGTACATGGAGAAGGGTCGGAAGCACGGTGCTTATGCCGTTCACGGTCAGAAGGATCAACTAGTTGCAACTGTGCCACAACCGTACATTTCATCAGCAACTTGGCCACGAGGCGGGCCTCAGCCTACGAAAGCATGCAGCCGACTGTGCTGAAAAGCATCGTCTTCTCTAAACGGAAGTACCAAGTCACCAACTGTGATCGTAGGATTCTGTCCCGCCGGAGACACAATGTCTTCTAGCGGCAGATGGCAAGTATGCTCTCCAAAATAAACACGGCCGTCAAATCGGCGTGTTTTGGAAAGTGTTACAAACGGCTCCTGATCTTTTTCGGCGGTTTGTTGATCAATGCAAACCATTTGACATCTTCTACAAGCTCCCAGCATCTCGAAGTACTGCTGGCCAATTTGGAGGAAGCGCCAATCGTCTTCAGCGTAGGGATCTTCGAGGCCAGGCGGGTAGTCCGGGTTCTCCGCAACCACTATGTTGGCTCTGAATACCTCTGCTTGCGCCGCCTTGCCGCCGTCCGCTTTGATCATTTCATTCAGGCGATTGAGACTCGACCGTGATATAGTGAGGATGGGGCTTTCATTTGATAGTAGAATTGGTTTTGAAACGCACGCGCCGGGCGTAGAAGGGACCATTTGTGGGAAAGCGCCGGGTATCTGCATGCCACCCGCCTTCTGGTATTTCTGGAGATGCGCCTTCGAATGTCTTGTCGAGCCGCTGCCGCTGCTCACAGCTGGAAACCGTGCGAGGTGACAAGCCACCCCAAGTGCCTCCGAAAAGAATGAAGATATCTTGCTTGACCTGTACGTTTTGGCGCTAACGTTGTCTCCACACACCCTAGCACATGCATCTTTGTAAAGATCTCCGTCTAGGAATAATCGTGGATCCGCTGAAAGTGGCACAGTGACCTCTTGGATAATGGTCTTGTTGCGCAGTGCCCCAGCCAAGTTGATGCGCATCACGCCTTCTATGAGGTCTATGCTGGGGCGAATGAGAACCATCTTGGGATAGCGCTTCTGACTCAATGCTGCACCCGTGCCTTGATGAACGAGGCACCACTCGCGATCCCAAGCAAGGCCTTCTGGCCGGACTTCCCACGCCGCACCGGGCGGCACGCCGAACCCCGCACAGCTTTTTATAGGGTACACAGACAAGCTCTCCACGTGTAGGCGACTATGTGTTGGTGGCTCAAGCTGATTGTTCGTCACGGCTGATGGTATAGTGGTAACTTTGTCCTGGACAAAAAACTCGCGCATGAACGCGACGAAGTACTCCACATCTTTCAACGTGCTCATGGCTCCTAAGCTCACGCGTATCATGCCAGTCGGCTTCGCGCGGATGATATCGTTGTCGTTTCCACATCTTTGGCCAGCAGAAAAGTTGTCCCGCATCTCCCATGGCGCCAACCCAAGCGAAGCCGCTACACCGCCAGGATTGCAGAGGCCACCAGTGCGTAGTTGGATGTCTCTCACCGCCGCGAGCTTCTCAACCTCCGCATTACTGACCCAACCACAATGTTCGTTCCGTAGGTTGAAGGCAATGACCGGTCCTTGAGTGGTCGAGTCTCCGTACGTGGATGTGGGATCCTTGTATACCTCGCAGACTCTTGCACCATTCCCATGGTGTAAGGAGGCAAGGCCATCATACAGCTTCTTAGCGAGGTATGTAGTGTGCCCCGAAACCTGTTCTAGAGATCCGTACAGCTCTCGATGTACATCAATCGCTGTGTCAAGCGCCATGATGCTGTGGATGGGCAGGGTTCCGTCCTCCAGTCTTTCATGCAGTGAATCAGTCTTCTTGGCATGCCATTGTTCCTTAAGGCATACCACCATCTCGACAGTGCCACCACCAAAATAGCGACGCTTGTCGAAGACCGAGGCTGAGGCTTGCCTGACGATCAGCGCACCCAAATCCGGGAAGCCAAACATTTTGTACAAGCTCAGCACGGTGAAGTCTGGAGCCTCTTCGGAATTACTGAGGTCGAGCGGCGAGGTCGATACTAGGGCCGCGGCATCCAGAAGGGTGTACACCGATCCATTGCTACCCGAGCGTATACGATGTGGCCAATCCAGTGGCAGGCGACGTCCGTTCATGTTGGACTGTGCCGGGTATGCAAAAAGCCGTGCTTGTTGGTCATCGATATTGTCCTGCGCAATCCAGTCGTTGACCTCTGCATCTGACGTGAAGCATCGATGCGCTACTGCAGCTTCGCGCACGCCTATCAGACTGGTATGTGCATCTCGATGGTAGCCATACCAGAAGCCCTCCTCTTGGTCTCGGAAGGCATCCATAACTAGCTTGATGCCCGCAGTGGCATTGGCCACAAACACCACATCAAACTCCTGCGGGTCGGCTTTGAACATTTTCAACAGCCGTAGCCGGACATCTTCGATCCGCCGCGTCGTCAGTTGGGAGGCGTTGGAGGCAGAGTGCGGGTTGCCGTACAAGTTCGATATCATGTCGGAGGAAAAGCACTCGATTAGTGACTTCGCGTAGAGTGTCGTTCCGGCATGGTCAAGGTATGTTGTACCTGGGTTTTATAAGCAATTGCCCGTGTGATCGCCATATTTACGCTCACCTTGGAGCATAGGGTACTCCCTTAGGCGCATCTCTTCCACCGCATTGTTGTACTGAGTGTAGGTCGTTTCGTCCATGATGTCATGTCGCGTGTGGCCTGTCATCACTCATCCGTTGTCTTTGAAGTGGAAGAAGAGACTCAAAGGGCAACAAGGGAAATACATCTCATCACAAGCGTGTTGATTCGAGAGTGGGGGATGGCGAATGGTGGAGTCGTTGCTTGATACGCCCATCGGCGTCAGCCGCTCGTGCACGGCCACATTTTTGGCGAGTCCCGGGCTTTGATGCTAGCGGTTCCAGCAATGACCATGAAGAACTTCAGCAAATGTGGTAAATTTTAGACGAATAAGGAAGCTGAGCAAGGTCACTATGATTTGTTGCAGATTGCATGCTCGTTATGTAACCAAGATCTGCTCAAGCCATTTGTCTTCTTTCCTGCCCGCCTCAGTCATTGTGATGGCCTCCAACGTATACATCAGAGCATCAGAAAGGTCCAAGTTTGTATTCTCTTTCATAACTCCGCACTTCATATCTCTCAGCTCATGCCGAGATCATTGTTCGAACGATTTGCCGGTACCATCTTGGCTTTGCGAGCTGATCTGAGTGTGCATGCCCTTCGAAACGCCTCGTTCTATCCTCCTTCTTCAGTCCTCCTCCTCGACTGCCAGTTTGATGTCAAGCATAAGCCCGAAGATGCTGCCTGTCATGAAAGACGCCTGAATAGCAGCTTGGCGCGATTGCATGTCGACATGGGCGGTCTGTGTTCGCCTGGCAGGATCTCGGTCGGGCTTGATCTTGTAGTTCTGACTGTTGTGTTTTACTTAGCACAATAGTAGCACTAATGTGCGTGCATAAAGACGCACACAGCGAAGCGATGACGATAGAAGAACTTCTCAAGATCTTCTATGCGAGCATCTGCAGCGATATTGGACACTAAGAGGCGACGGGGAAGCCTTGTGATGCTTGTTTCGCCTTGATATTGCTCTTCTTCAACCAACGCGATGCGAATGATCTTGTCCAGTTCTTCGGCTGCTTGCTGCACAATTCTATGCTTCTCTTGACACGCCTTGTGACTGTCCAGACCACTGCCGAAAAGGTAGGTCGTCCAGCCTTGCACGATCTGCCACTCACAACCTTCGTTTTCCAGCTCGATCGCGATGACATATGAAATTATCGATGGATCGACATCTGGTTCGGTCATCTCAGTAACCGTGTGTTCGGCGGCTGGTGATGGCTGATCAGGCGACTCGAGAGTAGCAAGCTGGTGGATAGGTGAGTGAGAGGTAGCAATCAGTTGAACAGAGGTTCCAGGTGAGAGCAGTCCCATCAATCCGCTATGGAGTCCTTCGAGGTTCTCTTCGTCGGCATTCTTGTCTCCGCTTCCACGTGTTGTCTGTCGGTCCAGGTCCGCAAGCATGTTCTTCATATCGAAGTCAATTTGACCAGTGGTATACTTTGTCTCACTCTCACCGACAGACGCCGGTTCTTCCGGCTCAGAAAGCATCCGCCTGAGACTGTCGTCATTGTCAGGGAAAGTGAGCGTGTGTGCGGCGGATGTGATGCTGCCAAACTCTGCAAGCACGCTCTGCAAGTCAACACTGTCTGTGTCGTCACCCGCGACGCCTCTTCCCACAAGAGAAGCACAGTCTAGGTCGGCGAGAAGGTCGCTGATGTCTTCACCGCCACACTCGGCAGTCGAAGGGAAATGCGACAAGTCTGCCAGCAAGTGCCTAGAATCGTCGTGCGTAATAGTCGGTGAGTCGCTCCGTTCCGCTCTTGTCAACAGCGTTTTCTGATCCTCATCATCTGAGGCGTAGCCTCCACGCAGCGAGGCTTGAGGAAAGTTGTCTACACAGCATAACAGTCAGCAGATTCTACGTCTTGCTCAACCGAGTCCATCGATTCCGAGCTTCTTACCTTGCGACAGATCCATGTCCGACTCCTCAAATCCAGAGTCCTTCATATCCGGTCCCTTCCCAGGCTCGTCGACCGCAACACTGTGTCCCAACTCTCTGCCCATGTCCTCCTTCACATTCGCTCCCTCCCCCAACCCACCAACCCCACCACGAACGCCCAAATCGCCACCCATACCCTCCATCTCAGAACTTAAGGAACCCTTGACCGGAGCGACCGGAAGAGGCGCCTGTACCGCAAACGTACCTTTTGCATGTAAAGCAGCAAACACCTGCATCTCCGCATCGCGCCGTCTCGACGCGCGTGCCAGAGTCTCCGCGATGTTTGCGATCTGTCGTTCCAGCAGGCCCTTCATGGCAGTCGAGTTCGCCCTGCCGCGAGAATCCATAATTGCCAAGAGCGGGCAGGTGCCCTGGTTGACCGCATGTTTTAGTCCTGGTGGTGTGTTTGTTGCTTGTGGATTGGTCGAGCTTACCGTGCAGAACACGCGTTTGTTACTGTTGAGGTCCAGATGGCACTGGTGCTTTGATCCTGGAGACAGGCGATCTGGGACGCGGTGTTGATGTGGTGTGGGGGAGTCGGTGTGGAGGTGGTTACTCACGAGGAAGTTGCGACTGCAGCTCAACAAACGAAGCCGCACAGCCGTGCAATGGCCGAAATGACGTGTGGGTTTTTTTAAGAGACGAGGAACGTAGGAGAGACGACTCTGCTGTCCTATAGTTGACTTCGTATAGCATGCTGCACATTCATTGCTGTGCTCACTTTTCCAATTGGCGATGTAGAGAATCCGCTAAAGACGCAAATAGATACCATTCCAACTCACCACATACGACTGGGTGTGATCATATTCTACCCTCCAGATGTCCAGCATGCACTTTTAGCTCTAGTCACAAAGGAGTCGGCGAGTGAAGAAATGAAAGCCATTCGGCCATGATATGAGACAAGCATAACAAAACCGTGAATAGAGGAGATCTGGATGGAGTAATGGAAGAAGTGACAAAATTATGTAAAGTGTACTGTACCCTCACAGCCACCCTCTTAGGGCCACCTCATGCAGCACGATATACAATCCACGCATGGCCCCATACTCCGTAGCCACCACGACAAGCCAAACAATAAACGTCACCAATCTTCAAAGTGCCAACACAACACCCTCCCCACCAACTCTACCGCCATATTCAACCTCAACCTCAACCTCGCAAACCTATTGCTTCTTCTTCCCCGCCCCCTTCTTCTCCCCCTCCTTCCTCTCAATCTCCATAATCTCCTTCTCCTCCGCGCGCTTCGCATACCACTGCCCCGCCTGCAACACCAGCACGCCCACCAACACCAGCGCCAGAATCGTATTACTCGCCGCGTACACCCTCAGCGTGTCCTCACGAGAAATATACCCCTCCCCGTCCTCCAGCTCAATCTTCTCGCCCGCCGCACGCGCCGCGTCTAAGTCGCCGTACACGCCCGCGGTAACTACGCGGAAGCCCTTGACGATGTTGGTCAGGTAGACAGTTATGCCGGCCATGTAGAGGACGAGGGATGCGCCGTCGAAGAGCATGTTGGACTCGGAGGCTTTAAAGAGTTTAATGAGGAAGCCGAGGAGGCCCGTTGCGATCACGATGTTCAGGATGCGCGATATGATGGCGGGTGAGGCGTAGAGGAACTTGATGTGCGATTCGAGGAGGTCGAAGTACGGTGCGCGGCCGGTGGCTGGCTCGGTCCAGAGGACGTTGTAGTCGTAGGGCAGATACGCGAAGAGGATGCCCAGGAAAAAACATGTTGCTGTAGTCGCGGTTAGCTGTGTGATGGGAAGGCTGGAGAGCTGGAGAAACGCACGTCCTACGACGAGGAATTGGGCGAAGTTTGCCCCGGCCATTGTGAGGTGTTGGTGATATACGCCGGTTTAGAAGGGTTCTTTGGGGTGGAGATGAACGGTGGGTGTCGTTGTGAAGGTTGCGCTTATCGTGCGCGGTTGTTCAGCGGATGGATGCGCAATTTCGAAGTAGTCCCGAAGAAGGAAGTGCGAGGACCAGAGGGCTGACTGGACATAAGCCACCGCAACGGAACCGATTATTAGTATCTACAGTGTGGTATTGCTGTGAATTTTGTGAATTGCAGTAAAGCAGTGAAGCTCGAAGTTGGAGCTCCCAGACCCCGCCGAATCGCGATGATGTCGACTAGCATGAAGCTTCACAGCCTTGGCGACAACCCCCAACTCCCAGGTCCCTTAGGCGATCACCGACAGTGGCGAAAGGAGATACACTTTTGGAATTGCTTTATTGAAATACGCATGCTATGACTACTCGCTCATTGATAAGGCGAGACATTGTTTCAATCACCTTCAGATATTCAACGCCTTCATGCGCCATGACCCAGAACACCCAACACTTGTATCATTGCGTAGCTCAGGCATATTCGTCATCCATGTCCAGGTCCTCGTTGCCCGCTT
>Ga0265798_10000285_pt1 | contig 90831 bp, 85 predicted proteins | sample P3T30metagenome_FD_192430 | JGI IMG/M metagenome (GOLD analysis project Ga0265798, IMG submission 192430) | Plant litter microbial communities from East Loma Ridge, Irvine, California - P3 T30 | ecosystem: Environmental > Terrestrial > Plant litter > Unclassified | place: USA: California... | reverse complement strand
CATCCGTCTCACCGTACAGCGTCTGATGAGGGATATACCAGAGTGAACGTGACGGACTCGATAAGTATGTGATAGGTGACTCGAGGGCTGTGTCCCGGCATTCCAGGCGCAGTCGTCGGGTAGCGGCATGAAGTGCACCTGTTACATCCTCGGATGTGTCGCGCGCCTATCAAGACTCAGTACATCGGTGGATCTTGATACGACAGGCGACCGAGTGGTGACAGACAAAGAGCAGTAAGTTCCTGTGATATGTTGCGACTCGAGACTCTCACGCGCTCCCAGGCGGAAGACTTGAAGTCAAACACCCACCGTACCTTCCTCAGCCATCACTTCCACCTTGGCATTTTCCACAGCGCGTCCACAATGTTTCATTCGCTTTCGTCCTCGACCTTTCACACTAGAATCAACACCGCAAAAATGGCGACCCACGGAGACTGCCGCCCTGCTCCGCCTCGAGCTGACGGTCCTCACCAAATCGACGCAATGGAGATGCCTAACATGTACGAACCAGGAAAAGAGGCAAACGAATCACACACGCTGATGCACGAAAGTAACAGCAGTCAACCAGCTGTCGAGGGCCCTGAGCAGATGAGCAAAATGCAGATGGCCTCGGTAATCAGCGCGCTGGTACTGAGCATCTTCCTCTGCTCCATCGACCTGACAATCATCGCCACCGCCATCCCCATGATCACAAAAGAATTCCACAGCCTCGAGGACGTCGGATTTTACGGCTCGGCATTCCTCTTGACCATCGCCACGACGCAGTCTTTCTGGGGCAAATTGTACAAGTACTTCGATCTTAAGGTGGTGTTTTTGGCTAGCATCGCTGTCTTTGAGATTGGAAGTCTGATTTGCGCTGTCGCTCAGAACAGCACTACTCTCATCATCGGCCGAGCAGTCACTGGGATTGGAGCAGCAGGCGTGGTGGGTGGCTGCTTCAGTATCATCGCTTGTTCCGTCGAAGCTTACAAAAGACCACTATACACGGGCGTTCTCGGAGCGACATATGGAGTCGCGAGTGTCATGGGACCTCTACTTGGAGGTGTTCTCACGGATAAAGCATCGTGGCGGTGGTGGTATGTACACGTCAAATTCCCGGACTCTCTGTGGGCGTCTCGATGACAACGATCGGACCCAGAGATAGATCATAATCATGTGAGAGCGGCACTGACACCCATCACAGCTTCTACATCAACCTCCCAGTAGGCGCCCTGGCAACCATCATCGTCTTCTTCACATTCTCAACACCACAAGCCCAGCGAAACCACCCCGACAGGAGCGTATCTCTCAAAGAGAAATCCCTCCAGATGGACTTGCCAGGACTAGTCCTTATCGTCGGCTGCATACAGTGTCTCCTGATGGCACTCTACTGGGGCGGCATATCGAAGCCATGGGACGACGAAGTTGTCGAAGGCTGCTTGCTCGGTTTCGGCCTTCAACTCGTACTCTTCATCCTCATCGAATGGGGACAGGGCCCGCAAGCGATGCTCGTGCATAAGCTACTGAAGAAGCGTGAGGTGTGGTCTGGGGCCGCTTTCTCCTTCTTTATCAGTGGATCGCTGTTTGTGCTGGTATACTACTTGCCCATTTACTTCCAGGCGATCCTCGGGTGCTCTGCGATCGAGAGCGGGATCCGCAATCTGGCGCTTGTTGTTCCCGTTTGTAAGTGCTACCCTCTGGATCGGAATGAGCGAGAATGTTTTGACTGACGAATGGAAACAGCCATCTGCACCATCCTCGTCGGCGGATTTATAACTTTCTACGGCTACTTCGCACCCTTCATGATCATTGGATCCTGCCTCGCAACAGCCGGCGCGGGATTAATCTCGACCTTCAACCCTCAATCCTTACCCGGCATCTGGATCGGCTACCAAATTCTCGCCGGCGTAGCCTTCGGCCTCTCATTCCAAACACCCATTATGGCAGCGCAAGCTTTAGCCGAGCAAGAGGACGTCGCTACCACGACAGCGGTCCTGTATTGTAAGATATCCGCTTCCATTGCAGAAGTCTCGCAATCAAGCGTTCAAAAGTCGAGTACTCCACTAACAATTTTGCAGTCTTCCAACTCCTCGGTGCCGCTATCTTCGTCTCGACCGGCGAGTCGATCTTCAGCAACATCGTGATTTCCAGCCTGCAGACGAAACTCCCCGGCGTCGATCCTTCGGTTGTGATAGCCGCGGGCGCCAGTCTTCAAGGCCTCTTCCCGCCGGAACAGTTGATGCAGATTGCTTTGTGTTATATGGATGGCTTGAAGGCTGTGTTCTTGATGGCGGTGGCTCTGGCCGGCTGCGCGTCACTGATCAGCTTGTTCGCACCTTGGGTCAGTATCAAGGGAAGGGTCTCTTTGGGAGCGGCGTGATGAAAGGGTCAGGCGTCAGGAATGTAGGGAATATGGAAGGGAAAGTCGTTTTAGACACTTGGTCTTCATTAGAGAGTGTATATGTGTATTCCGTTTTGCATCGAGACCTCCAATCTCAAATGAATTCTGACACCCTTTTGCCGCCACATGAATGGGTGGGTGAATCGTGGAGCTATCATGTATGTTCCTTTTATTCTTTCGTGTCTCGTTTCCTTCCGTATTAGTTCATTCGTGACAACACGCCTCAGGGGACTTTTTTTTCGATTTCTCAGCGCAGATTCCCAGCGATTGAAGCGCTAAGTAGAGATGCAGTGCAGCTCGCCGCCGGCGTGGGTGTGGCAGTGCTGAGGAATTGTCAGTAAAAGTTGCAAGTTCTGATGGCTCGCAAGACATCACTTACGGATTCGGCAGATTCTGTGGCAGACTCGGTGGTCGTCTCAGCGTCATCGATGGTAGTAGTAGCCTCGGTGGTCGAGGCGGCCTCGGCGGAAGCGGTAGAAGAGGTCATTGCCACGCTGGAAGTGGCTGAGGAGGCGCTGGTGCTCGATGAAGCAGCAGCGGCCTCGGTCTCCTCCTCCTCGATGGGCTCGCCGGTGCAACCCTGGCCGGGAGCGGCCATGTCGTAGGCCCACACGTCCAGAGCAAAGTACTGGAGCGTGTGGGCATTGCGGACGGCCTCATCGGGGTTCTCGCGGGCGAGGTCGAGGCATTCCTGGTAGGTGTCGGCGTAGTGGAAGACAGTGCCCTCACCGATCTTGTCGGTGTGGAACAGGCGGTGGATCAGGTCCGAGGCGAAGAATGATGCCAGTTCGCCGCCGGCGACCGTGTAGCCGTAGCCGCACATGCCCGCAAGGTTCCAGCGAGAGGTGTAGGAAAGGTCGCAGATGACGGTCTCGTCGGATGCGTTGCTGCCGCGCCAGTGGCCAGCCCACTCTGGACTATTTGTTAGTAGGTACAGCCAAAGCGATCATTAATTTGTACGCAGAGTTCACTCACCATCTTGGGTTGCGCAGTTCTGGTCAGGGTCGTCGCAACGGAACAAAACACCAGCCTTGTTTCCGTTGACGAGCTGGTCGTACCATCCAGCTGGCTCAGCAGTGCTAGCCTTGCCAAAGTACTTGGTGTAGTACGAAGAGCTGTTGCCGAATCTCTGGATATGGTCACGAGCGTGACCAGCAAGCATCTCGGTCTCGATGAGGGCCTGGCGAAGAAGAGCGTGCTGGGTTGCGTTGCAAGACTGGTGGATCTCGTACTCGTTCACGGCGCCCTTGGACCAGTCGTAGTAAGAAGTCGATTGTTGGATAGAGCTGACATTGTCCTCGACGGAGACGTGGGTGTTGATGGGGCTACGGGAGCCCTGGGGGGCTGCAATGGCTGAAGGCACAATGGCCGCGGCAATGAGAGCGAGAGAGAACATCTTCGAGGATTGTTTGATGTCGGGAGAGAAAGTATGTTGAGCTGATGGTTCCAAGTCAGTCCGGGCGGACACCTTCGGGTTTATGTACCCGTCGGCGTTGATCCCAGCTCGCATGATGGTTCTTCAATCGTCTGCTTCTTCCATGTCCTTCAAGGTCTTGCCATGGCTCTACGAAGGTGGCGCACACGAAGCGATGCTGCCAAGTGTGTATATCTTGGCAAGTGAGGAACCATCAAGGTGGAATTGAAGGTTTTTGCCTCTAGCTGGTCGTCTGGATTGCTTCGGTCGAAGAGGAATCGGCTAAGAGAAAGACCGGTCTCGAAGTGTAAGTCGATGATACTTTCCATTCTGACCGAGCCCGGTAACGACATCGCCGTTGAACCATACCGTTACACCGTTGGGCTCCTGAAGAATGCATCAAGAAACTGTTATGCGCCGTTGGCGCATGGTGTATGGCGTATGTGAAGAACGACAGTATCGTTGCCCATCATGGATCGAACAGACTGATGGCCGAAGCGAGGCTGTTAGCGTTCTAATTCTTTTGATCCGATTCTCCAAGACTCCAACACCTGTGCCTGATCCACTTGCGGTATATTTGCCCGCTCGAGATGCTGAGGAACAGGACCAGGCACGTGGTAGGCTGCCGACTACGGGCTATGGTGGAGCTGAGCCTAAATCTGCATGGCGCAGGCCGATCAGAACTACAGGTGCAGTCAAGAAATCTTGCGGACCACGTCGGTCATCAGATCGGACTGCCTCATTATTACAGGCGGCAATGGCTCGTCCTGCAGATAGGCGATGTGCGTCTCGGATGAATGCACGCACTGGACATACCAGCGCCGAATAACGGCATGGATCGTCGCATGGATTAATCGTTGATGACAGTACTTGCCTATACGGGCGTTCGAGATGGAAGCTACACGTGCCACTCACGTGTGCGGTGTGGATAAGATATGGACGCCAGGTGATGATGGTTGAGGGTTGACTCGGTTGAGGGTTGGACGTTGGACGTTTAGCCGAGTGACCATCAAGGTGGTCTTGGCTCGCTATATACCATGGCCCGTTCATCGTTCTTGACCTACGCCGTCGTTCTTGTTCTCACTTGGCAGCACTTCGATGGTCACAGCCGGGCCTGCTATAGGACCACGCCCTCACCATGCTCCAATACATAAGCCTCAGCCAAGCTCTTGGTATGACCAATCCAGATGTGGATAGTGGTCCAAGGGTGCAGACCTTGATGGGAAGCACGGCGCTGCACGGAAAGGCAAACCTGCGTCCGCACGGTGATAATAACTTCGTCTTGGACGGATATCTGTCCTTTGCAGCCAACTCGTCGAAATAATTCCTCTAGGATCTTCGTTCGCTTTCTTTACCATCGCAAACTTGCGAGGATACCGCAGAATGCCTTCCCTTCGCGCGCTAGGTCTTGCGGCCTTTGCATCTTTGGCAACTTCGAATGCGGCTGTAACGCTGCCAAAGGATGAAGCCAGCGTGGCCGTGAAGCGTCAAACGTTCTTCGAAGTTACAGGCTGCCATCCGCATGGCGACACCCTTTTCTGCATTTACGAGGGCGACGAATGGGAGGTCACTAGCGATATCAACGTCGACGAGGCGCCTACTTCGTTCGAGGGCTGCCACAGTCATTCGGGAACCGAGTTGTAAGCATCATCCTGGGTACGCCTGTATCGCTGACCTCGAAACTAATGTGCACAAGGCACTGCGTCGACGCGGACCAGACTTATGACGTGAGTCTTGCTCTCGAGACCGAGACTGAGACTGAGAGTACACATACAACTACAGACGAAAGTGGAACTGAATCCGAGCATGATCATGAGCATGCCTCTGACGCTGAGGCCGAATCCTCTGAAATTACAGAGGTGACAAACTGCCATCCGCATGTTGACGTTCTTTACTGCATCGCAGATGGTGGGGAATGGGAGGTTACCACTGATGTTGACGCTGCCAACGCCCCCGAAAGCTACAGTGGCTGTCATTCTCATGGACCTGACGAGTTGCACTGTACCGAAGGTGATGTCGAAGTCAGCCTTTTGCGAGCCGGCGCCGAGGCAAGCAGTCATGAGGAATCCAGCTCGTCGTCTTCTTCAAGCACTGCAGGCGAAGCAGTGGATTGTCACTCCCATGCTGGCGTCGAGTAAGTACACATCAATCTTTTCTCGTTGCATACAGCTTACATCATACAGGCACTGTGTTGATGCGCAAGGCCGGACCGTCGACATGGGCTGCGCTGCGCCCAACCACGACTACGATGTACCCTTGCGGATTGGCCTGCTCTTCGTCATCCTGGTGACTGGAGCCATCGGTGTTTTTGTGCCTATCCTGACATCACGCTTTACCAACGTCAGCATGGAAGGCACTCTTATTGTAGCCATGCGCCAGTTTGGCACAGGTGTCATCATTTCGACCGCCATCGTGCATGTACGTCCTCTTTCCTGCTCACAGCAACGACAGAAACTGATCGGATGTAGCTTTTCACACACGCGGAGCTCTTCTTCTCCAACGACTGCATAGAGGGTATCGAATATGAGGCTACTGCAGGAGCAATCTTGATCGCTGGTCTGTTCACCACGTTCATCATCGAGTACGTTGCTCACAGGTGGATTGACCGCAAACGTCACATGTTCGAGAGGACCAGTACTGCGCAGCCTGTAATTCAGAAGGATTCTACGGAGGCCAACCTGTCCGAAGCCAGTTCGCATGAGGAGCACTACGCGTCTAAATCACTCACCTTGAACACAGCTGTCATGGAGGCCGGCATCATCTTCCACTCGATCTGTAAGCGGCATCTCACGAACTACATGTATAGGTGAAACGCCCGGCTAATGAAATCATTGCAGTGATTGGATTGACTCTTGTAGTCGCAGCCGACTCGGGATTCATCACACTCTTCATCGTAATCCTTTTCCATCAGGTCTTCGAAGGCTTCGCTCTCGGCTCAAGAATCGCCATGATCCCGAGCAGCTTCTTGAAGAAAGCCATCCTCGGCGGCGCATTTTCCATCACAACACCCATAGGCATGGCGATTGGCATCGGCGTCCTCTCTACCTTCAACGGCAATGACCCTTCGACTCTGATTGCCATCGGAACGCTGAACGCCTTCAGTGCTGGTATCTTACTATGGGTTGGTGTGGCTGAGATGTGGTTTGTTGAATGGTTCCATGGACCCCTCGCACACGCCGGCCCGCTGAAGGTGGCCATCTGCTTCTTCAGTCTGGTCGCTGGCCTTGTACTGATGAGCTTCTTGGGCAAATGGGCATGAAGTGTCACACTGATGGAACAATTTAACATGAATAGCATATAGAGATGCGGGAAGGGCCCTCAATAGCCACGTAGTGAGGCACTCATTCGATTGGACCACCTCGCTTGATGCATTGGCCAGCCTCAAGAAACAATTAATTGCAAACAATGGCGGCACTCGAAAGTCCGCTTTCGATGTTCTCAACCAGTTTCCTGGGATGCCATGCATTCCACGGAAAAGCTATGACCCACAGCTGTTGTAGTACCCACTGACCGAGCAATGAAATTTATTAACCACCGGCGGAACCTGATGGCAACATGGATTTCGTTGCACGATTCTCACGGCTAACGTCGAAGACAGGTTGACTGAGATCTGGAATTCGATACTAGTTGATAGTTGACGAAAGATGATTTCACCGGTATGCCAATCCTCGGTCGCATTCAGCATTGTGCTTTGACTTCTTTGTTCCAGATTGGGATTCAATCCATATGCGGCAACAAGCATTACCTGGTGATGGTAGCAATAACTGCATCGCCGTCTCACTCTTTCTGCTATTTGGCAACCTCTTGTCAAAAGACGACACTTCTCACATCGCACATCCACGATGCCTTTCATTGGGAGCAAATGGAAGTCTGAGACTGCAGCAGTCACGTCGCATTCTGCAGACCTAGCTTCGATCATAGACGAACTGAGCAGCAGCGGACTCAGCAAAACGGCGAAACGCTTCAGCCCTTCCACGCCTGTCCCTTTCAGAGGATCGTCGAGATCTCAAAAGTACCGGAAGGAAGCAGTAGTTGAAAACTGTCCGAAGTGTCAAAGCTTCTACTCCTGCCAGTCGACAGGATTCAAAGGGTGTTGTTCAAAGAATGCCTGCGATCCTAATGTCGTCTGCCCCGGGAACAAAGAGTCGGAGATTACGGCGTCGAAAGATACATCTTCAGAGGCAGTGGCAAATTCAATCGCCGCCGACACTGCCACCATCGCCTTGAACAAAGCTTTTTCCGTTGACGACACGACCGCAGGCAACATAGCCAGCCGAAGCGAGACTCGGACTGTGAATCCTGCAATCACCTCAGACACCGGCAAGCCCTTGCAAGCCGCGATGAACACATTTATCAGGGCCACGGAGGACATTGCTCTGGCACCTACGTGTCCTGGCGGCAATGGAACCAGGTACTCCGACATCAGTAAAATAGCGTACACCGTGCGATGCGGTTACGACAGCACAGCGTCGACGTACAACAGCGTCCCCATGGGCCCCGGCGGGTATGCGCAATGCTTCTCAAACTGCTCTGCTTCTAGCGACTGCGGCGGCTTCACCTTTGTCGGCGTCGATGACGGCACCTGTTACTTCAAGACGAGGATGTTGAGAAGGCAGTACGTCGCCAAAGCGGGCACCAACTACATCTCTTGCAACAAAATCGATCGCTTGGCGTCTTCGACAAACTCGTCATCATCAGCGACAGAAACAGAGACGTCGACTTCGACGCCAGCAGCAGATGGATCCGCGAAGAAGCCAAATGTCGGCGCAATCGCAGGTGGAGTCGTTGGCGGGATAGCAGTCCTCGCTTTGATACTCTTCCTCATCGCTGTCATCGCTCGTCGCCGCAGGAAGAGTCTCGAAAGCAAGCGTGCCAGGCTCACGCACATCTTCGGCGGAGCCGTAGAGCCGGAAAACGACCCCAACGCTTTGCCCCTTCACACCCGGAACGGCAGCACCTCGCAAGATATATTCACCCCATTTGGAGGTCAGTTTACCCAACCTCAGTATTCGAGCATGCCAGCACCTGAGCACCAGCCTCGGCATGCGAGGCAGCGTTCGACGTATCGAGCCCCTACCGAATTGAATTCGCTCTGACGATTCCTCTCAGGCTATCAACGGACCACCGGCGGCGGCAGCAGCGTCGCCCGAGACTACGCCCGCCACTCGCCAACAACAAGCCCATCAAGCAATAGAAGTATGCCGCCCATGTATCCAGACACGATGCCAACGCATCCCGTGGGCGACATGAAGGCGTCGTCTCCAGGGCCATACACGTTGCCACAGACGACCTATCAGCCACCGAATCGTCCAACATCAGAACAAGTGCCCATGCTCGACAGCACGCCTATTACGGCAAACAAAACCCGCACTCCACGCTTCCACGAACACATCTCAGAGATGGCAGACACTTCATCTCCACCTCCCCCTCTCACGCCCAACACGGCCAAGAAGCGCTGGGGCAGTGTGGGTTACGCGGACGAGAAGCTTCCAGATCTCAGCAGTCCTCAAGTTACTCCAGACTTGCCCGGAAACGATAGGCGGATGGATGAGGCGCGTAGGCGACAGGAGCAACTTCATCTGATGTCCTGGAACAATTACAATGAAGGCCGAGCGGCTGAGTCTCAGGGCAATGGTGCTGGCGTGGCGGCGACGATTGGAAGAGAGAGGGCTCGACCGGGAGGTCTGGAGAGAAAACAGGGTGGGGTTTCTCCGAGCCAGACGAACTCGCCTTTGGACCCGAGGTTTGCTATTAGTCCTTGAGGTAGTTTGAGTCGGGAGGAGAGGTCGTGGGTGGACTTGGGGAGCGTGAACCTGCAAAGCTGCTGTTTTTCTTATATCATAACTGTTGATGATTTAGAGTCGTGTATCATTCAATCATGCATGATTCATGGTGTTCGAAACGTTCCGTTAGGTTCATTATCGACGTGTCGTGAACGCGCGTCTCGTTGGTATAGCACTCTGGATTTGATTGCCTCAGGCATTCCAGATACGGTCAATACGCGACTCCCTCACAAAGCTTGGTTGCGACTGGCGCAGCAGCAGGAGCCATCATCCGGCGCATTCGCGGCGCATACAAACCATTAACATGTAACATTGCGACCGATAGCTTTCTTTCACCTCTGCGAGTATTGCTAGCCATCGATCATGGCTTCTCGCGACCCATCCGCGACTCCGGACACTCGTCGCAACTCCGGCAGCGCAACCAACTCTCCCGGGAAAGATGGTCTGGAACGGGTGGAACTTAGCGATCTGGAATCCAGCCCGCCGCAATTACCGGTCGAGCAAGATTTGATGCAACTGGCAAGGTTGGGGGAGCTGCGAGGAATACAGAAGCTGTTTGACAGCGGGAGGTACAATGCGAAGTCGACGGATGATCAGGGCATCACTGCATTACACGTACGTCGAAGAGAGGGCGGGAATTAGGATACCTTGCTGTATTGGACGATAGGCTGATTGGGAAATACTATAGTGGGCTGCTATCAATGGTCACCATGCTCTCTGCCACTTTCTTATCCAGTCTGGGGCCGACGTGAACGCGAAGGGGGGTGATGCTGAAGCCACGCCGGTACTATGGGCTAGCAAGCGATGCCATCTACAAGTTGTCCAATTACTTCTAGCACATGGCGCCGATCCTCTCACCCAGGACGATCAAGGCTACAATCTGCTTCACTCAGCTGTACTGGACGGTAACGTCCTGCAGCTCACTCTCTTGCTGCATCAACCTGATATCCCAGTTGACGTTCCGGATCAACAAGGACACACCAGCTTGATGTGGGCGGCCTACAAAGGCTTCCCATCGTGTGTGGACTTGCTATTACGATGGGGAGCCGACATTCATGCCACAGACGACATGGGATTCACTGCGTTGCACTGGGCACTTGTCAAAGGCAGCTACCCTTGTATACAGAAGTTGGTCGACTACGGCAGCAATCGTTTTGCTGCTGCCAAACCGCTTAACGATGATCCTACTGGTGATACTCCTGCGGTGACTGCTGCAAAGATGAAGTCCGAGCGGCAGTGGCGAAAGGCACTGTTCGAGTCTGGGTACGACGAGTACGCACACCCGATTGCATTTCCCATTCCGTTCATCAAAGACAAGAAGTGGTTCTTCAGCCGCCTCTTTTTTTTCTGGCCATTCTTCCTGGGAGGACTACAACTTCACATGCTGGCATACCTGCGAGTCTGGATCTCAGTACCAGGCGTTCTCATCGTTGGCTACGGGCTGAATTATCTGGTACAACGGCTTTTCCGCTGGGCGCCGACCGACATGAAATCGATGCATCATACGCCTTTCCTTGCGGGCATTTTTGCTGCCACCCTGTTCTGGGTCGGTGTGCGATGGGCTTTCCGCGTTCTCCCTAGTAAATCTCATTCTTACACTATCTGTCTGCGAAGAAATACACTGATCACTCCTTTACAGATACCCTGTACACCAACTTCTTCCTTAACATTGCATTCGCTGTGTTTTACAGCCTTACAGCGTACTTTTACTTCATGACCATGACGGCAGACCCTGGCTACATCCCGAAGAGCAGCAGCCGCGGGCAGACGAAGAAGACGATTGACGACTTGCTCGAAAACAACATCTATAACGAGAAGCACTTCTGTACACTATGTATGATAAGAAAGCCTCTACGGAGCAAGCATTGCCGGCGATGCGGACGTTGCGTGGCGAGGCAGGACCAGTATGTTGCATCTCTTGTCCATAACGGTGCGATGTGAAAGCTAACACGACACAGCCACTGTCCATGGGTAGACACCTGCATCGGAGTGAACAACCACAAGCACTTCCTCCTCTATGTCATCAGCCTAATCATCGGCATCTCATGTCTCATTCGCCTGACATTCGTCTGTAAGTACCTACATCAACCTCGATACCCCCAAACCACTACAATAACAACTACTAACCTCCTCCACTCCAGACCTCGAAGAAATCCCCGGCCCACCCCGCAGCCGCGCCCACTGCTCCATCGTGAACCCCGACCTCTGCGTAACAATCCTCAAAGACCCCCTAACCCTCGTCACAAACCTCTGGGGCAGCCTGCAGCTCACCTGGACCTTTATGCTCCTCTTCGTCCACTTTGTCCAGATCGCCCGCGCCCTCACAACCTACGAGAGCATGCGCGGCAACACCGAAACCCTGGGCCCCGTAATGACAGGCCTCGCCACCGGTAGCCTAAACCCCGAGTCTGCCCAAATCACCGCCTCGGGCGCCGGCCCGGATCCAACCGCGCACCACGGCCACCCGCACAAGAAAGCGAAGGAAAGTTGTTTTAGTTCGTGGAAGAAGATGCTGGGGCTGGACGTTTTCTTCAATGTTGCTTTCAATGGGTATAATGGTTCGAAGAACAAGAGGGATAAGCAGCAGCAGCAGCAGCAGAGGAAGCGAGGCAATCCTTTCACGCGCGGCGTTTTCCGGAATTGTCAGGATTTCTGGGGGGATGGGCCGGTGTTTGGGCGGAAGGAGAGCGGTGTTGCGTTGCTGGGAGGGCAGAGGGTGGATTATACGAGTATGTATGATGTGCCGAGGGGTGGGATGAGGTATAGGGGTGGGTATGAGGAGGTTGCTGTTGAGGAGGCGGAGGTGTGAGGAGGGAGGTGCTTGTTGGGCGTTGTACGATGCACGCAAGTTAATACGTAGTGGCATGGCTGGAGAGTTACATAGGTAGGTATGCAATTCTCTACCAATCACTGCACACTTTGACTCGACGGAGTTTATTCTTTTCTTTCCAATTCGCGTAGACCGGCAACCCTTGGACCAGATCCCGGAATCAAGCGTAAGAGGACGATTGGTGATGTTGCTACGAGATGGCAGACATGTAGAAACATGGAAAGCTTGAAGCTAGTGGAAGCTCGATCTGTTCACGATTGAACTAATAACAAACGTAGGAAAGGAGTCGAACCGTCTTCCAAGCGGTCTGAAAATTGTAATCTAATTGCACAAGAAAAGGAAAAAGGAAAAACAACCAAAGGGGCGAAAGCAAATCGCAGAACTCGTGTCTGCTGGGGTATACGCTTCCGCCTTCCATCATCGTTCAACCTGCTTCCCAAAAGTTGGACCTTCCAACTTACAATAGCATCAAGCCCAACACAAGGCCGACAACAGACCCACCGACCATCCCGCTCTTGAGCGAAACACCAGCGTTGGTAGTCTGCTCTGCGGGAGCCGCGCTGCTGGTACCAGTCCAGCTGGCGTTGCCGCTCGGCTTCGAGTCTGGAACCTGGGTAGAAGCGACCACGGCGGTTGCCAGAGTGCTGGCCTCGGCGGAGATGGCGGAGTTCAGGGCTGAGGCTGAGGCGGTGTTGGTGCTGTACATGGAGCCGGTCTGCGTGACGGAGACGGCGGCTTCGGTGTGCTGGTCTATGGGCTCGACGCTAGCGAGGGAGGAATAGACGATTTTGGTGGAAGAAGTGGCGGTGCTGGTGGCAGAAGCAGGGGAGGAAGAGGACGAGCCCTCCTTCTCAGGCTGCTCGGTGGCGGTGCTGTTTGCTCCGGTCGCGCTGGTCGCAGAGGACGGGGAAGTGCTGGGTGTGGTGCTAGTGGAGGAGCCAGAGGAGGAGTCGGAGCCGCTCGGGGTGGAAGACGAGCCGTCTTTGTTGATCTTGATGCTTTGCCAGCTGCCGGACTTGTCGCCGTACTCGTAGCTGTCGGCCGGGTTGTAGTTGGTGATGCTGACGTCTTGAACATACATGTCAAACGGGCCTTGGTTGAAGTCGGTCTTGCCGCCGGCCCAGGCTACAGTGCCTTCGGGGACGCCTTCAGCTCCACCAGCCCAGTTGCCAAGCTTGAGGCGCATGGGTGTTTGGGGGTACCTCTGTTGCTTGTTAGTGAAACGTTTACATCATTTGGGCTGCGAAGTTGCTCACCTTTCCGTTGAGAGCGATGCTATCAGTGTACTTGAGCTCGCGAACAACCGTGCCGTCGATGATCCACTGCAATCTGTCGGCGGTCCAGTCGAGGGAGTACGTGTGGTAAACCTCTTGAGCAGACGAGACACCATATTGGATCATGCGATCGTAATAGGTAGTGTCGCCCTTGCCGAAGAAGTTGGTTTGAACTTGGTTGTCGACACCACCGAGGAACTCCCAGTCGATCTCGTCGAGGTCGTCGCTCTCGAGGACGATGGAGCTGATGATGCCCTGGCCGGGAGCTGGCTTCATGGTGACATCGACGCGACCGAAGAAGAAGTAGAAGTTGGTCTGGATGGTCGGGGCTTGACCAGCCTTGGCGATGCGGAACTGGGCGCCTTGATTGTCGTAGGTGATGGTTGTGTAAGCAGCCTTGGTCCAGTTCTCCTCAGCATTCGGGTCGGAGGCAAAGTCGGAGGCGAAGTTGGCTGAGTTGAGGCCTGTGTTCTTGGGACAGCTCTTTTCCATCGGGTTACAGTCGGTGAAGGTCTGAGCAAGAGTTGCAGGCAACACGGTGAGGAGGACCACGGCCGCGGTCTGAGTGAAGCGCATGTTGAGTAGAATGAGACTGGCGTGGTTTCGAGGGTAGATGAAGTACGGTGGGTGATGGATAAGATAGAGCAGTAAGAAGGCGAGGTTATGAGAGTGTAAATGGGTGTGAGGGAGGATGTGAATGTTAATGTGAGGGAACAGTTGAAGATACAAACGCTCGCTGGGTGATATATCACAAAAGGAATGCGTACCTATGGTATTATCAGTCGAGGCAAGCACGGATCACAGGCAAACGAGTGATACGATGTTTCCTACGACACGAGCAATTGCTCGACGAGCCTGTAGGAGCATCCGCATGTCTCTAAAACGAGCAAACAAGTGCAACAGGGTCTCGTCGTATAGACCGAACACCGCCTAGTACAGGGCCAGTGCCTGAATATAGGGCGGAAATGTCCACCTGACGTAGCCGGTATAGTATAGTGGCGGCGACTTGAGTCGCTGTTGACCGACCGGACCGACGTAGGAAAGAGGCGAAGCCCTTTGTTCGTGTCGCACCGTCGTGGCCTGGAGAGCAGTGGAATGCTACTGGTTGCGCGGGCGCTGGATGCGACTTCTAAGGGTATCAGGATATGCGCGTCTCGCCCATTATCACGAGACATCTGATCTGTACTGCGCGATTGGACGAAGTGAGGTTGATCTGAGGCATGCTGACGGGCACCGGGTCAACGACTGGAGACCGAGTGGGTTCAGCCGGCTTCCGATCACAGATGATTGTTCTTGCGCCATCTGCAGCTATTCTTCACCACTCGCTACTTTCTAGTTCCAGTGCTAGACCGCAGATGGTAAGACAATTTTCTGTATACAGATCAAGATACTGATCACGACCATGAGGTTTGCCGGTCTGCTGGGCAACAATTACGAGCAGATGCCCAAAAATAGCAGCGGCCCCATCCGCTCGGCGAGACCGGCTCACGCGAAACCCCACTCTAGCAGAGAACTATTCTGGAAGGCGAGAGGTAGTAGCAAGAATACGATGGTTCAGAGTCAAAATACTAATTGCCACATGGTAACTTCGACAACACTCATGGATGACTTGCAAGTTATGACTCTGGCGCCACGACAAACATCATTCCCTCGTGGTACATGTACTGTATTTCCCCATCTTCTCGCTAGCTTGAATTGCTATTTTATGTGTTCCTCCCCCCTGAAGGTTGGGAAATGACATGCAGTACTCTAGCTACTTTACAGTACTTCTCTCGACACTGTTGAGGGGGTTGATAATACAGCTACACGCAGTATTACAGATCAATTCCCGAACACGACCTCCGGCCTTTTATCCTGCTAGCATCGGCCAGGCTGACCATCGATGTGAACGACAGCCCGACGCCACAGACTTCCGTGTCATACCAGCAGGGCGGTCGTCATGTTTCAAAGACAAGGATATCGCATGCAGTTCTCCAAGTACCTTGCACTACATGCAGATCTACATAACGAATTTTGCTCACGTCAAGAGTTGTGATATTTTGCACGTCCTCTCCCTCCGCCACGTAATCATCGTGTATTAGTGTCTTATCAATAACACGACAGCACCAAGAGATTGTCCAGATAAGCGAGGCTGACAGTGCGTCGCGGGCCAGCCTCTCAATATCAGCCTCGCCTGCTCTTCACCCACACTCGCTTTCGCAGATGCTGCTCTGCTCTGCTCTGCCTCAGCAGAAACACGACTGACAGCAGCCATCTTCTTCGGTCACGCCACTGCTACACATTTCAAACAAGACCAATTGTTGCAGGCAAATCACCTTAGCAATAATCTTCTTCATGTCGCCACCGTTTCTTTAGGTAGGCTAGTCGTGAGCCCTGGTGGGTCTTGCCGAAATACGAAAATCCCTTGCGCGTGAGATGGCGCGAACCTTGCTCAGCCGGCCCTTCGAGCCAGCACCCATCTCACTTCGCTTCATCCTTTCTTCCAAGCCCAGCAAATCAAAGGCCCAATCCCACCATCGCGCCGCCGGAACCACACGTGCGTTTCCGTGTACCAATAGTTAACTAAGGTTTGCGGCCCTCACTTCGTACTTCCTTGCGCGGCGTCCCTTGGGTTTTGGTAGGTTCCATTCGCTGCTTGATAATGTGGTGAATACGCCATTCTCTGTATTGACTTACACTTTTCACCCATTTCCCTTTGCCTCTCTTTCGACTGCATCAACGTCCAACTTGTCACCTGTCCTACACCCTCCCAAGGAACGTCCACTCGATCAATCAACAAACGGTTACCACTTGAGGAAACATCGGCTTGCTTTCTACACTGGCAGGACTCTTGGATCAACTCCGGCGACGAGTCCAAATGTCTCCATACTTGCGCAGCCTGTCGCCTTCAGGCAGAGGAACCGGCCGACGGAACTGCATGGGTCTATATTTCGTCCTCGCAGCAGTCGCGATTTTCACACTTTTTGTCTACACCCCTCTACCCACAGCATACGACCACCAAAGGGACGCGCTGGTGAAACATGTCGCAGGCGCAACGACCGCCATCACCGAACATGCACCGCAGTACCCAACACTGGAAACGACGAAGTCGAAGTACGCGTTCGCCACACTCCTCGCATCCGACGCCATGCACCCAGACGACCAAGACAACCTTCACGACGAATACTTCATCGCAACCCGCCTCCTAGCCTACCAAATTCTGCACGCTCCCGAAACCCGAAGCGATAACATCCCTTTCATCGTGCTCGCCACCAAGGGCGTCTCAGAAGCCAAACGCGAACGCCTCCGCCGCGACGGCGCCATCGTCCTCGCAGTCGAAACCATCGAAAAGCCCTCCTGGGTCGAAGCCGGCGCGTCCAACTGGGAAGAAGTCTTCGACAAACTGCGCCTATGGGAACTAACCCAATTCGAGCTCATCTGCTTCCTCGACGGCGACACAGTCCTCAACCGCCCCCTCGACGGAGTCTTCCTCGACCCCGCCGCCTCAACCCCCCAGCAAACCCTCAACCGCCCCGACAAACTAAAACCCGACGAATCCCCCCTCCCCCCGACCTACGTCTTCGCAGGCCAACCCGAAATGAACCGCGAACACCACTACCCCCCCTCCGACGCCACCCACGACTACCCGAACATCCACTACCTCAACGCCGGCTTCTTCGTGATGGCGCCCTCGCTCCCCCTGTTCAACCACTACAAGTCCATCCTCGCGCTGCCCAACCGCTTCGTGCCGAAATTCCCGGAGCAGAATTTGCTCAACTACGCTCACCGGAGCGAGGGCGAGGGCGGCAGCATGCCTTGGACGATGCTGGATTCGCAGTGGAATTTGCACTACCCGACACGGGCGGATTTGGAGGGCGGCGTGGCGAGTTTGCACGAGAAGTGGTGGGCGCCGGGCGATGAGGAGGGGTTGGGGCCGTATTTGCGGAGTTGGAGGTGGCGGATGGAGGGGTTTTGGGAGGGGGTTGATGAGCTGCGGAGGCGGTGATGGGACGCGTAGATGGATGGTTGGATGAGCAGGGAGGGGGGTTTTCTTCTTCCTCTTGATGTTTTTTGTTGTTATATTTTTGAGCGCCGGAGTTTGGGGAACATTTCTTGCGTACCTATCTGGCATGCATAGGTAGAAACTGGGGAGCGGTTTTTGATTTTCTCGAGCTCCGGTCTACGGACTGAAGATTGCATTTTCGAGGGGAGGCGAGAACGGATTGATGAATTGTCGGACAGCATGGATCCACTGACTGTTACCAGACTCGTTTTTTTTTTACGAGTCTTCTTCGTATTTTCTTTAATCATAGACAAATAATGCTAGTATCTCGAGATAGCGCCATAGGTGCTTTCAAATGTTAATTTCTACGGTTCGTTCACAATACCCGCTGAGGATGAATAGAGGAAATGTAATTCCTGAACTTCACTACTTCTCGCATACAATAATAGTAGTGGTGACGACGGTAATGAGAAAGGTAAGGTATACAACCAGAGAATAATGGCTCCACTAAACTCCAGCATCTCAAGCGCTCTTGCTACCGCCCTTCTTCGAGCCACCAGCCTTGAAAGCAGCACCTCTCTTCGCGCTACGATCAGTAGGCTTACCTTGCTTCTGAGGGCCCTTCTTGCCCTTGTTTGCATTCTTACCACCCAGCTTCAGACCCGTGTTGCCCTGCTTCGAAGTAGCCCTGTGGCCCTCGAAAACGAAAGCCTCGGGCCTCTTGAAGCCCTCCAAGTGGTGCGAAGGTCGTGAAGGACCGTTCTCTCCATTGCTGGGCTTGTGCTGGCTCTTGTGGAGCGCGGCCGCGGTGGCCTTGCCGACAAGCCTGCTCTGTCTGCCCATCTGCGCGGCTTCTTCCTGCGTGATCTTGCGCTGGTAGCCGCTGGGGGCGGCGGCTTTGGTGTTGGAGCCCGGGCGGCCGGAGCCAGGTTTCGCATTCCGCTTTTGAGCTTTTGCGCGGGAAACGCGCAGTTTGCGAGGGAGCATGGGCGGGAATTTCTTCTCGTTATCCAGCAGGGCTTTTTCAACACTGTTTTCGTCTTTGAACTGCACGTACGCGATGCCCTTGCCGACGCGTGTGATGCTGTCGCGGATTACGCGGACGGACTCGACCTCGCCGTGGCGGCCCATTGTGCGCCAGAGGCCTTCCTCGTGGTCTGCGGGCTGCTTGCCGGGTTTGCGCACTTCGCGTCCGTCGAGGACGTTGGCGGCTTGGATATTGGTCTCGTCGTCGACGAAGCCCAAGTTGCCGATGAAAACGCAGCGCTTGTGGTCGACGATGGACGGATGGGCGATTTCGTCAACGCGGAGATGGCGGTCGAGAGTCTTGGTGGCATTTAGGCGGCGGGCGGCTTCACGCGACAGGATCGGGGAGCTGTAGACTGCGTATGCGTTGGTGGATTTGGTCGTAGCGTCCATGAGTTCCTTCTTGGCGTAAGCGGCCTTTTTGGGCAGGGCGGCAGCGTAGGGCGTGCTGCGGAATCGCAGGGACTCGAGCTTGAACTTGGCTTCAGGGTGCTTCTTTTGGACCTCCGGGAAGAAAGAGGTGAGATGTGCGATGAAGACCCGGCGAGCGGATTTGGAGGTGATTGCTGAGGTTGAGACGTTTCCGAGGAACACAGTGCGGTTGGCCTTGGTGATCTCGGTCTCTTCTGCTTGCGTCTCGTGTTTGGGCGGTGGTGAAGCCTTTCTGGTCTTTTTGGTGGGCTTTTCGGTGTCCTCGTCTTCGTCATCCTCGTCGTCGTCATCGGCTCCAGGCATGTCGTCGTCGCTCTCGGCCTCAATTCGCACATCCACACCGTCGTTGCCGTCGTCGCTCTCCTCCTCGTCCACTTCCTCGCCCTTCTGTCGCTTGGCAGCGCGCTCTTTTGCAGCGGTCTCGGCCTCCTTTGCCTCCTCCTTCTCTAACTTGCGCATGTACACATCCTCAATCTCGTCGCCGGCATCCTTGCGCTTTCTCTTGCGCTTCTTGTCGTCTTCTGGCGCGGTTTCAATGGCTGCGACAGCTTTGGCGACAGGCGCCGGGATGACATCTTCGTCCTCGTCGTCAAAGTCCTCGTCCAGCTCGCTCAGCTCGTCCTCATCCTCGGACTCCTGTTCGGGCTCCGGGACAATCTCTTGGCGAGTGGGTGGTGTAGGCTGTATTGGTTAGCGCGGTGTACGTGAATTTCAGGCATGATATAGACCTTACCTGTGCGGCGAAAAGAGAAGAAAGAGCCGGGTTGACGGCCTTCTTGTCTGCGAGTAATGAAGCGACGGTCGCGGCCTTTTCCTGTTTCTCGACAGACGACTTCTTGTCTTTCTTGCTCTTCTTGTCGGATTTGTCCTTTTTCACACTCTTCTCCACCTTGGGACTCTTGTCGCCTGATTTTCCGGCCATGGTAGGCTATGCGACAGTGGTGTGATGGTGGATTATGGGATTGAAGATGGTATTCTTGACTTTGTACCTGGAGAGACAGCGACTTTTTCTGGAGCAAAGGCCAAAGCCGAAGTTCGAGGCGCTGGAACCCTTAGGTTTAGCGGAGATTTTGGCATGACGCTCGAAGCCGAGAGCAGCCAGCAGCAGGCCAGTCCATGAAGCAACACCGCCGCCCTCTGTGCCGACTCCCACTACAATACACACACACCCACAGTACACTCTCCACCACTGCAACACTCGACTGCATCACCCAGCTCACCCATTCTTGGTGTCTCTCACCTCGACACTCGACACACCCCGCAGCTGGCGTGCGACCGAGAAGCAGCAACAGCACTCCTTCAGCCGCCGCCCGCAAACCCAGCCTGCGCGCGCCCACCACGACTACTCCCACGGTCCGCGCCAGGCGTCGATACCATTGATCCCCTGCCTATCGAGACCTAAGGGCCACCGGCCAGGTCGTCACGAACATTGCTACACGCGCGGACATCCCAGATACCCTCCACGGCCATGGCTGTACCGGCCGCTGCGCGTCGCAGTGAGTCGCTCTATGCCAGTGAGTCTCCCAATCCACCATATGCTGCCCGTACTATACTACTGTCGCCTCACCTTGTTTCAAACACTCTCAACTGACACATGCTACTTCCAGACCTCGATGCCGGCCCAAATACACCCACGTCTCCTCGCCGATCCGCCCACCACTCCCCTGCTAGAACGCCGACACCCCGCCCGTCCATATCCCCTCTGAGCGTTGCCTCAAAGGCAGCCCGAGGCTCTCCAATCGCTACAAGAGATGCCATCATGCGCGACAGTGAGCTCGAGGACGAGGCTGCCGAGGCTCACCACGCCGCCGACGCAGACGCCGAGATCGGCGACGTACCTGATGATCGCTCAAGCAGTCTTAGCGAACCTGAAGATCTCGACGAGGATGAGAACACACTTGCTTTCGTAGCCAATGGCGCAAAAAGTACACTTCCACCGCCCGCGCAAAAAACTCTCGACGTAGATTCCGAAGCCGAGACGGAAAGATTGGACGATTCTCCGCAAAAACGGCGACAACACGCAGATAGTGTCGGCAGAACACCTAGTAAGCTTAGTAAAGCTGCTGGTGTAGAAGATGATCTTTCGGAGCCACCTTCGCCATTGCCGACCGGGCCAGGCGCTGCTTCCAGTACGTCCACCATTGAGACAGCTGGTAAGGCTTCTCCCAGCCCGCAGCTGCAACGAGATAGATATCCTAGAGAATGCGATACTAATGCGACAACTTTAGGACAAAAGCGCAAGCGCTCAGACGCCGAAGACAGCCCTCTCACGAGCGAGGAATCCGACGTCGAACAATCCCCACGGAAACGAAGCCACGCCCTCAGCGCAAACCCACTAGAAGGCGAAATTGCGCAGTCGACAGAAACAAATGGCATTGACAATGTTCAAGAGAATGAGGAGGTGGAGCTCGAGCAACAAAGCACAGAAGTGCCGGCCGTCGTACCAATCAAAGGCATGAAAGGAAAAAGAGGCCGCAAACCAGGCCGGAAGCCAAAGTCGCAGGAGGACGCTCAAGAAGTGGATGTCTCGGAGTTTGCTGTGGAAAATGAAGAGGAAGAGCCTAGCGCTGAGATTGCGCCTAAGAGCGAGGAAGAACTGAAACAGAAGGGTGAAGCCTCATCCTCGTTCGAGCAGCTTGCGAAGCAATTTGCTGCTTTCAGGCAGCGGCTCGTCAACGAGAGTCTGGCGTCTGCCGAGCACGAGTTGCAGTTGCTGAACCAACCAGACTGTGTACATCCAGAGTATCTGCGGCAGGTCAGCTGTATTGATGAAAGGAAGGCCAAGCAAGAGCGCGAGGCAAACGCGTATTACCAATACCGCATACAGGCAGTACGCGAGCGCACCCTAGGCGAACGCGCTCAGCTTCACTCGCAGTACTTTCAGACGGCACGCGAGCTGCGAGAGAACATGCTGTACGCGCTTGGCGAAGACTGGTATGGCATACAAAAAGAACGCCGCCAACAACATCAAGAAGGCGAAGAGAGATACCTGTACAAGCTCCCAAGCAAGAAGAGCGCACAGATTCGGCAGCAGGCGAAGTACAACCAAGAGGTCAGCGTTCTCAGTGGTATTGCGAAGTATGTTGGATTTCCTGCTGCGCCCAATATCTCTGGGGTAGAAGGAAACGGATTGGAGGATGACCTGAAAGCGATGCGCGTGAGTATGATTTCTTCATTTGACTGAGCTCAATTTCTGACGGACTTCCCAGATACCTCGGCGTATGCACCAGCCTGTGCAACACGTGCACACTCACCAACATCAGCACCAGCACACACATCCGTCTCAGCAGCAGCAGCACCAAATACAGCAGCAACAGGCGCAGTTACAACAGCAGCAGCAACATCAAGCTGTATATACACAACCACCAAATGTCCCACCACCAGCGCCTAGTGAGCGACAGGCACACGAACAATTCCTCGAGCAAAATGCTTGGGCTCGACCACAACCATCAGCTGTGACAGCGCATGTGACGCCGAATTTCACTCATACACCAGATTGGGTTGACCAACCTGCGAATCCGAGACACATCATGCGAAATCTTACAGGTCCGGGACAACGTACGGGCAGCCCATTTGCCACGCCTGTGTCTGGAAAGCGAGCAGCAGGTTTTATGGGTGACGTTCCGGATGTCGCGAGTTCAGGACTCGCAGCGCCACCAACCATTTCCAGAACTCCTGGTCAAGGGTTCTCCACAGGCTCACCCTTGCAAGTTGGAAAGCAACGTCAACAGAATGGCAACGCTTCGCACAACGGCGAGCGTGAACTCACAGGGTTCCGCAACATCTCCAATATATCCAGCACGAGCACCATCGATGCACCATTGTCGGCCGAAAAGTCCCAACAAGAGGCCGATCGTGCACCCCACTACGAAGGCTCACTCCTGGCCAGGTACCTACCAGCTTTGCATAGTGAAGGATCAGCACCACACCAAGCGTTCGACACCAGCCAGCTGCACCGCCACCCCAACGCTGAGGAAGGCGGTCCCGGCAAAGATGTGTACGCCAATCCTAGCTTCAGACCAGCGGAGGGTGCATATGGTACTCCTCAGGCGTCTCTGATGTCTGGTAGGACGGTACCGCCTGGCGGACAAATGTAAACATCGAAGGAATCATGGACTCTGGAAACATTGAGGCGGACTGTGGAATGATGGGGAACGAAAGATTTGAACATGTGCTCATGATACCCATACTCTCGGCGACGGTTTGAATCGAATTGAATTGTGGGAGGCTTTGTCTTGGGTGGCATGGGTGGATAGATGATGCGGAAAGACACCATTACCTACTACTGTAAGCAGACGAACAAAGCGAAGGAAATCACATTTCTCCTCATTGGTATAATACTACTTTCGTGCCACAAGAAACAAATACACATCTTTGTCTGCCAAGGCTGCCCTCGAGGGCTTGAATACTCGGACCTGGACTCGGACTCGGACTCGGACTTTTTCCCGCGCAACAAGAAGAAGAAAGGAACGCGAGTGTCATTGCCATTGCTATGGACCTTCCAAGATCTCGTGACCGCCACTCTGACGCACGACTCTCTGGATATCCGTTGGAAATTTGAGCGAACCCTCACAAGGCCTTTCAAGTGGAGAGAAGTATGGTAAGTAAATTGCGAGTATAGAAGAAAAAGAGTAAAGAGACGAAGGACAAAGGCATTAGTACCGTTGCTGACTGATTGTCACCAGTTCAGAAGTGCTGCCAACTCGTACAGATACCCATCGGGCACGTAGGTGAATTCTCACAATGCGTTGATGTGAAGGAACGTATGGAAGCAAAACAAGGGAGACGAGTTTGTGGGTTCACGTGTTCGGTTCGATGGGGGTTAACAAAGCCATTGAGGGAAAGGCAGACGACAGGGCAGACTAGGTGTCGTTGGACTTCTACATTCACACCCACCATCCCTTTTTTGTGTTTCGTTTCGATTTCAATGTGAGGAACGATGATTTTCAATCCTCGACGTTAATACTGGTGATGCTGCTGCTGCTAACCTCGTTAGATGGTTATACACAAGCTGATCCATTGAAAACGATCGATCGAGATCATGGTACATGTGGTCATTTCGAAATCATTCTAATGGCACCAGCAAATTGGTTCCCAGCCAGCAGTGAACGGCAATCGATCACCAATGGTTTGGGGGCCGTGTTCCAGTAAGTGTCATTAGTGCACGACACTAACAAGACGATGAAAACAAGGGCATTGTGTGGCTACATAATGAATCCCATTGTGAGCCCCCGTATATCTCTTTGTTCTTTCCAACCGATCAATCGCATAAATAACTAGGAGCATCCTAAGAATATTTTGAAAGGTCGAGCAACCAACAAGCGACTGTCCTACCCCTGCAATTTAGCAGAGACCAAAGGCGGAACCTAACCCAACACCAAAAACTCCGAGAGTAGCTCACTCGGAAACCCAACATGCCAACCACCAACGCCTGCTCTTGGGGCCCTGACCCCCAGCAGCTCTCCCTTCAGGTCACCTTCCCTACCCAAACCACATGCGGTAACACTCGCTACATGTTCAAAGGTTGCCTGCACACTCTCCTGCTCCGCTGCGCCGTCCACCCCGTCTGCCAAGCGACAGGTGAGTACGGTTCCCCCTCCAACACCTCCAGCAAAACACTCTTCAACACCTGCCCCAACCCGCAAGCCACTTTCTCCGCGGTCGAGGCTCCCGGTTCCTGTCCGGTGTGCGCTGATCAAGCGGCCACACGCCTCAAGATGCTCAACCTTGAAGCCCACATCAGCCTGCTCGAGGCCGACATCAAGCAGTGCCGGGCCAACAGGGGAGGCAGCAGAACGGGTTTGTCTCCTTTCTCCATGAAGGGCGACATCGCAAAAGCCGAACTCCAGAGAGCCAAGGAAGCTCACAAGGCTCTGACCAGATCGTTCGACTCTTGCGGCGGCGGACCGGGGATGGACCTGTTGGGTCTCAGAGCTACTTACGAACCTGGCAGATTCATGGAAGTTACCGATTCTTGTTCGTGGAAGGCGTGCCCGGAAGATCAGTTATGGGGTTGGGGTCTTGATGCTTAGAAAACTTACTACCACAGAGATGTTTTACCTTCTCCCAATGGTGGAGGACAGTACCATTCATTTGCTTCGCGGGTCGAAGCATGGATCACTTGACACCGGGAGGGGAAAGGCGTGAAGATATCCTGAAAAGAAATCTTGCTTTTTCGGTCAAAGAGTCGGGTACTTGACACTCGCGGAAGCAGGAACTTCCGCTTGCTGGTTCAAGCAGGATTGTATTTTCGACCAGTCCTGAGAAGAAATCTCCGCTTGCTGGTCGGGCGGGATACTTGACACTCGCGGAAGTCCTACTTTGAGAGTAGGGTTTCGCTTGCTGGTTCAAGCAGGACCTCTTTTTTTTTCTTCGACAAGAGAGATCCTGAGAAGAAGTCCTTTTTTTCTTGCTGGCCAAGGGAGGACACTTGACACTCGCGAAGCAGGAACTTCGCTTGCTAGCTCAAGCAGGATCTTTTCTTTTCTTTTCTTTTTCGCGGACACTACTCAAAGATCCTGAGAAGAAATCTTGCTTGCGGGTCAAGGAGGTACTTGACACTCGTGAAGTCCTGAGGATAGGACCACTTGCTAGCTCAAGCGGGATAGATCTTTGCTACTGAGAGACGTCGAGAGATTCCGAAAGAAACAAAGCTTGCTTACTGGTTAAGCAATCGTATGAACATACATACATTAATTGAAAGAAAGAAATTAATAAAAAAAAAATCATATCGTATATTCTCGTTTCCATCGTGCGCAAAATAGTCCGTGTGACCAACCTATGCCTTGACAGTCTCGAAGCCTTGGAAGCCCTTCAGCTTGCTGCGGATTTCGGCAGCGTAGGCTCCAACACCTCCGGCGTAACATGTCTATACATCATGAAGTCAGTACGATGAATGGTTAAGCGTGACTTTGAGAGCGCCAACTTACCATCTCAACCTTCTTGCCAGGCACTGTGCCGCCCATGTATGTGGATCGGGTGGTGGGGAAGAGCGTGGCGTCGCCGAGTTCCTGGATACGCTGCTTCCAGGCCTTGGTCGCTTCTTCGGTTGGGTGGATGTATTTGAGGCCCTGGCGGTTTGCAAGCTTGATCGCATCCTTGATCCAGCGGCCCTGGATTTCAACAGACGAAGGTCCGTTGGAAAGGAGTGTGGGGCCGTGAGGTCCGTATAAGTGGAACCTGCAAATGGTTAGTATTGCGTGGATAGTCAGGTAGGTAAGATGCGACTTACAGGTTGGGGTAGCCAGAAATGGTGGTGCCCAGGTAGGTATTGGCGCCGTTCTTCCACTCGTCAGACAAGTATGTGCCGTGGATACTCTTAAGACCCATGTTCGTCATGCCACCTGTGACTACGTCGAAGCCAGTTGCAAGTGCGATGATGTCGTACTCGCGCTCGACGCCGTCAGAGGTGATGATGCCCTTCTCGGTGAACTCCTTGATGGGAGAACCGTATTTGGTGTCCGGGTTGATGTCGATGAGACCAACATTGTCGCGGTCGACGACCTCGTAGAAGCACTGCTCGAGACAAGGACGCTTGATTCCGAATGCGTGTGGTGGCTCGATCGGGAACATGATTTCGTTCTTCCTCGGGTCCTTGACACGTACGGACTGCTTCTTGCGCCAGAAGTTGTATGCCTCTCGATTCGCCTTCATATCTGAAAGATAGTCACTGTAGCCACCGAGCCATAGACCGAAGCCAGCCTGCTTCCACAGCTTCTCAAAGTGTGCCTCGCGTTCTTCAGGGGTGTCCGAGAAGGTATCGCGCTCCAATAGATCGTAGTCGAAGCCTGCAAAGCATAGCTCACGCAGGTTGTGGATTTTGGGGTACAGCGGCTTGAGTGCGTCTTGTTCTTCCTTAGATAGGTCACGCTTTCCCATTGGTAGTGCGAGGTTGGGAGTTCGCTGGTAGATATCGAGCTGCTTGGTGGTCGGGCCCATTTCTTGAATCATTTGCACACCTGATGCACCCGTGCCGATGATGGCAACGCGCTTTCCCTCGTAGGGAACACCCTCAGCCGGCCAGAACGAAGAGTGGTGGATGGTGCCCTTGAACTTGTCCATGGACGGGAAACCCGGAATGTATCTCTTGGCTGCGAAACCAGCGCAAACCACCAGGTTCTTGGCCTTGGCCGTACGGCCGTCCTGTGTTCCGACGTGCCACTTGCCCTCCTCCATGTCGAATTCGGCGGATGTGACGACGGTCTCGAATGAACAATCTCTGCTCAGGTCGAGCACCTTGTCCATGTGATCGAAGTATGCCTGGAGTTCTTCCCAATTGGGGTAGTTTGTCGTCCAGTGCCAGTCCTTGTAGACTTCTGGGATTGCCAACTCGTAAATCGGGACTGGCGAATCGACACGAGCTCCTGGATAGCAGTTCCATCGCCATGTGCCGCCGAAGGAAGTACCTGCTTCGAAGATTGCTGCCTTCAAGCCTGCCTTGCGCATCTCATAGAGAGAGAAAGCACCTGTACGATTGACAAGTTAGATTAGCTTTGGGAGTCAGAAGTTGATGAGATGCTTACCTCCAAATCCAGCTCCGACGATCAATACATCAATATCGAGGTCATCTGCGTAAGGGCCATCTGTGCGGGTTCTCTTGCTGTACTCGCGAAGGTCGGTCTTCAGGATCCTCTCGGGCTCGGGCTCTTGACTAACGGAACCCATGGTGATTGCTGTGATAGTAGTCGCGATTTTCAAGGTTGGTCAGTTTGAAGTGTTGTGAGAGAGAAAGAATTAGTCTGGCGATCGACTTTCTTTGATCAGGACCTTGAGCATTTAAACGATGGATTCACTGCAACCACTAACACTGCCGGTCGACCGCAGTTGGCCAGAACACGCGCAACGTACCCCGCCAGCGACCAGAGAATGTGGAATTCGATCGCCGTGACCAATGGACGCCCATCCCGGGTTTCTGTTCATGTGAATACCATGCGCCACAGGATCGGTTCCGATGGCCGACATGGAAATAACAGTATTTGGCGGGGTTTGGGCGCGGGGAAGTCTTTTGACGAGGCTCAATGCGGGGATAACGAACGCGGATCGCGAAGGAACAAGGGATGTTCCAAACTCTCGAGTTGGGTCACGAGGTAAAACGCTCAGATCTAGATTTTGGCAGTGGCGAGTCAACGAGTGAAGATACAGCGAGCAAGTCGTGATGCCGCCTGCGATTGCCCCAAGCTGTCCCGGGACCTGTCTGATGGGAGCGAGAGCCCCCGTTTCGGCAAGAATTAGCACTGAAGAGTAGGTTGCAGCTACTCTCATGGTAGTGTGTCCAGAATTGTCGGGTATCGTATGTAGCTCTTCATGACAGAGAGCCAGCTATAGGGGCATCCAGTGGGTTCGGCATGCCTGTTGTTCAGGAGCATATGGGTTTAGACAAGGCAGCATCAGACATCTCGCGATCAAAAGAGTCCAGTTACGACTTCCCTTGACAATCAATAATCTTGTTACGCATCTCGGTGGTTCCGGCGGTCCTTCAATAGCATTATAGACTTAGCGATCTCAATGCCGCCCGCGAAACGGATGTTTTCCTCGATCTTCTCGTTGTTACCTAGCTTTAAGGCGGCCCTCACCTCACCTCGGCGAAGCCTATGACTGATCGTGGTTTCCATGTGCTTTGGAACCTTTTACTCGGAGAGAGTGTCGAGAATAGAGCCAGCTGCGCCCTGAATCTTGGAGTTTCATAGAGACTCGTCTTTTCAAGAACCACATGCTTTTCGGTTCAGAGCACTTCCACACAGGGCGAACGCGAGAGAAGGTACAATTGCTGACAAGGGTGACGCGCAAGGTAGGAGCAGTCATGCAGAAATCACAAGCAAGGATCGATCACGTGAGACCGTGTAACGTCGGGCTTGGCAGGTGAATCCGCCGACAGGGGCCATCGATACGATCAGCCCAGGTGTCCAACTCCAAGGAACATTTCTCGAGAGAGGTTTCCCATCCGTGCCTTGAACGGCGACACTCACCAACTAATTGCGGCCGGCGACCGTGTTCTTGTCTCTCTTTCACTTCCTTTCCCTTAGCTAATCCAGCCGATTTGGACTGAACTCCATCGACAATGGCCTCCAACGCTGTCCGCCAGCGAGGAGCAAAGCGCGGCGCAACCGACGCAGACACAGCACAGACACCCTACATCTCCGACGATACGATCACCGAGTTCAAGGGCACAGCGAAGAAGACTGTACAAAGAGAATGGGACTACAAGCTCGCTCTGGGCGTGATCACGGTACTGGCGTTCATCACGCGCTTCTGGGGAATCAGCCATCCCAACCAGGTGGTCTTCGATGAGGTGCACTTTGGCAAGGTAAGAGACTGGCATGATAGTGAACACAACAAAAGGGACGATTTGACAATTGATATCGCAGTTCGCATCGTACTACCTTCAGCGAACCTACTTCTTCGACGTTCACCCTCCCTTTGGCAAGCTCCTCTTCGCATTCGCCGGCTGGCTGGTTGGCTACGATGGATCCTTCCTCTTTGAGAACATTGGCGACTCGTACATCACCAACAGGGTCCCCTACGTCGCCTACCGATCGATGCCTGCAATGATGGGCTCCTTGACCGTCAGCGTTGTCTTCTGGATCATGTGGGAGTCTGGATACAGCCTTCCTGCGTGCATTGTCGCGGCTTCTGTCGTTCTTTTCGACAACGCGCACATCGGACAGACTCGTCTCATCCTGCTCGACGCGACTCTGGTGTTCTTCATGGCCCTCAGTGTCCTGTGCTACATCCGTTTCTACAAGCTCCGTCATGCACCTTTTGGTCGCAAGTGGTGGAAGTGGCTCCTTTTGACCGGTATCTGCATGTCTTGCGTTATCAGCACCAAATATGTCGGTGCCTTCACCTTCTTCTCGATCGGTGTGCCCGTCATCATCGACCTCTGGGACTTGCTCGACATCAACCGCAAGCAGGGCCCATTGAGCATCCCGACTTTCGGCAAACACCTCAGCGCGCGCATCATCGGATTCATCATAGTGCCGTTCATGATGTACCTCTTCTGGTTCCAGGTTCACTTCACCATTCTTTCGCGATCTGGACCTGGCGACGATTTCATGACGCCTGAATTCCAAGCGACACTGAGCGACAACCTCATGACACAGCAAGCCGTAGGAATCGAGTTCTTCGACAACATTGCGATGAAGCACAAGGACACCAAGGTCTACCTTCACTCGCACGTTGACAAATACCCGCTCCGTTACGATGATGGCCGTATCTCGTCTCAGGGCCAACAAGTCACTGGCTACCCACACAACGACACCAACAACCTCTGGCAGATCATTCCTTCCAAGGAGATGGAAGGACGTGGCCACCCCGTCAAGAACGGCGATGTCGTCCGTTTCCGACACTTGGTGACCGACAGCTGGCTTCTCACCCACGACGTCGCCTCTCCTTTCTACCCTACAAACCAGGAGTTCACCACCGTTCCCCTCGAAGATGCTAATGGCAAGCGTTTCAACGACACCCTCTTCGAGATCAGAATCGAGAATGGCAAGAACAACCAGCAGTTCAAGACCATGTCCTCTCACTTCAAGCTCGTCCACTTCCCTTCAAAGGTTGCCATGTGGACCCACACCACGCCTCTCCCAGACTGGGGATACAAGCAGGCCGAGATCAACGGCAACAAGAACATCGCCCAATCTTCAAACATCTGGTATGTTGAAGAGATTCCTGGTCTGCCCGAGGACTCCCCTCGTCTCAAGAAAGACGAGCGCAAGGTCAAGTCCATGCCCTTCTTGAAGAAATACTTTGAGCTTCAGCGCGCCATGTTCTTCCACAACAACGCTTTGACATCGAGCCACCCTTACTCGTCTTTCCCCATTCAGTGGCCTTTCCTGCTGCGCGGTGTGAGTTTCTGGACTGAGAACGAAACCAGGCAGCAGATCTACTTCCTTGGCAACCCCATCGGCTGGTGGATCGCTTCGTCTATTCTCGCCGTTTTCTCTGGCATTATCTTGGCAGACCAAGTCAGCATTCGTCGCGGCGTGGACGCGCTTGACAAGCGTAAGTTCTTTTCCATTCTGTAAATTTGATCGTGAGCTAATTTTTATTAGGTACCCGCTCGCGCTTGTATAACAGCACCGGCTTCTTCTTCCTGACTTGGGCCGCCCACTACATTCCGTTCTTCATCATGGGCCGTCAACTCTTTTTGCATCACTACCTCCCGGCGCATCTCGCCAGTGCTCTCGTAGCCGGTGCGCTGATCGAGTTCATCTTCAACCTCGAGCCTGCCGATGTCACCAATTCCACGAAGGATGGTGGCAAGATCGCCACAAAGGAGCCCGGCAACAAGCCCATTAGGGAGCGCATGGCTGGCCAGTCGCTCCTGGCTACATGGGCCGCCTCTGGCGTCGTTGTCGCAGCTTTGATCTGGGGTTTCCTCTTCTTTGCGCCGCTCACTTACGGTACTCCTGGACTCAGCGTGCCGGAGGTGCAGTCGAGGAAGTGGCTCAACTACGACCTGCATTTCGCCAAATAGTTGGCGTAACTGACGGGGGAGCAATGCTCTTTACACTTCTTACACTGCTTCCAGACGGCGGTCTGCAAAAGAATTGACAATCTGTATGTTTTAGCGTATGGTTGAAGTCGTAATGAAACAAAGCATATTCTATCAGACTGAAGTCTCATGTAGTCACCACGATGGGAAATCTCAATGCCAGGCTTGTTCGTACAAGTTGCTAATGTCATGCATAGTGCGCTACCTGTCTAGTAGCCGCCGAAGAGTTTGTCGACCCGGAAGGAGTTTTCTTCCTCGGCATCATTACGACACATCCTGTCTCGCTTTCAAGTAGTTCCGAGTCTGGGGAGAGACTTACCACAACTTTCTCAATGATCGTCTTGCCTCTCTTCCATCCGTCACTTCACACATGCATCCGCACGGACCACGTCGCTCAAGCACCTCATTCAGGGTGGAGCGTGAATGAACCCGGTTCCTTCATATGTGCTTGTATGAAGGAAGCGGGTGAAGCTCTGACAAAAACTCCACTCACACCGTCACATGCGCCGCCGTTTATAGTGATCCAGGAACGGAAGGCGCGACTGAGGCAGCACGCAGCTTGTATAATTTGCACAATCACTTTCTGCTTCCTGACTCTCACCCTTCGCTCGACCAATCCACGACAGAAAACACTTCGCCGTGCTATATTAGCACGCATCTCTGTATGTGTCTTGACCCTGCCTACTGCATCCTTGCCTGAAAATCGCGAGCAATTTTGTTTTGTTGTTGTCGCAAAAACTAACACTTCACAGCCAGCAACGCCAACAGCCTCATACCGCTGAGCCCACAGCATCACGCAATCATGCCGCCGAAGGAAAAGGCCGAGGCGCAAACATTCGGCTTCGAAACCATGGCCTGCGTCCTCGCAGTCATGGACGCCAAAGGCGCGACCCTAGGAACTAGAGCCTACGAGCTGATGGCGACCCTTGACGGCAACCGCTCTTCTCATGCCTTCCAACACCAGTTCCGCGCGGTCAAGCACCGCGGAAAGGAGCTTGCCTCTCAACTCAGCGGCGAGACCGCCACACCGACCCCGAAGACTCCAAAGACTGCTAAAAAGCCTGCCGCGGCTTCGTCGAGGAAGCGCAACAGTACGTTACATATCCTCATGAGGTTGTTGACACTCCACTAATCGAATATCGACTCTGCAGAGAAAACTGCCGACGACGACGACAACGACAACGACGAGGACAAGATCGCCACCGAAACTCCATCGAAGAAGACGAAGATCAAGAAAGAGGCCTCGGTTAAGGCTCCCGTTGAGGCTCCCGTTGATGCTCCTGACGGCGACGCTCGCGGCATGTACTCAAGTTTCTTTGACGACGCCATGCTCCCTGAGGAGTGAAATATTGGATAGGTAGCCGCGGAGAGGCTTGGGCTTTACAAGAAGTGAGAGATGAAGGTGTTGTTCTGAAGGCGGATTGGACATGCCAGATGCAGCTACGAGAGCGATAAGTAGCATGGGCGATCAAAAATCGAGCGATAGTCTTGTTCCTACAATGATGTGCCTTTGTACAGAGCTTGTGCTTGACGTAGGATTCACTACGCTCAGTATGCTCAATATAGTCCGAGACTAGTGATTGTAGATCGACATTTGTCGTGAAGACATGGTGCGTTGTCGAGCATGATGAACCTAGGGCATCATTAGGCATGTATCTCAACAGTGTACATTGGTGTTGCAAATTGTGGTCTCTATAACATGTAATAATGTGAACACGAGCATCCGAGGATCGTGAATTGATTGCCTGACGTTGAGGCAGCTTCCCTAGTTCGAGACACTGTGTGAGTAAGCAGAGCACTTCGGGACGATCCGCAGTCTGTGCAAGCCGGCTCGCCGACAGCATTGGACCGACCTCACCTTGAATAGCGGTTCGACGATCGCATATATACGCCCATTGGTTTGCCCACACAACATGCAGCCCCTTCAAAGAGCAGCTCTGCGCTCCGCGCGCGGTGTGCGATCCCAGATCCAGCGCCGTCATGCTAGCCACGGTGCCGGCGACGCGCACCACTCTTCCGGCAATGAGAGCTTCGGCGTACGTTAGGCCAGAGCAAGAACCACAAAGGCGCCGTTCGCGCATGCACAGAAGGCAGCAAACTGACTGCTCAGATAGGCTGGCTTCTACGTCGCAGTTACCGGTCTCCCTCTCGGGTTCCTCGCTCTCAACTATGCCACCTCTGGCGACAAGGAGCCCTACTTCACGCGCCTGATTACGAACACCTACAACAAGTATGCCGGAGCTTGGGCGCACCGCAACAACACTCACACGGAGATGATCGAGCAGGCTGCTGCGGACAGAGTGCTGTTCCTGAACGAGGCCAGCCAGTCTGTCCGTCACGTTGACCTGAGGTTCCCTGAGTACGTTTCTTTTCTAGCCTACGGAGTGGACGCAGTAGGGTGCTCTGCACGAAACGTTTGCCAGACCGGCCAGCTGGAGGGTACCAATGTATAAGAGGGCCCATGCTAACGTGGATTATAATAGGATCTTCAACACCGGCTCGCCCTGGAACGTCCCTGCCGGACAAGGCGGAGCCAACATCGACCACCTGATCGCCAAGTACGAGAAGGAGGCCTACGAGCAAAACGAGAGGAGGCACCAGGAGGTCAAGGAGAACAGAGTTCCCAGAGAGCAGCCTCTCACGCCGTTCCCCAAGCGCACACCTGCCGCTACGGACAGCTAGAGGGACATTACGAGTAGAAAGGCGCATTTGTTCAGTTTTGTATATATCCATCCCAGCAGCACGCTGCGGAAAGACTTTCATATGTGTTTCAACTGTAAAGTCACATGATGGCACTGTTTTGAAACAGAAGTAGTACATGAATGTCTTCGCAGTCTTGTCTTATACAGCCTGGTCGAGCCAGGTATCCTCGTCTGATTCCTCTGGTATCTTGACAGCTCCTAGAAAGTGATAACGTAGATCCCACCAATTCGCCAAACGCCGCCCATATGCATCGTTGTGTTCCGTGTTACATATTGCACCCAAAGCTCACACCCTCATCCTTCCTACTTCTTCGGGTTCGGAACCACAACGTTCGGTGTGCTGCCAACAGTCGCGCCGCTTTGGATTGGTGCATCGGGGATGGGAATGTCGCTGAAGTCGTCTTGGCCGATCGCCTTGATGGTGTAGGTGTCTGACATATGTCGTTAGCTCAATGTTCCGTTCAGCATACGCTTTCCATTCCACATACAAACTCCGCCAACAAATCCGAGAAGAGCCAGTCCGGCCATGATATTCTTTGCGAGGTAAGGCTGGCGGGCACGGTAGAGAGCAGCTGTGGGGCGGTTCTGCTTGTCGTAGTACGACGACTGGGGCATGCTGCGCAAGTGATTAGCGCTAGTCCGTATGGACAATCAATCTATCTGTACTCACCGTCCGATAGGCATCTTGAAGGCTGTATATGGAGAGAATGGTATATGTCAATGTCGCATAGATTCGATGTCGACCAGCATGTGAGCGTCGTTGGCAAAAGTCTAAGTCTCGGGAGTTCGCAGCCGAGCCGCCGCGTTCATCACAAGCAAGAGAGAGCTTGACGCGCATGAACATCCAGAACTCCAGACTCACGAAACAAAGCCCTTCATTATACTACACACCCACCCCCAATTTTCACGACACACGAAACTTCACTTCAGCTCCGTTCGAAAGTGCATCGCACCGACCCATGCCAAACACCACCTGAACCCGCCAGCGTGTAATGAGAGCTTGCAGCAAGCATCATCGTCGTTCCTTTTCTTTGTAGATCTCGAGGGTTTCCTCCTGGGCGCCTAGCTACCTATCATTGAGACCACCACGCGCGCGCAAATCCAGAAACTTGGACTGTCGTGATCGTCCCTGCTACACCTTAAGCCGCCGTCATGAGTACACCAGCCGATACCATCGGGCAGCTCAACTCGGCGCGTGATATTGTTCTCAGAGATCCTACCATCTACCCTCAGGTCGTCCCTGGTGTGTTGCCGGTGATTGGTGCATCCACTGCCCTCGAGCAACGAAGATGGGGCGCCGACTTTCTCGCAGAGACGTTCGCGTCGCCTGTTGTCAGTGGGGAGGACAAGGAGAACATGTGCATTGGCAGCGGCGTGCTTGACACGCTGAGGGGATACCTGAATCGCAAGGAAGACATGGGGCAGGACGAGGATCCGGCGGTGGTGAAGAGCGCAGTGCAATGCGCGGCCAGCATCTATCCGCTGGTCTTCAGGCATACTATGAATTCCTCAAATGATGAAGCCTGGCGCAAGCTGGCTACCATCAAATCGAGCATTCTGCGGCGCATGGACACCGCTCCTAGTGGTGTGAGGATCTGCTGTGTGAAGTTCGTTGCCATGGTCGTGCAAGTGCAGACCCCAGGTCTGATTGCGGATCCACGGCGACAGGAGCAGAATGAGATCAGTCTTGCGCTCGTACCCAGAGATCATGCGGTGCTGAAAGTCGGCATGTTGGAGGCGGAGGCCAGCGGCCTGCTGGATCGCTTGATGTACGTACTGCAAGACGACGCAGTGGATGCGCTTTTGGTGACTGCGACATTGAACGCCGTCTCCATTCTCGTGCAACGGAGAGCGAGCATCGGCAACAAAATCCTGGGCATCGTACTCAATTTCAATCCACTGAAGCTTGCTTCTCGGGCCATGTCTGGCAGGGACAAGGTGTCTGTCAGAAGCATGACCCGCACAACGATGACATTCCTCCTACATGTCCTCAAACGCAACCCACATCACACTCTTGCTGGCCGGATACAACAACACATCGAACGTCTTCGACACAGCTTAGTTCAAGCCTTCTCCGACGCAAATCAATTAAAGAGACCTGCTCAGGACGAACCGACAGATGGACTAGACGATGCCAAAAGACAGCGCATCGACAAAGCAGTTGCCGTTGGCGCCGCCACTGCCCCTCAACAGACGGTACAACCTTCCACACAATTACAATACGGAGCCAGTGTTGCTCAACTCTTCACCCTTTCAGACGACAAGGCCGCCAATGGCTTCCACGTTACAGCAATACCCTACAACATCGTCACACAGCTTATTCCACCCTTGATGACAATGATCGATCAAAAACAGTTCGACGAAGCAATCAACATAGTGAAAGCGAGATATCTGAATGTTAGCAAGCACCAACAACCGCCGCCAGATGCTTCTTCGGCTGCTAGAGCGGCGATTGACGATGATGATGAAGACGACTACGACCCGTCGATGACCATGGCAGGCGACGCCGAGCAAGTCCTGAACCGCCTTGATCAGATGCCTCCAGAAGGGTTTGAAGGACCTGGTGTCGCCATCGGACCCTTCAAGCTACCTCCTCCGGCACCCTTGACTGACCGAGAGAAGGACGAGTACAGCAAGACTGCTGTGACGCGCGTTTTCGACACGCTTGCCGAGATGGATCGCGACGCTCGACAAAAGGGCGTCAAGAAGCAAGAGCTGGTGAAAGGCTTCAACCGGCCCGCTGTCCCAACACACGACAGAGACGGATGGCTATCGCTTGTCACGAGACTCGCCACCAGATCCCAGTTCGATATGCAAGACGGCGAGGATGAGCTGGTCAAGCAAGAGAACGGCGACCGAACTCTCGCGAAGAAGGGTAACAAGTTCAGCCTATCAACAGGCATCAGAGAAGCGCTGCTCAACTACGTGATGGAGAACTTCCGCGCTAGAATCACCGTAGCAATCAGCTGGCTAAACGAGGAGTGGTACTGCGACCGCGTGCTGCAGAAACAAAAGGGCGCAGAAGGTCCCACCGAAGCAACGCCGACATACAACTCCTACACGCTCCGCCTGCTGGACTCGATGATACCCTACCTCGACACGAAGGACAACAAAGTCCTGATCCGGCTCGTGTCCGAAATCCCACATCTGCCGGCGGAACTCTTCCCCAAACTCCGCAAAATCGCAGACGATCCGGAGCGTGTCAACCTGGTTGTGCAAGCGCTGCTGTACCTGGTCATGTTCAGGCCTCCTGCGAGGGAAATGGCGTTGGATGCGCTCGAGGCCCTCTGGCGTGAGAACGAGGACGCAAGGAAGCCGGCGGAGAGACACTTGGCTAGGTGGAGGCCTGAGGTGGTGGAGAAGGGGATTGAGGGTACTGGAGAGGTCAAGGCTGAGGCTTGATGAGGCTTGAGCACAGGGGGTGTATGTGCCCGGCTGTTGTATGATCGTAAATAAGCATGAAGTGTTAGGCATATTGGAATGTCTCTGTGGTTGTGCTACAGGTACTATGTATGCAGCTTATGTTCTCGCATTGTTGATTTATCCAGTGATTATTACAGTTTCCTTGTTTAGCCCTGAGACACTTGAGGTCAATCAACCTAGGATGATGCCTCGAGGAAATCATCTCACGTGACAGTACCTAGGGTTTATTTTACCATTCGAGGCGTCTCCATTCGATAATTCGAATGTCTCGGCGTAGTTCGGCCCAGAGGCATGTGAAGATGAAAATGACGGCACTTCAACCTCGATCTGGGGAAAGAGCGATCCTGCCGAGGTCCCTTTGCGGCTCTTCTGCACATGCCAACATACCACGGCTATGCCTCTCGTTCGCATGCCTTTGTCTACAGTGCTTCCTCACACGATCTTTTGCTACTGACTGAGATATACTGGGCTCCACTATACATGTAGTTCAACCAGTACGTGTAACTACAGGAACTCAAGTATCCCTCTCACAAGCAGAAGACTCAAGATGGACGACATCAAGGCAATCCAGGTATGCCCACCAAGACGAGGCAACTAGAAACAAGCTAATAGACATACCTCTTCAGGGCGAACTCGAGAAGATCATCCTAAACCCAAAGTACCACCAGCCTCTCGTCCTCCTCAAAGCAATCCGAAATGGCCTTGTCTACGGCACCAAAGTCCGCTTCCCACACGCTCTTGTGATGATCTTCCTCTTCCGCTCTGGAACGATACGAGAGAAGATCCTGGCCGTCTTCAAGGCCACAAAGTTGCACGCGTACAACCTCGCAAAGTTCGCATTCCTCTACAAGTCGTCTATGCTGGCGATGAAGAATGTCAACGGCAAAGAGCAGAGCGTACATCCATTCATTGCGGGCTTGTTCGGCGGATACTGGGTCTTCGGACATGGGAAAGCAGCTTTCAGCAGCGTCAGCCAGCAGATCGTCATATACGTGTTTGCAAGGGTAGTACTAGGAATGGCCAAGCTGGCCGTACAACCTCCTGGAAACAACACACTGGTCGGCGGCACGTACGGTGGACACGGCGGCAAAGGCATTTTTGGCCTGAGCGAGGAACAGCTGGCGATTGTAAGGAAACGCTCCTGGCCCGTGTTTGCCAGTTTGAGCTGGGCCAGCGTAATGTGGCTTTTCAGGTGGTACCCGGAGATGCTCCAGCCCAGTCTGCGCAACAGCATGACATACATGTACGTGGAACGTTTCTTAACCCCCTTCTTCTCCTGTTCTAGTGCGAGCGGACGCCTACGCGATCCGTCTCGCCACTGCTCCCCAACTGACACAGGGCTGACGTCGACTTTCTCTTGTCCAGATACAACAACGCGGACACATGGGACGGCTTGGGCAATTTCCTTTGGCACAACAAATGATACCTGCACGATTATGACCAATTTCGGATACCCCATTGTAAAATTCACATTGTAAATTGCTGCTCGGTCTTTTGCTGCACGTGTCACTGAACAGGGTTGCTTTTGCAAGACTGACATTTGCATCCAGCTTCGCCAATTCGGAGCACTGGTCGGATCTCAATACTTTTGTGATGCAGCACACTCCTACAATCCTGCCTGGAGTGCCCGGCAAAATCGACTGAGCCCGATATGCATACATTAAGAGGCAATGACCGCGTTACATGATATATCGCTAGATCAAGCGGCGACTTCAACAATACACTATTATTACGAGGGGTTCTGGCGTTCGGCAGGTTGTGGTTTGAGATGTCTCAATACGCGTCTGATGGTACGCAAATGGCTCGTTACCACTGGGACTACAGGACTCCATTCATTCATCATCGGGGGACTCATCAGGAAAACTGGTTTAGCTGAGCGAGTTCATAAAGCAAACATCCAGGTCCTGTGCCCACGCTTCCGCAACGCGGCTACTATATCCGACGACCTATTCGGAACGCGCCGTCCACATAATCCCAGAAAACGATTAAGGACGTGAAGGTTGCTTCCTTTGTCTCTATGTTACCTCGACTGGGGAGGCACGATCTAAGCCCAAAGCACAGTACCTGGTTTTCAGGTCTTGAGACCCACATTGACTGGGCATGCGTTACATTGATCAAGGGCTGACTGGGTCCAGATAATAATTGCTACGATGGCGTGCAATACGGCAGGTCATGATGCTCCCATACCTACGTGCTAACAGACGTGGCAGTATTGTCCTTGGATACGTCAGACAGGCCATGCTGGTCTTGTTCTCTGTGTGCAAAGCCCCAAATACTTCGGTACCCGGATTCGGACGACACGCCGCCTATCAACCGCCTGAAATCACTGTTGCAGTCAGCAATGCATCATGAAGTCCGAGCCTAGCCGTCCTGTATCAAAACTGGCAGCCATACAACCTGCTTGATGCTGCAGCCACGAAGTCCACACCCATAACACAACTCGCACCATGGCGTAAGAGCGATCTATAAGAGTCAGGTTCTCCTACTGGGTCACTTGGAGCGGACGTCGATGGAACTTTCGCCTTGCGAACTACACTCGCAAGATGATCTTCCTTGCTCTGCTCATCGCCAAACTCCTGGTCTGCAAATGCCTAGCTGTACCCACCACACAGCATCATGTGGTCCACGAGAAAAGGAACACTCACCCGGCTGGCTGGATCCGCCGTGGTGAGCTTAACAACAGAGCCGTTCTACCCATGCGAATCGCACTCTCACAGTCCAACCTCGACAAAGGCCACAACTGGTTGATGGACATCTCGCACCCAGGCTCGGAGAGGTACGGTCAACACTGGAGTGCGAAGAAGGTCGCTCAGGCTTTTGCGCCGAGGTACAGTGCTACGACGAATGAAACGGGTGGAACGTCATACTGACTGGCTTCTAGCGGCGAAACGGTGGAAGCTGTGAGGAGTTGGCTGACGTCTGCCGGCGTTTCTGCAGACCGCATCCGGCAGTCGCAGGGCTTGTCGTGGCTTTCATTCAACGCCAGTGTCGAAGAGGCTGAATCTCTCTTCCGAACCAAGTACCACTCCTGGAGCCACGAGGAAACCGGCAAGATACATGTCGCGTGCGATGAGTACAGCCTTCCAGCAAACATCCAGAAGCACGTCGACTTCGTCTACCCGTCTGTGCATTTCGATGCTCGACCTGTCCCTCGTGACGCCGATCGCAATCAGTTGGAGGCTCGTGACACCGACGGCCTTCGCAATGGCCTTCGCAATGATGGCCCTTATCGTGGCTGGCTACCCAAGGCACTTCAAGCGATAAACCAGTCGGGCTTGAACTTTGAATTGACTGAATGCGACAAGCAGACTACACCAGCATGCCTGCGTGCCCTGTATGGCATCCCGATCAACAATGAGACCGTTCCAGGCAACAGTTTTGGTGTCGCGGAGTTCACACCACAAGCGTACTTGCCTTATGACCTGGACATCTTCTTCTCCAATTTCAGCAAAGAGCTTGTGGATCAACGTCCTATATTCAAATCGATCAGTGGTGGTTTCAACCAGCTGCAAAACAAATCCTGCCTCTTCAACTGCGAGTCGAATCTGGACCTCTCATACGCCATGGCGCTGGTCTACCCACAGAGAGTCACCCTCTACCAAGTCGGAGACATCCTAGGAGGCGCAAGTTTCAACAACTTCCTCGATGCTTTCGACTCAACATATTGTGCAGGAGCCGACCCTTTCGCCGACGCCATCTACCCCGATCCGACTCCAGGTGGCTACAAAGGACCAAGCTCCTGCGGCGCCTTCGAGCCCGCCAAAGTCATCAGCATCTCGTACGCCTACAACGAACACGACCTAACGCCGGCTTACGAGCAGCGACAGTGCAACGAGTACCTCAAACTAGGTCTCATGGGCACCAGCTTCCTCGTCTCGAGCGGCGACAACGGAGTAGCGGGCAACTACAACACCTGCATCGACCCTTACAATCGCCACCCGGGCCCCGACGCCACCTACACCGACGGCGAGAACGGCGTCTTCAACCCAATGTTCCCAGTCAGCTGCCCGTACGTCACCGCCGTCGGCGCAACCCAGGTGAAGCGAGGGACAAACATCGCCCTTGCGCTCGCCAACAACAACAACAGCAACAACAACAGCAACAACAACAGCAACAACAACAACAACAACAACAACAACAACAACAACAACAACAACAACACACAACCCGAAGAAGTCCTCTCCACAATCGCCCACTCCGGCGGCGGCTTCAGCAACGTCTTCGCCCTCCCCGCCTACCAGGCCCAAACCGTCAAAGCCTGGTTCGAAGCGCACCCACCACCCTACGACAGCGACCGCTACAACTCCAGCCAAGCCTCCCGCGGGTACCCAGACATCAGCGCCAACGGCGCCAACTTCGCCTTCTCCGTCGGCGCTGAGTGGGAGCTGACGTACGGCACTTCTGCTTCGGCGCCGGTCCTGGCGAGTATCTTGACGCTGATCAATCAGCAGAGGCTGAAAGCCGGGAAGAGTGTTGTGGGTTTCATCAACCCGGCCGCTTACGCTCACCCGGAAATTTTCAATGATGTTACCGAGGGTTTCAATGAGGGGTGCGGCACGGATGGGTGGGAAGCTGTGGAGGGTTGGGATCCGGTTACGGGGTTGGGGACGCCGGATTATGGTAGGATGTTGGAGCTTTGGATGTCGCTGCCTTGAGGTGAGGGTTTTCTCCTGGTCTGGGGTCGAGTTTTACACTGTACCTTTTCTGGGGGGGTTTCTCCTTTCCCACGTGCTTGCTTGGGTACATGGACACAGTCTTTCGTTTTGTTCCTGAGAGCGGTGGGGAAAGTATGTAAGTGCAGGGCTGACTCTTGTTTGGATTGTTTTTTCGGTATAGAATGATAAGCAAACTCTATTCAACTCCCACCCGGATAGTCATCTACAGTGTCTTCTCATCGTACCCTAGAGCACGTAGGTCGGCCGTTGGTGGAATCCTGAACGTGCAATAGACAAATGCCCTCGAGGACGCCGCTGCGCCGTTCTGTATCACGACCAGTCTTCGGAGGGAACTGACTTACAACATTGTCCAAGGAAACGCCGACAAGTTTACACCATCTCGGCGGTGGAGAAAACAACGTCTTGATAGGGATCAATACCGGACCTGACCCGGCTCATCTTTCCCAATATATGTTCCATCTTTTTTTGCTTTTCGGCAGGAATCGTGCGGGGATTGTTGTGTAGCGTCGTGTCCATGGGTAGGCTGCAAGTTTATTCGAGTCCTGCTGCTTCTTCCGTTGCACTTGTTGTCGTGTCCAATCGCTCCAACTATTGCGTAGAGTATAGCAGAGGGTGAAGGTATAGATAGGAGGCCGGTATTAGTTATGGCGAATTGCTGTAGAAGTCTTTTCTTCCATTTCAGTCTCGGTCGCCATGCTCGTGTCGCTCGATTCCTTGCTCATTGGGAGCATCATACTCGTGTGGTGGTGTTAGTCTTATTCCCACTGGAAGAACGGTGGGGCTCAGCTCCACTGCTGCGGGTTCCATGCTGGTACATCCGACTCGGAGAAAGACATTTGTGAGAGGAGATCCGGTTCTGTCGGCGGAAGGGTCAGTGATGTGATCTCTCCGATCCAGTACAACCGACGATACCACACAAAGGGCTCTCCAATGCCATCCAACTACACATATTGCTCACCTTGGCTGGGCGGAACGGCATCATAACCGCCGATGAACTCGTGGTGCTGTGGGAAAGTTTGTTGTTGGTAGCTTGGGTCGGAGAAGACGGTGTTGTTGTCTTCGGTGTATGTGGCTGTCGGTCTGACAGCGCGCTCTGACCTGGCTTGAAGTTAGTAACTGATTGTCTGCATGATTGTGATGTACACGTACTGTTTCATGAGCTCTTTCGTGTTCCACTCAGTGTGCCGCCTAGCGCAGTGCGCTTTGAAATTGTCCTGTCTTGGCCACCACTTCACCTTGCCGTCTGTACAAGCGACACAGATGAAGCCTTTCAACGCGCCCTTGGTTGGGGCTTCGTGGTGTCGTCCAGATTTGTAATGGCGGTCCCGGTCGTTCTCCGTCGAGAACCCAACATCCTTTGCCACACATTCGGCATGGCGGCACTTGAAAGGCTTGGTGTGCTTCCTCTCGTGCTTGCTACAGATAGTCAGCATCGGTAACTCACCAAAGGCAGTGACCAAGGACTCACACTTGATCCGAGCGGTTCTTAGGCCAGAATTTGCGGCAGATTCCACATACAGGCAGCGGCTGGCTGGATCGTCTCCGTCTTGCGCTGGGAGCAAGTACTTGGCCATCCGATGAGTGCCTTCCCTGATGAGGTCTCGTTGATGTCGGTGAGGGCAAGGCTCCAGAGACTGCCGAATATTCCGAACGATCGTCCCGTACAAGATCTTGTCTGTACGCCGCCGTCTCGCATGAGTAGAAGCCAGAATCGAGTTGCGAAGCCAAGTCGCTTCCTATAACGCTGGAGCTTTCATCGCCACGGTATGGCTCTGTCATCACTCCAGTGCTCCTGGCATATCCATTGTGCTGGTATCCGTAGACCGGGTTGCTAGTATGGGAGAACAGAGGTGGTCGCCATCCTTCCTCCGCCGGCTTGAGCAGACTTTGTACGTCCAGTCTTTTCACAGCCTCTGGGTCTGTGGAGAATGGCTCAAGAACAAGGGATGGTCCTCCAGAGTTCTGCAACGGGCTGATGGCATCTTGACTTGGCAATCTCGAGGGTTCCGAAGAATACGTGAAGTCCTCAATCGAGTGCGCAAACCATTGTCCTTGAGACTGTCGGGGCGCAGAGAGGTGCGTGGACTGATTGTATTGATCGTTCCCATAGTATGATGGGAATGATAATTGTGGCCGACATGAGCTCTCTTCGCGGGCCTCCATGGTGTGATGTAAATATGAGTTTCTTGAGTATCCTCGGTCAGTACGTTAACACTAGCAAGCCCAACAAGCCGGGCTACGAATCGGTTGTAATGTCGGGTGATAGCATTGCTTGCTTTATGACGAACCTGCGGAGTAGAGAAGGTGAGGCTACCTACTTACTTGATGTTTGCTCGAGTGGATCGATCGGGTTGTCGCTGAGGAGACTTTTTCGTACGACTGCCTGAAACGTGGAACACGGCGGAGACAGATGCAAGGATGGACAAGTAGAGACGCAAGTCGAGGACAGCAGGAGGACAAGAGTATCCAGACGGAAGTTGCAGAGCAAACGACAGCTTGCGCCTCACGAGTGACAACGTGCAGGGAGGCCGCCCCGTGTCGAAAGGGCGAGCAGCGGTTGAGTCAACCCGGTGCGGTGCGACTAGAGAGCAGCGCAACACACGTACTGCAGTCGTCTGCCACGTTCCGGAGTGATCCGCCGTGGACATGCGCGGCAGTATGTGGCACGAATCCGGTGAACAGCAGGAGGGTGCACAGCAAGAAAGTAGCAAACCCGACCACGCAGACGCGAGAATACATGAGTTCAGGCAACCTTCAGACCACCCATGCAGACAAGTTCATGCGGGCGGCCTCAGGATTGAGAAGGCGTCCAATAGCATCAAATGTTGAGGCGGCTTGCCGTGAGGCCGCCCTGAGCCCGCCCGTGACAAGACGTAGCGAATGCACGGGAGAGCGATGAATCGTGACATGACGATCTGGCATGTATCGCTCCGCCGCCGATACAATGACCTCGCCGAAAGGGCGGCCTCATATGTGTTGGCATCATGTTGTGGGGACATGGCGAAAAGCGGTGTTTGACAGGGTGCATCGTGGTTTTGATCACAGAGTCGCTACATACGTCTGGTCAGTCGTTAGTTCGGGTAGCTCGAATCGAGCGCCTTGATTGTTGGAGCATGATGTCGAGTCTCGTGAGAGTTTCGTGTTTGAGATGTCGGAGTTTCCCCGATGGCGGGACTTCAGATGCAAGATTGCCAAGAAAAGCGATGAGCGTGCTACTCCCATACGTGTATCTAGGTATCGATGTGTATTGGGCTCGTGGCATTGATTCTTTCAGCAGGTCACACATGCAGATGCGCCATATTCGAGAGACAAAAGGCAACTACTCTCCCAAACGAGAGGTGAATGAGTCTCGCGAGAGTTTCGCGTTTGAATTTTGGTTTGCTGTACGTCACACTTTCACTTCCAGAGAAAGTGGAACTTCAAAGTTAAAGCAGTCCATCACTTGGGCGACTTCTTCGAAAGAGAAAATTCATATCATGCGTATGGCCTGACCCGTCAGATAATACGATGGAACTGGGCATTCTGATAAGCACTTAGGTCACTTTCATATCAAGCCCTTATCTGAAGCTCACCTACTTCCACGTAGCACGTGTACCTGCATTACATGTACGTGAATATAGGATCCTAGGAGTGACCACCGATGGAAGGTTGTTTTGGCCGTGTTGAGTAAAAAGCTTCGTCCCTTATGATTATCTGTCCGTTATCCATCGATCTTTCGTCAATTGTTGTGACTCGTGCTCTCCATGCACAACAATCTATACATTTCTTGTGAGCTTTCGGTGGAACATCATGTTTGACATGGCAAATCCAGTATCAGCGCCTTGATGAGTGATACAACACCACTCATACATCGAGGAGAAGCCCAGAATCAAAGACAGCGAATGTTGATCAACTCAATAACATACATGTCGGTGTTCCATCGACATTGCGACATTGGTACTCTGGTAGATTACCCCAACCCTAACCCTTGACGGTGACTTGATCGAAGGTAGCTGCTGAGAATCTCATGAACAGATGTACTCGAGAGACTCGAAAGAGGTGCAAATCAACTCTAATTCACAGTCGAACGAGTGCTGGGAAACGGGTGCATATCCAATGTACCTGTTGGGTTGTTTTGACCATCAACATGGACCTATGACGGAGCGAGAGGTGTGTTTACTTGATCGACAGGAACCGCACGGCTCGTGTTGTCCGGCGAGATACTCTAAATTTCCCCCCACAAAAGCACTCTCGCAGACAGCTAACGGGCGACCTTAAAAGACGAGACGTGAAGGCCGCAAGAGGCACGCAGTAAATGTCTCAGTCAAAATCCAGGGCTGTTCTGATGACTGGTCCCGCTTTCACTCCTCTTCTTGCTCCTGTTTGTGAGCCCTGTACGCAAGTGCGCATGTTGTTGCCTCTATTTTCACTGACCTTCGCTGACCACCAATCCTAGTCGACGCCCTCCTGGTTACGGCCCTAGTCAGCGACAACGGCTCGGCGGTCAGATACTGTACCGTACTTCACTCTTTGTTCGCACTATCCGTCATCAAGCGACCGGCAACACAACATATACCAACCCAAAGAGCCCTCCCACAATAATAGATCTTCCCACTGCAAGTGACAGATGCGGACGCTGCAATATACCCGAATCACATCGCTAGTTTCAGCAAGCGCGCTGCACCTCTCTCCCAAATGAGTGCTCGAACTTCAGCGGCTGGAAGAGAGGCCTCGCCGCTTCCACAACCAAATACAACACCCCAAACCAACGAAACACAAATGAAGCAGAGCAAGAAGCTGTCCATGTCGGGCAAGCTGTTCCGTCTCGACAGCCCTGCAAAGAGCGTGAAGCCGACGACACCAACAGCACCTCGCACCAATGCCAATGGAGAAGGTAAGCACAATTGCGGTTGACGACAAAGAACACGTACCAGCGCTTTGTCGAACATCTCGGGCGGAATTCCATTTTCGGTTGCGCGGATCGCTGACGGGACGCATGCACAGATAACAGCTATCGCATCCCTTCAATGGTCTTCGACGAAAGCGCAGACGGAGCGCAGAACACAAATTCGAACGGCGACCCGAACCGAACTTCCCCAGTTCGAAAAGCTATCCCTGGAGCCGTGCGACGGGTCAGTGATTCTCTTGACGTCCTTGCAAACGGCGACATGCCTCGTACAGGGGCCCTCTCTCCTCCCAACGAAAACCAATGGTCCTCTGCAGTCGGCCATGCTACAACAAATGGAAAGAGTGGACGGGTGATTGAGCGGCTCATGGCGGAGAATGACCGCTTGAAGAGGGAATTGGAGTTACAAATACTGCGATCTCAAGAACTCGAACGCAACCTGGAGACTATGAGGCCACAGATCGAAGCACTAAGGACGGAGAACGACAACCTGAACCACGCCAACACCATGGATGAGGCTATGCTGGCACGGAGAGACCGTAAGATTGAGCAACTAAAGGAAGAAGCTGCAAGCGAGCGGAGCAGGAGAGAAGCCTCAGACCTATTAGCCCGACGACTAGAAAGAGAACACGAAGAAGTACAGGAGACTGCAAGTCGAGACGTTCAGTTAGCGCAGGAACAAGCAAAACACTCAACAACGCATGCGACCATTCTGGAGCAAAGTCATCGTCAACTAGCTCAAGAGTATCGACAACGAGCAGAGAGGTGGCGGAAGGATATAACCGAGCTGCAAGCCCAACGCCAGGCAGACGGGGAGAAATTTGCTCGCATAGACGTTGTAGGCGAGCAAATGCGCTCCGAACTCGAGAGAGCAAGAAAGATACAAGCGGAGTTCATGGAGAAATGGGACGAATACCAGAGCGCAAACGAAGACTGGAAAGCTGACGTGGAAAACGTGGCGGACTTTGAGAACAGCAGGATGCGGAAGCTGAGTGAAGACATGGAGACGATCACCAACAAGATGAAGTGGGTCATGGCTCTCGAGAAATCAAGAGGAGGTAGCGCTTGAGTTGGAGTTGATGGTTGGTTTATTCTTTCTTTCTTTCTTCTTTCCACATTCCTCGGGGTCACGGATATAGGAGGCACGGCGTTGGGGATAATGCGCAATTGTAGATTGTGTCGGCGCCATAACGGACGTCGAATGTACAATCTCACTCAGGACATGAGTGGAGGACAGAGAATGACATGAAACATGAAATCTCTATAGACGAAAGAGAGATCACTCCCAATGAGATGAGACTTACCTATGAGCCAGCAAACAAATACAAACAGCGGGACTCAAGAGGAGTGCGCTTAATCTTCACCCACATCCAGATCGCTCCTTCCTTCGACTTCACTCTTACTCCCGTTCGCCGTCACTTCCCGGACCCGTGCTGTTGTTTGTTAACAACTCCACGCCACCTGCCCGGTCTGCAGCACACAACACCACACTCATCGACGAAAGTTTCCGAAACATCTCACCATGGCGCTCGCCGTCGCCAAAAGCGACACTGCTCATTACTTGCACGCTACGCTTGAGCGCTTCGACACCTCCGCCATCCAAGACATCAGCAGACAATTCTATGCTGCAGCAGCACCCGTGGCCGTCGAGCACGAATTCGTTCAACTTTCCTACGACGAGGGAGATCACGTCTTCATACTGAAACACCACAACTGCTTTGGCGGCCAGCTCGACGAGGCGCTCTGCAGGATCATCCGCAATTACGTCGCTGGCGAGTCCGATGCAGTGACGCGGTTTGCGGAATGCACACTCGGAGACCCACTCGACGATGACGAGATTGACTCTGAGCAGAGCGACGCACAACGCGAGGATGATCACCCTCTCACAACCCACGTGGTCAACTTCGACGGGGTCAACAAGTACGGCAAAGCAAGAGCATTCCATCTCCGTGACCTGCCACCCGCTTTGCGCAACCGAGCTCTAACTCGCCAAAACGTTGAAAATCTGCCTACTTTGATCTCACTACGCCGCGTCCGATTGGACCCGAGGAATGAAGAACAAGTCTTTGGAGGCAGTATCGGAACCACGCTTCCAAACATGTCCAGCGCAGAACAGGGCGACGCTCAATACTTGCTCTCCGAAATCTTGCCTTTTAGTCCCTTCACACGCAAAATAACGATATTCGGGCCACGTGACCATGAACCCGAACCCGGGCGCCAGAGATTCGCTGGCAAAGAGCCCGCAATTGGTCAGTGGCTCGAGGGTATGGGTGAAACCAGACAAATCGACCCAGAAGTTCAACCGGAAATGGGAGGCGAGCAGTTCAAGTTTGCCCGCAGTCGAACACTGCAGAACGACTCCCTTGCCAGAGTTCGCAAGCCCAAGGGTGTACCACTTGCCGACCACCAATTGCCTGAAGGTCAACCGCCGGAGCAGAAATACGCAAAGCCCAGTGCTGGGTTTGACGCCCTCATGCGGTCTGATGCAATCGGTGATACGTCTTCGGAAACAGATAGCAGTGAGTCAGACGAGGCAGACCCTTTCGTGGGGATGAGATCGGTTAAAGTGGTCGAGCTGGCGAAGAGCGACGATGTGTCATCATCTGGCGGAGCGTTCACACCATCGTCGACATCACGGGACCAGCAACAGAGCGTACTCACCATTGCAACCCGGACAGCCAACGCCCTAAGCTCTGGATCTCACCAGACTAAAAGTAAAGGTCTTGCTGCAAGCCATGGAGCTCTCAGATCTGAGGGAGGCTTCCCAAGTGACGGCAGATCGTATGCCAAAGCCGATCGCTGGGGTCTGACCGGAGATGCTGCCAACCATGTAGCATGGGAAAAGGAGAACACGGCGTCTCTTCTGACTCAACGAGCAAGACGTGCACCACTCACATACGATGATCTGGCGTCGACGAGGGCTGCCTCGGTGTCAGGCAAAGATCCAGGTATGGACAGAGCGCTCACCGCAGCCGTGACTCCCATGAGCTACAATGAGACTCCTTTGGGTGGTAACGAGCCGTGGGCGAAGAACATCGTACGCCCTGACATCTTCGTACCCATGGGCAACCTTGTCAATACAGACGTAGCCACTGCGGATCCTAGTCGATCCAAGGCTCCTCAATACCCTCCTGGTCTTAGCAACACATATGCGTCGGTCGCGAACACCAGTCAGCCTACACCTCCGCACTATCCGCCTGGTCTCTTCCCTCCGCTGGGATCGAGTGAGCAACAGCGACCGAAGATCACCAACGCGACCAACGCCGCGCGTGCACCTCATGGTATCATCGCACGACCGCAACGCCCAACAGCCTCGCAGACGTTAGAGCTTGAGATGTCCACCAAATCTCCAAGACTAGGAGACACTGACTTGATGTCCTTCAACGATGCCGAACATTCCACCAAGACTACAACCCAAGACGATGAAAATCTGATGTCCTTCAATGACGATGATGATGCTCCCTTCATCGAGCGTGGCAAAGCTCAAGATGAAGACCCTCCACGACTCCATGGTACCATGCGGCAACAGGCGGGAAAAAAACAAAACAAAAAGAAGCACAGCAAGGCAAGCACCAGCAGGTCCACACCCTATCGTCCTGCTGTGCTGGAGCTGCCATCGCCACCACCACCACCAAAAGTCAGGCCATCCACCGTTGTCAAAAGCGATGTAAAAGCACAAGGTCCCATAGAGCCAGTGCGTTCACTTCACCTTGAGCGAACTGTCAGCGACTTGCTTTTGTCGTCCTCCCTGGACCACGAGACTGCAGAGGTGGAGATTAAATTCGGCCTTGCCCTCATGATGGACGCCGAGGATCTGATCGCGGACAATGGCGTCAGGGAGGAAGGCCTGCAAGAGAAGCTCGACGAATTGCCTCCTCACCATCGCGATACAGTTTTACAGCCAGTCTTGGGCCGTCAGCTGGAAGATGGCGTGTATCTCTTGCGGCTCCCGACAACCTTGTCGGGGAACGTCTCTCCCTACACAGGGGAGGCCCGTCTGACCGAGACCTGGGAGGCGGAGGTTGACGAGCCGCACGGCATGAGCGACAGAAGATTGTACGAGATCAACATCTTGATTCCCGGCGGCGGTCAGGAATGGCTCCTCGTCTTCGAGCACGACACCCCAGAAGAAGTAAAGATCAGCCCACTGAAAGACTCTCAACAACAACAACCAAGCATCTACGTCCACTACCCGGAGAGAGTCTGGGACGCTCGTATCCGTGCACGGCCAGCCGTATTCAAACACCCAGAGCTCGACAAAGACCTCGAGCACAACATCAGGACCTTCCTCAAGACGTTCGATTCCACCCGCGGCACCGGCAGTGGCGGAATCGAAGCTCCCGAGGGCCTTCCCAATTTCGAAGCAGTCGTACCAGACAACGCTTTCGTAATCACCAAGGTTCTCGCCAAGCGCGAGCTTACTCGGGCTCTGTTGACACGCGAGCCAGAAGACACCACGAGCTCTCCGCCAAACTGGATCGTGTCTGAAGTCTGGGACTTTCACGTGCAACCGTCTTCCCTGACCCGTGCTGGTGGCAGCAGTCTGGCGATTTTCGCCAAGAAGGAGAAGACCATGCGATCGCAGGGCAGATTGTGGTGGGAGGCTTCTCTGGTTTACAATGAGGCGCCTCAAGAGGACGACGGCGGGCTCGAGACTCTTCTCAACGAGATTGTGGCGAAGCTCGATTCGGTAGGGATGCCGCCGGTGGTGGTGCCGAAAGTGAAGCCAGATACGGAGAAGCAGGCGAAGCAGGAGTATATTCCTTTCTGGTGAGTGAGGAGGAGGTTCTTCTCTCTCTTCGCCTCTGTGTGATTCGTGCATGAACTGGGTGAGAGACAAACCATAAGTGCTCGTGTGTGTGGAAATGCACCGTGTTTTCCCTAGAATGCACCAGAGAGAATAGACATCGAGATATCAGAACGGATAGCCAAACCGCTTCGCTTCTTGATAAGGTAACATAAATGCCCGCCCTAGTAGACCTTCCGATTTTTCCATGTTTCATGTGATGTATACATTGTCGCTTTTCGCATATGTAATCAAACATGTCCCGAATGACCTTTCGGGACGGCGACGACGCCATCTCGCCGTCTTCCACCCCATTTTATTGTATTCATACAAAGTCGACTCCCTCCCAATGTCAAAAAAGTTAACTATCAAAACAAGCGTCCTTCCATCTGAACAGTCTCACTCTAACCCATCGCCCTCAAGAAGTTGTCCTCCTTGATCATCTTCCTCCTCTTGTCCCTCATGGCCTTTGTCAGTCCACTCCTGGCCTGGCCAGCCTCTTTGGCGGCTTCGAGACTGCCGTCTCCGCCGGGCAAGTCCACACTCTGTTCGTACAGCGGTACTTTGGGAGCGAGCGATTCCGGGTTCAGGAGAGCCTGCTTTCGTAGGGCTTTGGCGGCGCGTTGGCGCTGCTTTTTCGATTTGGCTGTGAGAGGTGAATGTTAGTCTTATTCTCTCGTCGTGATTCGTCGCAAGTCGCAAGGAATGGGAACTCTCTCTCTCCCCCTCTCTCCTTCCTCCGCAAAGCATATCAAACCCTTTCAAAGCCCAGCCAAGAAGCGAGAAAAACCGAGTCCGCAGCTCAATCCCAAGCCTCCAAAAACCCAACAAAACCTCCCTTCCCTTCCCTCCCTTCCTCGAAAAAGCCCATCAAGAAAACGAAACAAAAAACGAAAGACTCACCATACAAATCCCCCTCATCCACGCCCGCACCCTTCGCCTCAACCCCACCCTTCCCCTTATCCAACACCCCCCACAACCAAGCCGGGTACTCCTCGTCCGCCATTGCGACCGGATCCTGCTTGTCCTTGTAGAAATTCAATCCCTTCAGCACCGTCCCCGCCGGGCACGAGCTCTGGACCCGCGGAGCGGCCGCTTTGGTCGGCTTGCTGAGGATCGCCGCGGGCGCGGGTGTGGAGGGCGAGCTGAAGGGCTGCGCGACGCCGGGTTTGGAGGTTGCGGCGGGCGCGCCTGAGGCGGAGCGCGGGGCGGTTGTGGTCGAGGTTTCGCTTGTGGTGGGTGTTGAGTAGGCGCGGGAGGGGGTGGTGGTTAGGGTGCGGGTGAAGGCGGCGGCGGTGGTGGTTGTTGAGGAGGAGGGCGGTGCGCGCCGTGAGAGGCGGGTTAGGCAGCGGGTGCAGATCATGGTTTTCGGTCGTGTATGGGTTTGGTTGTGGGGTTGGTGTTGCGTGGGTTTGTATGATTGCCCAATGGCTTTTAGGAGCTGGTATGGTTGGAGGTTTGGGAAGTTCAAGATTCAAGACTAACATCCCGAAGCGGAGGTGAGGTCGGGGAAGAGAGGCCGCGCATGATTGGCTTGCGACATCACTACATTTCACGAACGACTTTCGTTTTCGTCAATGCATCGATACCCTATGTAATTCGAAGTCACATATATCATCATCTCTGAAAGTTCATGGAATTGAAAAAAAGGATACAGTAACTAAAAAACAAAGGTAATATAAAAAGCAAGCCAATGTCCATCAAACCGGGGGTATAAGCGAGCGGTGTCAACACACTCTGGCCAGCCTGCCACTGCCACTGTTCGTCTCTTGTCTTTATCATCCCACCAGCGCCAGGTCAATTCGAACAAAGGAAATAAAACACAGAAACGGAGGAATATTCGCACCCAATTCCGTGGGATTTGACAAATCCTCGAAAAGCAGACACTGCTCTAGGCAGCAACCATGCACATCATGGTGGTTCTCGTAAGGGTTGTAACCGAAATACCCCGGCTCTCTGGTGTAAGCCGGGCATTTTCTAAAGTCCTCCTCCCTTCCATGCATCTGTACATTCCACGTCCTTTCAAGTATCGTTGAGGATGACTAGGACAGTCGGTGAGATAGTAGCAAGCGCAAAACCTCCGGTTCCATCGTCCCGACCACAATTGAATGCGATCAAGGGAGAGGCGCCGACGGAGGGTTTGGGTTCCTTCTCATGATCCTCGATCCTTCTTGGCTTTTCCTTTCTTGATGGTTCTCTTTTTCTTAACAGGTGAAGAGCTTTTGCCTGTTTTTGGTGGTGACCTACGCTCATCGTCGGCATCGTCTTCCTCGTCTTTAGTATTGCACGTCTTGCTGAAAGAACGAGTTTTGCTTTTCTTCGGTGGTAACTAACCCTCCTCGTCGGCATCGTCGTCTTCCCCATCATCATCACTCTTGCTCTTCTTACTGGAAGAACTGCCTTTGGCTTTCTTTGGTTTGCCATTGGTAACGCCGTTTTCGACTGTGTTGCTCATGTCGCCAGGGCCGGCTTTGCCTGCATCAATCGCCGCCACCTCCTCAGCTGTCAAGAACCTTCCACCTGGACCGCGTGGCCTGCGCATAGCGTGATTGTGCCTAGATTCATGGAGATATGGCTTGCGACCTTTGCTGGTGAGACGCAATGCCTCCTCCAGCTTCTGTCGAGCCATTCTGCGTTTGAGAATGCGATGGAACTGCTTGGCATTGACGTAAAGTGGCGACTCCTCAGCAGTACCAGCAGCGGGTGCAACTTCAGGTGACTGCTGGGCGGGTTGGGACTGTTGCGAGGACTGAGTGGTCGGGCGGACGGGCGCGTTCATGGCGTGCTGGGATTGCTGGGACGGCAATGCCGGGCTGGGGACAGTGTGCGACATGCGCCTTTGCGCTTGTTGTTGCATTTGCGCCGGGATGTTCGACATTGCCTGTGCCGGAGGCATGTTCATCTGGCCAGCAAGACTTCCAGGAACCTGCTGCATGGGGTTCTGTTGACGAGGCGATCCAGGGCTTGGTCTCTGTAGACCCGAGCCATCGGTCTTGATCTGTGGCGACGTCTGAGCCATTGGATTCTGCAGGGAGTTTTCGGCCATGGAGTAGGAGGCGGGATAGCCAGAGGCGGCAGCTGTTGCCATAGCTGCAGCGTGTGAAGGGTTGACGCCGACGCCGTACGACTGTCCCATTTGGTAAGCGGCTGGGTTAGGATAAGCCAACTGGCCCATCATTTGCGATTGGGCCATTTGACCAGGCTGTTGATGTTGCGGATAGTGCTGCGGCTGCTGTTGTGTTTGCAACACTGGACTTGCGTGAGTTTGCTGAGGTTGATGTTGGGGCGGAGGGTATTGCGGAGCTGTTTGATAGTGTTGGGCGTAGTCCATGGTGGCGAATGGAAGTGTGCGAGATGTTAATCACGCGTTTGATGTGAAGAAGGTTGATGTGAGGGATCGCAATAGGGTTAGTGGTTCTTCACGCGATGCTTGAGCTGAAGTGCACGCGACTATGAGACTCGCGAGTGGTGCGTCTAGCGGCCCAATGTAAGGCGAGCGGTCGCAGGTTGCAGGCCACGGAGCCCGCGTCACGTCTGATGCGTCGGCTATAGCGAGACCAAATCAGAGACAGCGCAGAGGTTTGTCTGAGGCGCGAATAGGGCGACGTGTCGATGCGGACGAAGCTTGATTGACAGGCTGGCTACTCAGGGTCGGATAGGTAGCGATGCGTACCAGTCACAACGTCGAGGCGAAGTATAGGCTGCGGGATCTAAGGACGGGTCTGAGTTAGCAACGCTGAAACACGAGGAGATAGATAGTAATTGGGCGCCGAGAAGGATGCAGCAGGGTGGGAGTCGAGCGCAGGTGCAGCGCCAGCGCAGCGCCGCCAATGGACGCCAGACGGGACAGCGCATCAGCCGCGGCGCCTGTGACGCGCCGGTAGAGGGCAAGCACGGGCAATCGAGGTGAAGAGCGCATGTCATTATTGTTGGCGGCTATGCCAGCAGGCGTGAAGCCATGATGTTGGCGGAGAGAGTACAGCGACGAGTATCTCCCGTCTGATACCAGCAGTGCTGACAAGCCGAGGTGGTGGCAAGATGGCGTCGGCGGGTTGCCGTTGCAAGCGTGGCGGAGGGGCGGTAGCTGTGGAAGTGCGCATACTGTGCCGCAGGTGCAAGTACAGCACTCGTGGCAGGCGCTGGGAATTGCATGTGATGTGCTGAGATGGAATGAGATGAGACGGAATAGCTAGCTTACCTGGCTGGGCTGTGTTGGGCGCGTGCGGCCAATTCCTGTAGGAATTGAGATGTGTTGGCGGAGGCGACTATAGAAATGTCCTGCGTCGCGGTTAGCACGCGATCGATTTGGTATTTGATGGTTTCGCGCGCGGTCGCTTTGCTACGGCCATGGGCGCGCCGCCACTGAGGCATCCGCTGGCGCATCGCATCGCATCGCATCAGACATTCTGGTGGCGCTGGCAGCGCGACGTCACAGAGTATGCGCGCAGTGATGCGACAGATGCGACATATACCAGGCCAAGCGCGCCGACCGCCAGGGTGGTAACCGGCAGTATCGCAGCGTCGCAGGTGGTGGCGGTCACGTTACGGGGGGGTGGTGTGCGGTGCGGTGCGTACCTGGACGGTTTGATTTGCGATGGGCGCGTACCTTGACAGCCTGATTCTGGCACTCTCATTCGCGGTGGTGAATGGCACTTCTGGGTAGTGAGACACGCGACGCGCTGTGCTCGAGTTTGGCGGGCTTGGGTGGTGGGCAGCTGCGATTGGGCGTGTGGGTGTGGAAAATGGGTCTCTCGGGTCGAATCAGAAGGAGGATGGCTTCCTCGAATCAGAAGAGTCGAGGTCTGGATAGGCGTGCTGAGGCGTGCTCGAATCAGGTGGGATTATGGTAGAGACGGGGCTTCCTCGAATCAAGTGGCAGAAGAGAGAGGGAGCGCGGGCGTCCAATGATGGATGGCGGGACCGACGGGTTTATGAGCAGCTCGGTCCAGGTCTTGGGTGGTGGGAGAAGAGTGGAGGAAGAAGATCGGACGTCACTCTTCTTACAGGCCAATTCGGCCTTTCCGAGAATCCTTGGCGATGCACGTGGGTTCCTAGATGTGTGAGTGCTGTACTTCTGTAGGTAGTTGGTACCTGTTGATTGAGAGGGAAATTACCTACCAATATATGCATCAATTAATATAGAAGACTGCTGAAATTGAATAGATCGTCAACTCTCAGTACTACAATCAACATTGATGAATGCAACCTGCCTCATAGGCAAGCCATACCACCTAGGTATCCCTTCCACCGCTCTCCCGCCATACCTTCCCTAACAATCATCACCGCCGCTATCCTAATGGAGCGACACGGCCGGTATACGCGGCAGATGCGTCTTCCTGTATACGACGAAATGCACCAACAGCCGCATAGCCACAATCATTGCATTTGCAATACCCATAATAGTATCTGGTGCTGCCATTCGCTCACCGCTGCAGTGAATAGGTCAGTCCTCAGTATCACCTACTGCCACTCAGCCACACCCGACCTGCATCACCATCACCATACCCCTGCACCCCTCTCTCCCAGCAAGACAGCTACATACATGTACCTTGTTCATCGTCGCAGATCCTCCACATCTCCATCTCATCTCCTCCTACTCAGGGTGAACGACAGTATGGACGAACCGTGGATATCGTCGCATCATCTCATTCCATACGTGGCCCTACGAGCCCATCCGAAGATCCTGCTTGCTCCGAGCCGAGACCAACACCCTCGTACCACCAAACCACCTCTAAACATCCCGTGTTTCATGCTCCTACATCCTCTGTACCACACTCCATCTGCACCCGTCGACGTGCTCGCCATGTGCACTGACGCAAACCGCATGGAAGCCATGGTCTTCTCGTGCAACACCGCTCGACCCTGCGTCCATGTGCTCACTTTGCCACATGCAAGCGTGGAAAAAGTTGGTTGTTGCGTGCGCATATCCCCCAACTGCGATTGCGCATTCAGGTTAGGATCTTCCTCTTGAACTGCCGACATATGCCACTGCCGTTGCTCTTGCTCTCGCTGATCGTCTATAGCCACGTGCAAAGACATGCCACCACCCGCTGACCAGGTACCTATAGCAAAGCCCTGTAGTGAACGCAGGGTTTGAAGGTACAGCCTTTCTTCAGTCTCAGTTCACGCAAGATCTTCACATCACCGTCCCAGAGCCGAACTTTCCAAATGCGTGCATCTGCGTCTTGTTAATGCGATGCAACGCCACACAACGTGCTCTCCTCTCACCGTATTTTCCAGGCCGAAATCTCGACGACATTTGGAGGGAACCAGGCTCGACTGCTGGGACCCACCTTGCTTTAGTCTCATGAGCATCTTTCGGCTTGTCTCGTTTCATGAATGGAGATATGAGGGGCTGCACAGGTTTGTGGAGAGCCCTGCCGCATGCATCTGAAGATCACGAGCGTCTCGCCGTTGCGTAGTGAGATATTTCTGCTGATACCTGTGCAGGATTCGCGGACGTTGCGGTTGACGCTACAAGAGCATCACCAGTAAAGTTGCATGTGAAGAGTTCTGGTCGTGTGATACCAACCGTATCCAGTGCAGAGCTCCCGAGGAGACTGCTTCTCAAGATCGGTCGAAGTTGAAGCGCTCAAGTGAGGTGTGAGTGATTCGACTCAGTGAACCCAACAACCTGCAATCCACTCCATACCACATTCAAGCCCACACAACTCGCATACCCACATTTGCCAACTTCAGGAACACACCAAAGAGTCGCCATCATGCAATCACTCAAACTGGGAAGCCCTCAGAAGGATGTCAAATACGAAACGCGCACCGCCGTGCGATGCCTCATCCTCAAAGAAGACAAGATCTGCATCGTCCATGTTAAGAAGGGAAAGTACTACAAGCTTCCTGGTGGTGGCGTTGAGCCGGAGGATTCAGACGACACAGTCTCCTGCCAGCGCGAAGCTCTCGAAGAGACCGGCTGCGAGGTCGTCGTGCGCCCAGAGTGTATCGCCCAGACCACCGAGTTCCGTGGTACCTTACAGTAAGTCTGGCTAGCGACGCGATCATGGATGCGTGGCGCCGGACTACCTCTGTCCAAAGTGAATTGAACGAATTTGATCGAGTAGCTAACCTTGGGAACTGCTTTTAGCCAAGAAAACCACGCCTACGTTTGTAATATCTTCAAGGACACTAGTAAGGTCGAGCTTACGGAGCTTGAGGCTTCGGAGGGTCTAGTTCATTTTTGGTGTTCTATCGAGGAGGCTCTAAAGAAGATGAAAGAAGTTGAGCCGACTACTGAGCTGGGCGAAATCATCCAGAAGAAGGACATCTCCTTGCTCGAGGCATACATGGGACGCTCCTGAAGCCCGGTCGAGATGGAATTGCTCAGGTGAGGTGTTAGCAGTGCGGGTCGGTGACCATCAAAGGGTAAACATTATATTGCAAGAGTCAGGTGAGCTCCGAGCAATTATTCCTTTACAACTTGCATGTGACACATCTTCCGGTATCTGAAATCTGAGGAGAGTTCTCATCACTCAAGCTCACATGCCGGTTGCTAGCGCAACAATTCCACTCACTCACCTCACTCACTCCACTACAACACAGCAAACCTCACTCTCCGCGTTTTGAAGCAACACGCCCTTCTTCAATCACCTCCCACTTCATAACATCCCAGCGCATCCTTTAAAACTCTCTCACCTACAATACAACAACATCAACACGACCCTACAAGAATGACAATAACAAAATGCCCACCCTCAACAAACTAACCTGCACCATCCTGCTCCCACCCACCGACACGCCACTCCCCGAGTACCGGCGCAAATACCTCGACTCCAGCGTCTCGGTCTACGTGCCCGTACCCGAGATCCCCGTTCTACAAGCCGCGCCCGCCTTCAACATCCAGCTGCGCTCCGAAGATGAATGGCTTGCGCCCGGCCTGGCCATGTTTGTTTACATCGACGGCTACTACCAGTGCAACCGCAGCAAGCGCACGCCTCTGACCGGCAGCAGCGCGCTGGAACTCAGAGTCAGACAGAAAGAGGAGAAACTAGCGGGTGGCGGCGGCGGGTTTGTGGGCAGGGAGTGGAGGTGGGTGCAGTTGGATGTTGGTACGTTTGATTGCCTCTCCCTCGATTGGGTTTAATCATGTGATGACGCTTTACTGACCTCCATCTTTTCTTTGCAGAACAAGCCAACGGGATTTCGGGATCTCACGATGACCTGCAAGATCATGTGGGCAAGATCGAGGTCGTTGTGCTGAGGTGTGAAGCTGAGCAGGCTGTGGGCGAAGGGCCTCGGGCTTTGGCTTCTGCTGTGAAGGCTTCGGCGAAGGCACCCTCATCAAAAGGACCTTCTGCCAAAGCGCCCTCCGCTGGCAAACCAGCTACAGCAGTCAGCGAAGGATTGGGTGGGCTTTTCGGAATCTTCGACGGAGCTTGCGACTTTGGCCTCGACGGCGCTGGAGATCCAATGCCAGGCACATTTCCTGAATTCGACATGAAGGGACGGCGGTTAGATCCGGTTTCAGAGATTTACAGATGGCAGCCCGAGTCACCCACAAGCAATGGCGCCAGCTATAGTCCATCAGAGAGCTCTGGGTACATTGACGAGCTACACAATCTGGATGGGCCAAGGCACAACCATCCAGGTGTCGTCCTCGACAGGTACGGCCAACCTTACGCCCAAAGAGTGCCTTATTACAATACATCAGCCGCCCGCATACCACGCGAAGACAACCGAGGGCGACGTAGCCCAGCGGTAGGATATGTTCAAGGTGGAGCGATGTCAGCGCCGCCTCCAGGTCGAGGCGAGCAAGTGTTAGGCTACGCACCAGACGGCACTCCTTTGATTGCTCGGCCGATCCAGCACCAGCCACAAGAACTACCAATGCGAGGACAACGCGAAAATCCAAACGTCCTCGTCGGACCGGGTGGTCGGCAGTACGTCGAGATCTTGGACCCACCACAGCCGCAAAAGGTCATGATAGGGCCAGATGGCCAGCAGTACATCGCTGTCTCCGGCCAACAGCAACCGCGAGCTCACGCTCCACGCGCGGCGACTGTCCCTGCAGTTCAAAGGCAGACCTATGCTTCGCCACGAGGTGATGATCAACTTTTGGAGAACAACCATGCCACCCTAGATTACAGTAGTGTACCAGAGGGGTTTGTCTTGGTCATCGATCACAAGACTGGCGAGCTGCGTTTGGTGCCACCAGACGTGGCCCATAAGTATGTCAGATTCCAGCAGCAGCAGCAGCACGAGACCCCTGACGATCAGCAACGCTACAACGGCGACACCGAACACCAACGCTCCATCATCTTCAAGATTGGCCACAAACTCACCAGAATCTTCGGACATGATTACAGACTCATTGCAGCAGCCGTGCCACACCTGCCATTCTTCAAAAAATACAACCTCGCAAACTGCAGTCCCGAGAATGTGGGCGAACTACAACGCCAACTCAACCAGGTCCTTTCACACAGACACTTCCCCAATGGCGAAAAAATTGTTCGGTTGCACGACCCGCGTGACGACGAAGTGCCCGATTCGAAGACTCCGACGAAGAAGCGTCCCGCTGCTCCCGAGGTCACCAAAGAGAAAGCGCCGCGGCAGCAGGCTGCGTACAATGATACGGCTATGAACCTTAGCTGGATCGAAAAGGCTGCGACCGAGTACGCGAATCGAGGACATGCTGCTCGTGATATCGCCACAGAGAAAGCAGCGCAGCGGCAGGCTGCCTACGCTGATATCCCTCAGGATCATGAATGGATTGACAAAGCTGCGGGCGAGTACGCAGAAATCAATAAAGTCTGGCGAGAAGAGCGACACAAGGCAAAGGAGGAGAGAAAGGAGAGACACGAGGAAAGACACAAGAAGAGGGAGGAGAAAGACGAGTTGAAGAAGAAGGATGAGGTGGACCGACACAGTAGCAACCACTCGGAATCGACGCTGTCTCACTGGTCTAGCACTAACACGAGCCAGAGAGAGAGTCAGAAAGACAAGATTGAGAGTCAGAATGACAAGAAGGCAGAGACCGTTAAAAGCAACCACAGTGGTAGCGGCGGATGGGGCGCAACCCTCGAGATTAGCAAAGAGGCCACAGGTGATTGGGACAACGACGATGCTAATAACAATGAGCCCCCGGAGCCTGACAACCAACCCGACAACCAATATCAGACCGCCGATCCTACACCAACCCCTCCCACAGACGGCCACAACGATAGGGCCCCGTCCAAAGTACCGACTCGCCACAGCCACGCCCAGAGCAGCAGACGCTCCCACTCCCCCCCTCGATCAACCACCACTTCAAGAACCATCGACCCCAACGCCGCAATCCAACCCTACTTCGACGTCCTCCACCCCAAGCCCAAATCAAACGCCCACCAAACCCCGATCCCACGCACCCCCTACCTCTACCCGCCCACCCAAGCTCCCCATCTATCCTCTGCGACTCTCGGAAACCGTTCTCACGGCGTCCGCGCTGGCAAAGGAGCGGAATACACCCACGCCACCTTACGTCCGAAGTACCTGGATACTATGGAGAGACCTTACGCCGTCTTCGTCTTCGAGTACAGAAGCGTAGAGAAGTTGGGAGAGATTTTGGGCCGACGCGGAGAGGATCTCAGGGGTGACATGGACGGGGTGCAGGAGGAAGTCGGGATGGGCGTGTTGATGGGCTTGCCGAAACAGAAGCTTGTTGAGGAGGTCATGAGGGCGAGAGAGAACGCAGGACCTGGCGGAGGTGCTGGCAGAGGTGCTGGCGGAGACGAGGCTGCTGCTGCTGCCGCTGCTGCGCCGGCGTTCTCGCCTCCGGTGCAGGAAATGCAGGCTTCGACCCGAAAGGTTGACGACTGGACTCCAACACAGCAGCCCTTTTATGGCACAGCTCCCACTCCCGCTGCTGCTCCGCCCGTCGAGCCTACCACACACAGCCATCAAAACCGCAGCTGCAAGAGCGAGAATAGGATCCAGGCCAATGAACAAGAAGACAAACCTTTCAGCCTTGCCAAGGGCTGGAGTGTCAAGGACGAACAGTCCACTGGCGGCGGCGGGTTCAAGCCAGCACCTGAGGGAAACCCAGGTGCCAAATGGTGAATGAAGGCTGGCAAAAGGGAAGATGGCCGCCTGGAAAGCAGCTCAACGTATCACAATAGCAAACAAGGCTACTGACCGAGAGGCAACATGGATTGGTGGTATCGTGGGACAGGACTGGCAAGTAGTACGGTTACACACAGTGAAGCGTATCATGTAGTCTACATAAGCCAACAATTGCACGGAGCGATTCACAACCCTTGTCGGTTTTCCTGCGAGTGTGACTGCAAGCCAATCGCATTACCGTTGGCCGTTGATGAAGAAGCAGAAGAAGAAAAAGTTATCGTATTGTGACTATACTGATACGAAAAGGTATATGATTATCCATCCCAAAAAAAAAACTCCACACCCCCCAAACATATCCTTCAAGCCCTGTGGTCACTTTACAACCATGTATGTAGTCGTCTTCCTCCCCAAGGGTAATGTAATCATGATCGTGTCCCCCAAAAGAGAACGCCCTGTATCGCGAGAAAAAACAAAAAGATTCGTGACTTTTTCTTTCCCTCATTCCCATCCTGTTCATCTCATCTCATCTCATCTCACCTCATACCATCCCCAAAATCACCTCCTAAAAACACTCCCCGCGCTACTCCCCGTAAAACTGCTCACCTTGCTACTAACCCAGCTCCCACTACTGCTCATCCAACTCGGCAGACTAATATTACTCGCCTGCCCGCCCTTCCAAGTACTCATTCCGTTCCGGCTACTAACCGGCGCAGAACCGCTCTCGCTGCTCGCGCTCTTCTTGGCGCCCCACTTGACCTTCCCTTCCATGATCGAGTGCACGATGTTGATGATGCCGAACGTGCTCGAGCCGATGGCGCGGAACAAGGCCAGGGCCGCGACGCTCCACAGGATGATCTTGAGGTAGTAGTTCTCGCCGATGTTGTTGGTGGGGTAGGCTTCGCTGACGGCCATGACGAGGACGGCGTTGCAGCACATCCAGACGATGACGACGTAGGTTCGCACCGCGCGGTAGTAGTCCTCTTGGATTTGGGACTCGTTGGGGGGCGGGGAGGGGACTTCGACGCGGTCGCGGAGGTTGCGTAGGGCTTCGTCGTAGCCCGAGTCGATGTCGAGCTGTTCGGAGGGCATTTCGAGCTCGACGACGCCGGATTTCTGCGACCCTTTGGCGACTCCGAGGTCGGTTTTGGTGGCGTTGTCACCCTTGGTACCCCAAGAGACATCGTGGGTGTTGCAGAAGGCGTATACTTGGAGGGTGCAGATGTAGGAGGGGAGGAGGGCGAAGTATTGCGCGCTGGAAGTGAACATGTGCCAGGGGTCGAGGTAGAGGAAGGACATGAGGAAGTACAGGCCGACGGTGGATAGGGTTGAGACGATCATGTTGGTGAAGAGGTTGTTGCCTAGGTCCATGTTGTTGTCGCCTTTGAGCTGAATGGCCACGACGTACAGCGCGCAGAAGGTCGTGTAGGCCATGATAATGCCGTACGTGATCATGCTGGCCATGTACATTCTCTTCGATCCTTGCGGGCGATTGCCCATGGACAGGATGAATTGCATCATAATCAGGAGGATGCAGGTGTATCGCAAGATGTAGAAGATGACCTTGCCGACGCTGTGTCCAAACGGATCCGTCTTTGGGTCGGCGAGAGAGCCGGCGATGAAGTAGAAGGTGAGGTAGAAGTTTCCAAGCGAGAAGAACGTGAAGAGGAGGTTGATGAACTGGTAGACAAACTCGATGTGCAGCAAGAGCTTTCGTGCAAAGGTGTGGTCCGTCTTCCAGACTTGGCTGAAGTGAAGGAGCGAGTAGACAGCTGCGAAGAACGCACCGTTCAACCAACGACGACGTTGCGAGATGAATTCTGGGACGGTGTCTGGCACGTCGGTCTCTCCAACAGCACTCTTGACGTACTTGAGCACCCATCGTTCGCTACGCTTCGCAACAAGCTCCCAACAGAGAATACGATCTTCGGCAAGATACATGTTGGCGGTGAAGACGTCGGCGTCCTGACCATGTAGAGTTTCTCCTTTGAAGTATTGACTGAGTGGGCCGTGTCCGTTTTCGTCATTTTGGAGGGCATGGTAACGATAGGCACTCAGGGCACCTGGTAACACTGTGATGTATCCAAAGACCGATTCCAGGGGTTTGTCCAGGATGTTGGACATTTTGTATTCGAAGTTTTGACTTGCCACCAGCGGATTGAGTAGGGCACTCCATGCTTTACCTTTGGCAGCTTTGATCTCGCCGGCGGCACCTGCGACACTTGAGTCTCTGTCGAAGGCCTTCCAAAGATGGTAGAGCGAATCATCTCCAGGCTTTGTGCCCACGTCGAGTAAAATGCAGATGTTCGGATTAAGGGCCCGGCCGAACGCGTTGAAGAACCAACGGTGACTGTTGAGCTTCTTCAAATTCTTCTCCTTCAGGCAGAAAATCATTTGGCAAGGCACAATACCTTTCTCAGCACCCTTAAATTTGAGGTCGGCATCGAGCGAGACTTGCGTGGTGTATTCGTAGACGTGAGCGGAGACCTCTTTTTGGTTGACTTGGTTCTTTGCGATTCCCTCCTGGTAGCATCCCATCGCAGCGAGAGCGTCTAGAGTACGAGGGTGTACTTTTCCGCGTCCGTCTGAAATGATGCAGACGACAATCTTTTGCCAGCCGTCTTTTCCCCAAGTACGAGACTTTGAACGACTGCAGAAGTGGGAAATGTTCCGCATCACACCATGCATCGTACGGGTGAAATCGATCTCGTTTTCGTTGTACATGGTGACACAGATGAGGAGCTCAGTCTCACGAGGAGAGGAGCCAATGTTTTGGCGCAGTTTGTAGCCAGTCTCCACGAAGTCGTTGGGGTCGCAAGTTACGGCGGTGTATCTCATGTGCGTGAACTCAATATCGTCGCGACGCGGCAGGAAAGAATACAAGATTGTAGGAATCTTGCACTCCAGAACAAGCTCGCCGTTGATGAGTTTGACTTCCTTCTTCTCCAGTTGTGCTTCTCTCGCGCCACGTCTCTCCTGTTTGCCTGCAGGTGCTGCACCGTAGAGCTCTTCGTCAATGTCCTTGTCGTCGTAGAGGGAGTCGGTGAACGTCGACTCGGTCATGTAACTTTCGCGTGAATGCATGTCGGGCCGCGAGAGATTGCTTTCTTCGGCCAGATCTCCAAAGACGTCGTCGCTATCGGCATCAATTGGGATGGTCGTTTCGGGTTCCTTGCCGTCTTCTGTTGGTAGCGGTCGTCCTCCCGCGAATAGTGGCTGAGGCGGCAATGGGCGCTTGGGCGATCCTCCGTACTGTGTCGATGGTGTTCCTGGTCTCGGGCTTCCATTGATGTCCGCTGGCTCGAAAGGCACGCTGCTTGGCGGTGGTCTGCTATATTCGTTCGAGACTCTCGACGGGACGAAAGACATTGTGGGCGAATCCGAATCTCTTGAGGATGGCCTGTAGGTTGGCGCGTCCGGATAGTATGACGGAGCATATGATTGAGAGAAGGAGGGTGCGTAGTTTGAGGGTTCGGTCGGTCGAGGCGCAAGGTCTGGTGCACTGTCCAAGATTGACGTTCCTCCTCTGGACGATGAAGGTCGGCCTACGGAGGATGGTGGCTGGTACGCGCGTGAAGGAGGGCTTGGTCTGTCGAGGGTGGGTAAGTCTGGTGATTGGGCACCTTCGAAGCGAACTTTCATTAACCGCTTCCGTGGTCCAGACGGCAAAACTTGATCTGACGGAGCATCTTGATGGCCGTCCAGTGGTTCATCGGTCGACACCTGGCTACCAACAGCCGGAGGTATCTCGCCGAGTCGTGAACTGACGTTGGCAGTAGTTGAAAGATCGGACAGGGAAACTAACGGTCTGGTAGGACTTGTGTCTGCAGCTCTTGCGAAACGCAGTCGTGCGGCCTCGAAGGCATCGTTTGCTCTCGCGCGGGCGTTGGATCGCGGTGTTGGTCTTGTGGGAGATACAGGTTCGGAGCCTGGCAAGAGGCGCATGGTTGCGCTGTGTATGGGAGTGGTCTCGTCTTCATATCCTGGAGGTGGCCCGTAGCCGGGAGGCGAGTTGGGGTCCATGGTAGCGAATGTGGGTGGGTAGTATGAGGTCAAGCGATCATGTTCCCGTCAAGTGATACTGCAAGTAGTAGTAGTGGTAGTGGTAGTGGTAGTGGGTTGGAGCCTGGAGACCGGAGCAGAGTGGACTGCAGGCCGCAAGCGTTGGTTATGTTATCCGCAACTCGCAACTCGCGACCAAACAGAGCGCCCAATCCAGCTAGATCAATACACGGGCGGGGCCGGTTGCTAGGCCGGGTCCACGCTAACGGCGCATCAACGGGCGCCACGGCTTTAGAGTATCCCGGGGATGAGGGTGAATACATTGGATTATCATCGATGTGCATCTGCATTTTGAAGTACACGTATCTTGTCACTCCGATTAATGGTATCCGTGGGAGTGCTTCTATGAATGTTACTACAGCACGAAGCGAAGAAATGAGTCTACAGTCGATTCAGATCAAGTCTGCTCAAGACCAAAGTATCGTCAATCAAAGGCACCGACCGCCATCAGGTCTCCACCGAGTGTCATCAAGCAACCCATGTCTCAGCTAGTGTCTGTTGAAGATCAGAAAAACGAGAAAATGCCATCGTCTTTCAAACAATTCCATGTTTGCCATATCACAATCAGCTAGGTAGACCCTCCAAGATACCATAATGTCATGTACCTTGAACCAAGCCTGGTACGTTGTTCGCAATCGTAATCCGGTATTGATTCGGTGCTCCAAAATTTTGTGGGTAAAACTCAGAGTTACATGTGCTTTGCAACTGTTCAACAGCAATGACTTGAATGGCGAGATTGACAAGGCAAGATGATAAGTAACAGTCGATCAAGCAATCAATGAATATCTTAGTAATGTTCGGGTAATGCTCTCAGGCTCGGCCGTGCACGCGGTCCAAGGTGTCGAAGGCGCGCGTTGACCATCGTGGGGAAAGTCAAAGTGGTGCAGTTCGAAGAACACCTTGTAGGTCAAAGCCTGGCAAGACAAGAGACCATTTACCTACCACGGCCACCACACTCCCTCTTCAACACCATGGCGCCACTCGGGCGCATGGCCTTCCTCGGCCTGGCCGTCGTCTTCCACATTGTATACCTGGTCTCCATCTTCGATGTCTACTTCGTCAGTCCAATCGTCACTGGCATGCGCCCTTTCAAAGTCGACACCCAAAAAGCGCCTGCGAAACGGTTGGTCCTTTATGTCGGTATGCGCAATTGGGAAGTAGGAGTCTCATCAGAGCATTCATCTCCTAACACAAACCTCCAGGAGATGGCCTCCGCGCCGACAAAGCTTTCCAATACTTCCCCGACCCTTCACCCGCCGCTTCAGACGAATCCGTCTCCTTGGAGCCTCGCCCACTGGCACCCTTCCTCCGATCTAGAGTCCTAGAACATGGTACCTTTGGTGTCTCCCACACTCGCGTTCCTACCGAATCCAGACCTGGCCATGTAGCCCTCATCGCAGGCTTGTACGAGGATGTCTCTGCTGTCACCACCGGCTGGAAATTGAACCCGGTCAATTTCGACAGCGTTTTCAACAGGAGCAGGCATACATGGAGTTGGGGTAGTCCGGACATTTTGCCCATGTTTAGCACGGGCGCTGTGCCGGGACGAGTTGAGGATGCGACATACGGACACGAATTTGAGGATTTCAGCAAGGATGCCTTGGAGTTGGATTACTGGGTGTTCGATCGCGTGAAGCAGCTGTTCAAGGATGCCGAAACGGATGCCGAATTGAATGCGCGCTTGCGAGAGGATAAGCTCGTCTTTTTCTTGCATTTGCTTGGATTGGACACCAATGGTCACGCCTACAGACCATACTCGCGCGAGTATCTGAACAACATCAAGGTCGTGGATGAGGGCGTGAGACAGATCACTGAACTGATCAACAATTTCTACGATGACGACGAAACTGCATTTGTGTTCACGGCAGACCATGGAATGAGCGACTGGGGAAGCCATGGCGATGGACACCCTGACAACACACGGACACCTCTCATTGCTTGGGGATCTGGAGTCTCGAAGCCCATTACCGTTCAGAACGGTAAAGCGCCTGGTCACGAGGACGGTTTCTCGAGTGACTGGCACCTGGATCATGTTCAGCGACACGATGTTGCCCAGGCCGACGTTGCCACATTGATGGCCTACTTGACAGGTCTGGAGTACCCAGTGAACTCCGTCGGCGAGCTACCCTTGCCATTCATTGATGCAGATGATGAGCAGAAAGCTAAAGCTTTGCTCGTGAACGCGCGTCAAATTCTCGAGATGTACCGAATCAAGGAAGAAGAAAAGATGGCGACCGAGTTCCGTTACAAGCCATACCACGAATTTGCGACAGCTGAACAAACCGTTGATCATCGGCTTACAGCGATCCAGCATGCAATCCAAGACGGTCAATACGATCAGGCTATCAAGAGCTCAGATGAACTCATCAAACTTGCACTTCGGGGTCTGCGCTACCTCCAGACTTACGATTGGCTATTCTTGAGGACTCTGATCACCGCTGGTTACGTTGGATGGATCGTCTTTGCCTTCACCACGGCTGTCGACCAGCATGTGCTCAATGGAAGTGTCAAGTCATCTCGGACCACCGCTAGTATTGCAACATCTGCCTCCATTGTGGTCGCGTTGTACAGCTTTCTCTACGCTCGATCTTCGCCACCTCAATATTACGCATATGCGTTCTTCCCGTTGATGTTCTGGGAGGACGTATTCGCCAGACGTCAGGCTCTTGTTGAAGGCAAACGGAAGCTGTTTGCCCAGCTTGGGGGCTACGATGGAATGAAGCTAGGCCTGAACCTCGTCCTGTATATTGGCATCTTGGAGGTCATGGTGAGTCTTGCAGTAACGCATCGCTTCATTCTACAGCTACTAACTATTTGCGCAGGTTCAAAGTTATTACCACCGCGAAGTCTACACTGTCTGCTACCTGCTCGCTACGACATGGCCGCTTTTCTACGGGAAAGACTTCCTTTCAAAGAACTGGATACTTTGCAGTACCTGGGCATGCGCTTGTGCGGCAATGAGTGTCTTCACTCTTCTTCCGGCCAACAAGGTCGAGAACAGTAGCGTGATCTTGCTGGGAGGTTTCATCATCCTTGTGATAGGCCTGGCTTACATTCTGCTCGAAAAAAGCGTGCTTGCCCAGACTGCCCCTGAAAAGAGTGGCCTAGGATCCAACAAAGCAGACGGCCTTTCCCGCATCATCATGGGAGTCCAAGTCGGTCTCGTCGCACTTGCGATGTTTGTCACGCGCTCCAGCGTCTTTTCCCTCCAAGCGAAGCAGGGCCTGCCACTCGGCACGCAGGTCGTTGGATGGATCACCCTGATCGCCTCATTTGTTGTGCCTTTCTTGCACGCCCTGCAACCCCAGGACCACTACCTCCATCGCCTGGCCATCACATTCCTCGCCTTCGGTCCCCTCTTTGTGATCCTCACCATTTCATACGAAGGTCTCTTCTACTTCGCTATTGCGATAACCCTCCTCAGCTGGGTCCGCCTCGAGCACCGCATCCACCAAACGTTCTCCTCCCAGACCTCGACAACCTCTAACGGCTCCACCCTCAAGTCCGAGCTAGCATCCAATCCTCTTGCCCCTGCCGTGACGGCCGCCAACACACGCGACCGCGCCCTAGAAACCGGCGACTACCGCTCTCTCACGCTCTCCGACGCCCGCATCTGTCTCTTCTTCCTCTTCCTCCTGCAATCCGCCTTTTTCAGCACCGGTAACATCGCCTCGGTCTCCTCCTTCTCCCTCGACGCCGTCTACCGCCTGATCCCCGTCTTCGACCCCTTCTCTCAAGGCGCTCTGCTCCTCCTCAAACTCCTCGCGCCCTTCGCCCTCGTCTCCGCGAACTTGGGGATTCTGACCAAACGCTTGCGCTTGCGAGGAGGTAGCTTGTTCGCTGTTGTGATGGGCATCGGCGATTATTTGACTCTCAGGTTCTTTTGGGAAGTCAGGGACGAGGGCAGTTGGCTGGAGATTGGCGAGAGCATTAGTATGTTTGTCATTGCGAGTTTGCTTTGCATTTTTGTGGCGGGGCTGGAAGCAGTCAGTGAGCTTTTTGTTCGGGGCGTGGAGTTTGAGGACGATCGGAAGAAGCTGCTCAATGGCCACGCTGTGCCCGCGACGATTGATGGGGAGAAGAATGGGAACGCTTCCTCTTCTGCTTCGCATTAGAAGGTGTACTGTATGTAGATTGTAAATCATAATATGACAATATCTTCGATGTTTGATCTCGGATCTCGGATCTTGAACGCGTGTTTTCTTTTGCTTATCACGAGACTTGCGTGTGGAGTATGGTATTATCACCTCGCTCCTTTTTCCGTTTCATTGGACCGGACCACGAGGAACAAAACGAGCGGATCATGCCTCGTGCCATGGTGAAGCAGATGAAAGACGTCTTGGCTGTATTCGTCGTCGCTGTCTATCTATTCGTTGTCTTCATCTCCATCGTCTTCGTCGTCGTTGATGGCATCACCCTCAGTCGGCTTACATGGCAAGGCGGAAGATCGTTGTCCCCTAGCGTCTAGCCCGGCAGTCCAGAGTCGACATGCTCCTGAGTCACATGCGGAATGAAAAATCCAGGCGTGAAGGAGCCTGTGATGGATGGGTTTGTCAAGTTGTCTAGTTGCCTAGTTGCCTTTGGAAGGTGGTTATGTAGGAGTTCTGACCTTAGTTCACGGCCCATGCACCGCTTCGAAGGGGGCATTGGACATGCTAGAGGTGGTATCTAAGACTCTGTCGAGATGAGATGGCTGGAGTTTGCTGAGAAATACAACGTGATATGTCCATGTTGCGCATTCTCCGCAAACACTCTGTTCAAAAGACTTTCTTTGCCTTTTCTCCTAGAGAGAGAGAGGCCCTGAGGGTGAAAAGGTCATCCCCTCCTCCGTGTGTTTTGCCCGTGTTCAGCACTGCGTTCTGTTGGGAATAAAACTGGTCAGCTGGCCAGATCGATCGAGGGGCTCAAGGAAATGCGTTTTGAGGAAAGCCATTTACATTTTTCAAGACAACCTCCGAATGAACATCCTCGCTACTCAACTCCCTCGCTATTCGCTAGCCAACAGCCGATGGTTCAGGCCCGCTATATGGCAGGACTAGAATCGTCTAGAGTGCCACAACCATGGGCAGAGCATGTGGATAGTGGTGATATCTGTTGTGTCATTGAGAGAATAATCGGTTGGTGTCGTTGAGAGAAGATGCTTTGGATTCCTCGCTCGCTATCGGTCCTTCGGGTATATCAAGTGGTGGTATCTGATGCCCTGTCAAAGTTGTTGCCAATTTTTGCCGTTGGGAGATGATGTTTTGGAAAGGTTGATCCCTCGTTGAATAAAGGAGAAGGACTCTGGCGTCACCCGATATGTTGTCGGAATGTCAATTCGTGCCTGCCGCCATCTAGTAAGACGTTCGGAGAAGTACTTGTTTCGTTCATTTGAGATTTCTCGGAGTGGCAGTACCTCGAGCACTGTCGGGATTATCAGTAAATGTCATCATTGAGAGATGTATGTTTGAGAAAAGAATCCCTCGATGGCTGAGCTTACTCACAGTGGTAAAACCTATTGCATCGTCGAGATAATAGATTTTTGTTGCCAGTGAGAGAGTATACTTCAACAACGGATCGTTCGCTGGCTCAGAAGGTCAATTCGCGGTAACGCCTGACACATTGTCACGGTAACCACTACCTGTTGCCATTGAGAGACGCCATTTGGAAAAGCGCCTCCTCGTCGGCCTAGGGTAGGCATTGGTGGTGATACCTAACACATCGTCGGGGAAGTAAATTCCTGTTGCCATTGAGATAGGACAATTGAAGAACTGATTTCTCATTGGCTAGGGTTACTCAAAACGGTAATACCTGATACACCCGTACGGATCCATCACCACTGGACCGCTAAGAGATGCGGATCCTAAAACAGGCCTCTCAGCGGTCGAGGGGTCGCGAGGTTGTAAAGATGATATTAGGCATAAGCACAAATGAGCGCGAGAAAGGTGGATTTACTTGGATTGTCTCTTATACAGCCAAGTCTCCTAAAAACGACGCCGGTGTGGGTATCTGAGCTATTTACCAACGAAAAGGAAAAAGGAAAAACCCAAGAAAAAGCTGACTTACTAGCCAGTCCTACACCGTATTTTCTTGCCTTTACTCCAGCTCGGCCGGAGCAGGGAGGCCGGTCGGTGGCCTGTACGGCTGGTATTGCTGCTGCTGCGGCTGTCCACCGCCGCCGTAGTGCTGCTGGTTAACAGCCAGCGAGCCGGCCGCTCCAGCGGACTGGCGGTTCGACGGCGGGCTCATCGAGGAGACGTCCGACCAGCGGGAGACGTCGGTGGCCGCCTCGAGGGGCGACAGGCTGCTCACGCGATAAGCGTGAGGGTCGTACCTCGCGGTCTGTGCCACTGGCTCTGGAGAGGCCACCGGGTGGACCAGGACCGGGGACCCCTGCAGCTCGATGGGCACGTCGTGCTGGTGCTTCTCGCTGCGGGTGGTCTGCTGCGAGTCCAGCTCTGCTTTGGGCTGGATCTGCGGCGGGTCCGGCGGAAAGAAAACGTCTGGGTTCGCGGAAAGAGTTGAATGCGCCTTGTGCTTTTGGTGGCGGCGCAGGATCCAAAACAGCAGAGCGAGAGCGACCAGGCCGAGTGGGACAGCGATGCTAACGGCGAGGATCGTCAATTTGCGGTCGTTTGAAGCCTGTTCTTCTCCGATGGGCGATGTCGGCGTTGAAGCTGTGGGAGATGGCCGCACGGTGGTGACCACGGAGATGCTGGTGAAGGTTGTGACTTGACCATCGGAGTTTGACGTGATGGCTGTCAGCGTCATAGTGCTTGTACGAGCCAAAGAAGAGGTAGAGGATGTCGTCGATGATGTGCTGCTCGAGGTGCTGCCATCCAAGGAAGAAGTCGTGGTGGTGGATGTGTCTGAAGTGGAGCTCGTATCTACCAAGGATTAGCTTTGGTCTGCCGAGGATTCGAAAATTTGTCCGTACCGTCAATTATGAACGAAGGAGTGCTTCTTGCCGTGGAGGTCGCCGTGGAGGTCATCGCAGACGGCTCGGATTCGATTATTGTGTATGGAGCGCCTAACGAGAGCGAGAATGTGGTGGCTCCGGACTTGTTGCAGCAATCGAAAGAGACTCTGTTCGCATCGCAGCACCAGGAGGTCTCGTCGTTCAGGTCGCAAAGGAGGATTGCCTCATTGCCGGCAGCAGACCAATCTGCTACATAGTTAGTATTAGAGTCAATCGAATGCGGACTACTCCAACCTGCTCACCGTATGTGCAAAGGTTCGGGCAAATATCGTCTGCCCAGCTCTGGTCCGTGCACGAGTGGCGCTCATAGTAGTCTTCTTGCGCGAGGTAACAGAGGCCATTGGTGAGGCACTCCCAGTTGAGAGGACAACAGGCGCCGCCTTCGACGGAACAGGGGCTGTCGTTCGGAGACGGGTCACCATTCGGATAGTAGCAAGTCTGGGCCTGGACAGCTTGAAGGCAGCTTGCGAGAAAGACGACGAGGATGGCCGTCAAGGGCAGAGTGACTGCGAAGGAGGTCAGTTTGACCATCGCGGCGGCGCCTTTCGGCGGTTGTGCGAGTGCGAATGGAAGGACAGTTGGCAGCGGACGAAGACTCAAGTGCGGCAGATTGACGGCTGGGCAGCTTGTATGTCTCGAGCGTGTGGTATGTAGCAAGTCACGAGTGAGAGCACGGGTGAAGTCTGGTTTGCTGCGTTCCACCAGCTCTTACCCGATGTCGTTGGCCAAGCCTTTTGGAGCCCGCGCTAGTCGAAGTCACGCAAGTGAAACGCAATTGTTGCCTTGAATTGCCCAGCAACAACAACCATTGCCACTCTCGAATCGAAGCAATCCCAAGCTGCGACTCATTTCATCCCCTCCCACTCGGCACTGCGTCTTCCACACGTCGTCGAAGTGGGCTGCCGCGGCATCTCGGGACAGGCTTGTCGCTACGTGACACCGCGACGGAGAGCTGCATGGGTGTTCTGCAGCCATGCGCGGGTGATCGAAACCGATATTAGACCATGTGGATGATTGTTGCAGTGGTATGGCGGACTCTGGCCTTGTCTCGCATCGCTAATCAAGCTAATTTCTTTTTCTTGAGACCGAGCGTATCTTTACTGTGATCTGTCAGCTTGGCTGTAGTCGGACCTGGCTTGCTAGAAAGCACGGCTGGGCATGAAGTGAACGAGGAAGAACAGATGTCGTACGAATTATTACCGCATGGACACTGGATTGCTAGATTGAAGTCGCAAGCAGGTATTGGCTCTAACGAGCGCCTGTTATATTGCTGGGTTGTCTCGTGGGCCAACGTGATGGCACACAACTTCGAAAGGACCTCCGCAGCGAGAGACATTGGGAGCGATCCGGAACAAGAACACTGGAACAGCCATACCCACCGGTTAGGAAATGGAGCCAGATATCCTGAATGGGTTTCCAATATCAGAGTTGCCACGATCAGGAAGTGCTCAGGGCCTGATGGTGTCGCATAATAGCATTTAGGAGACGCGTTCGGTGTTGCTCTGCTCGGAAGATGAGCGTATGTTCCTTCCTTGAGTTTGAATTAATCGCATCCAGACGAAGCACTGGCAGCATCCTCGCTTGTCGCCAGATGGGTATGGTCAGTACATGTAACAGCGTTGTCGCTGGTGTCCAGCGGCGAGCCTGTAAAAGACTACACGCGCGTGTACTTGTCTGCGAGCGAGTCTGGACCCGGAGACAGCAAGCCATCGCCGTACCTGATTTTGTGCCCAGCCCTTTCTTCACGCTTTCTTTTTGACACATCAGCCTCGTACCAGCTTTTGATCACACAGCTCGTGTCTTCGAAACGCCTTCTTGCCACCGACTTCCCCATAGATTTTGGAGGAAGTCGCGGTGCACGGATGCCCACGCGAGGCTGACACGATGAGACACCACGTGTCTGTTGCTGCCGGAGACAACCAGCCTCCGGACTTTTGCTGAGACATCACCTACCATCAACACAACAGGACATTGGGGAAATGCTGTATTATCGAGTGATTATACGGATGATTCGGCGGTGATCTTGCTCTTGCGATGCCTGGTATAGGTCTGAATACACAATGATAACTACTAATGATCTTTCTCCAAGTCTACCCGCAAGAAATACCCACAGCACTCTTGTTCAGCTGTTCAGTTGTTCAGCCCGGTTTGCGAGTACTATAGACCTATAGGTACAGGTATTCTCTCTCAGACCCTAGCCACTTGTCTCTGACTCCACATCCACGCACCTCAATGCCTGAAAGGCACACGTGCAAAGGCATTCCAGCCCTCACAGTTTCAATTCTCAGCCTTCGCCATGACGGCGATGGTTGTATACAAGAGCTGGGCGATTTGCATTGCCATTCACAATCCCATCATCATCATCATCATCATCAACATCATTATCGCATCTGACACAAACAAGCCGTTCAGTCCAAGATGCAATTCCTCCGCCTCAACTCGATCGCCTTGGCGGTAGCTTTCACACAAGCAGCAGTCTTGCCCAGACAGGAAGGTTCCTCATCGCCTCTCGCCTCGCTACCAAACACATCGGCAACGTCAAAGGCGTACCTCACCAGCATCACGACCCTACCAATGCCTACGAGCGTGGAAGGTAACACAGCGTACCCTCCAAGCACGACTTCAGCAGAGATCCCAGCACCAGCTCAGACTTCGGCATTTAGTACGCCATACACCTCAGCATCCAGCGCACCGACATCGCAAGATCCATTTGATCGGAACGCCAATGCCACTGCTTCAAGTAACATGACTGCATCGGCCAACGCCACTACATCTCTGGGTTCATCTCTCGCAACGGGACTATCTGCTTCTACAGCCAATGTGACAATTGCTGGAGTCAATGCAACTCTTTCATCTGTGTCAGCGACCGCCACTGGATTGTCCAACGCCACACATGAGTCCACAGCATTGGTTTCAGCAACGAATGCTGTGATGAACGGGTCTGACCCGGCAAGTGCAACTCAATCCAGTTTCTCGGAAGCCACCGCAGCCGACAGCAGTGCCTTGCGTTCATCAGCACCCTACGCGAACAGCACCACGAACGGTCTTGTCGATGGCGTTGCTGCTACCGGGACTGCTGTCATTGTCACCGGCGTTTCCGCTGCCAACGCAACTCAGGCTGCATCCACAGCTCCTGGAAACAGCACACTACCAGCACTTATCGGGTCGACGTCTTCTATCGTGCAGCTCTACCTCAGCTTGCCATCATCTCTACGCGCCGCGAGAGCCACACGTACTCCTTCGCCCAGCAGCAGCCGGGGCCCTGTCGCTCTCTTCGGAGCCAACACCACCGCACCTGGCGTAGCACAAGCCACTGGCATCAACGTCCCTTCGACGATCCAGTCCTCAAACACTACCATGGCAACAGTCGTCTCGAAACCCACAGCGGCAACGTCAAGAAACGCGACATCGTCGTCGACCACTGCACTTTCAACCGGCACCTCGTCATCCTTCGACAAGGCACCTTCACCCCTAGTCGCCAACGCAGTCGATAACAACGGCACAATGTTCGCCATCACCTACGACGCCAAAAACGGTACCATCATCCAGCTCATCCCAGCCAACAGCACGGAACCTCTTGCGGCAACAGGCACGAGCGCGCCCTTTAGCACAGCTTCCGCAAGTGCCAATCTCGGCCGTCGAGGAGAGTCGGTCCCTACTTCCGCCCCGATCGAACCTGCCGCGCCGCCCAAGGGCTCTGCATGGAACAAGTTTGCCTACGCCAGCACGGAATCGCTGCCCAGGCCGAGTAGGTTCTTCAGTGGCGAGGGGTGGTTGCTGCGTAGGAGGGTTTGGGCTTGAGAATAAGCGATTGATTGTAGGGCATATGCTTGCCTTCGCCCGTGTACTTGGCAATTTGACGACGTTATGAGGCTAGTTTGGGTTTGCATTGGTGTTCGGAATGAGGAAAAAAGGGGAGTATGGTTGCATTTTTTGGGATACGGTTTATGGGACACAACAGGTATGGTCAAGCATTGAAGGGATTGGGAGCTCCACTTGGTAAGTGTAAGAGATGGACTGCATTACGGGTAAAGGGAAAAATGGACTGGGAAAAAGGCGCCTTGGGATGGCCATATATGGTAACATACAACTTTGCATGTGATGAATACGAAATAAGATCTCAACTTGGAAGCAACAGCTATACTTTGAATATCGCATAAGGCTTCCACTATTTTCTTCGCTGTATGAACCGTGATTTTTCACCATAGCCCACTGAGGATCCATTTAAGAGCATCCAATCACTGCGAGAGCTGCTTCTCAGTCTTATTTCTTGAAAGGAAATTTCCTTTGCAGCCACTCTGTGATCAAACCTGCAATCTCGTCCGGCTTCTCATACAGCACCCAATGGCCCGCGTCCACTACTTTCTCTTCGATATCAGGGACCAATCCCTGTTCCTTTGCAGGTCCCATTAAGTCTGTGCGGCAGACCCAGTCCCCGGTCTGACCGATATAAAGCAAGGGCACTGTGATCTTCCGATCTGAGGCGTCCGAGGCCTTGCACAAATCCCGCTCGTCTTCCAGCATAGTGTTCTTCGCAAGAGAGTGGTAATACTGCACGGGAGCCTCGAAACCAGCTTTGCTCATACGATCGATGAAGCGCTTCTTCAACTCTGGATTGCGAGCGTAAGGTTTCAACTCCACACTCGCGTCTTTCCATTTCCCTTGACGAGCCACATACTCTCGCATGGCGCCAGGGGTGCAAAACATCTCTCGCATCCAGATGTCGCGGCCCTTTTCTTCCGGGATGGGAGACGGGTAGAAGCCGTGGTTGACTTCGTACATGCGCTCGAGGTCGTTATTCATCAGGCTGGGGGCGTCTGGGCCGCAGAAGAAATTCCAGTATTCCCATTGGGGGTAGCCGAAGGATTTGGTTGTGACTTTGTTCGCCTCGTCCAGGGAGAAGGGCTCAGGGCTTGGAGGCTGGTAGGCGAGGGAAAGCAGAGATAGACCCACGCAACGATCTCGGTGGTAGAGATAGAAACGTTGTGCTGTGGCTATACGGGCGTCATTTGAAGTACTCAATCGAATAGGATGGACTTCGCCTACCTGAACCCCAGTCATGACCGATTGGGATGACGTTGTTGGGCACCTTCTCGCGATCGAGAATCTGCGCAATCGAATTCACTTGTTTGCGGTAGTTGAACTTGGATGCTTCTGTGGGCTTGGATGAATCACCCAAGCCTAGGATCTCGACCAGAACAAACGGATATGGTAATTTCAGCAGATGTGGAACGGCTCCTGCCCACATGTATGCGTCGTCCGGGAAGCCATGTAGGAACAAAAGGGTCGGGATTGAAGGTTCTAGTTTGCTGTTGAAGTCGGGCGAGAGATAGTAGCTGTATGTGAGATCGTGAGGCTCGGTGACAAGAGTTTTGTGTGCAAGCTTGTTCATATCGTCGACTCCTGGGATGGAGGACATTTTGGTGTTCGATCGTGTTTAGCGTCCGGTTCTGGTAGCGAAGATTACAATGGTTACCTATTATATCACAGCGAGGTAGAATCGATATTAATAATCGATGTTGACTGGATGATACAGAGCTACATCATCGCAGCACGCAACATAGACGGCTTGTTCCAGCCCCGCACCGCAGAGCGGCACCGAAACCATCGAGACCAAACAAGCCCATATTTCCGGTGGGCAGTGCCCACATGGCTACTGCGGCGCTGCAAGATGGTTGTCGTGTTGTCAGTGGCGGGTTTGACGGAGGAAGAAGTGCTCGTCTTGTAGAAATGGAAGTCGTAGCCCCGTTAGCTGATGACCTTCCGTGCACGCGGGAAAACTACGGCTGCTCCTCGACCTCACCTCCAGGTTTCCTGTACCAATACGGGGTGCAAACACGTGACTGTTTCACATCAATCAATGGCTCGAAGAGGTTAAAGCAACTGATTGAGGCTTGTTCGGTAGCGATTGATCCTGGCCAAACATAATGGCGTCCAAGGAGCTCTTTCACCTCCTGCGTGTCCTGGATGAGCGCGAAACAGGGCTTGGCCGAGACGATGTCGCCTGGGCATTCGAACCTGCGACGAGAGCCGAATCAGAGGAATGGGTCAAGACATATCTGTCACCCGCGACTCTGCTCACGAAGGAAGAGTTCGCTTTTCACGATCGCTTTGGCGATTTCACGCCACAAATCAGCAGCGCAGCCTCTGGCCGGCCACTCTCAGATGAAGACTTTGAGCATGCCATCAGCTCGCTCGAATCGAGCACCGCAGCCATCGATGCGCATTGCCAACTCATGTTAGCTCAGAAGCAGGCACTGTTGGACTTCAAAGCACGAAACACGACAAGCACAGAGAACGGTCGACCTGAATCCGGAAAGCCGCAGCAGAAGCTTGCACGGGACAAAGCACAACTCGATCTCGAACTCACTCAGCTTTCGGATTCGTTGCATGAACGATTGCGCATCTCCATGAATCAGGCGGAATCAGCATCTGCGGATTTGCCCTTGAAGTTTGAGCGTCTACTTGAGAAAGACGACCGCATGTTGGACAGTTTGCAAAAGGTCGTTCCCAAATTACAAGAAAACGTAACCGATACCGAGACTCTCGACCAGATCAACAAGCTTTGCCACGCATTCACAGTTCTTGAAACAAGAGCCATCCGAGCGAAGATCAACGCCACCTATAAAAACGGCCTACGAGACTCCTCGAGCGCAACAACGAACGGTCACAGCCAAACTGACCAGCAAGAACAAGCTGCCGTCCGCGCAGAGCTAGCGGAACTCAGTAGCGAAATCGACGGCCTTGTAGCCCTCGTCACCGAAAACCACTACCGCATCCCCATCACCAAGCGCATTGGCAACGCCCGCACGGAAAGCCACGGCGAAGCTGCTCGCTGGTCCGAGTACCTGGGCTCAACTTTACACTACCTGACAGCGCGTCTCGAGAGCCTGAACGAGCAGTTCCAACACGTCCACGCCCATCGAGCGGCGCTAGCCACAATCTCCCAGACTTTGGACAAAACCCTCGCCGCGCCGTCGACAAAGCTGGAAGGCACGCAACCCGCTGCGACCAAAGCAGCCCAAGCGCAGAGAGGTCTCAAGCCGCTACGTCTCGTCCAGGCGAATCTGCCCGAAGCTCCCGACGCTTCTGCTCAAATCTTGCGCCACTTGGATCTGCGCCAATCTGATTCTACTGCTGCGGTTGATGCTCCCAAGTTGTCTCAGATCTTGCAAAACGCCAAAGTCGACCGCCGGGACAAGCTTGCAGCTTTTGCTTCGAGTACGGAGGAGAACATTACGAAGCTGTTGGGCGAGAGTCTGAACAAGGCAGACGTGGACGCGAGAGACTTGCTCGGCGCCGTCTTCGCCCACTCGCAGTACGGCGAGCGGAGATTGGTAGATCAGGATGTGCAGAGAGAGCTGGATGTATTGGAAGGCAGGACGCAGACGGTTGGAGAGCAGATGCGACGCCTGGACATGGAAGGTCTGTCAAGCGAGGTGAGGAGGCTGCAGAGAAGTGTTCTCAATTCGAAGTAAAGCACACACAGGTTAGAGCTCAAGCCCTCCTGCTGCTGCTGCTGCTGTCATGCATTTTAGCGGTACATACGCATAGTCTTCCCGATAGGCAATGTAAGCTATAGTACAGTATTGGTGAACGGGCTATGAAATGAAACAGAGGCAAGCCATGCCGACGTAGAACACGAAAAGTGGGTACACGGCCAATGACACCCTGTTCTTCACCACACCACTCCCACCCAGGATACTCACACCTGCCGCAAGTGACCAGAGACCAAGCACGCTGTAGACCGGTATACGCACAATTGTGGGCACTCGAAGGGCACTGAGCAACGCTGCAATAACGAGAGGGAAGAGAGTGTAGCCGATGATGCAGACCGACTGGAAGAAAGAGCTGTGATGGTTGTCAGTTTCTGATAAAATCCCTTCGAGTGAGGGTAGTGAGCATACATGGTGCCGCCGAGGAGCTTGATCTGGAAGGTGACGATAGCTTCGGCCATCCATATCATTGCAAAGACGCCGCTGAAGACCTGCGAGCGCTGGTCGTCGCGCGCGTTGATCGAGAGGAAGAACGACAGGAGGAGGCAGAAGAGCAGTGGTCCCCTGTAAAAGTGTGTTAGCGACCGTATTCCACGCATTGCCCGACATCTCGAAAGCAGTCCTCGCGTACCAGAGATCCCAATCTCTCAACCCCTCGCTCATCCCACCCTGAAGAACAGCATCCGCATCCGGCCACCTGCCAACAATGCCACGCAGCTGGCCCATAGTCGGCATCCCTCCAGCACCCTCGCCTCTTTCCGCGCCTCCCATTCCACCTCCCTGGTTCAGCATGCCGCCCAGCAGGTACTTGGGCCACAGAACTTGGCGCATCTTCTCCCAGACAGCCAGGAGGTCGCGGCGTAGAGTTTCCCAGACGGATTCATCGAGGGTGCTGACGGGCGCGCGACGGTCTTCGCCTGGGATCGCAGAGTTGAGGTAGCCTTGGGCGTTGTGGGCGGTGCGGGAGTTGGCGTTGGCTTGGTTCGAGGTGATGTTGCCGGTTAGGGGAGCGCGGTCGTTGGTGCGGATTGGGTCGTCGAGGTCGTCGAGGGTGGCTGTATTGATTTTAGTTAGAGCATTTTATGGTTACTGGATGCATGGCTGCTCACCATCATCGGGATCAATCAGGTCGTCTCCTTCCATGCTGGGGTTGTCGTAGTGCTCGTAAGGGTTGGCGGATCGTGAGCCTCCTCCCCCTGCTGAAGGCATCATTGCGGCCATGATGAGCTGTGTCGATTGTGAGAGCTTGTGTGGTGTTGCAGTATCTTGATGGTATGCGCAAATGTTTGAATGGTAGCCTGCGATTCGATGGCCTATGAGCTAACCAGCTGTGAACTACTGTGAACAGCTGTGGCTGCCTGCCGGCGACCAAGGACGCGTTTCGGCTTCTTGAAACACGACAACGCACTTCAGGCAATAATAGCCGAGGAGTGAACTTCATGAAGGCAACATCTCGTCTTGCCTCCTTCTTCCTTCTCAATCTCAACATGCACCTCACATAACTCAATATGCTCATAACACCAGACAGCGATGCTGTGCAGCATTGCTATTGATACTCCCCGAACCGCACCCGAAGAAAGCATCATACTTCATGCTAAAGTCTGTTGACACAATTTGGACGCATCACAAGGTGGTATCAGCGACTTCTGTACGTCAGAACCATTCCTGTACCAGCGAGATACTGACAAAGTCTATCAAACAAATCTTGGTATCTCACTGGATCAAGCGGTGACATCAGCAGCTTCAGTATATCATGTGGCTGGTACCATTGAGGCCTGCTCAAAACCTCGGACAAAGAAGTGCCTTCGGACTGCACGCCGATGTGTTCTACACCCAAAAAAACATGCGGTTTGCGTGGCGTTCGTCCACCGCGGCTCAAAATCCACCAATTGACCTCTTTACCTCTATCAGAGCTTGAAATGAAGCCTCCGAAGCTTCGCTCGTGAACGCCATGCAAACACGCACTGCGGCTGTTGACAAATGTGAGTGGGATCTGCGGCGCGGGGCCTTCAATCGTAAGATCGTCTGCATGAATTGCTACTCCCTAGTTCCTGAGCCGCGCCGAGGAGGCCATTCCATCATCCCACCTCAGGATTTGGATGATGTCGTTTCGGAGCATCGGGTATATCATGCTCTGACGGGTGCCTTGGCGAACATTCGAGAACCGTGTACGATTCAAGATAAAGGTTCCTTTGCCACCGTGAAGGCTTCCATGAAAACTTTGTGGCTATCAATATGGAGTGCCATAAATGTGGACATACCAGCCACGAGTCAGGTGTGATGTTATGTGATGTTGAGGCACGAAAGGGATCGCAAATCTCACTGGCACTCGATCTTATTAGTCCCATCTTGAAATGAAAGCTTAAGCGCACCACCAGCTCTGACCGCAGCTGCAGTAGACTGGCTTGTCTCGGCACACTACTAGACACTTTCCTCGTTCAGACACTAACGAGCCAGTGAAGTCAACACAACGCAGGTACTCCAATCATTCGTGAAGAACGTGTCTCACCCAGCTTTTGCTATCGCACCGTTCCCTATTGATCGGCGTCTGAAAGCCTCAAGAGGCGAACACAGCGATCTCTAAGGTTCGAGATCGTTAGATCGAAAGGAAAAGGCTGGCGACGCACCGCTTCGAGGCGAACTCACTCTCTCCACCTAACAAGACATAAGACACAGCCAGGACGCCCCTCAGATATCTGTTCTTCTACACATCTCGACTTTGCATTCGGAACACTGGTCCACTCAGAACAGCAACACTCAACATGCAACTCTTGTCTCTCATTGCATTCGTGGCTTCGGCCACTGCACTCGCAGTTCCTACACCGGACCTTGAAGAAAGAGCCACTTGTGCAAATGCCAACGTCCTAGGCCTCGCCCGTGCGAAGCGAGAGTTCACAGAGGCCAAACTCGTCCCCGACCTTGTTCCGGAGTTCAAGCCGACTCTTGAACTATACGTCGACTACAATGGCAAGGCAGTGGACTTTGGCAACACCTTCAACACGCTTGGTAAGTCTAGTTGTTACCCTAGAGTCCCGGATTGTCTCAACTATACAATAAATACCGCCGAGAAAGCGATACTCAGCCGCCTGCGTCTCAGTCGTGACTGAGTGCCCATGCGGTGTTACACTGATACACAGAACCGATACGGTGTCATACGGCTGCTGAGATAAATTGTTTTACCTTCTCCATCTTACGTGACGAAACAAGAGACTGTTCAAAGCCTGACTAACGATCTTCAATTGTAGAAACCACACCAGAGCCGAATTTCTCCATCACCAGAGAACTCCTGCACGATCCCTCGACCACCAAGTACACACTCATCTTAGCGGATCCAGACGCACCCGGCCCAGAGGCACCTATCCTAAAGGACTTCCTCCACTGGATCGTGTCGGACGTGCAGCCAAAGTGCATCACAAACCAGAAGCGCAAGACTGTCGCTCCTTACATGTTGCCGACGCCATTGTCGGTGGCCGAGCACCGCTACACATTCCTTGTCTACCGCCAGCCGCCGAAGTACGTTCCGCCGCCCAGTCTCAACTACCTCCCTGGTCCTACTCGCGCCGGCTTCGATCTCGCTGCTTACGTTAAGGAGGCCAAATTGGAGCTCATCGGGGGCAACTACTTCTTGGAAGTGAGTAAATCTGCTATCCATCTCGCATTCTTTCCTCGATGCGAGTAATACTAACAACTACAAGGGTTTGTCGCAGGATCTTCCAATTGTATAGTTTAGGATCTTATGCTGGATATCAGGCAACATGGCAGGGAACAGTGAGCTTTCTTATCATCAAGATAAGTTCCTGATGTGGTGCGGACCTTCGAAAAGTTTCACCAAGAAATGTACCATATCCAACTTCATCCAGTAGTCATCCCCGGTGTTCATCTTCTGAGCGATGTTGAACGAGTGGACACACGTACATTGGAGACCTCTAGAACAAACTCGGTAGTCTACACGACTTACATAGTAGGAGTCCATCTTCCATTCTCGCTTCGTTCCGAAATCGCGCAACACATCCCACATCGTTTCCTTTTAACTCCACACTTCTCTTTAGAAATGCTAATTTGGCGGTCATCCGAGGCTATCCAATCCCATTGGTCCGTAATCAGCCTATGTCGTCGGCAAGAAATGTTCTATCACGTGCTCGAAGCTGCCCCACGCTTCGGCAAACGCGAACCCTTGCTCTCGCGTGGTTCTTACTCGCGGGAGGTGGAGGTGGAGGAACGGCTTCACTACTCAACTCCACATCCCGTGGCGCAGGCGGCATCACTATCGACCGCGTGCACCAGATCAGTCACAGAATGTCCAGTAACGGGCCCGGCACATCCACATAGCCCGATGATTCTTCTCTCACTGCCTTCTCTTCACTCACGGCGCGCCGTGGAAGCGCCAAACCCGCCGCACTAACACCAACAACACTACTCTTGACTTTCCCACCACCGCCCCTACCACTCACACCCCGCCGTCGCCCCGAAAACCGACTGCGGTCGCTACATATATGACCTGACGTCCCTCGTCAGTTGCTCACTGCTTGACCCGACTGTCCGTTTCTTCAGTATGCACCTCCTAAACCCCTGCTCTCCAGATTTGCCCGGCTCATTTGTTTCCTCCAAGCAGGCCCGAGCCGACGACCCCACCAACACCGCCGACCACGAGGCCGACATGCCTGACGCAATCCTTGACGACATTTCGCACCGCCGATTCAACCCCCTCAGAGGAAGCTGGGTGCTGGTCAGCCCGCACCGTACCAAGAGACCATGGCAGGGAGCGCAAGAGTCGGCAGCGAAGAACGAACTGCCCGACTACGATGAATCCGTACGTTGAAGTTGGTCACCCGGTGATTGAACATTTGTTGACGGGCGTGGTAGTGTTATCTGTGTCCTGGCAACCAGCGCGCGCAAGGCGACTCGAACCCCAAATACGACCGCACATTCGTCTTCGTCAACGACTACTCCGCAGTCAAGGAGCAACAGGCGCATTATGAGCCGCCCAAAGAGGAAGACTGTAAGTTTGAAGTTGCGAACGAACAGTCGGATAAGGTCTAACTCAAGCGCAGCACTGTCATCAAGACTGCTACAAGCAGAGTCAACCGAGGGCAAATGCTATGTGATCACCTTCTCGCCGAAGCACAACCTCACACTCGCCGACATGCCAGCCTCAGATATCCTGCCAGTCATTGACACCTGGACCAAGATCTACACGGCTCATTTGGACCCGCAATCGCCTCTCCTCACAAAGGCACAAAACACAACCTCGGAATCAAACGGCAATCTTATCGAGGCACCCAAACACCAATACCGTTACATGCAAATCTTCGAGAACAAGGGCGCCGCCATGGGTTGCTCCAACCCTCACCCACATGGTCAAGTGTGGGCGACCACTTGCCTACCAGAGGAACCCAGCATTGAAATGCAGAGAATGCAGCAATACCGAAAGGACCACCACGACTGCCATCTCTTGGAGGACTACGCCAAGCTTGAGAGTGAGAAGGGCGAGCGCACGGTATTCGAAAACGAAAGCTTCTGGGCCGGATGTCCCTGGTGGGCGACCTGGCCGTTCGAAATCATGGTCATCGCAAAGACACACAAGCGAGCTCTGGTGGACTTCAACGAGCAGGAAAGGGTGAACCTCGCAGAGGTTCTTTCTGAAGTCACACGACGATACGACAACTTGTTCGAGACGAACTTCCCCTACAGTAAGCAACGCTAATCCCATTGCAATGGCTATAATCCCAAAAACTAACTTCATCCTACAGGCATGGGTCTTCACCAAGCTCCTCTCATCGGCACCGCCGAGGAGATCGAGGCTAGCCACTTCCACATCCACTTCTACCCACCACTCCTGCGCAGCGCCACCGTACGGAAGTTCCTTGTCGGCTACGAGCTCATGGCCGAACCCCAACGCGACATCACACCCGAACAGGCCGCTAAACGCCTGAGGGACTGCGGCGGACCCCTCTACCGTATTGCGTCGCCTTGAAACGAATCACATTGGCGGAAGATCAATTCTCCGCGACCGAAGAACAAATTATTGGGCCCGGCATGCACAGAACTTGAGGTCCTGCGAGCTTGGTGTTTGCCGAGGCGATTGGAGTGTGACACTCAGGAAAGTCTACGGATCGCGACTCATCGTCGCCACGACTGCTACTAGAGACGAGGGTATCTAGGCCAGACCTGGAGCCGACTTTTGGAATCCTAGAGTAGATTCACATGCATCACGTAGATACGAATATGACGCCTAGATGCTATCAGTCTTGCAGCAGTGAATCTCCAAAGCTGACATTCGCCAATACAGACCTCAAATATTCTTGTCAGAATTTGAACAGCACTGACACTAAAAATGCAAATCTGTGACTCCACTGAACGACTTAACCAAGAACAAGGTCCACATCAGCTAAATCGAGCAGCCGCCAGGCATCTTCTCGCACAAACCCACACGCTTGACGATATGCGATTCCATCCTCCCAGTGTACCCAGAGCACTGTAATCCGAATCTCCCGCAGATCACCCTCAGTCCCGGGCGGAACTATACGACTTACCGCAACAAGCTCTACGTTCCTCCCTGTTCCATCATCCTTCGCATCGGATGGGGTCTTCGGCCAACTGCGAAGCTGGTCGTCAGTCTGCAAATGAAGCTCTCCTATCTCTGCGCCGCGGGCACTGCCAGTCCGGAGTTTGAGGATCGGATCGCGTGCTGTGCTCTTCGCTTCGGGCGGGTCAGAGCGATACGCCCACAGAGACGCTTTCTGGGTTTTGGCGAAGAGATACCGCGTCTGGGGTGGCATGGTGAAGGAGGTGGAAGCTGCTATCGGCGCTGGCGATACGGTCGTGTTGTTGCTCACCGAGTCAATCCGACGCTGTGTTCGACCTCTGAGATCGTTACCCGTGTACCATTCGGTGATGGGGTGAACTTCGTCTGAAGGGAACACGAGGGGACCTTTCCACGCCATCCAGGACCAGGAAGGCAGATCTGTAACTCCAAGGTCGCCGGGGGTAAGATCCGAAGCAGAAGTCCGCCTGGTCAGACCTTTGCGAGTGAAAGCCGGTCCCCAGCCAAGAGCACCATCAAACATCATTTCCGGCAACCCGAAAATAAATCCACCAGCAAAAGTACGACTCAGCACGGTCAAGAAGCCCGAGATAGCGGGCAAAGCATCTCGATCGTAGGTGAGGTTCCTCTGGTTATACCTGCTCAGCGACAGACCCAAAGCCTCGATGTTTGGGTTTCCGCTCAGCATTGCTTTCAAATGCAAGTCGAACTCGGGCTCCTTTTCGAACTCTACGTCTTCGTGCCACTGGCAGCGCTGACACACCCAGTGTACTCTACCGTGCTTGAAAATCAGCTTGCGAGCCGACATGGTGAACTCTTGGAACGTCCAGCAGCGTTGGTGGTATGCTCCTTTCGATGTGACGTGGTGTGTGATACGGTCCCAGAGGACGAGACGCTCGCCATTGAAAGGGATGTGCTCCTGCATGATGTGCCTTGGCTCGGCAGAGATCTCAGGTAGGCCGCGCAGCCCGGTGAGACCGTCCCCATCATCTGCTACGACTGTCAACAAAGCAGTGGCGTATATCGCTGACATTTGACCGAGTTGCTCGGCGGTGCCCACTGGTCTACCATGGACAATGCACAGAGCGTCCGCCCAGAGGTGTCTTTCGCCCAAGGCGGCTGTGAGAGACATGGCGTGTTTGACCGTCAAAGGTAACTTTTCCAGGACGTCCGGTCTGTCGATTGCTGAATCCTCGCGAAGCTCTTGAAGCTGCCGTTCGTCCAGACAGAAAGGCACGCTGTCCCCGAATCGATAGCTTAAAGCAACAAAGCGGGTCTGATTGTTTGCTGAGACGATACATCTCCTTTCCACGTCAATGAGTAATTCCGGAGTCGCTGGGGTTATCTTCAAGGGATTGGCGCAAGTCTCGCCGTGAGTCGTCACGCAAGTCTTGATCCAACTTCTGATTCTTCCGACATCAAACCATTGAGGATCAACTTTCCTTGCTAGTCCCGGATGGTCGTGTATCCCATGTTTCTTCTCCAACAATAATGGCAGGTGGTGTCCATCATGAGTAAGATCATCAAAATGGCGAAGCCTGAAGCTTACGAACGGTGTTTGACTTTTCTTCTCGAACAGTACGCTGGCGTTTGTTAACGAGTCCTTCGTCACAGAACCTGGGATAACGTTCAATAGAAATCCGAGTAAAGAGGTGTGGTGTTGACATGTAGGCGTAAGTGCCAGTTGAAGTTGGCCAAGAGACAACTGTCGCGTAGCATCATTTGCAGCGGTCGGCGTTGAGAAGAGATTCCAGATGTCGTTACAAGTTTGGCATTTTGCTGCGAATGGAGCGTTCGAGTTAGAGGTCATCGTAGAGTCTAATGAGTGGGCGACTACGTCCGAGGGGTCGTCTGATGGTCAATGTGGAGAACGAGGACTTGGCTTCCATGCAATTGTGCTGAGTCATCATTTAGGTGTTGATCAAGTGTTCGCGAGGTTATATCGCGATTGAACCATGGAACGGATGGCTCTTGAGTCATCGTGAGTGGATCAATCATTCAGACTGGGCACATCTAGATGGGAGCTACTGGAAAGGGTGTTGAGAACTACAAAGATTGCACGAATATCAGTCATACCTCGTCGAACATGTACCTCGAGACTCCGGGTGGAATTGCCATTGAAGTGCCGCTGAGATAGCTATACTGTATGTGTGTAGACTCGCACATGGTTCCGAATCACGGGAGTAGTACCTTGAGAGATTGTATCAACTCCAAAGTGTGGTTTCGTAGGAATAAAGTTAGCAAGTACAGAAGATGCTTACCTTTTGTCGTCCAGCTACGGACGGGTCCTTACCTTCTGTGGATATCGCAACGAGGCTGGTCACACTGCGTGCAGGCCGTTCGTTCGTGGTGTCATTTGTACAAGTACACAGTGTTCCCACCACTACTGCTTCTCGTCACTCATCGCCACACACCCAAGTCTGTACCGTCCAACCTCAGTTTAACTCAAACATGACTTCATCAACAGAAATGACTGCGTGTAACCCGATGGCAACCCCCCGCGAAGAACCTTTCGACCAGAGGCTCCCTCTGTACGAGGAAGTCAAGCAATTCGACCACATTGACTATGCGCCGCCTGTATTGCCTTCCCTCACAGCAATGCCGACCGAGGTGTCAGACTTCTTGTTCCAGCTCCTGGT
>Ga0265798_10000284_pt1 | contig 90836 bp, 60 predicted proteins | sample P3T30metagenome_FD_192430 | JGI IMG/M metagenome (GOLD analysis project Ga0265798, IMG submission 192430) | Plant litter microbial communities from East Loma Ridge, Irvine, California - P3 T30 | ecosystem: Environmental > Terrestrial > Plant litter > Unclassified | place: USA: California... | reverse complement strand
CATCGAAGCGGTGGTCGGCCACGAATACTTCCACAACTGGACCGGCAACCGCGTCACCTGCCGCGACTGGTTCCAGCTGTCGCTGAAGGAAGGCCTGACGGTGTTCCGCGACCAGGAATTCTCGGCCGACATGATCGGCACGGCCACGGGCCGCGCCGTCACCCGCATCGACCAGGTACGTACGCTGCGCCAGGCCCAGTTCCCCGAGGATGCCGGCCCGATGGCGCACCCGGTGCGGCCCGACTCGTTCGTCGAGATCAATAACTTCTATACCGTCACCGTCTACGAAAAGGGCGCCGAAGTGGTGCGCATGTACCAGACCCTGCTGGGCCGCGACGGTTTCCGCAAGGGCATGGACCTGTACTTCGATCGGCACGACGGCCAGGCCGTCACCTGCGACGACTTCCGCGCCGCGATGGCCGATGCGAACGGGCGTGACCTGGACCAGTTCGAGCGCTGGTACAGCCAGGCCGGCACGCCGATCGTCACGGCCAGCACGAAGTACGACGCCGAGCAGCAGGTCTACGAGCTGACCCTGGCGCAGCGCTGCCCGCCCACGCCGGGCCAGCAGAACAAGCAGCCGTTCCACATTCCCGTGGCCGTTGGCCTGCTGGGCGCGGACGGCTTCGACATGGCGCTGAACCTGGAAGGCGATACGACGGTCGTGCTGGAGCTGAAGGAAGCGCAGCAGACGTTCCGCTTCGAAGGCATCAAGGAAGCGCCAACGCCGTCGCTGTTGCGCGATTTCTCGGCCCCCGTGGTGCTGGAATATCCGTACACGGACGACGAGCTGGTGCACCTGTTCCGCCATGACAGCGATCCTGTCAACCGCTGGGAAGCGGGCCAGCGCCTGGCCATGGCGCGCCTGCTGCGGCTGACCGCCGCCGTGCAGCAGGGCGCCGAGCTGGAACTGGACTACGGCTTCATCGCGGCCCAGCGCGCGCTGCTGCTGGACGACGGCCTCGATGCCGCGTTCCGCGAGCAGGCGCTGATCCTGCCGTCCGAATCCGTCGTGGCCGACCAGATGGAAGTGGTCGATCCGCGCGCCATCCACGAGGCGCGCCAGTTCATGCGCCGCACGATCGCCACGGTGCTGCGCTCCGAGCTGCTGACGGCGTATTCCGCCAACGAGACGCCGGGGGAATACAGCCCGGATGCCATCTCGGCCGGCAAGCGCGGTTTGAAGAACCTGGCGCTGGCGTACCTGTGCGCGGCGCCGGACGATCACGTGCTGGAACTGGCGCACCGCCAGTTCGAAGAAGCGACCAATATGACGGACCGTGCGGCCGCGCTGGTATCGCTGATCCACAGCGGCGCCGATGCCGACGAGGCGCTGCAAAGCTTCTACCAGCAGTTCGAACGCGAAGCGCTGGTCGTCGACAAGTGGTTCTCGATGCAGGCCAGCGCGCAGACGACCGACGTGGCTCGAGTGCGCGAACTGATGCAGCATCCGGCCTTCACGCTGAAGACGCCGAACCGCGCGCGCAGCCTGCTGTTCAGCTTCTGCAACGGCAACCCAGCGCAGTTCCACGCACCGGACGGCAGCGGCTACGAGTTCTGGGCCGAGCACGTCATCAAGCTCAACGCCCTCAACCCGCAGGTCGCCGCGCGCCTGGCCCGCACGATGGACCGCTGGCGCCGTTACGATCCGGCGCTGCAGACGCATATGCGCGCCGCGCTGGAAAAGGTCGCGGGCGCGCCGAAGCTGTCGAACGACGTGCTGGAAGTCGTCAGCAAGGCGCTCTCCAACTAGCTTTCCACCTCATCACAGACGTGCGCGCCGCCCGACAGCGGCGGCGCAGCACGCGCCGTTTTGTATTTTCAACCAAGGGACTTCATGAAACGCATCAGCCTCACTCAATACCTCGTTGAGGAACAACGCCAGCACAACACGATCCCGGCCGAACTGCGCCTCTTGATCGAAGTCGTCGCGCGCGCCTGCAAGACCATCAGCCACTCCGTCGGCAAGGGCGCCCTGGGCGACGTGCTGGGCGCGCTGGAATCGGAAAACGTGCAGGGCGAAGTGCAGAAGAAGCTGGACGTGATCTCCAACGAGATCCTGCTGGAAGCGAACGAATGGGGCGGCCACCTGGCGGCCATGGCGTCGGAAGAGATGGAATCGATCCACCAGATCCCGAACCGCTATCCGAAGGGCGAATACATGCTGCTGTTCGATCCGCTGGACGGCTCGTCGAACATCGACGTCAACGTCTCGATCGGCACGATCTTCTCCGTGCTGAAGGCGCCGGAAGGCATGGGCCAGCCGACGGAGCAGGACTTCATGCAGCCGGGCAGCAAGCAGGTCGCCGCCGGCTACGCCGTCTATGGCCCGCAAACGATGCTGGTGCTCACGACCGGCAACGGCGTCAACTGCTTCACCCTGGACCGCGAGATGGGTTCGTGGGTGCTGACGCAGCGCGACATGAAGATCCCGGCGACGACCAAGGAATTCGCGATCAATATGTCGAACCAGCGCCACTGGCATCCGCCCGTGCAGCGCTACATCAACGAGCTGCTGGCCGGTTCGACGGGCGTGCGCGGCACGGACTTCAATATGCGCTGGATCGCGTCGATGGTGGCGGACGTGCACCGCATCCTGAACCGCGGCGGCATCTTCATGTACCCGGCCGACATCCGCGACCCGAGCAAACCGGGCAAGCTGCGCCTGATGTACGAAGCGAACCCGATGGCGTTCATCGTCGAACAGGCGGGCGGCATGGCAACGGACGGCAAGCACCGCATCCTCGACATCCAGCCGGAAAAACTGCACCAGCGCGTGCCGGTCTTCCTGGGTTCGCGCGACGAGGTGGCCGTCGTCACGGGCTACCACCACGCCTGACGCCATCCTCCGTACTGCTGAGCACAAGGATTCATGCGGGTTTGCGGCCGAATCCTTGTGCGCCTGAAAAAAAATCGAAAGATACCCTAGTCAACCGCAGAAACAGTTGCTAAAATGTGGCCTCTTTCGATGCAGCACTGATCGAAACGTCGTAAAGCTAGACAGATTTCAAGGTTTAGCCGCTGTAGCTCAGTCGGTAGAGCAGCGCATTCGTAATGCGAAGGTCACCAGTTCGATTCCGGTCAGCGGCACCAGTAAAGTGAGAAGGGCCACCCAGTTGGGTGGCCCTTTTTGCATTCGGCAGCTCCAGAAGCAGGCGCCTTTCCGGGGGCCGCGAGGCCCTCAAAAGGCATCTGTCCGCGACTCTTACACATCGTCGCCACTGCGCGTAAACAACACTTTTCGCTGTCCATCGCCAATTGTTGTTCCAAGACAAAAAAACATCAAACAGGTGACTATCGGTGTGATTATGCGGGGTAAGTAGTATTACAATGGCAGCCATTTGTCCGCATTGGCGCGGACATCCTGAAACACAAGGAGGCGCGTTGCCACCCCTGGTCAACGATGCGGCTTACAACATACGGCGATTGCGCGCTGAGTTCTCGGACCGTACGGTCGAGTCTCACTTCAACCGCCACCAGTTGCCGCGAACCCAAGCCCAAGTGCGTCTGGCGCTGCTGTTTTGCGCCACGTTCTATGTCGCCTTCGCCATCACCGACATCATGGCGCTGGGCCCGGGCAACGACGCGCTGACCCTGTTCCTGGGTCGCGTCGCCGTCGCCATCAGTGCGTTGATCAGCTGCCTGATGACGTACTGGTACCCCCATTCCGTGCGTCGCATCTGGATCGGGGCCAGCGTCACCGAGATCATCGGGATGGCCGCGTTCATGCTGGTGGTGATTTTCCGGCCCACCGAGACGCCGTGGCATGCGATGGCGATGTCCATCATGGCGCTGGTCGTGTATATCTATATCCCGAACCGCGTCGCCTATGCGGTGCCGATCGGCGTGATCGCGACGTGCGTGTTCGTCGGAATCGTCATGTACCAGGGCCGGCTGACGGGGACGGAGCAGCTGACGATGATCATGCTGCTGATCCTGTCGAACGGTTTCGGCTGCATGGCCGCGCATCGCTACGCGCTGATCCGGCGTGAGGAATTCCGCATGCAGTCGTTCCTGAAGAACCTGTCGGAGCGCGACCCGCTGACGGGCTGCCACAACCGCCGCTACCTGCAGCAGGAGCTGCTGAACATGGAGCTGTCGCGCTCGCGCCGCTTCAAACTGAGCCTGGCCGTCGTCATCTGCGACATCGACCACTTCAAGTCGGTGAACGACACCTACGGCCACCCGGCCGGCGATGCGGTGCTGATCACGTTCGCCAACCTGCTGCGTTCCATGACGCGGGAAAGCGTGGACAGCGTGATCCGCTACGGCGGCGAGGAGTTCCTCATCGTGCTGCCGGAAACGGACCTGACGGGTGCCGTGCAACTGGCCGAGCGCATGCGCACGGCGCTGCTCAGCTCCGGCACCGAAGTGGCGCCGGACACGGTGGTCCGCGTAACAGCCAGCTTCGGCGTCACCGCCGTCGACTTCGCGCTGGTCGAGCAGCGCTTTGCCCAGGAACTGCTGGTCGATACGGCCGACCGCCTGCTGTACGCGGCCAAGGGCAGCGGCCGCAATAACGTCAAGTCCGTCGAGTTCTTCGGCCGCGACAGCACGGCGCTGCCCGAGCGCCGCGCCGCGGCCTGATACGCCCCGCGCGCTGCAAGCTTGTACCGCAATCGCAGCGCGGACCCGCGATTGCGGCTCGATCCGCAGCTTCGCATCAGCGACTTTTTGATGCAATGGTCCGCCGCACGCGCTGCGGACAAGCGCGTCGTTTTACTATCGGTGCAAGTGTTGAAGACTTTTACGCGGCGTGGCCCGACCGTTTCAGCGCCACGTGCAACACGCCCAGGCACGCCAGATACAGCAGCAGCCAGTGCGCAGCCATCACCCAGAGAATAAAGGTACTGCCGCCGGCGCCGCCTTGCGTGTACATGTCACCCGTCATGCGGAACAGCAGCATGCTGGCAGCCAGCGCACCGATCGCGTGCCAGGGTCGGCAGCCTCGCTGGAAGCGCATGCGAAACAGCGCGTAAAGCGCGAGTACCAGCAGGGATACCGGCACTGCGACGACGGCGGCAGTGGCGGCGGCCCAGCCGACGGATGCCGGATCGGAGGCCGACAGGTTCCACTGCCACGTCAGCAGCACGGCCATGACAACCGCGGTCAGCCATGCGCCACACAGCACCTTGAAACCATCCCGGGTGGCCGCGAGTACCTGCCGCTTCATCGCGCCGCCATCAGAAGCTGGTAAGGGCCACCGGCTGCCCGCCCTTGAACGTGAAGATCGTTACCGGCGAGGACTTCATATCGCCTTTCGCATCGAACGCATACGTGCCGGCCACGCCCTGGTAGCTGCCGGCGGCAATCGCCGCGCCGACCTTGGCCGCCTCGATGCTGTTTGTCTGCTGCATGGCCTGCACGAACATATTGGTCGCGTCGTAGTACGAGGCGGCGTAGACGTCCGGGTCGGCGTTGAAGCGCTTCCTGAACTTCGCCTTGAACGCCGGGCCGCTGGCGGCCTTGTCCAGCAGCGCGCCACCCTGCGAGCACAGGACGTTCGCGCCGACGGCGTCGCCACCGAGCTTGCCCATCTCCGCCGTGCAGATCGTGTCGCCGCCCAGCAGCTTGGCGTTCAGGCCCAGTTGCCGGATCTGGCGCGCCATCGGGCCGCCCTGCGGCGCGTAGCCGCCGAAGAAGATGGCTTCGACCTTTTTCGACTTCAGGCGCGTCAGGATGGCGGTGAAGTCGACGGATTTGTCCGTCGTGTATTCGTGGCCCGCCACTGTCATGCCAGAGGCGCGCGCCTGCTTCTTGAATTCCTCGGCCAGGCCCTGGCCGAATGCGGTGCGGTCGTCGATGACGGCAACGTTCTTCAGCTTCAGTTCCTTCGCCGCATACAGCGCCATCTTCGAGCCCAGTTGCGTATCGCTGGCGTTCACGCGGAACAGGTTTTTATAACCCTGCTGCGTCAGTTTCGGATTCGAGGCAACGCTGGCGACGACCACGCCGGCATTGCTGTAGACGCGCGCGGCGGGAATGGCGACGCCGGAGTTGTACGGGCCGACGACATATTTGACGCCGCCGTCCGCCAGCTTCTGCGCGACGGACACGCCGGCCTTCGGGTCGCCCTGGTCGTCCTCTGACATCAGCTCGAATTTGAGTTTCTTGCCGCCGACGGTGACGCCTTTCGCGTTCAGCTCCTCGATGGCGAGACGGGCGCCGTTTTCGTTGTCCTTGCCGGAAAACGCCTGGGCGCCGGACAAGGGGCCGCTGTGGCCGATCCGGACCACCGTCTCCTGCGCCGCCGCATCCATCGTCACCGCGGCCGTCAGGCCGGCCAGCGCCATCGCGGCGGCCAGTTGCTTGTGTTTCATCGCGTCTCCCGTTGTTATTGTTGACCGTCGGGATTATCCACGATCTTGCGCTTCAGGCAAGTCGAAAATGCCGTCAGGTGCCGCCGCGCGGCTTCGTGCGGCTGCCTTCGGCGGCGGTGACGCTGGTGACCGCCGCGACGGGCGGCACCTGCTGGGTGCGCGGTGGCGGCGGTGGCGCGTTGCCTTGTGTCCCGCCGGGGATGCCGCCGGCCAGCCGCTGTGCGGCGATGGCGGCGGCCATGGCCGGATCGGCAGCGTTGGGCGGGGGAGGCGGGCCGGCCGTGGTGGCGGCGTTTTCCCGCGCCGCACTGCCTGGCGCGACGGCATCGTCCAGCACATCATCCGGTTCCGCCAGCGTGGCGACGTCGAATGCGTCGGCCGGGCTGCCGGTCTCGAAGTGCTGCGCACGCACTTCTTCATCCGCTGCCGGCGACGTTGGCCTGATCGCCTCGCGCCGCGCCGCATCCAGGCGCGCCTGCAAACGCTGCGCATCGTCGGCCTGTGCCGCCTGCGCCGCTGCGTCCCGCTCGCGTGCCAGCCGGTCCGCCAGCGCCTGGGCGGCTTCGTCTTCCTGTGCGCTGCTCGTCAGCTGGCGCAGCGCGGCCGCGCGGGCTTCGGCCAGGCGCTGGTCCTGCGTGGCGATATCGTCCTGCGTCGCTGCCTGCGCGGCCACCATGTCGCGCGCAACGTCCAGGCGCCTCGCCGCCTGGCGCGCCTCCTGCGTCAGGTCCATCTGCCGCGTCGCGGCAAACGTCTCCGTGGCTTGCTGGTCCGCCAGCCGCTGGGTGGCCAGTCGCTGGTCCGCCAGCTGCTGGTTCGCCAATTGCTCATCCGCCAGCCGCTGCGCCTCGAGGTTGTCTGCCTCGACACGTGCTTCCTGCTGCCCGCGCGCCAGCGCCGCCGCCTCGATTGCCTGGCGTTCCGCCGCGAGTTCCTGCACGCGGCGCTGCGCCGCCTGCGCCGCGAGCCTGGCCGCCACCGCGCGTTCCTCCAATGTCGGCTGCGGCGGCTCCGGCGCGACCTGCCGGTCCTCGGCAGCGGCAGCGGCAGGCACCTGACGTTCCGGCGCAACCGGCTTCGGGGGCTTCGCTTCCTCCGGTTCGCCAATCCGCTGCTGGCGCAGCACCTGCTGCTGCGCCGCCAGCTGCAGCTGCTCCAGCACATCCTGTTGCGCCGCCACGCTCTGCTGTTGCGCTTCCTGCACGGTGCCTGCGTCGGCAAAACGTCGCGCCGCTTCTTCCAGCGCCTTCAGCGTGCCTTGCCGGTCGCGCTCATACGCGGCCAGCAGGCGGCGGCTGTCCACGTTCAGGCGCCCGTCGGGGGTGATGTCGATGCCCGCTCCCGCCAGGGCCTGCTGCTGGCCGGCCAGCGCGTCCGTGAGCTGGTCGGGCAGGGTGGCCTGGCCCGGCAACGGCAGGTTGCGCCCCAGGTTGAAGGCCTCGGCCAGCTCGCCGGCGGCGAGGCCCAGCTGGGCGATATCGTTCGGATCGGTGCCGTCGCCGCTGGCGAGGTCGCCGAAGCGCCGCTGGGCCAGCGCCAGGGTGCCCAGCAATTGGCCCTGGGGCGTGACGTCGACGGCGACGCCCGGCGGCACGGGCGCGTCGATGGTGGCGGTGCCGGCAGTGCCGTATACCGGGGTGATGGCGGTGCGTTCGCCGATGGGCTGGATGGGCAGCATGAAATCCTCCTGTGACGACGAGAGTATGCGCCAGCCCGCGACTGCGGCGCGCCCAACTGTGCTGCCACTTTGTTAGTTCCCGCACGGTGACACATTGTCAATGCGCCTATCGTTGATCCTGCAAGCTCGAATTGACCAACGCAGATAAAGGATACCGATCATGGACAACAACCTGGACAAGACCACTACCGCAACCGGCTCTGTAACGCCGATCGGCAACACCACCCGCAACGACGCGCACGACAAGATCGACAAGCTGGCCGACCAGGCCAAGCCAACGGCCGACAAGGCCGCCGCCGCCGTCCACTCCACCGTGGACAAAGTGGCCGAGCAGGTCAAGCCGGCGGCCGACAAGGCCGAGAAGGCTGCCGCCTCGGTGCACAACACTGTCGACAAGCTGGCCGAGAAAGTGCCGGCCGCCGCCGACCGCGTCGTCGCCAAGGCGCACGACACCGTCGACCAGGTTTCGGACAACGTCAACTCGCTGTCCGACACGCTGGGCCAGAAGGCCGCCGACCTGAACGTGGCCTACCAGCGCCTGGCCGAAACGGGCCGCAGCTATGTGCGCAACAGCCCGGGCGTCTCGGTGCTGGTGGCGATGGCTGCCGGTTACGCCGTCTCGAAGCTGCTGGGATCGCGCCGTCACTGATCGCCCGTCTCCAGTCAGTCGCGCCCACGGGCACATCGCGCCCGGCCGCCGCTCATCCAGAGCGCGGCCGGGCGTCCGCACGTAAGCTCACGCCGCACCTCAACTACAAGAAGGTAACAACATGTCGCAGACCAAACCCAATGCCGGCGTCGATGGCGCCGGCTCCATTCTGAGTACCGTCGCGGGGCCGTCGAACGCGCCGCCGCCCGACTCGCTGGGCAATAACAATCCACAAGGCGACATACTGCTGGAGAAGCAGGCCGGCGGCATGGAGTTGGCCGACCAGATCGACTACAACGTCAACAAGCCGGGCGAATACGGGGACGCCGCGCGCGATCCGCAGCCGGGCCAGACGGCCAAGCCGACCTCCGACCTGGCAACCGCCAGCACAGCCGTCGAGAACATCGCTTCGCCGAAGACGGGATCGGGCCAGCCGCCGATCGGCGTCAACAACACCAATGCGCCGCTCGACCGCGTGCGCGCCGATTCCTCCGAGCGCGTGATGACGACGAACCAGGGCGTGCCCATCGCGGACAACCAGAATTCGCTGCGTGCCGGCCTGCGCGGGCCGACCTTGATGGAAGACTTCATCCTGCGCGAGAAGATCACGCACTTCGACCATGAGCGCATTCCCGAGCGCGTGGTGCACGCGCGCGGCTCGGCGGCGCATGGTTATTTCGAGAGCTACCAGGACCTCTCCGCGCTGACCCGCGCGAACATCTTCTCCGCCCCGGGCAAGAAGACGCCCGTGTTCGTGCGCTTCTCGACGGTGGCCGGCGAGCGCGGTTCGACCGACACGGCGCGCGACGTGCGCGGCTTCGCCGTCAAGTTCTATACCGACGAAGGCAACTGGGACCTGGTCGGCAACAACATCCCCGTGTTCTTCATCCAGGATGCGATGAAGTTCCCGGACCTGGTCCACGCCGTCAAGCCGGAGCCGCACAACGCGATGCCGCAGGCGGCCAGCGCGCACGACACGTTCTGGGACTTCACGTCCCTGATGCCGGAATCGATGCACATGCTGATGTGGGCGATGTCGGACCGCGCGATCCCGCGCAGCTACCGCACGATGCAGGGCTTCGGCGTGCACACGTTCCGCCTGGTGAACGCCGTGGGCGATTCCGTGTTCGTCAAGTTCCACTGGACGCCGCTGCAGGGCACGCACTCGCTGGTCTGGGACGAAGCCGTCAAGATCAGCGGCGCCGATCCCGACTTCCATCGCCGCGACCTGTGGGAAGCGATCGAAGCGGGCGAGTTCCCCGAATACGAGCTGGCGATCCAGGTCTTCACGGAAGAACAGGCCGAAGGCTTCCCGTTCGACGTGCTGGACGCCACCAAGATCGTGCCGGAAGAACTGGTGCCGCTGCAGCCGATCGGCAAGATGGTCCTGAACCGCAATCCGGATAACTTCTTTGCGGAGACGGAGCAGGTGGCGTTCTGCACGGCGCACATCGTGCCGGGCATCGACTTCACCAACGACCCGCTGCTGCAGGGCCGTATCCACTCGTACGTGGACACGCAGATCAGCCGCCTGGGCGGGCCGAACTTCCACGAGATCCCGATCAACGCGCCGGTCAACCAGGTGCACAACAACCAGCGCGACGGCATGCACCGCCAGACGATCAACCGTGGCCGCGTGTCGTATGAACCGAATTCGCTGGCGGGCGGCTGCCCGTTCCAGGGCGGCCGGATGGCCGGCTTCACCAGCTTCCCGCAGCCGATCACCGAGGACAAGGTGCGCGGCAAGCCGGCGCTGTTCGCCGACCACTATTCGCAGGCGCGCCTGTTCTGGCAGAGCCAGACGCCGGTCGAGAAGAACCACATCATCGGCGGCTTCCGTTTCGAGCTGACGCGCGTGACGGTTCCGGCGATCCGCGAGCGCATGCTGTCGATGCTGGTCAATGTCGACGCGGCGCTGGCCGCCGCCGTGGCCGACGGCCTGGGCATGGACGTGCCGCCGCCGCAGCCGCTGGCCACCACGCGCCCGCTGCCGGAATATCCGCCGTCGCCCGCGCTGTCGCTGTTCGCGCGGCCGGGCAAGACGGGTATCCACACGCGCCGCGTCGCCATCCTGGTGGCCAACGGCAGCGACGTCGAAGCGGCGCGCACGATCTACGCATCGCTGCTGGCCGACGGCGCCGTGCCCCGCATCGTCAGCAGCAAGCTTGGCAAGATCGCCGGCTGCAACGGCGGCACGCTGGACGTGGAAATCACGCTGGAAGCGGGACCGTCGGTCATCTACGACGCGATGATCGTGCCGCCCGGCGACCAGGCCGCACAGGCGCTGTCGAAGGACGCCCATGCGCTGGAATTCACGCGCCTGCAATATCGCCACTGCAAGCCGATCATGGTCGTCGACGCGGGTGCGCAGCTGCTGGCCAAGGCCGACATCCCGTCCAACCTGCCGGACGGGTCGCCCGACCCCGGCATCATCGGCGCGGAGCCGAACGACCTGACGCCCGCGCTGGCAGCGTTCAAGGACGTGCTGGCGGCCCACCGCGTGTTCCAGCGCGAGACGGATCCGCCAATGGTGTAACGCACGAGGTAGCGGCGGCTCTGCCTTACGGCGCGCCGCTCGCGTGCAGTTCAACCGGGCCGCCTGAATGGGCGGCCCGGTGCTATGCTCGACGTTATCGGGGTATCCTCAAAAAAAACAACAAGTCAGGTATCGCATGGATGTATATGCACCGCAGACCTGGAAGCCGCACGAAAAGCCGATGCTGCCGGGCTCACCGTCGTCGCCGCTGCACTCGACGCGGCGGCGCATCGCCTATCTGCTGGTCGGCTTCATCGTCGCGCTGACGGGGGGACTGGGCAACGCGCTCGTCACCGTCAACCTGACGTATGCACAGGGCTCTCTGGGCGTGTATGCGGCCGAGATCCAGTGGCTGCCGGCCGCCTACGTGATGGGCAATGTCTCGATGAACCTGTTGCTGGTGAAGTTCCGCCAGCAGTTCGGCCTGCGCCTGTTCACGGAACTGTTTCTCGTGCTGTACGCGCTCGCCACGCTGGCCCACCTGTTCGTGCACGGTCTCGGCTCGGCGATTGCCGTGCGGCTGGCCAGTGGCGTCTCCGGCGCCGCGCTGACGACGCTGGGCCTGTACTACACGCTGCAGGGGTTCCCGGCCAAGCACCGCCTGAAGGGCGTCGTGCTGGGCATCGGCTTTTCCCAGCTGGCGCTGCCGATTGCGCGGCTGTTCTCCACCGAGCTGCTGGAGATCGCCGAATGGCGCGGCCTGTATTCGTTTGAACTGGGCCTGGCGCTGCTGTCGCTGGGCTGCGTGCTGCTGCTCAAGCTCCCGCCGGGCGACCGCATCCGCGCATTTGAAAAACTCGACTTCGTCACGTTCGGCCTGTTCGCGCCGGGTATCGCGCTGCTGTGCGCCGCGCTGGCGCTGGGGCGCACCGTCTGGTGGTTCGAGGCGCCGTGGATCGGCTGGTGCCTGGTCGGCTCGATCGTGCTCGTCACGGCCGCTGTCGCCATCGAACATAACCGCAAGAACCCGCTACTGAATATCCGCTGGCTGACCACGGCGAACATGGTGCGCCTGGCGCTGTCCGTCGTACTGATCCGCATCGTGCAGTCGGAAGCGACGGGCACCGTCGGCTTCCTCAACGCGCTGGGCCTGCAGAACGACCAGATGTTCGACCTGTGGGCCGTCACGCTCGTTGCCAGCATCGCCGGCATGGCCGTCAGCGCGCTGACGATATCGCCGGCGCGCATCCAGGTCTCGCTGATGTTCTCGCTGGCGCTGATGGCCATCGGCGCGTGGCTCGATTCGCATGCGACGAACGTGACGCGGCCGGCGCAGATGTACCTGAGCCAGTTCCTGCTGGCGTTCGCCGGCACGTTCTTCATCGGCCCCGTGTTCGTCTCCGGCTTCGGTGCCATCATCGCCCAGCCGAAAAACCTGATCAGCTTTTCGCTGATGTTCTCGATCACGCAGAACCTGGGCGGCCTGCTGGGCTCCGCCATCGTCGGCACGGTGCAGGTGATGCGCGAGAAATTCCATTCGAGCCAGCTGGTCGAGCACCTGACGTTGCTGGACCCGCAGGTGGCCGCGCGCATCCAGGGCAGCGGCGCGGCATTGGGCGGCACGGTGATGGACCCGGCGCTGCGCAATGCCCAGGGCGTCGCGTCGCTGGGCGCGGCCGCCACGCGCGAGGCCAACATCCTGGCGTACAACGATGTCTTCCTGCTGATTTCCCTGGTGGCCGTCGGCACGCTGGTGTGGATGATCGCGCATTATGTGTGGCAGCACATCACGGCCCACGTTCCCGTCGTGCCGGCGCAGAACGCCGAAACCGGCATGGCCAAAGTCTCACTCAATAACTCCGGATCGCAATGAGCGCAAACGATACTCCTCCTCCCGTCGCGGCCCCACCGGCCGCACCAACGCCGGCACAGCCGGACCGCCGCCAGCAGTGGGTCGCCGGCGCCGGCTTCGCCCTGGTGGCGCTGATCGGCGTGCTGATCGTGCTGTACGCGTGGCGCCTGCCGCCGTTCACGAGCCCCATCGTCTCGACCGAAAACGCGCTGGTGCGCGGCCAGGTCACCGTGATCGGCACCCAGCTGTCCGGCTACGTGACGGACGTGCACGTGCAGGATTTCCAGTTCGTCCGCAAGGGCGACCTGCTGGTCGAGATCGACCGCCGCATCTACGAGCAGCGCTACGAGCAGGCCGAGGCCCAGCTGGCGGCGCAGAAGGCCGCGCTGGCCAACTGGGAGCAGTCGCGCCGCAGCGCCGCCGCCACCATCGCGCTGCAGGAAGCGGCGCTGACCAACGCGCGGGCGCAGGCCGAACGCGCCGCCGCCGACCTGCGCCGCGTCGAGGAACTGGTGCAGGACGGCTCGCTGTCGCAGCGCGAACGCGATGCCCAGCGCGCGGCTCGTGCCCAGGCTCAGGCGGCCGTCGCGCAGGCGCAGGCGAACGTGGAGATCTCGCGGCAGTCGTCGCAATCCGTTACCGTCAACCGCGCCTCGCTGGAGGCGGCCGTCGCCAATGCGCAGGCGGCACTCAAGGCGGCCCAGGTGGACTTGGACAACACGCGCATCGTGGCGCCGTCGGACGGCCAGCTGGGCCAGGTCACGGTGCGGCGCGGCGCATTCGTCAACTCGGGCGCGCAGCTGATGGGCCTCGTGCCGCAGCAGATGTGGGTCATCGCGAACCTGAAGGAAACGCAGATGAACGGCGTGCGCGTGGGGCAGAGCGCCACCTTCAAGGTGGATGCACTCGACGGCGCCGTGCTGACGGGGCAGGTCGAGCGCATCTCGCCGGCGACCGGCTCGGAGTTCTCCGTGCTGCCGGCCGATAACGCGACGGGCAACTACGTCAAGATCGCCCAGCGCATTCCCGTGCGCATCCGCATCGATGCCGGCCAGCCGCTGGCGCCGCGGCTGCGGCCCGGCATGTCCGTCATCGTCAGCATCGACACGTCGGCGGAGCTGAACGACGCCGCCACCAATCCCGCGCCCGCGGCACGCCGGCCATGAGGGCGGCAGTTCCATCGCTGCTGGCGGCGCTGCTGCTGGCCGGTTGCGCCGCGAAGGTGGCACCGCCGCCGCCATCGACATTGCAGGTGCCGGCGGGCTGGCGCGCGCCGCCGCTGGCGGACGTCGCCAGCCGCCCCGTCGACCAGGCGTGGTGGCAGGGCTTCAACGATCCCGCGCTGACGGCGCTGGTGACGCAGGCGCTGGCGAACAACGGGGACCTGCGGGTGGCGCGCGCCCGCATCGAGGACTTCCGCGCCCGCGTGCGTTCGGCGCAATCGGGGCAAGCACCGACGCTGTCGTTCGACACGGGCGCCGCGCGCTCGCGCACCTTGCTGTACAACGGCCAGCCGCACGTCGGCAACGGCTACCAGGCCGAATTCCAGGCGGCATACGAGATCGACGTGTGGGGCCGCCTGGCCAATGCGACTGAAGCGGCGGCGGCAACGCTGCGCGCCGAGGAGGCCAACAGCGACGCGGCCGCGCTGTCGGTCGCCAGCAATGTCGCCAGCGGCTACCTGACCCTGCGCGGGCTCGATGCCCAGCTCGAACTGGCGCAGGCGACCTTGCGGCTGCGCGAACAGTCGCGTGACCTGGCGCGGCGCCAGTTCGAAGTGGGTTACAGCTCGCGTCTGGAATGGCTGCAGGCGCAGGCGGAATACGACGCGGCGGCCGAACAGATCCCGCAATTGCAACGACAGATTTTCGAACAGGAGAATGCGCTGTCGATCCTGACGGGCGGCGTGCCCGGCCCGATCGCGCGCGGCACCACGCTGGCCGACCTGGCGCCGCCGCCGGTACCGGCGGGCCTGCCGTCCGACCTGCTGCGCCGCCGGCCCGACATCGCCCGCGCCGAACAGACGATCGCCGCCGCCGTCGCCCAACTGGCCGCCACGCGCGACCAGCTGCTGCCGTCGTTCCGGCTGACGGCTACGGGCGGCATCCAGTCGACGGAATTCAGTGACCTGTTCCACGGCCCCACGCGGCTGTGGCGCCTGGGCGGCTCGCTGGTGGCGCCGCTGTTCGACGGCGGCCGCGTGCAGGCCGCCACCGACTCGGCGGCCGCGCAGCGCAACCAGGCAATCGCTACGTACGAGAATACGGTGCGCCAGGCATTCGCCGAAACGGAGAACGGCCTGAACGCCATCGCCCGCCTGCGCGAACAGGTCGTCCAGAACGACGCCCGCCGTGCCACGGCGGCCGAAACGCTGCGCATCGCGCACAACCGCTACCGCAACGGCTACGCGGCCTACCTGGAAGAGCTGGACGCCCAGCGCAGCCTGTACGCCGCCGACGTGGCCCGGCTGCAGCTGCGGACGCGGTTGCTCACGGCTTCCGTGGATCTGTATCGGGCGATGGGGGGAGGGTGGGTGGCGCCGTGATTTGGGGACTGGCACCTTGGTGCCTGTCCCCGAGGTGAATGCTCCAAGTCACACCCGCGGCGTATCTTCAGTCCTCCAGCCCGCAACCCACAACGTCCTTGCCGCGGTCGAGAATCACGACGTTCTTGACCTTGCCGGTTTCGTCGTAATGGACGATGAAGGCGCGGCCGTCGGGAAGTTCAGCGTGGTACTTGAGGATGCCGTCCGGGCCCCGCGTCAACAGTTCGCCCATTGCCGCGGACAGGTCGAGTGCGTGCTCGCCCAGCCTGACGTGGCCGCGGTTCAGCGCGAATGGCGTCTGGCGGGGCTTGTCGTCCGGAGCTGCGCGGCATTCGATGGTGCTGGTTGTGTCCAGTGTGCCGGCCAGCGTGAGCGCAAGCGCCTGCTTGTCCAGCGCGGCGGGCAGGCTCACCCCCGTGCAGTTGAACGCGCGCTGACCGTCGCGCACCTGCGCCAAGGCTTGGCCTTCCACCCGGCCGACCGCCAGCGATTTCTGCTGATCTGCCGATACCAGTGCCACTGTCGTGGCTGTGCCCTGGGCGATCCGGCGGCGCTCCACGTTGACGATGGCGCTGTCCACCACGTCGATGTCGATGCCCGGTGCGCGTACCTTGCCGTTGGCCGCCACATGGATCGAGCCGTTCTTGGCGCCCGCCGTCGTGGGTTGCGCTTCGCAGGTGCCGCTGTAGGTGCCCGCCAGCAGAGGCGTCAGCGTGGCCCAGCGGCCCGCTGCGTGCGCCGGTTGCAGGCTTGCGCAGAGCAGCAAGGCCGCGCTGCAGGCGTGCAGGGACAGGGTGCGTCGATTCATCGGTTCTCCAGGTGTCATGCGAGCGGTAGCCCGGCATGGTGTTGTAATGGTCGGGAAGTGCCTGTGCGCAGGGTTCACAGATCGGTATTGCAGCTGTGCGACGCCCCGTCCTTGCCCATGCCGACAACGGCCTTGACCTGGTTGGCGGCGCCGTAGACGAGCGAAATCGACTGGCCCCCGGGCATCATGAACTGGTACGCCAACGTGCTGGCGCCGTCGTCCAGCAGCACCGTTTCCGACTCCGCCTTGCCAAGATCGAATTTCTGGTCGCCGATCGCGGCCGTGCCGTCGCCGATGCGGATCGTGACCTCGTGGCGCTTCATCAGGTCGCCCAGGTTCATGCAGTTGATCTTCTGGCCGGGAACATCAAGGAGTTTTGCCAGCGATGCGTGCAGACCCTTGCCGTTCAGGGTCTGGATCGGCGCAGTCGTATTGCACATCAGCTGACGCCCGTGCGCGGAAATGGACGCGACGTTGGCAGCGTCTTTCCCGCCCGTCATCAGTTGCAGCGACGGGCCGTCGCCCTCTTCGATCAGCGCGGCGGATGCGCGGTGCGTGCCGTCCGGGTCGAGGTGGCGCATCAGCTGGATCGACTTCGTCTTGCTGAAATCGGCGCTGACGTCGGGTGCGGTCACTTGGCCATCCGCGGCCAGCACGATCGTGGCGCCCGGCATCTTCTGCGCCGTGCCGACCTGCTGGCAATCGCCGCTGTACGAGCCGGCAATCAGCGGCGCGACGGCAAGCCAGTAGTTCGGGGGCGGGGCTTCCGGCGCGGGCGCCTCGGCTTCCGCCGCGGCCTGCGTTTCGGCCTCCGCGGCGGGTGCGTCTTCGTTCTTGTTGCTGCAGGCGCTCAGCAACAGCGCGACGGTCAGGGCGGACAGCAGGGTGGTGCGACAGGCCATGGGATCTCCAGTTTGACGAGATCCGTAACCTAGCATGGCGATTGCTTTTTTGGCAATCGCCAAAAGCGCTCGGCGCGCGTTACCGGGTGCGCGGCACTGGTTCGCAGCCGATCACCGGTTCTTTGCCGGCCAGGATGCCCACTTCCTTGACTTCGCCGCGGTCGTTGTAAAGCGCGACGAAGAAGCGCCCGTCCGCCAGCTCGGCATCGTACTGCATGCCGCGACCCTGACCAATCGTGAGCGACTCCCTGCGGGCGTGTGTCAGGTCCAGTGTCTGGCCATCGATCAGCACCTGGCCTTGCGCCAGGCGGAAGACGGCATCGCGCGGCGTGTCGTCCTCCGAGCGGCGGCACGCGACCGTGCGCTCGATGTCCACCGCTGCCGCCATCGACAACGCGAACGGCCGGTCCTTCAAGGCCGACGTCACCGTCACCCGCTCGCACTCGAACGCCTGCTTGTCGCTCTGTGCTGCGGCGCGATAGGTGTCGCCTTCCGGCAGCAGCAGGAAGTACGACTCTTCATATATCGTGCGGAACACCGCTGTGGCCTGGGGCTTCTTTTTGTCGGTGGTGCGCGACAATTCCGCCAGCAGGCTGTCACGCAGGTCGAAGGCTACACCGGGAGCGCGCACTTTGCCATCAGCGCCGACAACGATCTCCGCCGGGCCTTTGACATCTTCCTGATTGGGCTTGGCATCGCAGGTGCCAGTGTATGTTCCCGCCAGCAGTGGCCCGATGGCGTCGTAGGCCGCGGAAGCCCGGGCCGGCAGGGTATCGGCCAGCGTGACGCCAGGCAGGGCGGCAAGCAGCAACAAGGTTGCGCGAAGATTCATGATGGGTGACCGAGGACGAAAAACGGCCACCCTATCACGGCGGTTGCCTTTTCGGCAACCGCCGCATTACGCCGTCAGCGCGAGCGGCGCGTGATGTGACCCGGCATGCGGCTCGTCCTGCAGCCGGAAGGTGTTGACGACCCCGGCCAGGTCGGCCGCCTGCGTGCGCAGGGCTTGCGCGGCGGCGGCGGCCTGTTCGACCAGCGCGGCGTTCTGCATCGTCATGTCGTCCAGCTGGACGATGGCGATATCGACGTTTTCGATGTCCTTGCTCTGCGTGCGCGTGGCGTCCGAAATCTCGGCCATGATCTGCGTGACGCGGCCGATGCCGTCCACCACGTCGCGCATCGTGTCGCCGGCGTGGCCTACCAGCTGCGTGCCGGCGCCCACCTTGCTGACCGAGTCCTCGATCAGCGCCTTGACCTCTTTCGCGGCGGCCGCCGAGCGGTGCGCCAGGTTGCGCACTTCGGAAGCGACGACGGCGAAACCGCGCCCCTGTTCGCCGGCGCGGGCCGCTTCCACTGCGGCGTTCAGCGCCAGGATATTCGTCTGGAAGGCGATGCCGTCGATGACGCCGATGATGTCGACGATCTTGCGCGACGACTCGTTGATCAGGTTCATCGTCGAGACGATGCCGTCCACCGCCGTGCCGCCCTGCTGCGACACGCGGGCGGCGCTTTCGGCCACCTTGCTCGCTTCGGCCGCGTAGTCGGCGTTGCGGTGCACGGAGGCGATCAGCTGTTTCATCGACACCGCCACGTCGGCCAGCGAACTGGCCTGGCGTTCCGTACGTTCCGACAGATTCAGGTTGCCGGAGGCGATTTCCGCCGACGCCGAGGCGATGGCGTCGGTACCGCCGCGCACGCGGCTGACGATGCCGGAGAGGCTGTCGCGCATGCCGCTCATCGCATGCAGCAGGCTGTCCGGCGCGGCGCGGGCCGTGTCGACTTCGCGGTGCAGTTCACCGCGGGCGATACCGCGTGCCACGCTGGCGGCGTAGCGCGGTTCGCCGCCCAGTTGCCGCAGCAGGCCGCGCACGATGGCGCCACCGATCGCCGTGCAGACGACGGCGCTGAGGATGCTGAGCGTGACGATCCAGTATTGTGCATCCTTGGCGCGCGTATTGGTCGTCGCGCTGGCGGCCGCGGTGCGTTGCTGCAGTTCCTTCAGCAGCGCGCCGATGTCGGCCACGATCTGGCGCCGCAGCGGGCTGCATTCCTCGACGAGGAAGGTGCCGTAGTGGGTCATGTCGTCGGCGTCGCGGTACTTGCGGGGACGTTCCAGTTCTTTCGCCATCTGCGTCAGGCCGGCGCGTACTTTCTGGTAGGCCGGGTTGTCGCGCAGGGCGGGATCGAGCTTCGTCAGCGCTGCGAGGTAGATGGCCTTCTGCTCGTCGACGATGTCCAGCTCGCGGCGGGCCGCGGCGGCATCGGTGAAAATGAAGGCGTTGCGGGCCGCCATGCCGGTCTGGTCGAGCGCTTCGCGAGCTTCGTACAGCGGATCGAGCTGGTCGCGGCGCAGCGTCTCGGCATTGACCAGGGCACCGTCGATCATGCGGACCTGCGAGATCGCGGTGATGGCCAGCGCGAATGTAAACAGCAGGGCGAACGCGAACGCTGTGTACAGTTTGGTGGCGATGGTGGCGTGTCTGAAGGCCTTCATGATGTCCCGGGGGGTTGATTTGATGAATGTGACGAATAATGACCTATAAATTGCCGCAGTGCAACCATAATTTACTGAATTTGACGGTTCAGTAGCGGTTCATCATCAAATTTGGCAAATTTCTTCCCGGACGTTTATACTCGATTCCATGAACAGCAACTCTGAATTAAAACCGGCCGATGACGATCCCGTCCTGACCACAAGCGCGGCCGCGCGCCTGCTGGGCGTTGCGACCAGTACCGTGCAGTTGTGGATGGAAAGCGGTGCGATCGAGTCGTGGAAAACGCCCGGCGGCCACCGTCGCACCCGGCTCAGCCGTATTGCCAGGCTGATGGAGCCGGCTGCGAAGGAGGCGTCGGCGACGGTGGGGCAGGCCGTCGAGGCGGCGATGTCGGATATGACGCCGGCCGAATTCCAGCCGCTGCCGACACCGGACTACCCGGTGGGCAAGGATGAACCAACCCGGCTGGTGGCGCTGGCCGCGTCGGGCCTTATCGATACACCGGCGGAAGCCCGTTACGACCGCATCGTGCGACTGGCCGCGGCCGTGACCGGGTCGCCGATCGCGCTGATCTCGCTGCTCACGGCGCGGCGTCAGTGGTTCAAGGCGCGCGTGGGACTGGATGCGCAGGAGACGCCGCGCGAGTGGGCGTTCTGTTCGCACGCCATTCTGGCCGAGGGGCCGTTCGTGGTGGAGGATGCGGCGGTGGACGAGCGTTTTCGCGCCAACCCGCTGGTGCTGGCCGATCCGCACATCCGCTTCTATGCCGGCGTGCCGCTGCGCGACGCGGCCGGCAACGCACTCGGCACGCTGTGCGTGATCGACCGCGAGCCGCGCAAGCTGCGCGCCACCGAGCTGCAAAGCCTGCTCGACCTGGCCGACATCGCGATGGAGGAATTGCCGGAGCCTGGTGACAGGCACTGATCGGTGCCTGTCACCGACGTGCAGCATGAGGCGCGGTTGACGGGGACAGTCACGTCAAGGATATGCCTTGCGGCGGACTGACGTTCTGGCAACTGGCGGTGGTCACCACGTCGGGGACAGGCACCTTTCACGCGGCCAGAGGCCGCGAGAAACGTGCCCGTCCCCAGTCGGGTTTGCCCCCCGCTGAACTCAATGCCCATGCCCCCCGACATTGCGCGGCACCGGATTGCCGACGGCATCCACCGCATGCGGCCCGTGCGGATGCTCGGGATGCGGGTGCTTGCGCAGCTTGCGCGCGATGCGGCCCAGCAGGTGCTCGAGATCGTCGACGTAGGTGAACACGGCCGGCACCACCAGCAAACTGAGTAATGTCGACGTGATCAGGCCCCCGATCACCGTGATCGCCATCGGCGAACGGAAGCTCGGGTCGGCGCCCAGGCCCAGCGCCAGCGGCATCATGCCGGCGCCCATCGCGATCGTCGTCATCAGGATGGGGCGGCTCCGTTTGTGGCAGGCGTCCACCAGCGCATCGAAGCGGCTCATGCCCGCCTGTCGCGCCAGGATCGCGTAGTCCACCAGCAGGATCGAGTTCTTCGTCACGATCCCCATCAGCATGATCAGGCCGATCATCGACGGCATCGACAGCGCGCGGCCCGTGACCAGCAGCGCCACGATGGCACCGCCGATCGACAGCGGCAGCGCGGCCAGGATCGTCACCGGCTGCATGAAGTCCTTGAACAGCAGCACCAGCACGCCGTAGATGCACAGCACGCCGATGGCCATCGCGATGCCGAAGCTGGCGAACAGCGACGCCATTTCCTGCGCGTCGCCCAGTTCGGCGATATGCACCGAGGGCGGCAGGTTCTTCATCGACGGCAGCGCGCGCGCTTCCTCGTTCAGTTCACCCAGCGAGCGGTTGCCCAGCTCCACGTCCAGCGTCACGTTGCGGCTGCGGTTCAGGCGGTCGATCTGCGCCGGCCCGCTTTCCATCGTGATCGTGGCCACGTTCGCCAGCAGCACGGGGCCGTTCGTGCCGGGCACCGTCAGGCGGCCGATCGCATCGAGGTCGGCGCGCACGGCGTCCGGCAGCTTGACGCGGATCGGCACCTGGCGCTCCGGCAGGTTCATCTTCGTCAGGTCGAAGTCATAGTCGCCGGCGGTGGCCACGCGCACCGTTTCGCCGATGGCGCTGGCCGTCACGCCCAGGTCGGCGGCGCGGGCAAAGTCCGGCCGCACGATGATCTCGGGGCGCACCAGCGAGGCGCTCGACGTGACGTTGCCGATGCCGTGCAAGGTGCGCAGCTCGCGTTCCACGCGCTGCGCGGCGCCCATCAGGGCAATCGGGTCTTCCGACTGCAGCACCAGCTGCATCTTGACGCCTGTATCCGGCGGACCTACCGTGAAGCGGGCGCCCGGAAGATTGGCCAGCTTGGCGCGCAGCAGGCTGTCGATCTCGCCCATCGACTCGTCGCGGTCCGTGCGGTGCACGGTGGTGATCGTCAGTACGGCGCGGCGGGCCTCGGCCGACGCGCCCGGCGCGAACGCATCGCCGGCCGAGCCGCCGCCGACGGAACTGAACACGCCGACGACGCCCGGCACCTGCATCGCCGCCTGGCGCGCCTGCTCGGCCGCCACGCGCGTCTGCGCCAGCGTGCTGCCGGGCGGCAGCTCCAGGTTGACCTGCGTCTGGTCGCGGTCCGCCGGCGGTACGAAGCCCGTCGGCAGCAGGCCCACCAGCATGATGGAGCAGACAAAAAATACGGCCGACGCGATCGCCGTGATGCCGCGATGATTCAGGCACCACTTCATCGTGCGCATGTAGCGCGTCATCAGCCAGCCGTCCTTTTCTTCCTTGTGGACCTTCGGTTTCAGCAGGTAGGCGGCCATCATCGGCGTCAGCAAGCGCGCCACGACCAGCGATGCCAGCACGGCCAGCACGGCAGTCCAGCCGAACTGCTTGAAGAATTTTCCGGGAATGCCGCCCATGAACGCCGTCGGCAGGAACACGGCCACCAGCGCGAACGTCGTGGCGATGACGGCCATGCCGATTTCGTCGGCCGCTTCCAGCGCCGCCTGCATCGGCGTCTTGCCCATGCGCAGATGGCGCTCGATGTTTTCGATCTCGACGATGGCATCGTCGACCAGCACGCCGACGACCAGGGCCAGCGACAGCAGGGTGACGGTATTGAGCGTGTAGCCGAACCAGTAGATGCCGAGGAATGCCGGCATCACGGACAGCGGCAGGGCGGCCGCGGCCACGATGGTGGCGCGCCAGTCGCGCAGGAACCACCAGACGACGAGAACGGCCAGGATCGCGCCTTCGTACAGCAGCTCCATCGAGCCGACAAAGTTCTCCTGCACGGGCGACGCGTTGTCGATGGATTCCTTCAGGTCGATGTTGGGGAACTCGCCGCGCAGCTTCGCGACCGCGGCACGCGCCCCGTCCGCGACTGCGGTCTCGCTGGCGCCCTTGGTGCGGAACACTTCAAACGCGACGACGGCCTTGCCATCCTGCGTGGCCACGGCGCGCGACTCGGCGGTCGTGTCGGTAACGGTGGCCACCTGGTCCAGCCGCACGTGGCGGCCGTCGCCCAGCGGGATGTCGATGGCCGCCAGTTCCTGTGCCGACTTGACGGTGGCGATGGTGCGCACCGACTGTTCGGCGCCGCTGACGTCGCCCCGGCCGCCCGGCGCTTCACGCTGCACCTGGCGCAGCTGGCGCGACACGTCCAGTGCCGACACGCGCAGCGCCGCCATGCGCTCGTCGTCCAGCTCCACGCGGATCTCGCGGTTGACGCCGCCCACGCGGCTGACCGAACCCACGCCGGGCACGGCCAGCAGGCGTTTCGCAACGGTGTTGTCGACGAACCAGGACAGGTCGGCGTCGTCCATCTTCGTGCCGCCCGTCGTGCGCGCGGTGGCGACGAACGTCAGCACCACGCGGCCGGCGGTGGAAACCTTGCTGACGACGGGATCGCGCAGTTCGGCCGGCATGTCGGCCTTGACGCGCGTGACGGCGTCGCGCACTTCGTTGACGGCATCCGACAGGTTCTTCTCGAGAATGAATTCGACGGTGACGGTGGCATCGCCATCGAGCACCTTCGTGTAGATGTTCTTGACGCCTTGCAGCGTCGCGACGGAGTCCTCGATCTTGCGCGCCACTTCCGTTTCCAGCTGCGCCGGCGCGGCGCCGGGCAGGTTGGCGGAGACGGTGACGATGGGCAGTTCGATATCCGGGAAGTCCTGCACCGGATTGGCCTTGTAGGCCAGCAGCCCGGCAAGGGTCAGCAGCACGAACAGCATGATCGCGGGGATCGGGTTCCTGATCGACAGGGCGGAGAAGTTCATCGTTCTTCCTTATTTGCTCGCGACGGCCGGCGCCGTCGCCGGGGCAGCAACGGTGCGTACCAGGTCGCCGTCGTTGAGGAAGCCGGCGCCGTTCAGCACGACCTGGGTCTCGGCCGTCAGGCCCGTGACCTCGATGCGGTCGCCCAGCCGGCGGCCCGTTCTGATCTTGACCTGGCTGACGCGCGAATCCGGGTTCAGGCGGAACACGTACGGGAAGCCGTCGCGCACGACGACGGCCGGCTGCGGCAGCGTCAGCGCATCGGACTTGCCCAGTTCGAACTGGCCGGTGGCGAACATGCCGGCCTTGAACGGCGCGTTGCGGTTCAGGTCCGGCGGCAGGTCGACGTAGACGAGGGCGGAGCGCGTCTGCGGATCGACGGTGGGGGCCACGATGCGTACCTTGCCCGTCAGTTCGCTGCCGTTGGCCGCCTTGACCTTCGCGGTGCCGCCGATGCGGATGTTCTTCAGGTCCGCGGCCGTGACTTCGGCGCGCCATTCCAGGCGGCCCTGGCGGATCATCTTGAACAGTTCCGTGCCGGTGCCCACGACGGAACCGACGGTGGCGCTGCGGGCCGAGATCACGCCGGCATCGGGCGCCACGACCTGTGTGTACTTCAGGCGCAGCTGCTGCGCCGCCAGCACGGCGCGCGCCGATTCGATGCGCGCCTTGGCGGTCTGCTCGGCCGTCAGGTACTGGCTGATCTGCTGTTCCGACAGCGCGCCGCTGGCCTGCACGGCGCGGGCGCGGCGGGCGTCGGCCTGCGCTTCCGCCGCATTGGCCTGCGCTTCGGCCAGCGCGGCCCGGGCCTGCGCCACTTCCGCGTTGACCGTATCGGCCGAGAACACGGCCAGCACTTCGCCCTTCTTGACGACGTCGCCCACGTTGACGCGCACTTCCGTCAGCCGCAGGCCGTTCGATTCATTGCCGATCACGGCTTCCTGCCATGCCGCGACATTGCCGTTGGCGGTCAGCTGCAGCGGCAGCGACGCCGTGGTCGGGCGGATCGTGGTGACCGTCAGCGCCGGCGTCTGGGCCGGTTTCTTTTCTTCCTTGGCGGCGGAAGCGTTCATGGCGGCCATGCCGCCACCGGCGGCGATGCAGACGGCCAGCACGGCCAGTACGATGGTTTTGGTCTTGTTCATATACGTGTCCATTATTGTTGGGCGGGGCGGGTCCAGCCGCCTCCCGCTGCGCGGTACAGGGCGATCCAGGCGGCGCTGCGCTCGCGCTGCAGGCTGACCATCGCGTTCTCCGCCGCCAGGCGCGTGCGGCGGGCGTCTTCCAGTTCCAGCAGGCTTCCCATGCCGTTCTTGTAGCGATCCTGCGCCGCCACGAACGCGCTTTGATAGCCTTGCACCGCCGTGCGCGCGTCTTCGGCGCGGTCCTGCGTGCTTTGCAGGTTGACCAGCGCCTGCTCCACTTCGCGCACGGCTTGCCGTACGGTGCCGCGATAGCTGCTGACAGCGGCCTCGTAACGCTCGCGCGCCGCGTCCACGTTCGCGCGGCGTGTGCCGGCATCGAACAGCGGTACGGACAACTGCACGGGGCCGATATTCCACGTGTTCGCCGTGACGTTCTCTCCCGCCACGTGCACACGGCCGCGGCCCACGGCGCCCGCCAACGTCAGGCGCGGGAAGCGCTGCGCGCGCGCGCCGGCCACCTCGAAGCTGGCGGCCGCCACTTCGCGTTCGGCGGTGAACACGTCGGGCCGCTGTGCCAGCGTTTGCGCCGGCAGCTCCGCCAGCGCGATGTCCTGCGCCGGCGACAGCGCGGCCAGGGACTCGGGTCCCTCGGTACTTGCCAGGCGGCGTACCAGCATCGTCTCATCGATGGCCGTCAGCGCCACCAGCGCCTTGACGTTGACGTCGCACTGGGCGCGCTGGGCGATGGCGCGGCTGTTCGCATCGGCGGCGCTGGCGCGTGCCTGCGCCGCCGTCGCCCGCGCCTGGAAACCGGCTTTCGCGGTCAGTTCCGTCAGCCGGGCCGTGTCGGCGCGCGATCTGGCATCCTGCTCCGCCACGGCCAGCAGGCTTCGGCAGGCGCGCCAGCCGTAGTATTCGTTCGCCGTTTCGGCAGCCACCGAGACGCGTGCGTCATGCCAGCCCGCCTGCGCGCTTTCCAGCCGCGCCTGCGCCGCATCGCGCGCGGCCCGGTTGGCCCCGAAGATATCCACTTCCCATGACGCCTGCGCATACACCTGCGATGTCGTGTTGGACGGCGTCTCGGCCTGCTGCTGGCTGGTGCGCGTCGACGTGGCCACGCCGTTCACCGCCGGCGCCAGCGCGGCGCCGGCGGCCGTGCGTTCGGCGCGCGCCTGGCCGATGCGCGAACGGGCCGACGCGATCGTCGGGCTGACTTCCTGCGCCGCCTCGATCAGTTGCGCCAGCACGGGATCGCCCTGGCTGCGCCACCAGCCCGACAGTTCCGTCACGTTACCGCCGTGCGGCAGCGGCGCCTGCCACTGCGCCGGCGCGCCGTCCGGCACCTGCCGCGCGGGTCCCGTCAGGCCGCAGCCGGAGAGTGCGAGTGCCGCCGCGACGGCCAGCGCACAGTGTCTGTTCCTCATACTGCTCCTTTTTGTCGTTTTTGCTGTTCCGCCAGCACGATCGCTTCCGCAAAATCGGCCAGCCGGGGAATCCAGTCGCGCAGCGCGTCCGGCCCGGACAGCAGCTGCGGCGTCAGCGCCTTGATCACGTCGCCGCCGATCATCAGGTGGACGCCGAACGCGGCGCAGGCATGCACGAGGCGGTGGATGTCGTCATCGACCGGCCCGCCCAGGTGCCGCGCCAGCACGGCGGCAAACGCCATGTGCTCGGCGCGGATGCCGGTGTTGAGCTCTTCGGCCCAGATGCCGCGCGGCTCCAGCACTTCGCGCAGCCACAGGCGCAGGGCCAGCTCGGCATCGTCGCCCTCCAGCATCGGACCAAGAAGTTGGGCGTAGTAGCCCTCCAGCGCCTGCCGCAACGTGAAGCCGGGCTGGTCGAACATCTCGATGTTTTTCTGCGGCGGCGGCAGGAAGTCGGTCAGCGCCGCCTTGTACAGGCCGGCCTTGTCGCCGAAGTAGTAGCTGATGGCAGAAACGTTGGCCCCGGCCGCCAGCGCGATCTCGCGCGTGGACGTGCTGGAAAAGCCCTGTTCGCCGAACAGCTTCATCGCCGCCATCAGCAACCGCTCGCGCGACTGTTCGCCATCGGCACGGGATTTACGGGTGAGTTTGTCAATCATGCCGGGATTACACCACAGAAATCAAACGATTGATATAACTAAATCGGTCGTTTGAATATGATTTTCAACGCGGTCCCAGGAAAAACCGGTGACAGGCTCCGATTTTGTCTTTAGTTTAACTTCATGTTGGCTGACTAGACTCGTCGCTGTTATCCACACCGATGAGAGGTACCATGCGCAAGAATTTGTCCCTTGCCGCAGTACTGCTGGCCTGGCTGGCCGGCTGCGGCGGCCATGGCTTTGACGAGACGCCATCCACACCCGTGAGCTATGCCAAGCGTTGCGGTTTGCCGGAAGCGGCCCAGGAACCGAACCGCATCGATGCGCCGACCGGCCCGCAATGCATCGGTGCGGCGGAGTATGTGCTTACGGACCACGAGCGTGAGGAACCCTTCACGGAGACCCCGGACGACCGGCGCTCGCTGCAGGTGCGCGTTGTCTACCCGACCGCCGCCGGTGCCGAGGCACCGCGCATGCCATATGGGCACGCCATGATGTACACCGCGCTGGGTCTGCCTGACGGATTCGCCGCTGCCGGGCACGCCAGGACGGGGACGCCACTGCTGACAGACCAGCGCGCGCCCGTCATCCTGTTTTCTCCAGGCTTAGGTACGTCGGCCGAGCTGTATGCGGGGCTGACGGAAGACCTGGCCAGCCATGGCTATGTGGTCGTGACGATCAACCATCCTTATATCTCGGGCCCGACGCCGCTGCCGGATGGCCGCGTGGTGGCCGGCACGCTGGAGGAGGGGACCGAGCAAGCCCACGCGGTGGTGGTGGCGGACGAATTGTTCGTCCTCGACTGGCTGGCGCAGCGGAACGCCGACCGGAACGGCCCGCTGAGCGGTAAACTCGACCTGAGCCGGATCGGGGCGTACGGCCACTCGTTCGGCGGTGCGGCCGCGTTGCAGTTGCAGCGTACGGAGGCGCGGGTCAAGGCTGCGGTCGATCTGGACGGCAGCCTGTATGGCGAGCGCGACCAGCCATGGACGAAGCCGTGGATGATCCTCGATACCGTGCACATCTGGGAGGGCCAGGAGATCGAAGACCTGTCAGTCAAGAACATGTGGCACAACCGGCAGGGGCCGGCCGTGTATGAAACGCTGCCCGGCATCTGCCATGGCGACTTCAGCGATCTGGCGTGGCTGGGGAAGACCTACAACGCGCGCCATCCGGCGGCTCCGGTGGAGCTCGCGCCGGATCTGTTCTGCGCGAAGGATCCGGCGGCGGTGCAGCGGGATGTGCGCGGCAAAGTGCTGGCGTTCTTCCGGCAGTACCTTTGAACTTCCGGGGACAGGCACCTGTCTCCACCACGATATAACCGGGCAAAAAAAATGCCCGCAAGCCAAAGGCTGCGGGCGAATTCCAATTGTTCGGAGAACGCTTGGAGGAGACGGTTCAACTATAGCCCGGTTTATGTTGCGGTGCAATACCGTAGAACTACCGTGCGCGCCATTTCGTCAGATTTATGAGCAAAGAGGGGCTGGCAGGCTCATGTGCAGTTGCAACAAAGACAGGTTTTGAAATCGTTACCCGCCGCCTCCCCTGGTTGGCATCGCGAACGTAAACACGCTGCCCTTGCCGAATTCGCTGGTGAAGTACAGCGATCCGCCCAGCACGTTCGCCAGGTTCTGGCACAGGTACAGGCCGAGGCCGGCGCCTTCGGCATGGCGGGTTGACGTGGAGTCCAGTTGCGAGAATGCCTGGAACAGCTTGGCCTGGTCTTCCGCGCGGATGCCGGCACCGCTGTCGGCCACGGAGAATTCGACGACCTGCTTGCCGTCCTCCGGCGTGCGCAGGCCCAGGCTGATGCGGACCATGCCCTTGTCCGTAAACTTGATGGCATTGTTGGCAAGGTTGATCAGGATCTGCGTCAGCGCGCGGCGGTCGGTGTTCAGCGTGACCGGCGTTTCGTCCAGCACCACTTCCAGCGCCAGACCCTTCTGCGTCGCCAGCGGGCGCAGCGTCTCGGCCACTTCGCCCACCAGGTCCTGGCACCGCACCGCCTCGATCGACAGCGTGACCTTGCCGGCTTCGATCTTGGCCACGTCGAGGATGTCGTTGATCAGCGAGAGCAGGTGACGCGCGCTGGAGCGGATCGTGTTCAGCTGCTTGTCCTGTTCCGTCGTCAGCGGGCCGGGAAGCTTCATCAGCAGCGCCCCCGTGAAGCCGATGATGGCGTTCAGCGGCGTGCGCAGCTCGTGCGACATATTGGCGATAAACGCGGATTTCATCCGGCTCGCCTCGGCCAGCTCCAGGTTCTTCAGCGCGATCTCGCGGTTGATCGTCTCCAGCTGTCCGGCGTGATGGGCCAGGCGCATATTCAGTTCGATCACCTGCCGCTCGCGGGCCTGCAGCTCGCTGTTGACCTGCACGGCCTGTTCGTACGTCGAGATCAGCAGGTCGAGGATCTGCTGGCGCTCGGCGTTGATGAAGTGCTTCTGCTCGCCCAGGTAGAGGGCGATGCCCACTTCCATGTTCTGGTTCTTGCGCAGCTTCTGGTTGACCAGCATGTGGCCGATGCGGTTCAGCAGGTAGTCTTCCGCATACGGCTTGCGGATGAAATTGTCCGCGCCGCACTCGATGCCGCGGATGATGTCCTTCGGGTCGTTCAGCGACGTGACGAGGATGACGGGAATATCGCGCAGGCCCGCGTCGGACTTGATGGCACGGCACAGGTCATAGCCGTCCATTTCCGGCATGACGATATCGGACAGCACCAGGTGCGGCTTGCGTTCGTGGATGGCCGCCAGGGCGAGGCGGCCGTTGCCCGCCACGCGGGCCCGGTATTTGACGGACTGGATCAGGCGGCGCAGCCGCTCGGCCTGGGTCGGGCTGTCCTCGACGATGAGGATCTCGATCTCGCCCGGTTCGATTTCATAGCTGGCGTCCACGGACTCTCCCTGTATTGCTGGTGCTTTGGATGATTTTGACTATAGCGGAATCGGCGCAGCGGTGGCGCGCCTGCCGCGCACGGCGGCTTGCATCGTGCATGTCGTGATTTATTCTGGTGGTTACTCGCCCTGGAAGCCGCCCGCCCGATAGGTCAGCACGAGCGTGTCGCGGTAACCGTGCTCGCCCAGCGGCTGGATCGGCGTCGACTCGTGGATGACGGCGGCGTCGTCGAGCAGCAGCATTGTCCACGGTTCCGTCATCGTGAAGCGCTTGCCGTTCGGTCCATCGGCCTCGAAGATGCGCGTCTCGCCGCCCTTGATGTCGTGGCGCCCGATAAGGATCACGGCAACGTAGTCGACGCCGTCCCGGTGCGCGCCTTCCGGCGTGGGCCGGCCGATGCCGTCGGCCGTGTCGATGCGGAACTGATGCGCCTCGACGTACCAGGTGCGCTCGCCGCGCACGGCGGAGCAGACGCGCCCCAGCGCCGTCAGCAGGCCCTGCCAGCCCGGCTGTTCGATCGTGGCCGGCTGCACGGGCGCGAACATGCGGTGCATGCCGCCATGCAGCGCGTTGTATTCGACGGGCTGCCAGTGCGCCCGGTGCGCCGTCTGTGCCAGCACATCGCCTTCCTGCACGAAGCAGGAATGGCGGCGGCGCCGGTAACGGCCGCCGTCCTTCAGGTAACTGTCCAGTTCCAGCGCGTCCCACGCGGGCACCAGCTGCGCCAGCTCGGCCAGCGGCGAACCCGCCAGCGCGGCCACGTCGGCGGGCGCCAGCAACGCGTAGCCCTGCGTGCGCAGGGCCGTACCGACTTGTTCGAGAGGAGTGAAGACTGGGGCGGCCATGGCGTTGTTCATTGAACGTGGAGATCGCTTATTGTACGACGCCGCTAGAAGCTGTGTGACAACGTCAACCGCAGTGACCGGGCCTCGATCGGATGGAAGTGGATGTCGTCCCTGGCTTCGGCTTCGCCGGCCAGGCGCGATGCGTAGTAATACTCGATCGCGGCGGCACGGCGGTTCGCCAGGTTGAACGCTTCCAGCTCCAGCCGGGTAGTGCGATTGACGCGGTAACCGATGCGGCCATTGAGCGTGGCGCTGGCACGCGAGCGCACGCTGTTGTCCTCGGTCAGCGGGCGCGGACCGAACCAGCGCAGCCGCAGCGCACCGGACCACGGACCCTGCGACGTGACGGTGGCCGCCAGCTGCGCCACGCCTTCGACGGCGCCGGGGATATGGTCGCCCGCGGCATCGCCGTCGCGGTAACGCCCGCGCGCATAGGCCAGGTCGGCGTCGAGGCTGAGCCACTTGACGGGCTTGTAGTAGTTCGAGAACTCGATGCCGTAACGCCGGCTCGGGCGGCCCGCTTCCGTGGTGCCGGCGTCGCCGACGAACACCAGTTCCGAATCGAAATCGAGGCGGTACAGCGACAGCGTCGTCTGCAGGCCCGGCACCCACTCGCTGCGCACGCCCAGGTCGAGACCGCGCGAGCGGGCCAGCGGCGTCACGCGCGGCGTCGGCTCGTTTGTCTTCGGATCGACGGCGATTACCGTGCCGCGTGCATCGTTGCTGTGGAAGCCCGTACCTGCGTTGAAGTACAGCTCCGTTTGCGCCCACGGTCCCAGCACGATGCCGGCGCTCGGGCTGACGAGCGTGTCGCTGGACTTGCCGGAGTTCTCGAGCCGGTCGCTCGTCACGTCGAAACGGTAACGGTCGGCGCGCAGGCCGGCCACCGTGCGCAACGTGGAACTCCAGCGCGTATGGTTCTCGACGAACAGCGCGGCCGACGATTCGACGATGTGGTCCTGGCGGATCGTACCCAGCGTGCGGCGCGCGGCCGTTCGATACAGGCCGTTGTGGATATTGTCGTTCTGCGCCTGGATGCCGACGGTGGTGGACGTCAGCACGTCGCCCACGTGAAGATGCCAGCCGTGGCGCGCGTCGAAGCCCGTCGTCACGCGGCGGTCCGGCTGGGCGAACTGGTCGCCGTTGACGGGATCGTCGGCGAAATAGGTGAAGTTGGAGAACAGGTCGAGGCGGTTGGCGATGACGTAGGCCGACACCTTCGATGCCGTGTCTTCGGTCGTGCGGCGCCACGCGCCGGAAAGGCTGTAGCGGTGCGCGCTGCCGCCGTCCGTCGGGTCGATCGCGTCGAAGCGGCCCAGCGTACCGGCGCCCACCGCGCGTTGCGGAATCTGGTCCGTCGCGTTCCAGTTCGCGCCATACGCCATTGCCGTCACGTGCCAGCCGTTGTTGGCGTAGCCCTGGCTGTAGCGCAGCACGCCATTCAGTTTGCGGTAGTCGTCGCCGCGCGTGAAGGGGCCGTCGTTATGCAGCACTTCCAGCGCGTACAGCAGATTGCCGCCTGCGGCTGCCGGCGAATCGGCCAGCAGCGCGCGGCGGTAGCCGTCCTGGCCGACGGTGACGTCGAACGCGCCGCGCGGCAGGCGGTTGGCGTACGTGATGTCGGTCGCGCCGGCGGACGAGAAGTCGCCGTTGGCGGCGCTGTAGGGGCCCTTGCTGTAATCGAGCCGCGCGGCCAGTTCGGGGATCAGGAAGTTCAGGTCCGTCCAGCCCTGCCCGTGGCCATGGCTGCGCTGGTTGACGGGCATGTCGTCCACCGTCGTGCGCAGGTCCGTGCCGTGATCGAGGTTGAAGCCGCGCAGGTAGAACTGGTTCGCCTTGCCTTCGCCACTGTGCTGGCTGACGATCAGTCCCGGCGTCGCCTCCAGCAGCTCGCCGGGTCGGTACGACGTGCGCGCCGCCAGCTGGCGCTGCGTAACTGTGCCGTCAGCTGCCGAGTCGGCAATGCCCAGCTGCGACGTGCGCGAGGCGTCGATCAGGACTCTTTGCAGGAACGGGTCGTCCGCATGGGCAGGAAAGGCGAAGGAAGCGAGGGCAAAAGGCAGGAGACGTTTCATATGCAATAAGGATTTTCCGGAACAGTCCCGGATTATGCGGGACAGTGCCGGAAAAATTCGAAACAGTCCCGGAAAATTCCGGTGACGCCGGCTCAGGGAAGCGCTTGCCGGGGGCTGGCGGCGGTGAACGTCAGCGTTGCCGCGGCGCGGCCCGCGTTGCCGCCCACGTTGACGGTGTTGATCTGCGTTGGAATGAAGTCCGTCAGCACGCCATCGGTGATGACGGCGCCTGCTGGCAGCGCCGTGTTGTCGATCTGCTGGAAGACAGTGATCGTGTCGGCGTCCGCCTTGATGCCGACCCACTGCAGCGGCAGGCGTTTGCCGGCCGCGCTGATGGTGAAACGCTGCTCGATGTACTGGCGCAGCACCTCCTGGTCCTCGTCCAGCCCCAGGTCGAAATGGCGGCCGTACAGGTTCGCCAGCAGCGCCTCGACATCGTGCGCCGTGTACGTGTGGATCACTTCCGTGTGGCCGGTGGCGGCGTTGTAGCCGATGTCCGCCATGCCCATATGGTAGTTGTGGGCGTGGACGGTACCGGCGCACATCGCCAGCGCCAGCATGAGACGTGCAAGGCGCATGCTTACTGCTTGCCCGCCGGTTTCGGCTGCTCGAGCTTCAGCGGCGTCTGCTCGGCGTCCTGCTTGGCCGCAGCGCCGTTGGCCGGAGGCGTTGCCGCCGGCTTGGCGTCGGCCTTGCCGTCCTTCGCATCCTTCTCGTCACCCTTCAACGGCGTGTTGAAATCCTTCATCATGTCCGGCACCTTGCGCTCGGCCTTGAACAGCTCCAGGCGCGATGGCGCCGCCTTGCGTGGCCAGCTGTTGTTGGACGTGTCGATGTCCGCCGTTTCCCAGTACGGGTCCTGCGTCAGGGACGTCATCGGCTCGTCCGTCACCAGCAGCTTGGTGATCTTCGTCGGCGAGTAGCGCCACACTTCGGCCGGCACGCGTTCCACGTATTTCTTGCCCGACTTCAGCGTGATTTCCAGGATCAGCGGCATCACCAGCCCGCCCTTGTTGGAGAAGTCGACCAGGTACAGGTATTTGCCCTGTGCCAGCAGCTCCTTCTGCCATGGCTCGAGTTCCTCCGTCGCTTCCCTGTACTTGTTGCGGTCCGCGTTCGTGACGGTGAATTCGTCATGCTCGTTGTAGAAGTCGCGCAGCTCCGGCTGTGCGTCGATCCGGCGCGGCATCGAGGCGTTGCGCTGGTCCGTGATGGAGACCGGCTCCTCGGCCTTGCGGGCGCGTGCCCAAGCCTTTTCCACTTCCGGATTCTTCGTGTCGACGTTGAATTCGCTGATGTTATCCAGGCTGATGTCGACGGCGTCCGTCGTGTAGAACCAGCCGCGCCAGAACCAGTCGAGGTCCGTGCCCGACGCGTCTTCCATCGTGCGGAAGAAGTCCGCCGGGGTAGGGCGCTTGAACTTCCAGCGGCGCGCATACTCGCGGAACGCATGGTCGAACAGCTCGCGGCCCAGGATCGTCTCGCGCAGGATGTTCAGCGCGGTGGCCGGCTTGGCATAGGCGTTGTTGCCGAACTGGAGAAGCGACTCCGAGTTCGTCATGATCGGCACCTGGTTGGCCGAGCGCATGTAGTTCACGATATCGCGCGGGTCGCCGCGGCCGATCGGGAAGTCCTTTTCCCATGCCTGTACGGCCAGGTATTCGACGAACGAGTTCAGGCCCTCGTCCATCCACGTCCACTGGCGTTCGTCGGAATTGACGATCATCGGGAAGTAGTTGTGGCCCACCTCGTGCACGATGACGGAGATCAGGCCATATTTGGCGCGCTTCGAATACGTCAGCTGGCCGGTCTTCTTGTCCTTGGTCGGGCGCGGGCCGTTGAAGGAGATCATCGGGTATTCCATGCCGCCCACCGGACCGTTGACGGAGATCGCCGTCGGATACGGGTAGTCGAAGCTGTACTTGTTGTACTGCTCGATGGTGTGGATGATCGACGCGGTGGAGTATTTCTCCCACAGCGGATTGCCCTCCTTCGGGTAGTACGACATGGCCAGCACGTTGGTGCCGTCCTTTTTATAGCCCTGCGCGTCCCAGATGAACTTGCGGCTCGATGCCCACGCGAAGTCGCGCACGTTCCTTGCCTTGAAGTGCCAGGTTTTATTGGCCTTGCTGACGGACTTCTCCGCCGCCTCGGCCTCCGCCTGCGTGACGATGACGACGGGCTTCTTCGCCGTTTTCGCCTGCTCCAGCCGCTGGCGCTGCGCGGCGCTCAGGACATCGCCGGGGTTCTGCAGCTCGCCCGTCGATGCGACGACGTGGTCGGCCGGGACGGTGATCTTCACGTCGTAGTCGCCGAATTCCAGCGTGAATTCGCCGGAGCCCAGGAACTGCTTGTGCTGCCAGCCGGCGACGTCGTAGTACGCGGCCATGCGCGGATACCACTGGGCGATCTCGAACAGCGTGTTCTTGTCTTCGTCGAAGTATTCGTAGCCGGAGCGGCCGCCCAGCACCTTCTGTTCGTTGATCTTGTACGTCCACTCCATGCCGAACGTGACGCGCTCGCCGGGCTTCAATGGCGACGGCAGGTCGATGCGCATCATCGTGCCGTTGACCACGTACTTCAACGGCGCGCCGCCGGACGTTTTCACGTTCGAGATTTTGAAGCCGCCGTCGAACTCGCGGCCGACCAGCGTGCTGCGCAGGCCTTCGTATTTGGCGCCATCCTCGCCGCGCGGTTTGGTCCACGCTTCGCGCGAGGGCGCCGTCTGCATGCGGCGCGCGTCGGAGTCGGGCTTGTAGATGTTCTGGTCCAGCTGCACCCACAGGTAGGTGAGCGTATCGGGCGAGTTGTTGTGGTAGGTGATCTGTTCGTTGCCGCTGACGGCGCGGTTGGCTTCATCCAGCGTGGCGCGGATCGTGTAGTCGGCGCGCTGTTGCCAGTACTGGTGGCCCGGGGCGCCGGAAGCGGTGCGGTACGGCGTTGCCGTGGGCAGCAGCTCGTCGAGCTGGCGGAACTTGTCGTCGAACTTGTCCGCGGCGGTCACGTTGAGCGACGTGCATAACAGGACGGTGATACCGGCAATGGTTGAGCGCTTCATCGGACCCCTGGCATTTTGAAAGTGAATTGTCGGGGTATTTTAAGGGCTCGCTACATGACGCGCGGAAAGTCGTTTTGTAAATATTTTGAAACAATCAAAGGCAAAAAGCTGAGGCGGACGTCCGCGCCGGCAACAGCGCGTGCCGGTGCGCTGTCCGGGCGGACGTCCGCCTGTCCGGGCAGCGCTGCCGGCGTGGTGCCTGCGCGACGGCCTATTTCAGGCGACGTTTCAGCTCGTCGCCGGCCTGGCGCAGCGCGGTGCGGACGGCAGGGACTTCCGACAGCGCGTTCAGCAGCCCGTAATCGTGGATCATGCCGCTGTAGCGTACGGTTGTGCTCTCGACCCCGGCAGCGGCCAGCTTGCGGCCATACGCTTCGCCTTCGTCACGCAGCACGTCGAACTCGGCGGTCTGGATCAAGGTTGGCGGCAGGCCTTTCAACTGCTCGATGCTGGCCTGCAGTGGCGACGCGTGGATTTCGCGGCGGGCTGCGGCATTTCCGATTCCTGCACTCGCAGAAAGTTTCCTTTTTCACAACTTATGCTTTCCCAAAAATTATTGTGAGGCATTGCGTTTACACGGGCACTGGAGCGGGCGACTTCACTAGTCCGTCTGCAAGTGTGGCCGTAAAGGGCAGTGGTCGATGAAGATTGTTAATTTCCCAAGAAAATAGTGTGATACTATTGCATGAAAAAAAATATTGTATCCTGGGTGCATCTTGGCGTGCGCCCAAGTGTTTGTCGGTCCAGTGCGTTGCGGTGTGACGCGATAGAAACCACCTATAGTTTTCATCTAACCAATTACGTATTAACTAGCATAAAATCATGTATAGATTTTTGTTAATCATTCTCGTATTTCTAATCGGCATAAGCTCGTATATGGCTTACGGCGTGAGGGACCAAACCCAATTAGGTCCCACACAATTGCGAGCAAGCCCGCAAGCGATCGTCGGCCGTATCGGGAGCGTCCCGGTGCGTATCCCCTATGAATATGCTCACTTGGTAGAGTATGACAAAGATCCTAATTTCATGGTCACAGCGCGGCGCGCTCCGTCATCCAGAACATACGAATCGAGCATCCGGAGTTTTTACTTCGATGCGCATTTCCCCGATATGTCCGGCCAGTCGAAATATGGCTTTCATCGTAGTCCCAAAGACGACATCTTCACGTCCACCTGGATAAGTATCGCTATCGCGGCAGGCGAGAATTATGGGGGTAATGATAAATTGGATAACGCCGTAAGCAACTTAATTAAACTTAATCGTTATAAGTTCGAGGAGGCGCCCGGGTTAGTTTACGGGTTGGTAAGCTATCGTCCGGTAGGTTTGAATGCCGTACGCCGTCCCGTTGCGGGCTATAGCGACGCACAAGATTATAACATTTATATTCATAAAGGTGGCAGCGGCGATGTGGATGTCTATGTGAAATGTTCCAATGTTGCTCATGCAGCTGCTTCCTGTTCAATGAATTTCCTCGTGCCAAGACCCATGCAGGCCCGCGTCACCGTGCAATTTCGAGTAGGCTTGCTCAAATCTTGGGCGGCGATTCATGATTCTACACTCAAGCTTATTCAATCTTTCGCGTTTTACGCACCCATCCCCTAATAAATCTTCTGATGAAAAATTCTCCTGTCCCGCTTGAGCTAGCTCAGCTTTCTGAACTGCAGAAAAAATTAGATCGTGGCGATATTCACGGGTTTTACAAAGACCTTCTTAATCAAGGCTATTTGTATGCAGGCTGGGCCGACGGCGTTGCTAGGGAGAACACTTTAGCAGGCGTTGCTGCAGTGGAGTTTCTGACGGGTACTGCCGGAACGGGCATTGCAGGACAGAAAGGTGTTGTGCTAACGGGGACACAGATACATTCGATCAAAGCCGATATGGCGCAAGCTTACCTGTCTACATTGGTACAGATAGCCGACACCTATCCGGATAATTCGACGCACCGAGACATTAGTGCTACGGAAATGTATCAATTTCATAAGGAAGTTTTTGAAAATAACGGAATCGGAATACAGAACTGGACCTTGTACGCGGTCTTCGAAATTATAGAGAGACTCGAAGGGCATGAGGCAGTGGAGAGATTATGGACAAAACTGCATGCAACTGAAGGCGATTATGCGGATGCGACTATAGCAAACTTTGAGATTCTGATTTTGATGAAGGATTGGTCATCGTCATCGGATCCGGAGATCGCCGCGCTGGCGAAGGATTGGCTAGAACATGTTCCTGGCGTTTTCAGTGCAGGACAATGGCTCAGATCCGTTGTCACGGCGGGCAGCACTCTAGGTCATGAGATGACGCCTGCGCTGCTATTAATGACCCAGGCCATGTCGCCGGCCCCCCTGTTACACGCCGACACATTTCTCAAGATGCATTCGGCTTGGACGGCTGCTACGGTATGGATTCTGAAACGTGACCCTCTAGTTCTAGATATGGATGGCGACGGTTTGGAAACTACGTCGGTTAGTCTAGAGCCGGTAATGTTTGACCACACAGGCGATGGTATAAAGACAGCATCGGGCTGGATTAAATCTGATGATGCGTTTCTGGTATTGGATAGAAATGGCAACGGTTTTATTGATAATGGCACGGAACTTTTCGGTGATGCCACACCTCTACAATCGGGCGGAAAGGCTAGGGACGGGTTTGCGGCTCTCGCCCAAGAAGATACTAATGCCGATGGTAGGGTCGATTCCAAGGACATGAACTGGGAAAAGCTCAAAATATGGTTTGACAAAAATCACAACGGCCTCTCAGAGGCTAATGAGCTATTAACGGTTAGCGCCGCAGGTATAGCTGCTATAAATGTTGCGAAGATATCGAATAACCAGGTATTGGGAAACGGCAACGTGCTAGCTGATCTCGGTAAGTTTTCCAATGCTGATGGAAGTACTGGGACTATAGGCGAAGTGGCCAATATGGGCGACATTAATTTTGTTGCAGATCCGTTCTACAGTAGTTTTACTAACAAGCTTCCCATTGATGCTTTGACAAAAAGTCTTCCCAATATGAAAGGTGCCGGCAAAGTCCGAGATTTGCTAGAGGCATCAACTTTATCTGTGGAACTCAAAGAGTTATTGATGGAGTTTGGAAAGACTGATTCGAGAAATGTACAGCTCGGTCTGATGGATCGAATTCTGACGAAATGGGCTGACACCTCAGGCATGGCGGAGACGTTGGCGGCGCATGCTGGCCCGGGGCCGCAAGTGGGTTACTGGAGTATTGGTCAAAAGACAACTGCGAACTCTAGTGCTACGGAATGGCTTCAAGTTGTAAATGATTTTGAGAAAAAAGCGCATGTATTGGAAGCGTTCAATGGAAAATATTTTTTTCACCTTCCAGGCGATGGTGCTGGTAGTGGTGCAATTACTGGCTTGAGCGTCCAGAATATATCCTGGCCACCAAGTGTAGTAATTTCAGCATCCATTAGCTCGCAACAGCTAGACTTATTGGAATCGGCATATCAACAGTTAAGAAATGAAGTATATGAGAGTTTGGCCATCCAGTCTCGGCTGATGCCGTATTTCGACAAGATAATGGCGCGCGTTGATGAGTTTGGGTTAAAGCTCGATTTCTCGATTCTCAACAAATCTATTGAAGATGAACTGGTTGCTAGGCCGGACGTGGCACTCGCAGATTTAGTCGACTTGATTAATTTTAGCGTCTCGGGATGGTATGGGAGTGGCTGGGCAGGCCCCGATTTGCTATCGCGGCATTTGGCTAACGCAGCCATCACGCCTCATTTATTGGATATACGTACGTCGCTCGGAATATCTATCCTGGACGACGTGCATCCTAGTGGCGGAGCATCGGGAATCATTATGGGTAGTTCAAAGGATGATTCTATCGTTGGAGCTTTGGCGAATAAGGTCTTATTGGGGGGCGATGGCAACGATACTATCACTGACTCGGACGGTAATGATACGATTTTTGGGGGGGGTGGCAGAGACACCATCAGCGATGCCAATGGTAGTGACACGATTGATGGTGGCGATGGCGACGACAAGATCACAGACAGCGGCTACGGTACTAACCTATTGCGCGGCGGCGCAGGCAATGACACGATCATCTTCAGCTGGGAGGCGAGTAATACGATTGAAGGAGGTAGTGGGAACGATTGGGTGCAGGTGGCGAATTACCCTGGTTACACAGGGGTGGCGCCGATCGCGTACCCAAACGTTATCGTTGGGGGGACAGGAGACGACACGCTTAGCGGTAGTGCGGATGCGGATCGCTATGTGTTCAATCGCGGCGATGGTCGGGATTGGATCACTGCGTCCGGTGCAAATGACCAGATCGTGTTTGGCCCAGGTATAACGTTGAGTGATCTAGAGTTTAGCCGCGCGTCTGGACGCCTTGATTTGATTATCCAAGTAGCTGGCGCAGATAACGCGGCAATAACCGATCAGTTGACGCTTGCGTCCTGGTTTAACGGAGCCGCTCAGCAGGCTGAGATCATTTTTGCTGACGGCACCAAGCTCACGGCTGCGCAGATTAGCGCTTTGGGAAACATTATCTATGGCACCGGCGCGTCCGATACCTTGTCCGGGTGCTACGATGGGGGTGCTATCAATGGCCTGGGCGGTGACGACACGATCAGCGATTCCGATGGCAGTGACACAATTGATGGTGGCGATGGCGACGACAAGATCGCAGACAATGGCTCCGGTATCAATATATTGCGCGGCGGCGCAGGCAATGACACTATCACCTTCAGCTGGGGGGCTAGCAATACCATTGAGGGCGGCAGTGGGAATGATTCCGTACAGGTAGCTAGCTACTATTACAACGGAGCGTTGCCGAACACGTACCAAAACGATATCAATGGGGGCGGAGGTGACGACACTCTCAGCGGTAGTGCGAGCGTTGATCGCTATCTGTTCAATCGTGGTGATGGCCGGGATTTGATCACTGCGTACGGTGCCAATGACCAGATTGTATTCGGCCCAGGTATAACGTTGAGCGATCTGCAGTTCAGCCGCACGTCCGGAAGCCTCGATCTGATCATCAAAATAGCTGGCGCAGATAGCGCGGCAACAAGCGATCAGCTGACGTTGTCGTACTGGTTCAGCGCAGCTGCTCAGCAGGCGGAGATCATTTTCGCTGACGGCACCAAGCTCACGACTGCACAGATTAGTGCCCTTGGCAACATCCTCACTGGCACAGCGGGGGGCGATACTTTGTCCGGATACAGCGATGGAAGCGCTATCAATGGCCTGGGCGGTAACGATACGATCAGTGACCCCAATGGTAGTGACACGATTGATGGGGGCGATGGTGACGACAAGATCACAGACAGCGGCTCCGGTACCAATCTGTTGCGCGGTGGCGCTGGCAATGACACCATCATTTATAGCTGGGGGGCTAGCAATACCATTGAGGGCGGTAGCGGAAATGATTCCGTGCAGGTAGCGAGCTATGGCTATGGATCGGCGCCAAATACCTACCAGAACGATATCGTTGGGGGAACGGGTGACGATACGCTCACCGGTAGTACAAGTGTCGATCGCTATCTGTTCAACCGTGGTGATGGCCGGGATCTGATCACTGCATACGGTGCCAATGACCAGATCGTGTTCGGCCCAGGTATTACGTTGAGCGATCTGCAGTTCAGCCGGACATCTGGAAGTGCTGACTTGGTTATCAAGGTGGCTGGCGCAGATAACGCGGCAACAACCGATCAGTTGACGTTATCGTACTGGTTTAACGGAGCCACTCAGCAGGCTGAGATCATTTTTGCTGACGGTACCAAGCTCACAACTCCGCAGATTAGTGCCTTCGGCAATATGATCAGTGGAACCGCGGCGTCCGATACGTTGTCCGGGTACAGCGATGGAGGTGCTATCAACGGCCTGGGTGGTAACGATACGATCAGTGACCCCAATGGTAGTGACACGATTGATGGGGGCGATGGTGATGACAAGATCACAGACAGCGGCTCCGGTACCAATCTGTTGCGCGGTGGCGCTGGCAATGACACCATCATTTTTAGCTGGGGGGGTAGTAATACCATTGAGGGCGGTAGCGGAAATGATTCCGTGCAGGTAGCAACCTACCCTGGGTATAATGGGGTGCCGCCGAACACATACCAAAACACTATTACTGGGGGGGCGGGTGACGACACGCTCAGCGGTAGTGCGAGTGTCGATCGCTATCTGTTCAATCGTGGCGATGGCCGAGATGTGATCGCTGCATACGGTGCGAATGACCAGATCGTGTTCGGCCCAGGCATTGGGTCAGGCGATCTGCAGTTCAGCCGAATTTCTGGGGAGGGCAATTTAATAATAAGAATACAAGATATGAAAAATTCTGCCGTGGCCGATCAGCTCATCGTACGAAATTGGTTTGTTAGTAATGAGTATAAGGTTGAACTTATTTTTGATGATGGCTCTAAATTATTGGCCCCTGAGATCGCATTGGTGGGGGTGAGTGCAGCAGCTTAAACCTGAGCGGAAATAAGTGTGCTGGATGTTCAGGGCCGTCGCCGGCTTGGCGTAGGCGTTGTTGCCGAACTGGAGGAGCGACTGCGAATTCGTCATGCGCCAGCAACAGCGCGCACCGGCGCGCTGTCCGGGCGGACGTCCGCCTGTCCGGGCAGCGCTGCCGGCGTGGTGCGCACGCGACGGCGTGTACCGCAGCGTCCACCGTTGCCTACTTCAGGCGACGTTTCAGTTCGTCGCCGGCCTGGCGCAGCGCGGTGCGCACGGCGGGCACTTCCGACAGCGCGTTCAGCAGGCCGTAGTCGTGGATCATGCCGTCGTAGCGCACGGTTGTGCTCTCGACGCCGGCGGCGGCCAGCTTGCGGCCATATGCTTCGCCTTCGTCACGCAGCACGTCGAACTCGGCGGTCTGGATCAAGGTTGGCGGCAGGCCTTTCAACTGCTCGGTGCTGGCCTGCAGTGGCGACGCGTGGATCTCGCGGCGCGCCGCGGCGTCCGTCGTGTAGTTGTCCCAGAACCAGCGCATCATGCCTTTGGTCAGGAAGTGGCCTTCGGCATACTGGTTATACGACGGCGTATCGAAGTTGGCATCGGTTACTGGCCACAGCAGCACTTGGGCACGCAGCTTCGGCTGGCCCTGTTCCTTCGCCATCAGCGCGACGACGGCCGCCATATTGCCACCCACGCTGTTGCCGGCCACCGCCAGGCGGCTGCCGTCCACGCCGATGTCGCGGCCGTGCGCGGCCACCCATTTCGTCGCGCCATAAGCCTGGCCGATCGCGGTACCGTATTGCGCTTCCGGCGACGGTGTGTAGTCGACGAACACGGCAGCGGCACCGGAGTTCACGACAAGGTCGCGCACCAGGCGTTCATGGGTCGGGAAGTCGCCCAGCACCCAGCCGCCGCCGTGGAAGAACATGAACACGGGCAGCGTTCCCTTGACGCCGGCGGGGCGCACGATGTGCAGCTTCACCGGTTTGCCGTCCAGCTCGATGGTTTTCTCCGACACGTCCGCCGCCGGCAACTTCGCATTGGCCTGCGCGCCGATCAGCACCTGGCGGGCGGCCGTCGGCGTCAGCGATTCCAGCGGGGCGCCGCCTTCCAGGGCTTTCAGGAACTTCGCGGTGGTCGGTTCGACGCCGGGTTCGGCAGCGGAAGCGGCACCGGTAACGAAGGCAGCGGCAACGGCGGCGGCGGAGGCGAGTTGTTTGATCGAGTTCATGTTGTTCTTCCTTTTAGTTTGATCGACAGCGATTAGATAGTGTACTACTTATTCATTTCAATGGTACAGCAAAAATACTTCCTTGCAATGCCGGCGGTGCCGGCTCTTGGTTTCAGATCTGATATTCCAGATCTGTTATTTCAGATCCCGCTTTTCATCAACTGGCCGCGCAGGTCGTCCAGCTGACCTTTCAGGCCCACCACCTGGTCCAGCTTGCAACCAGTGGCTTCCAGCACGCAGGCGGGAATGGCCTTGGCCTGTTCGCGCAGGGCGCTGCCCCGTTCGCTCAGGGCGATGATGACCTGGCGTTCGTCGCTGGCGCTGCGGGTACGCGTCACCAGTTCGGCCTGCTCCATCCGCTTCAGCAGCGGCGTCAGCGTGGCCGAATCGAGGAACAGCTTCTCGCCCAGGTCCGACACCGTCAGCTCATCCCGCTCCCACAGCACCATCATGACGAGGTATTGCGAGTAAGTCAGGTCGAGCTTGCGCAGCAGCTTCCGGTACAGCTTGTTCATCGCCAGGGACGTGGAGTACAGGGCGAAGCACAGCTGCTGGTCCAGTTGCGGTACGCGGGACAGCGCGTTGCCGGTATCGAGGGTGTTGTTCGTTTCCATGCATGCAGTATAGGTAGTGTGCGATCTAATTGCAAGCGATTTCTCGCATTCGAATGTGCTTGCCACATGCCGCCGGTTTGGCTTATCGTTTTGGGGCCTGCTATCTTCTGGCAGGTAAAGGGGAAAGATGATGAATCAAATGAATCAGATCGACCCACAAAAATCGCCGGCTTCCGAGCAGCGCTACCAGCCGGCCGGCCTGTATCTGGTGCAACTCGACCCGCAGAGCGTGGTCGACGGCGTGCGCTACGATGACACCTACCTCGCGGATGAAATCCGCACCTGTGGCACGATGCGCGAGACCTGCCCGGTCTGCGGCGACGGCCACCTGCAACTGGTGCTGCGCCAGAAGAACGTGCGCATCCCCCATCTGTTCTGCCTTGAATGCACGCGCTGCTTCGGCGCGTTTCTCGAAGACGGCACGCCGGCACTGATCGAATAACGCGCCGCGACGATAAACCGGTGACAGGCTCCAGTTTCCGCAAATAGGAGCCTGTCACCGGTTTTCTTGACCGTCGGATGGATGAGACAGTCTCTACGGGAACACACATTGCTCAGCTGAATGTGCTGGTGCCCCATGCTATAGTCAGCGCATCCTTTCAGCTGCGAGACGCATGATGCGTGCACAAGGTTATCTGGCCTTTACCGTCGGAATCTGCCTGACGGCTTGGGCATGCCTGTTTGCGCTTGACGCCCAGGATGCCCAGATCGCCGACCGGTTCGCTCGCGACACGGACAAGGTCGCGCGCGACACCGAAGCGCGGCTGAAAACCTATTTCGACACGCTGCTCAGCATCCGCGCCGTGCTGGCGGTGGACGAGCGCATCGGCCGCGCCGAATTCCACCATTACATCCGCGAACTGCGCCTGCAGCAGCGCTACCCCGGCTTCCAGGCCATCCAGCTGGTGCGCCGCGTGCCGTCGGCCGGGCTGGCCAGCCACGTCGAGGCGATCCGCGGCGACACCAGCCTGCAGCCGGGCGGTTATCCCAACTATCAGCCCCATCCGGCCACGCAGCGCGACGAGCATTACCTGATCGAATACACGGAACCGATGCGCGGCAACGAGAACGCGTTCGGGCTCGACCTCGTGGCGTTCCCTGCGCACCTGCAGGCGCTGGAGATGGGCCGCGACACGGGTGACCTGGTCGTCACCGAACGTATTACGCTGGTGCAGGATGCCAGCGGCGAGCCGGGGTTCATTGCCCGCCTGCCGGTCTACCGCAAGGGCGCCCCGCTGACGACGGTCGAGCAGCGACGCGCGGCGCTGACGACGTTCGTGGCCATCGTCTTCCGCGTCTCCGACCTGATGCGCGAAGTGATCGACCCGCGCCTGTCAAACGACATGCACGTGCAGATCAACGACGCCGGCTACCTCAGCGACGGCGGCGGCACCCCGCCCAGCATCGAGAACCTGATGTTCGACAGCGACGGCAAGGTGCGCAGCGACCGTCCCGCGCGCGCCGTCGTGCCGGGGCTGACGTCGCACACGACGCTCAACGTCGGCCAGCGCCACTGGCTGATGCAGTTCAAGGGCTATGCCGGTCCACGCTATGGCCGCGAGTACGCAACGATCCTGCTGATCGGCGGCTGCGGCTTCCTGATCAGCACCCTGATCGCCGCGCTGGTCGTCACCTTGCAGCGCCGTCGCGATATCGCCCGCCGGCTGCGCGCCACCCTGGAAGAACTGCGCGCGTTGCAGGACAGTGCCGTCGTCGGCATCGGCCTGTTCTCGGAAGGGCAGATCCTGCGCTGCAACCGCGGGCTGGAGGAAATGCTGGGCTACCCGCACGGTGCGCTGGACGGCCGGCCCGTGACGGCGCTGGTGCCGACCGGCCCCGCCGTCGATCCGTTTCAGTGCGGCGCGGGCGGCCAGCGCGCCTATGCGGAGCTGGAACTGGTCCGGCGCGACGGGCAAAGCCTGTGGTGCATGGTGAACGGCCGCATGCTCGATCCGGCGGCGCCGGCCAAGGGCAGCGTGTGGGTGCTGGCGGACGTCAGCGACCGGCGCAAGACGGAAGCGGCGCTGGTGGAGAGCCGGCAGGGGCTGGAATACAGCCTGCGCGAAGTGGCGCAGCAGAAGGCGCATGCCGAGCAGGCGCACCGCGAGATGTCGGGCATGGTGCAGACGCTGCAGCAGGCGCAGGCCAGCCTGATCACGTCGGAAAAGATGGCGGCGCTGGGCGCGCTGGTGGCCGGCATCGCGCATGAGCTGAACACGCCGATCGGCAACAGCCTGCTGACGGCAACGGCGCTGGCGGACATGGTGACGGACTTCGAGCGCAAGCTGGCCGACGGTGGCGGCGTGCGCAAGTCCATGCTGGACGCCCACCTGGCCGATGCGAAGACGGCCTGCAACATCATCGCCACGTCGCTGGGCAAGGCGGCGGACCTGATCACGTCGTTCAAGCAGGTGGCGGTGGACCAGACCTCCGACAAGCGCCGCACCTTCGCGCTGGCCGGCGTGCTGCGCGACACGCTGGCGACCTACGCGGCCCAGCTGCGCCGCGCCAGCTGCGAAGTGCGCGTGGACGTGCCGGAAACGCTGGCATTCGACTCGTATCCGGGCAGCGTCAGCCAGGTCGTCAGTAACCTGATCAACAACGCGATGCTGCACGCGTTCGAAGGGCGCGACCGCGGCATCATCACGATCACGGCCGCCGCGCTGGACGACACGACGGCGGAGCTGCGCTTTGCCGACAACGGCGTCGGCATGGGCAGCAGAACGCTGAACCAGATCTATGACCCGTTCTTCACGACGAAGATGGGGCAGGGCGGTTCGGGACTGGGGATGAATATCGTCTACAACATCGTGACGGGCGTGCTGAAGGGAACCATCCGCATCGAATCGGCGCCAGACCAGGGGACCACCGTCATCATCACGTTGCCGCTGCGGGTGCCGCAGGCTGCCGCGGCTTAGGATCCGGTCGCCAATGCCCCGTTGGCCATGGAGGATGCCGGGGACTGGCTCCTCTTCGGGCGCAGGCCCGACGAGGTGCCTGTCCCCGACGTGAAGCCAACCGTATCGGCACCGATGACCGGCGCATCGGCTTCGCGGATGCATCATATTCCACGTCGGGGACAGGCACCTTTCTCAGGGTCGGGAGACCCTGAGAAACGTGCCAGTCCCCAGCATCGCGCAGAAATCAGTAACGCTCGCGCAGCAGCCGCAGCATCGCCACATTCAGCTCCCACGCATCGGCCACTGGCTGGCGCGTGTACGGCAGGTTGAACGTGTACGGCGCCGGGCCGAATTCCGGCGTGAACGTCAGCGTGGGCGCGCCGGCGGCGCGGCGCAGCGCGACGATGCGGTCCCACCAGCCCAGGTGCGCGGCCAGTTCGGCCGCGTATTCGGGCGCGCGGAAGTCCGCCACCTGCGGGCCCTGCGCATGGCCCACGCGCGCGTGGACGTGGCGCACGCGCGGCAGCGTGGCGTCCAGCGTCTGCGGCTGGTCTTCCAGCAGCGATTCGCAGGCCACGCACCAGTGCGACAGGTCGGCCGTCAACGTCAGGCCGGGCAGCGTGTCGAGGTAAGGCTTGAGCAGCATCGGATGGCCGGAGAAGCGGCTGCGGTGAATTTCGTGGACGATCGCCACGCCGTGCTCGCGCCCGATCGCATCGGCTAGCGCCAGCAGCTCCTCGTTTTGTTCGCGCGTATAAAAATCCTTGCCGGTATGCGAGTTGACCAGCAGCGGCCGCGCCGCGCAGGCGTTGTGCAGCAAGGCCTGCAGCGCGGCGCGGTGTTCGTGGAACTGCGGATGGAACACGGTCTCCCATTGCGACGCGACGAGGTCCAGCTTTGCGTCGGTAATGCGGCGCAGCCAGTCGTCGCGCTGCGCCACGTCGAGCGGCAACGACATCTCGATGCCGTCGAAGCCGGCCGCCACCACCTTGTCGATGAAGGCCTGCGGCGCCAGGTCGTTGCTGCCCCAGTGTGGGGCAAGGATGCGGATCTGCATTACAGGAAGCCCCGCACGGGGAACGCTGCGTCGCGCTGGATCCAGTTGCGCGGCGAGTAGACGGTATTCGCGTCCGTCGCGTGCAGGGTGTACGCATGGCGCGACACGGGCGAGCGGTTCGGCGCGCTGTAGTGCGGCAGCAAGCCGTGGAAGCAGACCAGCGCGCCGGCCTTGCATTCGAGCGGCACGGCCGTGCTGTCGTCCGGCCACGGTGTGTTGTCCAGCTTTTCCACGGCGATGTCGTCGCCCGTGCGCACGAAGCGCTCGCGCAGCGGCGTGCGGTGGCCGCCCGGTTCCGCCCACAGGCAGCCGTTGTCCAGCGTTGCGTCTTCCAGTGCGAACCAGAACGTCGTCACGCTGATCGGGTCCGTTTCAAAGTACGTCGCATCCTGGTGCCAGCGCACTTCGCCGCCGATGCCGGGCTGCTTGAAGATGTACATCGACTGCCACACCTGCGCGTCCGTCAGGCCCAGGTCGCGCGCGACGGCGGCCAGGCGCGGGTCGGCGGAAAACGCGCGGAACGTCGGGTCCAGGTCGTGCATCGCGTGGCCGATCTTGTTGATCGACAGGGACTTCGCCTGTTTCAGCTGGCCGTCCGCGCCGAACGCTTCTTCTTCGAAGAAGCAGCGAATCGTGTTGTCTGAGCGCAGGAAGTACTCGTCGGCCTTCTTTTCCTGGTCCTTCGTCGTGAAGATGCCTTGCGCCACCGTGGGGTCGAACTCGTCGACAATCTGCGCGGCGCGGGCGCGCAGCGCCGCGATTTCCGAGGCCGGCTTGAAGTCGGGGATGACGATGAAACCGTCGCGTTGGTACTGTTCTTTCTGGGCTGCGCTCAGCATGGCGGACTCCTGGTCGATGATGGCGCCATTCTAGGACAGCGCCTTGTGCCCGGATAGCCGCAAATGGTTGACACGTTGTCGCTGAAATGACGACAATCGCTGCATGGACCAGTTAAGGGCAATGGAAATCTTCGTCGAGGTGGCGCGCCTGAAAAGCTTCAGCGCGGCCGGGCGCCGGCTCGGGCTGTCGCGCGCGCTCGTCAGCAAACAACTGCTGCAGCTGGAGGAGAGGCTGAACGTGCGGCTGCTGCACCGCTCCACGCGCGAAGTGAGCCTGACCGATGCCGGCCAGGCCTACCTGGAGCCGTGCAGCGCGGCGGTCCTGCAGGCGCAGGAGGCGGCGCGCATCGTCACGCAGTCCGGCGACGAGCTGGCGGGACCGCTGCGCATCCAGGCCCCATCGAGTTTCGGCAGCACCTGGCTGGCCGACGCGCTGGCCCGATTCAGCCTGCCGCACCCGGGCCTGCGGCCGCTGCTGCACGTGGACGACGCGCTGCTCGACCCCATCGAGCATGGTTTCGACCTGACGATCCGCGTGGGCGGCATCCCGGACAGCCGCGCGCTGGCGATCCGGCCGCTGGCGCCGTGCCGCGGCATCCTGTGCGCCGCCCCGGCGTATCTGGAGAAATTCGGCATGCCGGAGACGCCAGAGGCGCTGCACCGCCACCGCTGCCTGCATTTCTCGCACCTGACGGACGGCACCGCGTGGCGTTTTACGCGTGCGGGATAGCAGCGCGTCGTGCGCGTGGAGGCGGCATTCACGTCGAACAATGGACTGGTGCTGCAGGGCGCGGCATTGCAGGGGATGGGGATCGTGTACAGCACGACGTTCCTGGCGATGCGCCATCTGCTGGACGGCACCCTGGTGCCCGTACTGACGGACTGGGAGCTGCCGCTGAATCACCTGTCGGCGCTGTACCCGGCCAGCCGGCAGCCTTCGCCGAAGGTGCGCCGGCTGATCGATTTTCTCGTGGCCGAATATCAGCCAGTGCCGCCGTGGGATGCGGCGCTGTCGGCGATCCACGCGCCATCGGCGTAAATCCGTTCGCCATCGAGGTAGACGCCTTCCGTCACGGCAAACACGTCGACGTGATAGCGCGCGTCCTTTCTCTTGAACTGCGGCTTCTGGTACTGCCCGTGCTTCGCGCCCAGCGACAGGTGGATGCCGCACATGCGTTCGTAGGTGCCGATATCGTCCACGGTGCGCGTAAACGAGAACGCCCGGTTCATGCCGAAACCCAGTTCGCGCACCCATACTTCGCCTTCGTGGGCGCGGATAATCTCCAGCATCGCATCGAATTCCGGCGTGCTGTTTTCAGCGCCCGTGACGCGGCCCTTCTCGACGATCATCGTGATCGGCGTGGCGGGACGGTTGACGTGGAACGACGTGTCGCCGAAGACGAACACGCGCACGCGGCCGTTGACGGCTTCCAGGTTGCGCGCTTCGGTAAACACTTCGCCGATGGGGAACAGGCCGCCCACGTTTTTCATCGCGCTGTAGTCGCCGATATTGAGCTTGGCTTCCTCGAACGGCGACGCGAACACCAGCTGCTCGCCGCCGCTGTCGACCATGCCGCCAGAGGCGCCGTCGATGCGGCGCTTCAGTGCATGGCCCACGCCGCGGAAGTAGGCCGGGTCGTAGGCCAGCGCGTCGATGTAGTGCAGGCCCTGCTCGCCCGGCATGCGCGACAGGTGCATGTGCTCGATCACCTTCAGGCCGCGCTTGAACAGCTCCATGCGGATGCGGTAGTCGTTCAGCCGGAAGCTGGTCGTCTGAATCAGCACCGTCAGGTCGCCGGCGGACAGGCGCTCGAAGGCGGCCAGCACGTCGTCCGGTCCCGCGCTGTCGAAATCGATGAACGTGGCATCCGGCAGCGCGCGGCGGTAGGCCTGCGTCAGCGCGGCATTCAGTTCGCTGCGGCGGTCGAATACGACCAGCGCCGCCTGGACAGGCGTGTATTCGATGGCATGGGCCAGCAGGTCGGCCACATTACGCGCGGCGGCATCCAGCACGGCGGGTGGAAAAGACGTCATATTTGCTTTGAAAACAATCATTTAGGGGCAAAAAGCCGGCAAAGTGTTGCGGCCACGTGCATTATACGGTTCGCGCCGGGCGGAAACGGCCGCGCGGCTTGTGGCGGTGGGGTGAGCGGGTTAGAATCGGTCCACTTATAGCCGGGCGGCAACATTTGTATCTGGCGCAACTATCACGGTGGGGAAAAGCATGACAGTGACGTTTGGCCAGGATTTGCCGCAGGAACGGCCCGATGCGGACGGCCGCGCGGCGCTGTTCGTGCCGACCGCGCACATCAAGGATGAAATCCTGCAGACGCTGCGCAAGGGCGCGGCGGTCGTCGGTTTCGGCAACCATGACCGCACGGTCACGATCTATTACGAAAGCAACCGGTTCAGCGAACCGCATCTTTTGAAGTACGAGCAGAAGGCGCGCAAAGCGTACGAACGCCTGGTCGAGAACCTGCCGACCACGTCGAAGATGACGACCAAGCTGGAATACTTCGAGCAGGTCGGCTACATCAACGGCAAGGGCATCAACGTGCGCCGCATGGAAAGCCTGAAGCGCTGGCTGGAGTACTCGGACGCGATGGACTCCGCGCCCGAAGCCGAATCGGTGCCATGGACGCCGCCGCCGCCGCCAAAGAAGATCAACCTGGGCGGCGACTGAACCAGGAACGGCCACCAATTTACGGCAACACGGCCCGAGAACCGGGGACAGCCACCCATTTGAAGCGACGTTGCTTTGAAATGGGTGGCTGTCCTGTTTTTGGCGCATGAATATCGCAGAGAATAAAACGCTATAAACGCCTATAATTCACTATATTCGTCTCCTCAGGGGTTGCACAGTGGCAACGCAACAGGCCAAAAACATCTTTCATCGTCCGGAACTGGCGGGCAAACTGGCGAAGCAGATCCTGCACGTTTCGCCCACGTCCGCCTCGTCGTCCGGCGTGTTCCTGGCTGCGCCCCGCCGTACCGGCAAGACCACGTTCATGCGTCACGACCTGACACCGGCGCTGCGCGAGCAGGGTGCGATGGTCATCTATGTCGATTTGTGGGAAGACCCGAAAGCCGATCCCAGCGACGTGATCGTGGCCGCCATCCGTTCCGCGCTGTCGCACCACGAACCCGCGCTGCTGCGGCTGGCGAAAGGCTGGGGACTGGGCGGTGGCAAGGTGGCCGGCGTCGAGTTTTCGCTTGACCGGGTAGGCCTCGGCAAGGATGTCTCACTCGTGCAGGCGCTGTCCGCGCTGTCGGAAACGTCGCAGACGATCATCGTGCTGATCATCGACGAAGCCCAGCACGCGATCACGACCCCGGCCGGCAACGACGCGATGTTCTCGCTGAAGTCCGCGCGCGATGAGCTCAACAGCAATCAGTTCGGCCTGCGCGTCGTCTGCACGGGGTCGAACCGCGACAAGCTGGCCATGCTGAAGAACAGCAAGGACCAGGCCTTCTTCGGCGCGCCGCTGATCAACTTCCCGCCGCTGGGCGAAGCCTACGTGGCGTGGTTCTGCGCCCATACGGACGATCTGCCCGCGCCGCTCGATCCGGCGATGGTGACGCCGCTGTTCCTGCGCTCCGGCAACCGCCCGGAAATCCTCGGCGCCGCCGCCGACGAGCTGCGCTTCGATTTCGCCCTGGAGGAAGCCGGGCTGAATGAACGCTTCGCCGCCGCCGTCGAGTCGCAGATCGCCGCGGCCAACGACGACACGATGCGCGTCGTCCATTCGCTGACGCCGATCCAGTTTGCCGTGCTGTGCGTGCTGGCGGCCGCTGGCGAGCGCTATGCGCCGTTCGAAGCGGCCACGCTGGAAAAATACCGGCTTGCGGCGCAGCGGGTCAGCGGCGGCGAGACCGTCATCGAATTCCCCGCGGTGCAGGCGGCGCTGGCCGCGCTGCAGGAGAAAAGCCTGGTGTGGAAGGCGTCCCGCGGCGTCTACGCCATCGAGGACAACGCGCTGGTCGAACTGCTGCGCAGCCGCGGCTACCTGGAACAGCTGTAACGCCTCCATCCCGCGGCGCGCATTGCATGGTGCATCCGCCGTAAGCGCACCCTGATGCGTTATGATTGACGCAACTGCGCGCAGGCGCGCGCAGGGGTCCAATCAGAGGCGGAGGATTATGGCGTACAGGTGGGAGACGGCGCACGGCAAGTGGCTGGAAGAGGGGCATAACCGCTTCGAGAAAAAGGCGGGCAAGGACGGCGCCTTCATCGACTGGCAGCAGGTCCGCAACCGCATGCCGGACGTGGCGCAGCTGCTCGGCGCATCGCTGCCGTCCGCCTGCGCGCACGCCCCCATCTATCCCGAAGGTTTCGCGTTCTGCCCCGAATGCGGCGCGCCGCTGCGCATGGCCGACATGACACGCCGCCCGGCCTGGTGGGGCGCCACCACCGCCACCCTGGGCGCGGACGATTTTCCGTTGCCGCGCCACGTGCCGCACGGCCTGCCGCAGACGGCGCAGCCGCTGGCCGCCGTGCTGGAAACCCGTCCGGCAGAGCCGGCGCGGGGCCAGGCCGACCTGCGCATCCCCGCGCCCCCCAACGCCATCTGCGTCTTCGCCGCCGCCACGTTCGGCTTTGCCGCCCAGCGCCTGCTGGCACTGGCCTACACCCGCAACGTGCTGCAGTACTGGGATCCGCACGCGGCGCACTGGCAGGTGCTGGCGCCGGATGCGGGCACGCCCGACCTGCGCTTCACCGCCTCGCAATATGCCTGGCTGCCCGTCGTGCAGCCGAAACGGCGCGGCGAGGTGGCGCTGGTGCCGTCCGAACAGGGCCTGTACCGGCTGATCGTCAACCCCGTCACCGAGAGCTTTCACACGGAAGCCGTGCTGGAAGTGCCGCTGGTGGCCAGCCCCGGCGCGGTGGGCGGGCGCATCGCCTGCCTGATCCTGGGCGGCGCCCACTATGCCCGCACCGTGCGGCTGTGGACCGCGGCGCACGACGGCGCCGATCCGGAATCGATGGACGTGTCGGTGGACGACGACGTGCCCGTGCCGACGCAGGGCTGGGCCAGTCCCTACAGCTACGACGGCCAGTTGTGCTGGCTGCACGATGAAGGCCAGCTACTGTGGCGCCCCGGCAGCGCGCCGCGCTGGCTGCCCTGGCCATTTCCGTGGCAACCGCGCCTGCAATGCGGCGGTCCGGTGCGCAGCCGCGATGGCCGCCTGTGGCTGTTGGGGAACGATGGCGCAGGCTACTCGTTCCGCGAGCTGGGGACGACGGGCACGGCGCAGGTCCACCCCATCGGCGGCGCGCGGCTGGGCTTCGGCACTTTGCTGTTCCGCCGCGGCCATCAGGTCAAGGACGATCCGTGGTCGGTCGAAAACGTGGAAGACCAGACGCGGGGCGACGTCTACGTGCTGCCGCTGCTGGAAAACGTGGTCGCCGCGCGCAGCCAGCCCTCCGGCCTCGTGCTGCGCTTCCGCTACCCGGGCCTGGCCGAAAAGGCGCTGACGGACGAAACGCTGTCCGGCGCGGTCATCGAATGGATCGGCCAGCGCAACGTCATCCTCGACGAGGTGGCGCGCCTGAAGGATCCGGGCGCCTGCGTGCCGTTCGTCCACGACGGCAAACTGTGGCTGCATCACCCCACGTGGAACGAAATCCGCGGCTGGCACCTGAAGGACTTCGCATGATCCGCACGACCCTGTGCGCCCTGTCATGCGCGCTGGCGCTGCCCGCATCGGCCACGTCGCACGTCTTCCTGGTGCAGAACTCGGGCTGGATGGAGCCGTTCTTCACGGACCCTTCCTCGCAATACAAGCCGCTGATCGCGGAAGTGGTGACGGCCGCCACGCAGCCCGGCGATGCGCTGGTGCTGGCCGCGTTCAATCAGGGCCTGCCCGGCGCGCCGTCGCCGCGGGCGCTGATGTCGCGCAGCGTCGACGACAAGCCGCAGCGCGAAGCCGTGCGTGCCGCGCTGGCGCCGCTGGCGGTGGCGCGCAAGCCAAACGGCGGCGCGCTGGCCGACACGGACCTGGGCGAAGCGGTCGGCTCGGCGATGACGCAGGCGCTGGGCGGCAAGCCGGGCCTCGTCTGGCTGTTTACCAACAACAGGAACAGCCCGAACAACGATCAGGCCACGGCCCAGCGCAACCGCGAGTTCTATCAGCTGATCCACTCGGGCACGACGATCCGCAAGGCCATCGCCTTCCCGCTGCACATGCCCGTCAAGGGCGAGCGTTACAGCGCCAATGGCCTGATGGTCTATGTGTTTGCGGTGCAGGAGCAGGGTCAGCGCGAACTGGACGCGCTGCTGCGCAGCGGCCGGCTGCAGAAAGTCATCACGGAGCCGCCGGCGCGCCTGAAGCCACTCGATGCGGAAACGGTGCGGCTCGTGCCGACACGCGTCGAGAACGTGCCCGGCGTCTCGTTCGCGACACTGCCGGACGGCCGGCTGCGCGCGGACGTCGATGCGCAGGCCACCGCGAACGGCCCTGCTCCCGCCGCACGCATCACGTGGCGGCTGGAGAACGCGATCTATCCGTACACCATCGCGCATGCGCACATCGCCGCGCAGTCGTCGCTGGCGGGCGCGGTCAAGCCGCTGGCGCTGGCGCATGACGACGTGGCGGGACTGGCGCCCGGCAAGCCGCAGCCGCTGGCATCGACGATGGCGCTGCCGGTGGCGAACCTGCCGGGCAAATGGTCATGGGCGGCGCTGCAGTCGGCCGGTTCCGCGCAAGTGCTGCCGGGCCGCATCGACGTGCAGCTGTCGGACCAGAAGCTGGAGCTGTCGCAGGCCTTCCGCCAGCGCATGGCGACATTGTTCCCGGGCGACCCGCTGCCGGACATCTTCACGCCGCCCGAGCGCATCCAGGGTTCGCGCGCCGTGCTGCCTGTTGAAGTACGGTTGCAGCATGGCGCCGCGCCGCTGCTGGCCGCGCTGGGCGTTTTGTTCGCGTTGCTGGCCGCCGGCGCCGCGCTGCTGGTCGCGGCCACGCGCGGGCGCAAGGTGCTCGTCACCGTTGAAGGCGAGCAGCGCACGATGCACACGAAGGCCGGCGCAAAGACGCCGCTGTACGACCGCGCCGGCAACCAGGTCGCCGCATTGCACACCACATTATTTGGCCACAAGCTGACCGACCTGCGCGAAGGCGCGCAGGTGCGGATCGGCCGCTAAAATCACTCAGAGGACTCGATGACTACCAACGCAATTCTGCTGGCGCAGGCCGACACCGACCCAGGCTTCAGGGTCCCCGGCGCAGGCAAGGACGAGAAAACCGCGACGCCGGTCCCACCCGCGGGCGACGGCACCCTGAGCACCACGCCGCCGGGAGAAACGGCAGCAGGCATGGAAGTCGCCCCGGTCGCGGGCGCACCCGCCACGGACACGTCCACGCGCGACATCGCCATCGGCGGCGCCGTGTTTGTCGTGCTGCTGATCGTGTACTTCTTTGCCCGCAACGCGTTCGCGAATTACCTGGTGCGCCGGCGCGTGGCGCCGTCGTCCGCCGACACGGCGGGCTGGCTGCTGTTCTTCGGCCTGGCGTTCATGAGCGCGGCCGTCGTGCTGGGCTTCGTCAACTCGACCAAGTTCCTCAACGTGGCGATCACCGGCACATTGCTGGTGTTCGGCATCGCGGCCATCGTCGGCGCGCTGTTTACCGGCCGGCGCTAGGAGAGCGGCATGGCGGACATTCCCGGCATCGAGAAAAAAGCGGAACTGAAGATCGACCTGCGGCCCACGCTGTTCATCGGCGCGGGCGGCACGGGCATGGAAGTGATGATGCGCATTCGCCGTCACATCCTGTCGGCCGTGTGGAACCGGCACCATCCCGCGCGCGTCGAATCGATCGGCGAGTTCCCCGTCGCGCGCTTCCTGCACGTTGACCTGGACAGCGGCGCCGTCATCGACGACGGCAAGTCGCAGCGCACGGACCCGTGGTACGAACTGGTCAAGCTGGGCGACGAGGAACGCCTCGTCGAACCCATCGACCTGCAGCAGTACCACGAATCGGACGACAGCCTGGCGCGCTTCCCGCTGATCGAGAACTGGATGCCGCTGCGGCCGAAAAAGCTGCGCTCCCTCGGCATCGACCCGTCGAAGGGCGCGGGGCAGATCCGCGCCGTCGCGCGGCTGTACCTGTTCGACAAATACCCGAAGCTGCGCGGGCGCATCAAGGGCGCGCTGAATTACCTGGCCAGTAACGCCGGCCAGGAGCGCAAGGACAACTACCAGCGCCTCGGTCTGCAGGTCGACACGTCGAAGTTCCGCATCGTCGTCATCGCCTCGAATGCGGGCGGTACCGGCGCCGGCACGGCCCTGGACCTGGGCTGGATCGCGAAAGCCATCGCGCGCCAGGAAGTGGCCGACAGCCAGGTCGATCTCGTCATGTTCATGCCGGGCGGGTACGCCAAGGCGAACAAGGAGAGAACGGAAGCCAATGCCTACGCCACGCTGATGGAGATGGAAACGGCGATGCGCGACATGAACGCGCAAGTGCGCTGGGCCGATCCGGACAGCCTGACCGGGCGCGGCGCCCCGTTCGACGACGTGTATTTCGTCGACACGGCCAACCTGTCGAACAAGGCCACGCAGGACGTGCGCGACGTCTACCAGATGGTGGCCGACTCGCTGTTCGAGGATTTCGCGTCCGCCGATTTCGCCAACCGCAAGCGTTCCGTGGCCGTCAACCAGCAGCAGCACAAGCTGGGACCGTTCAACCCGCGCGTGCCGGAGCAGCGCTTCGGCGACATGCGGCTGTCGTATTCGAAGGTGTATTCGGCCTTCGGCCAGGCCGTGCTGGATACGCAGCAAAGCCTGCGCGACGATATCCGCGCCTATGAACTGGCCGCGCTGATGGTGAAAGCCTTCTTCGGCATCGTCGGCAGTGATGGGCTGACTGCGGGGGCACCCGGCCGCCGCGCCGGCGACCAGGAACGCGACGTCTTCATGCGCGAACAGATGCTGATGGCCGAGCGCACGTTCGACGAGTTCCCCGACTTCCGCAAGGGCACGGTGGATGTGACGCCGTTCCAGGAATATGCGCTGTCCGACCAGCTCCTGATGGACAAGGACGGCCGCTCGCTGCTGGAACGGGTGGAGTCGAAAGTGCAGATGGAGATCGACCGCATCACGGGCGGCTACGACATCAAGATCTGGCGCGAGAAGGTGGCCGAGCTGCTGCCGCACCTGGAGCGCGATGCGATCCGCGAGGCGGGCGCGATTGCCGAGACCAGCGAAGACCGCCTGAAGCGCCACACGCAGGAACTGGTGACGCGCATGAAGGGCCGCATCCGCGAGCGCCTGTACGGCCTGCTGGACGACCGCAAGCAGGGCGGCTTGGAATTCGTCCTGACCCTGCTGGAGCAGATCAAGGCCCGCATCGCCCAGCGCGACCTGCCGCACATGGAGCACAACGCGCGCCGCTACCGCGACATGCGCGATGCGCTGCGCACGCGCCAGGTGGAGGAATCGCTGAACAACCTGGCGCAGGCGGCCGGCAAGTGGATCAACGCGGGCGCCCAGGCGCGCGAAGTGGTCGTGCACCTGAAGCGCGACATTGCCGACTACCTGCGCTTCCACCTGCTGGCCGTGGCGGCCGGGCAGGCGACGGAAGTGCTGCGCGCGCTGTCGGCATGGCTGGGCGACGTGCAGTCGGTCGACGAGCGGGGCCACGCCATCTGGTCCGGCATTGCGGGCGAGTTCCAGGAAGGACGCCGCTGCGTCGAGGCGATGCTGGGCGCGGTTGACCAGCGTATCGCGCAACTGCGCGCCGACGCGCAGCACGAACACGCGACGTACATGAAACTGGCGGCGGACGTGCTGCCGGCACCGGTGCAGCTGACGGGCGACGTCAGCCTGTGGAGCGAAGAGGTGCTGGCCGAATTCGGCGGCTCGGCGCGGCTGTTCCCGCAGCTGGGCGACGAGAAGCTGCGCTCTTCGCTGCTGCTGAAACTGTTCCGCCGCGCGCAGACACAGCTGACGGCGGACGACGTCGCGGCGGTGGGCGAGGCGCCCGGCGATCCGCTGCTGGAACGGCTGCTGTCGCTCACCGCGCAGGAGCGCCAGCGCATCTTCAACGAGTGGCTGCGCAGCGCGATGCCATGGGTGAACGCGCGCTTCTCGGCCGAGTTCACACCGAACGCCGACCAGTTCAAGTGCTTTATCGGCGTGGGCGACGCCACCGCGTGGCGCCGGCTCGAAGGCGAAATCCGCGCGGCCGTGCCGACGGGCTTCTTCCACGGAGAGCTGGTCAACATCGTCAACACGGGTGTCAAAGGGCGGGCCGTCTGCTACATCGAGCTGTCCGGCTTCCCGATGACGGTGCTGCGCGGGCTGCCCACGTGGCGCACGTCGTACCAGATCGAGAACCCGAAGATCCCGACGCACCTGCATTTCGATGCGACGCGCTTCCGCCATCCGATCGCGCCGAACATGGATGAACTGAACCGTCTGGCCGACGATTACGAATGGTTCCTGCAGGCCGTTGCGACCGGTGTCCTGAAGCGCAAGACGGACCTGGCCGACCGCGAAGCGACGTTCCAGCCGCGCGGCCAGTATCTGTTCGAGGTGGAGCAGGGTTCGGGCGAGTGGCTGCAGGTGGGGAACGAGTTTGCGATCCGCTCCAACGGCCTGCCGGCGTTCTACCGCGAGCAGATCGTGGTGGCGGTGCAGCAGCGCCTCGCGCGCTTCGGGCCGCACCAGATGCTGCTGCTGGCGGCGCTGATGCGCCATTACCAGCAGCGCGTCTACCAGCCCAGGCTGGAAGTGGACGAGACTGGGGCCGAGCTGCCGTCGCCGTCGCTGCCGAACATCACGGCAAAGCGGCTGCACGACGAATGGCTGCGCCGCGCCGTGGCGACGAATGCCGCGCTGGCCACGAGCGAGGACAAGGCGCTGGACCTGCTGGCGCAGTGGAGCGACGTGGTGCCCGGCTCGGCGCACGACGCCTACACGTGGGAAGTGCAGCAGCCGGTCGACAAGCGCGTGCCGCGGCCGGAATACCTCGCCAGCGAAACGACGGCGGCCCAACTGCTGGCGGGAGGTTCCGTCGCCGCGGCGCCGGTGGGCGGTGCGCCCGCTGCCGGCGGCTCGCTGTACAAGGTTTTTGTGAACCGCATGCAGCAGGGCCCTTACACGGTGCAGGAACTGGCGCAACGCGTGGCGCGCGGCGAGATCGACGCCGCGACGAAGGTGTGGGACATGCGCTGGGTGCCGCACGTGGACGGCTGGAGGACCGCGCGCGACGTGCCGGAGCTGGCCGTGCTGTTTGCCGCGTCGATTCCCGATCCGACCGACGATATCCCGGACCCGGAATAAGAAAGGCGCACCGTGGAATATCGCTGTGTCAACGGAGCGTGCGGCAGGACGTTCCCGCGCAAGGTCAACTTCTGCCCGTACTGCGGTACCTCGCAGGCGGCCGGTGCGCGGCCGGCTGCGCCGCCGCCAGCCGCCGCACCACCACCTGCCGTCGCGCCGCCTCCGCCGGCACCGCCCGTGGCACCGCCGGTTGCGCCGCCGGTCGCGCCATCACCGCGGCCGGCGCCAACCCATCCGCCCGTGCCGCCCACCCGGCCGTCGCCACCACCGGCCGCCGCCGGCCCGGCAGCGCCGCCGCTGCGCAAGCCCGTCGGCATCGGCACGTGGATCTTCGTTGCGCTGGCGTTGATCGCCATCTGGTTTGCCGTCAAGCCGGGCGACCCGTCGGCGAGGTTCAAGAAGCGGGTGGACGACGCTGTCGCGCTGACGGAGCAGTGCAAGATTGCCGACGCCCGCACCGAACTGGCCGCACTGCGGTCCGACAAGGCCAGCGTCGCGCAGGTGCAGCGCCTGCAGGCGGCGATTGCCGCCACGGCGCCGGCGTGCGAGCGCAAGCAGCAGCGCACGAAGGCATGGACGGAGACGCGCAAGGCGCTGGAATCGGCGCTGGCCGCCGGGTCGCTGGAGAAGGCGTCCACGCGGCTGTCCACGTTCACGCGTAAGTGGAGCGAGGACGACGACACGCGCGAATGGCGCGAGCGCATCGACCGGCTGCGCGCCGAAAAGCTGCTCGACGACGCGAACGCGTGCCTGACCCGCAAGGACCGCGCCTGCGTGCAGGCGAAGCTGGAGGCGGCCGAGAAGCTGAAGCGCCCGGAGTCGAAACCACGCATCGACGCGCTGCGCGAAGAGCTGTCCAGACTGCTGGAGTCGACGCTGCTGGAAGGCGGTGGCGCGGCATCGAACGGTGCGCCGTCGCCCATTTCCACGACGGCGCCGCTGGCGGCCGGGGCGCTCGGCACCACGTCGTTTGTCGCGCCGGATGCGCGCGAGGCGCGTCGCCTGCAGGGTGAGGCCGAGCGCGATATCGCACAGGGCAATTACCGCGGTGCGATGGGCAAGGCGGCGCAATGCCTGACGCTGTCCGGCGGCACGGGCGCCTGCACTGCGCTGCGCGACCGGGCCACGCGGCTCGACCGCGACTATCAGCGCTGCCTCGCCGCCGGCAATCAGTGGCAGGGAGACCGCTGCCAGTAATGCAGCGCGGCGCGTTGACGATGTAAAATTTGCTAGACTGTTGGCAACGTGCGCCAAGGAGAGACCATGACACTCACATCACGCCTGCTGCCTGCCGGGCTGCTGTTGCTGGCGCTGGCCGGCTGCCACAAGGATGAGGACCGCCGTATCGACGGCCCTGCCGAGCGGGCCGGCCGCGAGCTGGACGAGGCGACCAGGAAGGCCGCGGTGCAGCTGGAGAAAGCCAATGAGGAATTGAAAGTCGCGGCCGACAAGACGGGGCGCGAGCTGGACGAATTCGCCGACAAGGCCGGCGAACACCTCGACAAGGCGGCGGTGGCCGTCGGGCGCAAGCTGGAGCGGGCCGGCGAGAAGATCCAGGCGAATGCGGAAGCGGCTCGCGAGGATGAGGAGCCGGCGAAGCGCGAGAAGAAATAGCCGAGTTCACGTCGGCGGCAGCAAACGTCCCCGGTGCTTCTAGTGTCGCGTTCCGCGCGGCCGCTTCAACGTCACCACATTGCTGCGCCGTGGTGCCTCGTCCGGTGCCGGCGCCCCATGCGCGCCGCCCAGCACGACGGACAGGTCGACGAATCCGTTGCGCCACGCCCGCTCCAGGTCCTGCTCGATCGACTCCATCGTCGTCTGCGCGAAGTTGGCGAAGCCGCGCACGCCGTACGCGCGGTTGCGGCCATGGGCCTTGGCCAGGTACAGCGCCATGTCCACCAGGTTGACGGAGCGCTCCCACGACAGCGGCGTTCCGCCCGGCTCCAGCGGGAACGGCGCGAAGCCGACCGACACGTTGACGGGGATGACGGTGCCCTGGTATTCCAGCGACTGCGACGAGATGCTGTACAGGATGCGGCGCGCCACGTCGTCGATGCTGCCGCGCGAGACGGCCGGCAGGAACGCGAGGAATTCCTCGCCGCCCCAGCGCACGATCATGTCCGTCTCGCGCAGCGCCACGCGCAGGTTTTCCGCGATCATGCGCAGCACCGCGTCGCCCGCAGCGTGGCCATAGGTGTCGTTGACGTGCTTGAAATGGTCGACGTCCAGCAGGAACAGCGCGCCCACGGTGTCGTCGTTGCCGACCCGGCGCTCGACGGGCGTGTGGCCGCGCATGAAGTCCTGGAAGTGGCGGCGGTTGTACAGCATCGTCAGCGGATCGAGCGCGCTTTGCTGCTTGAGCTCTTCGTTCTTGACTTCCAGCTGGGCGTTGGCGTTGCGCACCTTGCGGTACAACAGGCCGACGATGGCCGCCACCAGCGCCGAGACGACGGCCAGCAGCCACCAGATGCGCTGCTGCAGGTGGCGGTTGTCCAGCTCCGCGCTCTTGACGCGGTTCTCCTGGCGCAGCGCCTCGATCTGGCGCTGCTTCTTTTCGGTGTCGTACTTCTGCTGCACCTCCAGCACGTCCTTCTGGCGCTGCTTGGCGAACATCTCGTTGGACATCTCGCGTTCGCGGTGGTACGCCTCGACGGCGCCCTTGTAGTCGCCGGCCCGTTCCAGCGCCGCGCCATATTCCATCAGCACGGCCTGCAGTTCCGGCTTGTCGCCGGACTTGTCGTAGGCCGCCAGGCCCGCCTCGAACTGCTGCTTGCCTTCGGCGATGCGGCCCAGTCCCAGGTAAGCCTGGCCCAGGTTGATGCGCGCGGTGGCCGTGTCGAAATTGCTGTGCACCTCGGCGGCGGCCTTCAGCGCCTGGTTGGCGTAGTCCATCGCCCGCACGTAGTCGTGGTCTTTCAGGTAGCTGTCGGCCAGGTTGACGAGCGTGGTGGACACCATCTGGCGCGCGCCGATCTTGCGCTCGACGGCCAGTCCCTCCAGCAAGGCGCGGCGGGCGCGCTCCGGCTGTTTCGATTCGATCGCCAGGCCATATTCCGTGTCGAGTGCTTCGGCCAGCCGGCCGGGCGACTTCATCGCCTTGGCAACCGCCAGCGACTCCTGCTGCACTTCCCAGCCCTTGTCGTACTGGCGCATGTTCACGTACAGGAAGACGAGCGCATTCAGGGCGCTCGCCAGCGGCGTCGCATCGTCGCCGATGTGGCGCGCCATGTCCACGGCGGCCTGCAACTTCGGCAGCGCGGCCGGGTAGTTGCCTTCTTCCTGCCACGACTGGCCCGCGGTGATCGTCGCCTGCACCTGCAAGTCCGGATTGCTGGTACGCAGCGCCACCCGTTCGGCCTCGAATGCGGCGGCATGCGCGCCTTTCAGGTCGCTGAGTTCATACAGCGCATAGCAGCGCGCCAGCAGGCCCTTGGCCAGCGCCACGTCGTCATGCTGCTGGCGTCCGGCCGTGATCAGTTCCTCGGCCAGTCCGAGGCCGCGGCGCACATCGCCCGTGCGGCGCACGGCGCTGCTGTACAAGGTGAGAAATTCGGTGCGGGCGGTGGCATCGGCACGCGCCTGCGGTTCCAGCGCCTGCAGTCGCTGCAGCGCTTGATCGGGCATGAAGCGTACGACTTCGCGGATCTGTTGCAGCTGCGCGGACAGCGTCTCCTGGCCGAACGCCAGCACCGGCGCCAGCGCGCACATGGTGGCCACGGCGCGCAGGGCGCGGGCCAGCGATGTCTGTCGTGGGAAAAATGGGAAGCGTGCCAACGTTGCGGTCCTCGGGCTGCACGGCGCGAAAGCTGGGCGCCAGGTGTCGGAGCATTATAGGCCTGTTGCAGCCGAGAACAATTCACCCGACAGTAAATCCGCGAATTCGTGTCTTTCCTTCCGCTTTTACGCAACACACTTATTTAAGAATCATTAAGGCGGCGTTAAGTCCGTTCCCGCTGGGGATATCACGCGGCCAACTGTTGCAGCAGATACAAGCGCTGGTACAGCCCGCCCTCGATCTGCATCAGCGCGTCGTGCGAGCCCGTTTCCTCGATGCGCCCGTGATTGAGCACGACGATCCGGTCGGCGTCGCGGATCGTCGACAGGCGGTGCGCGATGGCGACGATCGTGACGCGCCCGCGCAGTTCGTTCATCGCTTCCTGGACGATCTGCTCCGTCTGGCTGTCGATGCGCGACGTGGCTTCGTCCAGCAGCAGGATGCGCGGCGACCCGGCCAGCGCGCGGGCGATGGCGATCAGCTGCTTCTGGCCGGACGACAGGCGCGAGCCGCCTTCGCCCAGCAGCGTGTCGTAGCCGTCTTCCAGCGCCGTGATGAAGTCGTGCGCATGCGCGGCCCGTGCGGCCGCCTCGATGCGCTCGCGCGGCAGGCCGCGCGCCATGTCGATGTTTTCGTAGGCCGATGCGGCCAGCAGGAACGGGTCCTGCGGCACCAGTCCGACGTCCTCGCGGAACTGCTCGATGTCGATATCGTCCAGCGGCACGCCGTTCATCAGGATGCTGCCGTGGGGCGCCGGGTAGTAGCGCAGCAGCAGCGACAGCAGGGTGGACTTGCCGCTGCCCGTGTGCCCGACGATGCCGAAGAAGGCGCCCTGCGGGATATCGAGCGACAGGTCGTGCAGCACGCGCTGGTCGCCGATGTAGGCGAAGTCGAGGTGCCGGATGGAGATGGCCGGACCGTCTACGGGCGCCTCGTTGGCGGCGGCGCTGTGGCGTGGCTTTCCGTGCTCCGGCGCCCCCGTTTCGTCCAGCAGCCCGGCCACGCGGGCGCTGGCGACAACCGACTGCTGCAACTGGCTGAACTGCATGGTGATCTGGATCAGCGGCTCGATCACGCGGGCGATGTAGTTGATGAACGCGTACAGCACGCCCACTTCCGTCGCGCTCATGGCGCCGATGCCGCCGCGCATGCCGAAGAAGTAGATGACGGCGGCCAGCAGCACCACGTTCAGCATGTCCAGCGCAGGGCGCAGCAGCCACGCGTTGGCGCGGATCTCGGCCACGCGCTGCGTGTAGTGCTCATTGTTGGTCTTGCCGAACCGCTCGGCAAAGCGCGCCTGTGCATTGTTCGCCTGCAGCACCGTCATGCCGCCGATCGATTCGGCCATCTGCGCGTTGATGTCGCTGCGCAGCTGGCGCGCGCGCGTCACCGCCGGCGCGGACAGGCGCTGGTACAGCCAGACGATCAGCAGCACGCACGGCATCAGTGCCACGACGATCAGCATCAGCCGCCAGTCCAGCCATGCCATCGCGGCGATCGTCCCCACCAGCACGATGGTGCTGTCCAGGATGACGAACAGCACCTGGATGTACAGGCCCTTGACCGCTTCCGTGTCGTTGGTGACGCGCGAAACCAGCTGGCCCGTGATGGCGCGGTCGAAGAAGGCCATCGGCAGGCGCAGCACGTGACCGTACACCTGCTCGCGCAGGCGCTGCACGGAACGCATCGCCAGGCCGGCGAGGCGCGACAGCTGCAGATAGCGCAGCCACGTCGATCCGGCGCCGGCCAGCAGCACGCCGCCCAGCAGCAGGCCGATGGAGTTCCAGTCCAGCGCGCGCGGCAGCAGGTGTTCGTCGATCAGCCGCTTGCCCAGCAGCGGGCCGATGACCTCCAGGCCGGCGGCCACGATCAGCCACAGCACGGCCCAGCCGAGGTGGTGGCGATCCGGTTCGGCGGCGCGGCGCAGCAGGCCGAACGCGCGCCGCATCTGCGCCTTCTGGTCGCGTTTTTCTTCAGGGGTCTGTTGCGGGTCAGAGCGCATCGAGGCTGGCCTCCAGTTGTTGATAGCGCCACTGGCTGGCATACCAGCCGTCCTGCGCCAGCAGTTCGTCGTGCGTGCCCGATTCCACGATGCGGCCGGCCTTCAGCACGACGATGAAGTCGGCATTGACGACGGCCGACAGCCGGTGGCTGGCGATGATGGCGCTGCGCTCGGGGCGCTCGCGGCGCAGCTCTTCCAGGTGTTCCAGGATGCGCGTCTCGGTGCCGGTATCGACGGCGGACAGCGCATCGTCCAGCAGCAGCAGGTCGTTATCGGACAGCAGGGCGCGGGCAATGGCGACACGCTGGCGCTGGCCACCGGACAGCGTGATGCCGCGTTCTCCCACCTCGGTCTCGTACCCGTGCGGGAACAGCTTGATGTCGTCGTGGATGGCCGCCAGATCGGCCGCGTGTTCCACTTCCTGGCGCGTCGCACCCGGGCGTGCCAGCGCGATGTTCTCGGCGATCGACGCGGAAAACAGGAACGACTCCTGCGGCACCCAGCTGATGGCGTCGCGCAGTGCCTTCAATGTGTACTCCTCCAGTGCATGCGCGCCCCAGCGCGCGCTGCCCGTGCGCGGCGTCAGCTGGCGCAGCAGCACGCGCAGCAGTGTGGACTTGCCCGCGCCGGTGGGACCGACGAGGCCCAGCGTCTGCCCCGGCCGCAGGCGCAGCGATACGCCGGCCAGCGCCGGTTCGTTCTGGCCCGGGTAGCAGACGGTCACGTCGTCCAGCGCCAGCTCGCCCGGCACCAGCGCATTCACGCTGCCGCGGTCGTCGATGGACAGGGGCGCATCCAGCATCGGATGCAGCCGGGCCCACGCGGCGCGGCCACGCTCGATCAGCGACAGCACCCAGCCGGCGGCAAACATCGGCCAGATCAGCTGGCCCAGGTACATCGAAAAGCTCGTCAGCGCGCCGATCGTCAGCTGGTTCTGCCAGACGAGATAGCCGCCAACGCCCAATGTCAGGACCGTGGCGCCGGTCAGCGCGAGGCCGACGGCCGGCTCGTACGCCGCTTCCCAGCGCTGCGCCGTCAGCGTCGCATCGGCGGCCTTGCCGGCCAGCTCGCCGAACGTGGCTGCGCTGCGCCGTTCCAGGCCCAGCGTGCGCAACGTGCGCACACCCGTCAGCGTTTCCTGCACATGGTCGTTCAGCGCGGAGAAGCGTTTCAGCGCGTCCGCCGAAGCGGTGTGGATATGGCTGGAGATGCGCCAGAACGCATAGGCCATGAACGGGAAAGGCAGCAGGGCGACGAGCGCCAGGCGCCAGTCCACGCCCAGCGTCATCACGCCCAGCACCATCACCAGCGTCAGCGTGCCGTCGAAACCGGCCAGCATCGCCTCACCGGCCGCCATCTCGATGGCGTCGATATCGTTGGTGGCCAGCGCCATCAGGTCGCCCGTGCGCTGTTTCTGGTAGAACGCGGGTCCCTGCAGCGACAGCCGGCGGTAGAAACGGGTGCGCAGTTCCACGCCGAGACGGTAGGCGGCGGAGTACAGGCGGATGCGCCACGCCACGCGCAGCGCGTAGTTGGCCACGCCGACCAGCAGCAAGAGGCCGATATCGACCAGCAGCTCGTCGCGCGTCAGGCGATGCGCCGCCAGCGCGTCGATCATCGCGCCGACCTTGCGGGGAATCCAGATGGCGATAAGGGCCACGCCGACCAGCATGACCGCGGCGCCCGCGTACGCGCGCCAGTGCGACCGTACGAAGCCGCTGATTAGCCTCGATAAACTCATGACATATCCTTGACGAAGGCCGTCAGGATACATCAGCGGGAGGGTTTTTGCCGGGCTGGGCTGGCTGCGGAACGGAGGTCGGCAGCGGCGGTTGTGAACGTCGGGGACAGGCACCTTTATTCAGGTCGGAGACCCGAATAAAGGTGCCTGTCCCCCATGCTGCTTACTTGCGCGGCTGGTTCTTGCCCGGTGCGGCCTTCGCCGGCGCCTTGTCGGCGATTTCCGCCAGCGCCTGGGCGACCGGCTTGGCCGATGGCTTGCCGCGGGTCGTCCTGGAAGCCGAGGAGCTGTCGTCCGACACGACGGCCGCCGGCGTCACCGGTGCCGCTTCCGCCACGGCGGCGGCGATGGCGGCGGTGGCTTGTTCCACGTTGTCGCTGGCCGCTGCCACGACGTTTTCGGTTGCCTGCTGCACATTGTCGCTGGCGGCAGCCACGACGTCTTCAGTTGCCTGCTGCACCGGCGCCGCCGCTTCGGCCGAAGCACGTGCCGATTCGCGGACCGCCTCACGCGCTGCCGCTGCCGCTTCCTGCGCCGCCTGCGTCGTTGCCTCCGTTGCCGCCTGGGTCGCCTGGGCGGTGCCTTGCTCGATCGCCTCCGTGGCCGCCGCGACGTTGTCGACCACTTCGTGCGTCACGTCGCGCACTTGCGGCACCACTTGCGTCGCCACTTGCGTGGCCGCCTCGCCGGCAAGGCGCAGCGGCGCCGACGGCGCGCCGGGCAGCGTCCGGAACTGGGCACTGGCCGACTGCAGCAGGTCGACTTGCGCGCGGCTGGCGATGCCGAACAATTCGCGGCCGTACGACAGCAGGCCTTCCACCGTGGGCAGCGGCTTCGTTGCCAGGGTCAGGACTTCGCGGGGATCGCGCGCGTCCAGCAGTTCGCGCGCCGTGGTGGTGCTGCGTTCCAGCACGTTGCGCGCCGTGTTCAGGTTCAGTGCCACGACCTGCTGCACGCCCTCGACGGACTTGCGCAGTACGGTATCCAGCAGATTGAGCTGGCTTTCAATGTGCGACTTGCTCGTTGCGGACAATTGCTCGGTAATCGAAGTCATAAGCACTCCTGGAAGAATAGGGGAAATGGGATCTGGCGTCAGGGAATGGTGCAATGCAATAAAACTATTTTAACGACGATTGTCCGCATTGCAAAGCGATTTCGCCCGACACGCGGACGGCTCGGGTATCACAAATTTATGCACCGCAACATTGTGTCCGGCGGCTCACCCGTACCAGCAATTGTTTGCACGAAGCCGTCCGCTCTGCCTACAATCAGCCTACCCTAGCTTTGGAGTGCACGATGGACGCAGTGATCCGCAACGCCACGCTGCCGGACGGCAGGACCGGCATCGACATCGCCATCGCGGACGGCCGCATCGCCGCCGTCGGCCCGGCCTTGCCCCTGCAGGCCGGGCGCGAAATCGACGCCGGCGGCGACCTGGTCACGCCGCCTTTCGTCGATGCCCACTTCCACATGGACGCCACCCTGAGCTACGGCCTGCCGCGCGTGAACGCCAGCGGCACGCTGCTGGAAGGGATCGCGCTGTGGGGCGAACTGAAACCGGAACTGACGCAGCAGGCGCTGGTCGATCGGGCCATGCACTATTGCGACTGGGCCGTCGCGCGTGGACTGCTGGCGATCCGCAGCCACGTCGACATCTGCGACGACCGCCTGCTGGCGGTGGAGGCGCTGCTGGAGGTGAAGCGCCGCGTCGCGCCGTACCTGGACCTGCAACTGGTCGCGTTCCCGCAGGACGGGCTGCTGCGCAGCGCCACCGCGCTGGCCAACCTGAAACGGGCCATCGGGCAGGGCGTCGATGTCGTCGGCGGCATCCCGCACTTCGAACGGACGATGGCGGACGGCGCCGAGTCGGTCCGCATCCTGTGCGAGTTCGCGGCGCAGCAGGGGCTGCGCGTGGACATGCACTGCGACGAGTCGGACGACCCGCTGTCGCGCCATATCGAAACGCTGGCGGCGCAAACGCATCGCCTTGGCCTGCAGGGCCGCGTCGCCGGCTCGCACCTGACGTCGATGCATTCGATGGACAATTACTATGTCAGCAAACTGCTGCCGCTGATCGCCGAAAGCGGCGTGGCGGCGATCGCCAATCCCCTCATCAACATCACGTTGCAGGGCCGGCACGACACCTATCCGAAACGGCGCGGCATGACGCGCGTGCCGGAACTGATGGCGGCCGGCGTGGACGTGGCGTTCGGCCACGACTGCGTGCTCGACCCGTGGTACGGCATGGGCTCGGGCGACATGCTGGAGGTGGCGCACATGGGCCTGCACGTGGCGCAGATGACGGGCCAGGAAGGCATGCGCGCCTGCTTCGACGCGGTGACGGCCACCCCGGCGCGCATCCTCGGCCTGGAGGGTTATGGCCTGGAGCCGGGCTGCCATGCGGACCTCGTGCTGCTGGACGCGGCCGACCCGGTCGAGGCGATCCGCCTGCGGGCGGCGCGCCGGCTCGTCATGCGGCGCGGGAAAGTGGTGGCCGAAACGCCGCGCGCCGTCGCCACGCTGGACCTGCCGGACCGGCCGGCGGCGGCGGACTTCCGTCTCGGCTCGCGGCCATCGGCGGGGCAGCCGCGATGATCGTCCTGCAAACCGCGCGGCTCGTGCTGCGCACACTGCATACGGACGACGCGCCGTTCTACCTGGAGCTGATCAACGACCCGTCGTGGATCGAGCATATCGGCGACAAGGGCATCCGCACGCTGGAGGAGGCGCGCGCCAATATCGTCTCCGGCGCGATGCAGATGCAGCGCCGGCTCGGGTATTCGCTGTACCTCGTCGAGCGCCGCGAGGATGGCGCGTCGCTGGGCCTGTGCGGCCTGATCCGGCGCGACACGCTGCCCGATACGGATATCGGTTACGCGCTGCGGCCGGCGTACTGGGGCCACGGTTATGCGTATGAAGCTGCTGCCGCCGTGCTGGCGCATGCCCGCGATACGCTGCGGCTGCGGCGGCTGTACGGCATTACGTCGCCGGAGAACCTGGCGTCGAATGCGATGCTGCAGAAGCTGGGGTTGAAGTTCGTGGAGCTGACGCGGCTGGGGGAGGAGACGCGGTTGACGAACGTGTACAAGGTCGAATTCGGCGACAGGCACCCATCCCAGGGCCTGCAGCCCTGAGACTGGCAGCCCTCTACTCAGGTGGGAAGAACCACGTCATCGGCCGGTACACGCGGCTGGCCCAGGCGCTCTCGTTGTGGATGCCGCCGGCGTCCTCGTGATACAGCAGGTCCTTGCCATCGCGGTAGCCCTGCGCCTGCAGCGCGGCATGGTAGGCGCGCGTGGCCTCGATGCCGTCCATCGCCGTGCCGGCATCCACGTACAGCTTCACCGGCAGATGCGGCGGCGGATTGGCCACGAGCGTCCCGCCGTTCCACCAGAAGGAACCGGACAGGCTGCCGGCCGCGCCGAAGACCTGCGGATAGCGCGCGGCGATGGCGACCGAGGCGATGCCGCCCAGCGACGATCCCATCATCGCCGTGTGCTCGCGGCCCGGCAACGTGCGGTAACGCGCGTCCACCAGCGGCTTGACGGTATCGACGACAAACGCGCCGTACGCATCGACCTTGCCGCCGCCCCAGCGTGAGTCGCAGCACGGGGTGTATTCGGGCACGCGGTCCGGCGTATTGTCGATGCCGACGACGATGACCTCGCGCATCCGGCCCGCGCCGATCAGCCGCTCGGCCACCTCGTCGATATGCCATTCGCTACTGTACGCCGTCTTCGGGTCGAACAGGTTCTGGCCGTCGTGCATGTACAGCACGGGATAGCGTTTAGTCGGATGGGCCGCGTAGCCGGGCGGCAGCCAGACGCGCAGCGCGCGCTCGTTGCCCAGCTGCGGCGAGCGCACGTGCTCGACGATCTCCAGCGTGCCTTTTGCAACGGGGGCCACGTCCGGCGCGCTGATGGGCAGCAGCCGCAGGCCGAGGATGTCGACACGGTTCGATGGACCTGCCACGCCGCCGGCGTCCTTGTACGTGGCGTTCGACCCCAGGTAGCTCATGTTCATGAAGTCCGACAGCTGCAGCGTGTAGCGGCCCGGCCGCAGGCTTGCCGGCAGCGGCGTCGAATACAGCGCCTTGCCGGCGGGCGAGTGCGGCATCTGCACGACCCCCTGCGCGACGATCCTGCCCGCCGCATCGGCCACGCGCAGCCATTTGACGCCGCCGCTGATGCCCAGGTTGATCGCATGCGCATTGTTGCGGTAGTGGACCTGCAACTGGTACGTGCCAGCCTTCGCAACAAGGACGTCGTTGACGGCGATGCGGTCGTCCTGTGCTCCCCAGTTCTTCCAGTTGCCGGGAACGACGATGGCATCCTTCTCGCCCAGGCACGCGGGCAGGCTGTGGTGGCTGCGGTTGCCCGAGTCCCGGTACACGGCTTCGACGGCGTAGCACGATGCCGCACCGGGGCGGGCGTCCGTCCAGCTGCGTGCGGTGACGGGGCCGGCGACCTGCCTGCCGTCGCGGTAGACGTTGAACGCGACGCCGCTCGGAATCGTCCCGCCGATCGTCAGGACGGCCTTGCGGTCCGCCACCCGCAGGCTTGCCACGACAGGTTCCGGCGGCCCGAACACTTTGCTGTCCACGGCCAGCGGCGCCGCGGCCACGCGGGTGATTTCCTGCCGGCCCGGCTGCAGCTCGCCCAGCGTGACGGCAATCGTGCTGTCGTCCGGCAGGGCATCCCATTTGACGGGGAAGGCCGTCGGCTTGCCATTGAGCGTGATGGCGCTGACGGGATAGTAGCCGTCGGTCTGCGCAGCCGGCGGCAGCGCCACCTTGACGGTCAGGCGCTTGCCGCGCACCACGAGCTGCGACAGGGTCAGGCTCGTGCTGCCTTGAAGGATGTCGCCGCGCAGGCGTGCCGTGATGAAGGGCCGTACCGCCAGCCCGTCGTGCGTGGCCTGGACGCCGAATATCCCGCCGATCACGGCGCCCAGATAGCCGCCCACGGACCACAGCTGCCGGCGTGAATTCACCACCGGGCCATCGAGCTCCTGATGGCCGGGATGCTGCAGCAGCGGCTGGCCGGACAGCCATTCCAGGTTTTCCATATTCGACGCATTGACGGCGCCGGCGCGGATCAGCGTGTCGTACGCCGCATCGGCCACGGCCACGTTGCCGGCGTCGATCGCCGCGCGCAGGCCGTAGGCCGTGACGAACGGCCAGATGGCGCGGCTGTGGTAGACGGCCTGGCCGGGCTGCTGCGGCCAGATCACCGGCGCGCCCATCGGGCCGTGCGGGTAATGCGCGAGAATGCTGCGGGCCTGTTCCGGGTCAGCGATGCCGGCCACGATGGCCAGCGACTGGCCCAGCCAGTCGAACTTGTGCAGCGGCGCGCCGTCGAAGTGGCCGGCGGTCACGCTGCTGTACATGCCCGCATCCGGCAGCCAGAAGCGCGCGTTGATCGCATCCTTCAATGCCGCCGCCCAGCCTTCCCAGCGCTGGGCATCCGCGTCCCGTCCCGCTTCGCGTGCCAGCCGCGCAGCGAGGCTCAAAGCCTGGTAGTGCGCCACGTTGGTGGACAGCGCTTTCGACGTGGCCATGAACGGCAGGTTGTCGGGCATCCACGCGGCGTAGGTCTGGTCGCGCCAGTCGAGGAACGATTCCTCGCCGTTGTACAGGCCGAAGACCGGATCGAACGCCGCGACGCGGTCGATCTCGATGGTATTGGCCAGCGCCTTCAGGGCGGTGGCCGCGAAGGCCGCGCGCTGCGCCGGCGCCAGCGTTCTCAATGCCGCGTCCGCGCCGAACGCCCACGTCACGCGGTCCGTGCTGACGGGCCAACTGCCGCCGCTGCCCGTGTCCTGCACGATCTGCAGGCCGTCCGGCGTGCCGGGCACCTGCGGCGCCTTCGCCACGCCGGGACGGTAGCCGGACAGCTTGAACTGCAGGGAATTGCGCACGCGTTCGGGGTCCAGCAGCGCAAGGCCCAGGTCGGCCGCATACGACAGGTCGCGCGTCCACACGTAATGCCACTTCTCGCCCGTCTCGAAGCATTCGCAGCCGATCGGCTGGCCGCCGTTGTAGCTGTCGTCGCGGATGGCCGAGACGGCGTTCTGCTTCATCTCATGGCCGGCCATGGCGAACAGCGCGTCGAAGGCCAGGTTCCCGCTGCGCACGCGCGGTACGTCGGCCCGCTCGGCATAGCGCACTTCCTGCGGGTCGCCCGGCCGCAACGCCAGGTCGGTGCTGTGCGTGTAGCTGCGCAGTTCCGCGTCCGTGCCCGTGCCGGTGAAACGTACGGTGGCCTGCTTGCCCCAGGCGCCCAGCGCGACGGTCATGTCGTCGGCCTGGGCGAGCGGGGAAGAGCCGGCCAGCAGGGCCAGGACGGCGGCGGCGATCGGTGTGGAGCGGGTCATTCGAGTTCCAGGACAAGGGCGCTGCGGGCCGGCAGCGTGACGGTGCCTTCGAGGCGATGGACGGTGCCGGTAACCACGTCGCGGCCCTGGCGCACACCTGCCAGCATTTCGCCGAAGCGCGCCAAAGGCAGCGTGGTGGGCGTCGCGTTCTTGTTCAGCGCCACCATGACTTTCTTGCTGTCGTCGTAGCGGAAGAAGACGTAGGTGTTCCTTGCCGGGCCATAGTGCATCGTGCGGCCGTGGTGGATGACGCTTGCGCCCTTGCGCCAGTTCAGCAGCGCTTTCAGCCAGGCCTGCGCCTCGCGCTGCGGCGCGGTCAGGCCCGCGCCCGTAAAGGCGTTAACTTTGTCGCCGGGCCAGCCGCCGGGGAAGTCGCGGCGGTACGAGGCGTCGTCGCGGCCTTGCGTCGTGCTGGTCATCAGGATCTCGCTGCCGTAGTACAGCTGCGGAATGCGCGGGCTTGTCAGCACGTGGGCCATCGCCATGCGCCACAGCCCCACGTCCTCGTGCAACACGCTGAACGTGCGCGGCAGGTCGTGGTTGCCCTCGAACAGAACCAGATTCCCCGCGTTCGGGTACAGGTAATCCAGCGACAGCGTTTCGTATACGTCCATCAGGCTGGCTTCGCCGCCGTGGTTGTTTTCAGCCGTGCTGGCGAGGCCCTTGCGCAGCGCATCGTTGAGCGGGAAGTCCATCATCGACGGCATGTGCGACACATAGCCGTCGAAGTTCTGTTTGCCCTGCTGCCAGCGGGCGACAACGGGCACGCGCGTGCTCCACTCTTCGCCGACCAGGTTGATGCGTGGGTATTCGGCCGTCACGCGGCGCGACCACTCGGTCAGGAATTGCGGATTCGAGTAGCCGTACGTATCGACGCGCAGCCCCGACAGACCGGCGTATTCGATCCACCAGATCGCGTTCTGTATCAGGTAGTTCGCCAGCAGGGGATTGGCCTGGTTCAGGTCCGGCATCGCGCCGGCAAACCAGCCTTCCGTGAAGTTGCGCGCGTCCGCGCGGCTGGCGTAAGGGTCCATCGTTGCCGTGCGATAGTGCTCCGTCATGACGGGCTTGCCGCCGTAGCCGATCCAGTCCGGCGCCGGCATGTCCTGCATCCACCAGTGGCGGCTGCCGATGTGGTTCAGCACCACGTCCTGGATGACGCCGATGCCGCGCTCGCGGGCGGCCGCCACGAAGCGGCGGTAGTCGTCGTTGCTGCCGTAGCGGCGGTCCACGCGGTAAAAATCGGTCGCGGCGTAGCCGTGGTACGTAAATCCCGGCATATCGTTTTCCACCAGCGGAGTCGGCCAGATCTGGGTGTAGCCCATTGCCGCCACGTAGTCCAGGTGCTGGGTCATGCCGGCGAGGTCGCCGCCATGGCGCCCGCCGCCGTTGGCGCGATCGAGCCTGTCCGCCATGCCCGCCACGCTGTCGTTGGACGGATCGCCGTTGGCGAAGCGGTCCGGCATGACCTGGTAAATGGCGTCGGCCGGACTGAAGCCCTTGCGGTCCGCGGAGCCGGGCGCGCGCGCCAGCAGTTCGTAACGGTGGCGCAGGGCAGGGCGGCCGGCGGCGCTGAACACGATGTCGAAATGGCCCGGCCGCGCGCTGTCGTCAAGGGCCAGGTCGATGAACAGGTAGTTGGGGTTTGCCACGCGTGTCACGGTGGCGATGCGTACACCGGGATAGTCGACGGCAGGCTGCAGGTCGGCGATGGCCTGGCCGTGCACCAGCAGTTGCAGCGTGCCGTGCCGCATGCCCGTCCACCAGAACGCGGGTTCCAGGTGGTCGATGCGATACGCCGCTGCAGCGGCATGGATGGGGGCGAGGATGGACAGCGTACAGGCGGCCGCCAGCAGCGCCAGGGCAGGGCGTTTCATCGTGTCTCCGTTGAAAAGTAGTGGAACTACAGGGTCTTTGGCGCCCAGTTGATGCTGCAATCTGGCAAAGAATACTACGCTTCCGGGCGGCGATCAAACGATGCGCGTCGGTTCGTCTGCGCCATCTAGTCAAAATACAGAAATCCGGCCGATTTGACGGATTCGCTACAAAATCGGCACGCATGATGGCTAAATGCAAGAAAACCTGTAGTCCCACTACACCTCGGCGCTGCGCCTGCTGTACCGCAAATACAACGCCGACGGTGCCATCACAGGGGAGCGCCCTGTGCGGCACAGTAATTCCACGTAGTCGGATTGAACTTTAATTGACACCCAATCTAGTTTTAGTACAAAATTCTTGCAGGACGTCTGAAAGAACGGCCACACATCTTGGATTCCCGTGTAGTTCAGTTAGGCCCGGCCCATGGCCGAGGCTCTCAAGCCCATGCGCGGCTGGTGCGGGAAAAATCGTTAGTTTAGTGAGGGGACTTTGATGAAATTCTTCGCGCCTGAGCGCACCACGCGCACAGCCCTGCAACTGAGCCCTGTAGCCGCCGGCTGCGCGCTCTTCGTCGCGGCGCTGGCCAATCCGGCCTTCGCCCAGCAAGCACAGAACAACCAGGCCGACGTCTCGCCCGCGCCGATGGCTTCCGTCACCGTGACGGGCATCCGCCGCGGCATCGAGGATGCCATCTCCGTCAAGAAGGACGCCACGTCGATCGTCGAAGCCATCTCCGCCGAAGACATCGGCAAGCTGCCGGATGCGTCGATCGCCGAATCGATCGCCCGCCTGCCAGGCCTGGCCGCCCAGCGCGTCGCCGGCCGTGCCCAGGTGATCTCCGTGCGCGGCCTGTCGCCCGACTTCGCCACCACGCTGCTGAACGGCCGCGAGCAGGTATCGACCGGCGACAACCGCAGCGTTGAATTCGACCAGTATCCGTCCGAGCTGCTGTCGGGCGTGACGATCTATAAAACGCCGGATGCGGCGCTGATCGGCCAGGGCCTGTCCGGCACGCTGGACCTGCAGACCGTGCGTCCGCTGAACTTCTCCAAGCGCACCGTGTCGATGAACCTGCGCGGCGAGAAGAACTCGCTGGGTGGCATCGCCAACGTGGACGGCAAGGGCGACCGCTTCTCCGTCAGCTACATCGACCAGTTCCTGAACCGCACGCTGGGCGTGGCGATCGGCTTCGCGCACATGGATTCGCCGGTCGTGGCGTATGAAACGGGCATCTACGAGCCGTGGAAGAAGACCGTCGGCGTCGTCAACGTCCCTGCCGGCACCACGTTCACCGAAGGCATGAAGGCCCTGGGCCGCAGCGGCTACAACCGCCGCGATGGCCTGATGGGCGTGATCCAGTACCGTCCGAACAAGCAGTGGACCAGCATGCTGGACCTGTACGCATCGCGCGCCAAGCACGAGGACACCGCCAACCAGTTCGAAATCAGCATGACGAACAACGGCAACAACGGTCCCATCTCGGCCAGCAACCTCGTCACCGACAACGGTGCGCTGTCCAGTGCCACGATCAACAACGTCTACCCACTGGTGCGTGGCATGTACACCCGCCGCCAGGACGACATCCGCGCGCTGGGATGGAACAATGAACTGCGCCTGAGCGGCGTGACCCTGGTGGCGGACGCCAGCTGGTCGAAGGCCAAGCGCGACGAGACGCAGCTGGAAAACAACCTGCAGCTGGGCGCCACGAGCCTGGCCGGCAACCTGGATTCCATCGGCCTCGATTTCAACCAGGGCACCTATCCGCTGATGGCGCCGGGCCGCGACTACAGCAACCCATCGCAGCTGTACGTGCGCAACACGGTGTACGGCACCGGCTACGGCAAGACGCCTTACGTCGAAGACGAGCTGAAAAGCCTGAAGCTGACGGCGAACATCGCCGCCACGGGCGCGCTGGAAAACTGGTTCTCCGGCTTCGACGTGGGCGCGAACTATTCGGACCGCTCGAAGTTCAAGCGTCAGCCGGAAGGCGCGATCAACCTGCGCGGCGAGCCGACCCCGGTCGCTTCCGACCTGCAGTACCAGCCGGTGGGCCTGGGCTTCGCCGGTGTCGGCTACATCCCTGCATGGAACGTGCCGGGCGTGGTGTCGCAGTACATGTCGTTCAACCCGACGTCGACCGAGAGCTACCTGATCTCGAAGGCGTGGGACGTCTCCGAGAAGATCTCGACGGCCTTCGTGAAGGCCAATATCGACCACGACTTCGGCGCGTTCACGCTGCGCGGTAACGTCGGCGTGCAGGCGCAGCACACCAAGCAGTCGTCGGACGCGAACTACTGGGACGGCACGGCTCCCGCCGGCCAGCAGGTCAAGCCGATTCATGACGGCAAATCGTACAACGACTACCTGCCCAGCATGAACCTGTCCTTCGGCCTGCCGAACGACCAGACCGTGCGCGTCGCGATGGCCAAGCAGATCGCCCGTCCCCGCGTGGACCAGCTGCGTTCCGCGCTGGACTTCGGCGTCAGCGACGTCACGCTGAAGCCGGGCGCCAGTGGCGGCAATGCCCAGCTGGACCCATGGCGCGCCAAGGCGTTCGACGTCTCGTATGAAAAATACTTCGGCAAGAAGGCTTACCTGGCGGCGGCGTTCTTCTTCAAGAAGCTGGACACCTATATCTTCACGCAGACGCAGGTGTATGACTTCTCGGCATACATCCCCGGCACGAAGGCGAACACGCCGTTCGGCGACTACAAGGCCGCGTACAACGGCAAGGGCGGCAATATGCGCGGCGTCGAGCTGTCCGGCTCCCTGCCACTGAACATGCTGACGCCAGTGCTGGACGGCTTCGGCATCATCGCCAGCGGCACGTACACCGACAGCGCGATCTCGATCGAGGATCCGGACGGCAGCATCGGCCAGAACATCCCGCTGCCTGGCCTGTCCAAGCACACGACCAACCTGACCGTGTACTACGAGAAGGCCGGCTTCGAGACGCGCCTGTCGCAGCGCAAGCGTTCCGACTTCGTCGGCGAGATCGGCAACTTCGCGGCCGAGCGTTCGCTGCGTTACGTGGTGGGCGAGAGCATTCTGGACCTGCAGATCGGCTACACGTTCCAGGAAGGCCCGCTGAAGAACGTCGGCGTCGTCCTGCAGGCGAACAACCTGCGCAACGCCGCCTACGAAACGTACAACGGCTCGCGCAACCAGCAGCTGGAATACCAGAAATACGGCCGCACCGTGCTGCTGGGCGTGAACTACAAGTTCTAAGCCGGCATCCGGCATCGTCAGGAGCCCCGTCCGCGCCAGCGGCGGGGCTTTTTATTTTGGGGGACAGGCACCTTTCTCAGGGCCTCCCGGCCCTGAGAAAGGTGCCTGTCCCCGACGTGGAGTCTCCGTAGCCCGGCAAGCACTGAGCCCTACCCGTGGCTCTGACCCGCAATCGACCCCGGCACCATTACCAACGCGGCGGCGACGGGCGCGCGTGCGGTGTACAGTCGCAGCTCCCACGGAAAGGAGACCACGATGTTCAGCCTCGACGACTTCGCCAAGCTGCAGTTCCTGCAAGGCCGCTGGAAGGGCACGAGCCCTGACGGCAAGGAATTCTTTGAAGAGTATGCGCAGCCGGAGCCCGGCGTGCTGCAGTCGCGCCGCTACGACAGCGCCGCGTTCACCGACGGCGTGGACAGCGCCCATATCAGCCTGAACGACGGCGAAGTGCTGTCGCGCTGGGGCGAATTCACCTGGCGCGCCGCCGAGATCCATCCCGACGCCGCCACGTTCACGCCCGTCAATGCGCCTGGCACGTTTGTCTGGCAGGTGGTGGACGATGCGACGCTCGAAGCTTCCCAGCGCTGGAATGCGGATGGCCGCGAGCATGAGTTCACGCTGAGGCTGAGCCGCGTGCGGTAGAGAGCCGGGGACTGGCACCTTGGTGCCTGTCCCCGACGTGCAGTCTCCCAGGTCCAATACTGCAACGATACGGCAAACGAAACGTCGGGGACAGGCACGCGTCACAGGGCGTTCGCCCTGCGACACGAGCCAGTCCCCAGGCCGATCACCAGGCGTAGCGCGCCGTCAGCATGGCCGTGCGCCGCTGGCCATAGAAGCAGTCGCCGCGCGCCAGGCACGTGGTGATCTGCACCTTGTCGGCCAGGTTGACGACATTGAGCGCCACGCGCCAGTTGCCGGTGCTGTACGCCACCATTGCGTCCAGCAAGGTGGCCGAAGGCGTTTGCAGGCTGTCGGTTCCATCCCACGACGTGCCGAGGTAGCGCACGCCGCCGCCGGCCGTGAAGCCGTCCACGCCGGCGATGGCGAAGTCGCGCGCCAGCCATGTCGAGACGTTGTGCTTCGGGATGCCGGAGACGCGCTTGCCCAGGTCCGCGCCATTGCTGCGGGCGATGCGGGCGTCCGTGTACGTGTAGGCCGCCGTCCAGTTCCAGCCGCGGGGCAGGGCGCCCGTGCTTTCCAGTTCCACGCCGCGTACCTTGACTTCGCCCATCTGCAGGCTGTTGAGCGGATTGGCCGGATCGGTCGTCTTGCGATTGGTGTCGCGCAGCTCGTACAGCGCCAGCGCCGACGTGATGCGGCCGCCGGCGGGCTGCCATTTGACGCCGGCTTCCCACTGCCTGCCGCGCTGCGGCTTGTACGGCGCGCCGTACACGTCCACACCGCCCAGCGGCAGGAACGATTCGGCATAGCTGACGTACGGCGCCCAGCCGTCGTCGGCCAGGTAGACGATGCCGGCGCGGCCGGTGTTGGCGCGATCGTCCGTGCGCGCGGCGGGACGGCCTTCGATATCGTTTTCGGCACGGTCATGGCGCCAGCCCAGCACACCGACCCAGCGCTCGTCGAACTTGGCTTGCTCCTGCAGGTACACACCCTTCTGGTGCAGCAGCGACGTGGGCGAATGCGCCAGCGACGTCGGCACCGTGTAGTTGCCGTACACGGGCGCATACAGGTCCAGCGGCGCGGCCACGCCATTCCCCGTGGCCTGACGGACCTCCGCGCGCTGCACGTCCACGCCCGCCAGCACCGTGTGCTGCCAGCGCCCGTGCGAGAATTTTGCTTCCAGCTGCGTATCGACCAGTAACGTATCGAGCTCGTTGGCCTGCTGGATCAGGTCGCGGTTGACGGTGCGGTTGTCGGCATTGAACACGGGCCGGGCAGGGCGCCCCGTCGCCTTCACCGCCGTGAAGCTTGTGTAGGCGCTGCGATAATCCGATTTTCCGTTCGCCTTGCGCGCGTTCTGGCGCAGCTCGAACGTGTCGTTGAAGCGGTGGCGCAGCTGCCAGCCGAACGCCGTCTGGTCGGTGTCGTATGCGTCCCACCCCGGTTCGCCCGTAAACGTGGAGGTGGGGATGCGGCCGTATTGCGACGGCAGCAGGGTGCCCTGCCACGGAAAGAAGCCGATCAGCGAGCCGCTTTCGTCGTGCTGGCGCAGCGCCGTGACGGTCAGCTCCGTGTTCGCATCCGGCGCCCACGTCAGCGACGGCGCCAGCACTTGCCGGTCATCCGGCACGTGGTCGACCTGCGAGCCGCTGTCGCGGCCGATGGCCACGACCCGTGCCCGCCAGTGGCCTGCATCGTCCAGCACTTCGTTGACGTCCACGGCGACCTGCTTGCGCTGGCGGTTCCCGATCTGCACCTGCACTTCGCCGCCGCGCCGTGCCAGCGGTTTTTTCTGCACGTAGTTGACGACGCCGCCGACGCTGCCCTGGCCGTACAGCACCGAGGACGGCCCGCGCAGTACTTCCACGCGTTCGAGCATGAACGGGTCCGGGCGTGTCGTGTTATACGAGCCGAAGTTGTTCTGCAGGCCGTCGATCAGCTGCGTGGGCGAGCCGCCGCGCGACGAGACGCTGTCGCCGCGGCTGTCGAACGAGACGGCGACGAGACCGGCCGTGTAGTTCAGCGTCTGCCGCACCGTCTGCGCGCCCTGGTCGAGGAAGCGTTCGTTGCTGACGATGGAGATCGATTGCGGTGTCTCGATCAGCGGCGTGTCGGTCTTGGTCGCGGTGCTGCCCCGTTTCGCCACGATGCCGTCGTCGGCACGCTGCCCTTCGACGGTGACGATGGCGACGGGCTCCGCGTCCTCTGCTGCCGTGGCAGCGGCGCCGTACGCGCACAGCAGCACGGCCAGCGCCAGTCGATGAAGTTTGGGATGTCTTGCATTGCCGGCGGCTGCCGGGGAGAGAAACTGCGCCATGAACCCTTCCTGTGGTGGTGACGGGCTGGCGGCGGCTGGCTGTCTGGATGAGAATAATTCTCAACTATAGCCGTGTGGTTGGGAAATTACAAGGCTGAACGTCGGGGACAGGCACCTGCCACAGGCCTCGCGGCAGTGACAGGTGACTGTCCCGCGAGCTGTCAGCGTTGTTGTGCGGCTAACGCGGCGTTCTGCTCATCCAGCCACGCCTTCAGCGGCGCGAAGTACTCGATCAGCGCGTTGCCGTCGATGCGGTCCTCGCCGCTGATCGCCTTCAGCTCTTCAGGCCACGGCTTGCTGGTCCCCATCCGCAGCATCGCCTGCAGCTTCTTGCCGGCTTTCTCGTTGCCGTAGATGGAGCACTGGTGCAGCGGGCCCGTATAGCCGGCCTCGCGGCACAGCGCGCGGTGGAACTGGAACTGCAGCAGGTCGGCCAGGAAGTAGCGCGCGTACGGCACGTCCGCCGCCACGTGATACTTGGCGCCCGCGTCGAAGCCGTTCGGCAGCATCGGTGCCGGACGCTTCACCCCCATGTACTGCTCGCGCAGCTGCCACCACGTCTTGTCATAGTCGGCCGGTTGCGTCTTGCCGGCATAGACGTCCCAGCGCCAGCGGTCCACGGAATACGCGAACGGCAGGATCGCGACTTTCGACAGCGCGCGCTGCAGCAGTTGCGGGATGTCGCCTTTCGGGTCCGGATCTTCCTTCATCAGGCCGATCTTTTTCAGGTAGCCCGGCGTGATGGACAGCGCCACCGTGTCGCCGATCGCTTCGTGGAAGCCGTCGTTGGCGCCGCCGCGGAACAGGACCGGCTGGTCCTTGTACTCGAGGAAGTAGTAGACGTGGCCCAGCTCATGGTGGATGACGGTGAAGTCTTCCGCCGTCGGCGTGATGCACATCTTGATGCGCACGTCGTCCTTGCCGTCGATCGGCCAGGCGGAGGCGTGGCAGACAACGTCGCGGTCGCGCGGCTTGGTCAGCAGCGAGCGTTCCCAGAACGACGCCGGCAGCTTCTGCATGCCCAGCGACGTGTAGAAGCCTTCGGCGTACTGCGTCATTTCCTTCGCCGTGGTCTTGCGCTCTTCCAGTACCTTCGTCAGGTCGAAGGCGGCCGTGTCGCCGGCGGGTTTGAGCAGCGGGTAGATGTTGTCCCATGTCTGGCTCCACATATTGCCGAACAGGTGGGCAGGAATCGGCCCCGTTGCCGGCACCACTTCCGGACCGTACGCGGCGCGCAGCTTGTAGCGGGTGTACGTGTGCAGCGAGTCGTAGAGCGGTTTCACCTGCTGCCACAGGCGCTCCATCTCGGCGGCGAAAGCGTCCGGCGCCATGTCGTACTGCGAGCGCCACAGCGCGCCCGTGTCGGCAAACCCCATTTCACGCGCGCCCTTGTTCGACAGCGCGACGAAGTCCACGTAGCGCTGCTTGTACGACGGCGCCTGGCTGTGCCAGCCGCTCCACGCTTCCTGCAGCTTGGCCGGTTCGCGGTTGTTGGCGAGGATTTTTTCCAGTTCGCCCAGTGCCAGGCAGTCCTTGCCCAACACGCTGTTCTGCGGCGGGCAGTACTTGGCCTTGCCGTAGGCGCCGTTCAGGGCGGCGTTGGCGGCCGCGTACTCGCCCCGTTCCTTCGGGTCGGACAGCATCAACGTCAGCTGCAGCAGCTTCAGTTTGCGGGCGTCATCCTCGCCCAGTTTCAGGCCGTTGTAGCGGCGCGCGGCCAGTGCCGCCTGGCCGGACGCGTCCAGCTGCAGCTCGCCGAAGTAGGCCGCGATGGCTTCCGTATCGTCCGTGATGAAGTTGGAGCCGACCCAGGCGGCGCGGGCGCCTTCGATGCCCAGTTTCTCGAATTTCCGTTCCGTCTCGGCCAGGAAGCGTTTGGCTTCGGCGACAGTCGGCTTGCCGGCGGCTTTCGGTTTTGCCTGCGCCTGCGCGCCGCCCGCGGTCAGCGCGAGCAGCGCGGCCAGGGCCAGCGGTTTGTACATGGCGTTGTTCATCATGTTGGTCTGCACTATCGATCTCTCCCTTGTGGGTGTTTTCATTGAACTGCGCCCGCTAATATAACGCAGCGGGGACTGTATTCTCGCGCCGCTTTCTGTCATGCTGTCGGTCTGTACTTAAACTACACGCGACCATGGCCCCGAAATCGATTGCTCTGCTGCCCCTTCTTGCCTTCACTTCCGTGCACGCGGCCGAACGCCGGCTGGAAAATTTTGCCGCCAACGGCAACACGCTGGAGATCGCCGTCAGCGACGGGCGCTACCTGATCAAGCCATATTCGACGGCGATCGTCGAGACGACGTTCATCCCGAAAGGGGAGGCTTACGACCCGCGCTCGCATGCCGTCGTGCTGGCGCCCGTGGCGGTCGGTGCGACATTGAAGGATGCCGGTGACACCATCGAATATGCGACGCCGGGCATCACGGTCACGGTGCGCAAGCAGCCGTTCCGCATCAGCTATGCGTACAAGGGCAGGCCGCTGGTGGCGGAAAAGGCCGGCTACAGCAAGGGCGACAAGCTGGAAAGCCTCCAGTTCGCGCTGGATGACGGCGAGGCGCTGTACGGCGCCGGTGCGCGCGCGGTCGGCATGAACCGCCGCGGCAACCGCTTCCAGCTGTACAACAAGGCGGACTACGGCTACGGCAATCGGTCGCAGCTGCTGAACTTCACGATCCCCGTGGCGCTGTCGTCGAAGCGCTATGCCATCCACTTCGACAATCCGTACACCGGCTACCTTGATTTCGACAGCCGCAAGGACGGCACGCTCAGTTACGAAACGACGGGCGGACGCAAGACGTACCAGGTCATCGCCGGCGATGCCTGGTCCGACGTGATGGCGAACTACACGAGCCTGACGGGCCGCCAGCCGCTGCCGCCGCGCTGGGCGTTCGGCAGCTTCGCCAGCCGCTTCGGCTACCGCAACGAGGCCGAAGCCCGCGCCACCGTCGCACAGTATGCCAGGGACAAAATTCCGCTGGATTCGATCGTGCTGGACCTGTACTGGTTCGGCAAGACCGTGCAGGGCACGATGGGCAACCTGGCGTGGGACAAGGATAACTTCCCCAACCCGCAAGGCATGATGCGGGACTTCGCCGCGCAGGGCGTGCAGACGATCCTGATCACGGAGCCGTTCGTGCTGACGACGTCAAGCCGCTGGCAGGATGCGGTCAGCAAGAAGGCGCTGGCGACGAAGGCGGACGGTACGCCGTACACGTACGACTTCTATTTCGGGAACACGGGTCTCGTCGACATCACCGGCACGGCGGGGCGCGACTGGTTCTGGAACATCTACAAGGACCTCAAATTGCAGGGCGTGGGAGGCTGGTGGGGCGACCTGGGCGAACCCGAGGTGCATCCGGAGGGGCTGCGTCATGTGGCCGGCAGCGCCGATGCGGTACACAACGTCTACGGCCACGAGTGGGCCGCGCTGATCGCCGACGGCTATAAAAAGGACTTCCCGGGCGAGCGGCCGTTCATCCTGATGCGTGCCGGCTATTCGGGCTCGCAGCGCCATGGCATGATCCCGTGGTCGGGCGACGTGGGCCGCAGCTGGGGCGGCCTGCAGTCGCAGATGGAGATCGCGCTGCAGATGGGGATGCAGGGGCTGGGCTATATGCACTCGGACCTGGGCGGCTTTGCCGGCCCGGTGCTGGACGACGAACTGTACGTGCGCTGGCTGCAGTATGGCGTGTTCCAGCCCGTATTCCGTCCGCACGCCCAGGAAGCGGTGGCCGCGGAGCCGGTCTATCGCGCGGCGCGGGCCAAGGCGCTGGCGGCGGAGGCGGTGCGCCTGCGCTATCGCCTGCTGCCCTATAACTACACGACCGGTTTCGAGAACAGCCGGACGGGCATGCCGCTGATGCGCCCGGTGCTGTTTGCCGACGACGGCAGCGCCTCCACGATCGACACGGGCACGATCGCATCCACGTACCTGTGGGGCGACAGCTTCCTGGTGGCGCCGGTCACGGAGCCGGGCGCCACGCGCAAGGGCGTCTACTTCCCCGTCAAGGACAGCGCCTGGTTCGATTTCAATACGGGCGAACGCCATCGCGGCGGCATCCAGGAAACGGTGCCCGTGGTAGCCGAGCGTATTCCCGTCTACGTGCGCGCCGGCGCTTTCGTGCCGATGGTCGACGTGGTGCAGTCGACGAAGGACTACTCGACGAAGAATGTGGCGCTGCATTACTGGCACGACGCGACGGTCGCGCAGTCGGCCGGCCAGCTGTATGACGACGACGGCAAGACGGCGCAGGCGTTCGAACAGGGCAAGTACGAGCTGGCGCGCTTCACCAGCGCCGTGCAGGGGCGCGAGCTGCGCATCGGCATCGCGACCGAGACGGGCCGGCAGTACGCGGCACAACCACGCGCTTACACGCTGCACGTCCACAACGTGACGTCGAAACCGCGTGGTGCGACCTTGGACGGCAAGCCGCTGGCGGCGCGCTGGGACGCGAAAACGGGCATCGTGACAGTAAAACTGCCCGCGCGCGTGGCAATTTCCGCAGAAGTAGTGCTGAGTTTGTAGAATTTTCTGTTGTTTGACTACAGGGTGAGCTGCATTCTCCTGCGAGAGTGCGCCTCGCCGTCGATTGACAGGGTAACTCTTGCATGTTATTTTGCTACAAATAAGGCGTCTCAGAGGCGCCGGCACACATCGGAGACAGCAGATGCATTCCACCACCACCAAGCCCCGGCTGTCGTTCTGGCAGCTGTGGAACATGAGCTTCGGGTTTTTCGGCATCCAGTTCGGCTTCGCGCTGCAGAACGCCAATACCAGCCGCATCTTCTCGACGCTTGGCGCCAACCAGGATGAACTGGCGCTGTTCTGGCTTGCGGCGCCCGTCACGGGCCTGCTGGTGCAGCCGATCATCGGCTACCTGTCCGACAACACGTGGCACCCGAAGTGGGGCCGCCGCCGTCCGTTCTTCTTCCTGGGCGCCGTGCTGGCGTCGATCGCGCTGTTCCTGATGCCGAACTCGCACATGCTGTGGATGGCCGTGGCCGTGCTGTGGATGATGGACGCGGCGATCAACGTCTCGATGGAGCCATTCCGCGCCTTTGTCGGCGACAAGCTCGATCCTTCGCAGCAGACGGCCGGCTTCGCGATGCAGACGTTCTTCATCGGCTGCGGCGCCGTCATCGCTTCGCTGCTGCCGACGATCTTCACCGAATACCTGGGCGTGAGCAACGTGCCCGTGGACGGCGGTGTGCCGGACACCGTGCGCTATTCGTTCTACGCCGGCGGCGCCGTGTTCCTGCTGGCCGTGCTGTGGACCGTATTCACCAGCGACGAGCGTCCGCCCGAGGACATGGAGGCGTTCCGCCGCGAGAGCGCAAAAGGTTTCGGTCACGGCATCGCCGAGATCATCGAAGGCCTCTTCCACATGCCGAAAACGATGGTGCAACTGGCGTTCGTGCAGTTCTTCTCGTGGATCGGCCTGTTCGCCATGTGGATCTACACCACCTCCGCCGTCGCCGCCAACGTGTTCGGCACCACCGATGCGCAGTCGGCGCTGTACCAGGATGCGGGCAACTACACGGGTATCATGTTCGCCGTCTACTCCGGCGTATCGGCCCTTGCCGCGTTCATCCTGCCGGTGCTGGCGCGCCTGACCAGCCGCAAGGCCGTTCACACGGTGTGCCTGATCATCGGCGGCATCAGCCTTGCCAGCATCTTCGCGATCCATGACCGGCAGATGCTACTGGTGCCGATGGTCGGCGTGGGCATCGCGTGGGCCAGCATCCTGACGATGCCGTATGCGATCCTGGCGGGCGCGCTGCCGGCCGGCCGCATGGGTTACTACATGGGCGTGTTCAATTTCTTCATCACGATTCCGCAGATCGTCAGCGGCGTGCTGCTGGGCTTCGTCACCACGCACCTGCTGGGCGGTCATACGGTCAATACGCTGGCGCTGGGCGGAGCATCGATGGCGCTGGCCGGCGTGCTGACATTGCTGGTGCGGGACGACGCCAAGGCGGTCGGCTGAGCTGAACGGCGGCCCACCCGCGCGCCGCGGCGCGCCTGTTCGCGTTATTCTAGTGGCAACTTTTAACGGTAGCCCACTATACGGCGGAGAGAACATGGCAATTCAGATCGTACCCACCAACCCCATTCCCGGCCAGCGTCCGGGGACGTCCGGCCTGCGCAAGAAAGTGGCGGTCTTCCGCCAGCATCAGTACCTCGAGAACTTTGTCCAGAGCGTGTTCGACACGCTGGGCGACCTGTCCGGCAAGACGCTGGTGCTGGGCGGGGACGGCCGCTTCCACAACCGCGCGGCCGTGCACACGATCCTGCGCATGGCCGCGGCCAACGGCGTCGCGCGCGTGCTGGTCGGCCGTGGCGGCCTGCTGTCCACGCCGGCCGTGTCGTGCGTCATCCGCAAGCACGAGGCGCTGGGCGGCATCATCCTGTCGGCCAGCCACAATCCGGGCGGCCCGGACGGCGACTTCGGCATCAAGTACAACATCGGCAACGGCGGCCCGGCACCGGAAGGCGTGACGGAAGCGATCTACCAGCGCACGAGCGCCATCACGCAATACCGCATCAGCGACGACCCGGACGTGGACATCGACGCCATCGGCCGTCACTACATGGAAGGCATGCAGGTCGAGGTGATCGACCCGGTCGAGGACTATGCCGACATGCTGGAAGGGCTGTTCGACTTCGACGCCATCCGCAAGCTGTTCGCGGGCGGTTTCCGCATGTGCTTCGACGCGATGAGCGCCATCTCCGGCCCATATGCCCACGCGATCCTGGAAGGGCGCCTGGGCGCGCCCGCGGGCACCGTCATCAACGGCACGCCGCTGGAAGACTTCGGCGGCCTGCACCCGGATCCGAACCCCGTCAACGCGGCGCAGCTGATCGAGCTGATGGCCGGCCCGGACGCGCCCGACTTCGGCGCCGCCTCCGATGGCGATGCGGACCGCAACATGATCGTGGGGCGCGATTTCGCCGTGACGCCGTCGGACAGCCTGGCGATCCTCGCGGCCAATGCGCAGCTCGTGCCGGGCTATCGCGGCGGCATCGCCGGCATCGCCCGCTCCATGCCGACGTCGCGCGCCGCCGACCGCGTTGCCGAAGCGCTGGGCATCAAGCTGTACGAAACGCCCACGGGCTGGAAGTACTTCGGCAACCTGCTCGATGCCGGCCTGGCCACCTTGTGCGGCGAGGAGAGCTACGGCACCGGCTCGAATCACATCCGCGAGAAGGACGGCGTCTGGGCCGTGCTGTTCTGGCTTAACCTGCTGGCCGTCACGGGCAAGAGCGTGCAGCAGATCGTGACGGAACACTGGACCCGGTTCGGGCGCAATTACTACTCGCGCCACGACTACGAAGCGATCGAAACGCATGCGGCGCAGGTGCTGATGGACGACCTGCGCGTCAAGCTGGCCAACCTGGCCGGCCAGGAAATGAACCTGTACACGGTCGACTACGCGGACGATTTCGAGTACACCGATCCCGTGGACGGATCGCAGTCGGCGCAGCAGGGCATCCGCATCGTCATGACGGACGGCTCGCGCATCGTCTACCGCCTTTCCGGCACCGGCACGGAAGGCGCGACCCTGCGCATCTACCTGGAGCGCTACGAAGCCGATCCGGCGCTGCACAACATCCCGACCCAGCAGGCGCTCGCGCCGCTGATCGCCATCGCCGACAGCGTGGCAAGCATCGCCCTCAACACGGGACGGAGCAACCCGACCGTGATCACCTGACGTCATCCCAAAGGAAGCCCATGAATACTGGTCGTCTCAAGCTGAACTCCATCGCACTGGCCACGCTGCTGGCAGCATCCGCCGTACACGCAGCACCCAAGCCGTTCATGTGGGAGAACGCGACCGTGTACTTCGTGGTGACGGACCGCTTCAGCAACGGCGACAGGTCGAACGACCTCGCCTATGGCCGTCAGGCCGACGCGGCGCCTCTGCGCGGCTTCATGGGCGGCGACCTGAAAGGGCTGACGGCCAAGGTGAAGGAGGGCTATTTCGACAGCCTGGGCGTCAATGCGATCTGGCTGACCCCGCCCGTGGAGCAGATCCACGCCGGCACCGACGAAGGCACCGGCAAGTCGTACGGCTTCCACGGCTACTGGGGCCGCGACTTCACGGCCATCGATGCCAACCTGGGAACGGAACAGGACTTCGCCGACTTCGTCGAGGCGGCCCATGCGCGCGGCATCCGCGTGCTGTTCGACGTGGTCATGAACCATATCGGCCCGGTGACGGAACAGGACCCGAACTGGCCGGCGGACTGGGTGCGCATGGACCCCGTCTGCGCGCACAAGGACGTGGCGACAACGGTGACCTGCGCGCTGGTGGCCAACCTGCCGGACGTGCGCACGGAGAGCAATGCGGGCGTGGCGCTGCCGCCGGCGCTGATCGAGAAGTGGAAGAAGGAAGGGCGCTACGAGCGCGAAGTGAAGGAGCTGGACGAATTCTTCGCCCG
>Ga0265798_10000283_pt1 | contig 90850 bp, 81 predicted proteins | sample P3T30metagenome_FD_192430 | JGI IMG/M metagenome (GOLD analysis project Ga0265798, IMG submission 192430) | Plant litter microbial communities from East Loma Ridge, Irvine, California - P3 T30 | ecosystem: Environmental > Terrestrial > Plant litter > Unclassified | place: USA: California... | reverse complement strand
CAGCCAGCAGCAGACCCACTAAGCAGGCTGCCCAAGGTTTGATACCAGCCGAAACAGCAGAGTTCATGGTGAATAAGAAGTAGCTGGCCTTACATTACAGGGTCGTAATGAAGCGGATGAGTCGCAATAAGTCGATGCCCAGAAAGCAGCCGAGCACCTCAGTCAGCTCCCGCACGGCGCGGCCCACGTACTCCGCCCGGGCCTGCTTCGGCCGAGGCAGCTGAACGGGGTAGTGCCCAACCTCTGGGCTAGGTACCACCCCACGGGTTGGCTGAACTCGCACTACGCGCCAACTGGGCAGCGGCACCCCAGTGGCAGTGGCCAGGTACACCCGGCGCAGGGGCGCAGCAACCGGGGCCATCAACGGGCGGGGGTGGCGTGATGCATGCTTACGTACGTCACCAAGTCGCCGACCGTGTGCAGGGGTACTTCGTCAGGCACGGTGAGGTGAAACTGCTGCTCGACCGCCAGGATGATATCGACCACATCGACCAGGTCAAAATGCAGCTCGCGGACTAGGTGGGCCGAGGGGCGCAGCGCCCGCATGTGCACGCGCTTGCGCTGGCTGATGAGGTGCCGCACCTGCCAAGCTAGTGGGCGCGGCGCGGTAGTGGAGTTCAGGGAAGATAGCATGAGGAAGAAAGAGAAAGCGGGCGGGCCGCAAGCGGCAGGGCGGCCCGCTCCAACGCACCTAGGCGGGCTTTCTAAGCCTAGTCAAGGCTACTTCAGGCCTGTGGCCCTAGCCTCGCCCAGGTTTAGAAAGCCCAGAGCAGGTATGACCTGACAGAAATAAGGCGCTTTCTTAAAATATTGACAGCTAATAAAATGCCATACTAGGCCAGCAGCGGCTCGGGCACTAGGCTGTAGTCGATGGTGCCGTACTTGCCTTTGTAGAAGTCGTTGTAGGCCTGCATGATTTCTTGGCGCGAGTTCATCACGAAAGGGCCTTGGGCTACTATTGGCTCGGCGTAGGGCGCGCCGCCAAAGATGAGCATATCGGTAGCCGTGGCAGCCGTAGCGCCCAGGTCAAGGGGCGCGTCGGTAGCAGGGTCAAACAGCAGAAACGCGCCCGGTTGGCGGGGGGTACCATCGACGGTAGCCGGCTGGTCCAGCACCAAGCCCGCGTATTCGTGCCCGGCCGTGGTGGGCAGGCTTAGGCGTTGGCCCGCTTCCAGGTGCACGTGGTAGATAAACTGGGGCGAATAGGTGGGCACCGGCGAGGTTTGCCCCGCCCACTCGCCTATAATAACCTTGAGCCAACCCGCGGCGCTGGGCAGCGCCACGAGGGGCAGCACGGCGGCGGGCAGCGAGCGGTAGTCGGGGTGCTGGGCCTTTTGCTGGGCGGGCAGGTTCACCCAGAATTGCAGCCCGCGCGTGATACGGGCGCCGGTGGCAGGGTCGGGGTTGATGGCCTCGTCGTGCACGATGCCGTTGCCGGCGCTCATCCACTGCGCGCCGCCCGAGCGCACCAAAGCCGTGTGGCCCCGGCTGTCGCGGTGCAGGGCCTCGCCGCTGAGCACGTAGGTGAGCGTGGCAATGCCGCGGTGCGGGTGCGCCCCCGTGCCGTTGGCCTCATGCAACGGGGCCCCCGGGGCGTGCTGAATGGGCAGAATGTTGTCCAGAAACACAAAGGGGCCCACGGCTTCCACGTGCTCATTGGCCAGGACGCGCTGGATTCTAAACATTCCAATGTCGGCCCGCTGGCCCTGTGATGTCCTAATTACGCGCTTATACATAGTAGATAGTGGAGCGGAACCAGCGGCGTTGCTTGCCCGATTGCCAGGCAAAATTGGCAGGTGCCCGCTGCCAGGAACGATGATAAATGATACAAAAAACCGTTGACATTTATCAACGGCTGGCCCCCCTTGTCCCCGCCCCCCGCTTTTATCAGCGGCGAGCTTAAAATTACATTTCGTGTAGGTACATTTGTTGTCAATTAAGGCTTGGGTAAGCGGCACGGCATTTTGGTTGGCCCAAGTCCAGGTGCGCAGCACCAGGTACTTTGACTCGCTGCCTTCCTATTTCGATACCACATGCCCTCCTTTCTCACCCTTCCCGACAACCAGCGCGTGGCGGCCCGGCCCGGCGAAACCATCCTGGCGGCCGACCTGCGCCACGGCATTGCGCACGTGCACGCCTGCGGCGGGCTGGCCCGCTGCTCGACCTGCCGGGTGGTGGTGCTCGACGGGCTGGACACGTTGCCGCCGCGCAACGAGCTGGAGCAAGCCCTGGCCACGCGCCTCAACCTGCCGGAATCGGTGCGCCTGGCGTGCCAGACCAGCGTGGCCGACGACCACGTGCGCCTGCGCCGGCCCGTTCTTGATGAGCTGGACGTGCGCCTGACCCAGCGCGAGTTTGAGCAGCCCAACCAGCAGATAGGCGAAGAAAAGCGCCTAGCCGTGCTTTTTTCCGACATCGAGCAGTACACCACCTTCGCCGAAGCCCTGCCCGCCTACGACGTCATCCACGTCCTCAACCGCTATTTTCAGCTCATGAGTGAGGTGGTGGTGGCGCACCGCGGCCACATCAGTGACTACATCGGCGATGGGCTGATGGCCGTGTTCGGGCTGGAGCAGGAAGCCACAGCGGCAGCCGATGCCGTGGCCGCCGCCCAAGGCATGCTTCAGGTTCTGGAACGGCTCAACCCTTACCTGCGCACCATGTACGGCTGCGGCTTTCGCATCCGCATTGGCGTGCACTTGGGCGAGGTGGTGGTGGGCTACATCGGGGGTGGGGGCCTGCACAAGCTGGCAACCATCGGCGACGCCGTGAACGTGGCCGCCCGCATCGAGGCGGCAAACAAAGATTTCGGCACCTCGCTGCTGGTATCCCAGGCCGTGGTAGATGAGTTAGGCGACGCCTTGCCCATCCGGCAGGGCTTTTTGGCCCCGCTGAAAGGCAAAAAAGGCCTGTACCGCCTGTTTGAGGTAGCGCTGGACGACCAGCCGCAGCCCCTCAGCCCGGCGTAGCCAACTTCCCTAGGTAGCATTTGGTTGCCCACTTCTGCCCCATACCCACCCTTTAACCGCTCCCCATTGTGCTCCCCAATGAGTCGCGGTTTTTTATCCACCACCATGCACGAGCCCCTGCTCAACTACTTCCGCAACCTTTCCTCGATTCCCCTAACGGAGGAGGATATTACATTGATTAAGCAGCTTTTTGTGCCCAAGAAACTGCGCAAAAAGCAGTACTTCTTGCAGGAAGGCGAGGTGTGCCAGTACATGGGCTTTGTGGCGGCCGGCGCCCTGCGCCAGTACACGGTGGATAATCGGGGGGGAGAGCACGTCTTTCAACTCTCCATTGAAAACTGGTGGGCCGGCGACCGGGAAAGCTACACTATGCTCACTCCCTCGCCCTACTACATTGAGGCGTGGGAGGATACCACGCTGCTGACTATCAGCAAGGCCGACCGCTACCAGCTCGACGCGCTGCCCATCTTTGCGAATGTGGCCAGCGGCATCGAGCAGCGCCACGCGTTTGCCTTGCAGCACCGCGTCAACGCCGCGCTCAGCCTCTCGGCCGAGGAGCGCTACGCCGAGTTGGCCCGTACCTACCCCGCCTTTCTACAGCGGTTTCCGCAGCACGTCATCGCTTCTTACTTAGGCATCACCAAGGAAACCCTCAGCCGGGTACGCAATCTACCCCCGAAAAACCAGGCAGTGCGTTAGTCCTGCTGTTTATCCTAACCGCCTTACAGGCGAGGGCTTGCTTTTGGCTTGATACTTACTTCGCCGCGCCTTCCTTGTGTTTCGGCTGACGGCCTGCCCGCTTAGCTTCTTTGCTTTTGGATTTCAGAGCATCGGGGATAGTGGTTGGTGCGGGGGCGGGCAGCGCGGCGGGGGCCACCGATACTGGCTTGCCTTCGGTATCCAGCTCTAGCACCTCGTAGCCTAGGGCCTGCACTGCGGGTAGTTGCTGGCGGTCACCAACGACGACAACGTAGAGGTGCTCAGGCAGAGTTTGCTGGGCAGTTGCTTGCACATCGGCCGCAGTAAGATTTTTGAGGATGGTGTTCTGCTGCGTGACGTAGTCAGGCTTTAGGTCGTACTCCGCGAGGCGGGCCAGAAACTGCGCTTTTTGCTGGCCGGTTTCGTATTTCAGCGCATCGCTTTGCCCAACGGAAGCCTGCAGAAAAGCTAATTCCTCGGCCGTAATACCATTGCGATAACCTGCGATTTCCTGCATAAACTCCTTGATAGCCGGCGCCGTGGCATCGGCTCGTACCCCAGCCAGGGCCGTAAACGGCCCTGGCTGGCGGGTGCTGCTAAAGCCAGAGCGTGCCCCGTAGGTGTAGCCCTTGTTCTCGCGCAGGTTCAGGTTGATGCGCGAGTTGAAGGCGCCACCCAGCACGTAGTTGGCCAGGTAGGCCCTGTAATACGGGCCGGTCGCATCGTAAGGCAGGCTGGTGAGGTAGCCCAGCCGGATTTCGGATTGCGGCGCGCCTTCGTTCGTAACAAAGTAGATGCGCGTCTTGTCGGGCTGGGCTGGGGTAGCCACCGGAGCGGGCAAAACTAGGTCCTTTTTAGCCCAGGTTTTCAGAAAACCCAATTGCGGCAGCACCTTGGCTTCTTTGGCGTCGCCGACCACGACCAGCGACGCGACCGTGGGCGTGTAGGCCGTGGCGTAAAACTGCTTCACATCATGGAGGGTGAGATTTTTCACCGAAGCCAGTGTACCGGAATTAGGTACGCTCATGATGCTGGCCGGGCCGTAGAGCAAGCGGCCGTAGATGGTGTTGGCGATGGTGACGGGCTGCGTGGCCTGTTCGGCAATGAACTCCTGGGTTTGCTCCTTGATGCGCTCAAAATCGGCTTGGTCGAAGCGCGGGTGCAAAAGCAGCTCTTGCAGCAGGGCCAACGTAGCCGGCAGGTTCTGGCTGAGCGACTGCAAATAAATAGTGGTGTTTTCCTGGCCGGCTTCCGCCCAGATAGTGCTACCCAGCTTGTTGAGGGCGGCGCTGAACTGCTCGCCCGTGTACTGGCTGGTGCCCTCGTTGAGCAGGGCCGCCGTGAGCGTGGCCAGGCCGGCCTTCGTGGGGTCACTTTGCTCCAGGCGGTGCCCACCGCGCAGGGTGAGCAGCATCGTAACCAGGGGAACCTCAGTGTTGTGCGTGCCCACCACCTTCAGGCCGTTGGCGAAGGAATCTTCCCAAAGGGCCGGCACTTTTACCACCGGGTTAGGGCCGCTTTTGGGCTGCTGGCTGCGGTCAAACGTGTCGGTGGCTTTTTGGTATACCAAGCCGGTATACTCGTCGGGCGGGGCCACGTAGCCGGTTTGGCTCACGGTGTAGTTGTCGGGGTGCGCCACCAGCTCGGGCTGGCCTTTGGGCACCACGCTCAGCACCACGGCCGGCTTCCCCTGAATGTACTTGGCAAATACGCGCCGCACATCGGCCGGGGTCAGGGCGCGCAGGCGCTGCTGCTCCAGCTGGAGATAGTTAGGATTACCGGTGAATACCTGATTAGCAGCCAGCTGGCTGACCTTGCCGCTCACGCTGGCCAGGCTGTTAACCATGGTTGCTTCGCGGCTCGCCTTGAAGCGCAGCACGGCTTCGGGGCTGGCCCCGGTACGGGCAAACTCGGCAAGAGTCCGGCGCAGGCGCGCCTCCGTGCTGTCGAGGCGCTGGCCGGGCGGGGTGAGGGCTAGCAGCACAAACTGCCCAGCCAGCTCCGACCCGCTGTTGAAGGCCGAAGCCTCTACCGCCAGTTGCGGTTTCACCAGGTTCTTGTACAGGAGCGACGTGTTACCCTGGCCGATAATCTCGGCCAATGCATCGAGGGCTATTTCGTCGGGATGATGCTGAGACACCGTGGGCAACACCAGTTGCAGCATGGGGAAACGCACATTGTCTTCGTAGCTCACGTAGCGGTTGGCGCTGAGCACGGGCGGCGGCAGGTGCTGGTTTTGCACGGCGGGGCCCCGGTGAATGGGCCCGAAGTAGCGTTCAACATACGCGAGCACCTCGGCCGTTTGCACGTCGCCGCCCACCGTCAGCGTGGCATTGTTGGGGCCGTACCAGCGCAAAAAGAAGTTTTTGAGGTCGTTGACGTTCGAGTTGTCTAGGTCCTTCATGTAGCCAATCGTGGACCACGAATAGGGATGGCCGTAGGGATAAAGCGTGCGGCCCACGTACTCATCGGCCTGGCCATACGGGCGGTTATCGATGTTCTGGCCCCGCTCGTTCTTGACCGTCGAGCGCTGAATCTCAAACTTCTTCTGGCTTACCGCATCCAGTAAAAAGCCCATGCGGTCGGCTTCCAGCCACAAAGCCGTTTCAAGCTGGTTGCTCGGCACGGTTTCGTAGTAGTTGGTGCGGTCGAAGGTGGTCGAGCCATTGAGGTTGCCGCCGGCCGCCGTTACGAGCTTGAAGTGCTGCTGGTCGCCGACGTGGTCGGAGCCCTGAAACATCATGTGTTCGAAGAAGTGGGCAAACCCTGACTTGCCAACCTGCTCGCGGGCCGAACCGACGTGGTAGGTTACATCCACGTGCACCAGCGGGTCGGAGTGGTCTTCCGTTACTATCAGCGTCAAGCCATTGGCGAACACGTATTTGGAATACGGAATAACCAGCTCGCCGGCCCGGCGCGTCACGGTTTCGACCAGCCGGGTGCCGGTGGCGGCTTTAGCGGCGACTACCGTTTTAGGTTTGGGCGTGGGCGTTTTGGGCGCCTGCGCTACGGCGGCCGACGAGCCGGCCAGCAGGGCGCTCAGCGCGAGCAACGAAGAAAAAGACTTGGGCATACAAAGAAATATCGCCTGGGTCAGCGGCGGCTACTGTAGAAAAGAGAGGGGAGTCAGGGGCGGCTCGGCGAGCTTAGCGGAGTGCCCTATTGTTGAAAAGCCTGCGCGCCCTGCGACAGGAAAGCCTGAAAGTTGCTAGGGTCGTAATTGGCTCCCTGCGGCGGGGCCAGCACCCGGCTGGTGGCGGGGTCGAGCAGCACGTAGTAAGGCTGCGAGTTGGCGTTGTAGTGGCGGGCCTGAAAGTCGCTCCACTTGTTGCCGATGGTGCGAATTTTCTTACCGCTAAAGCTGGAAACCGACTGCTCAGCGGCGGGCAGCTCCGTTTTATCATCCACGTAGAGCTGCACTAGCACGTACTTTTCCTGCAGCAGGGGCAGCACCTGCTTATCAGGCCACACGTTGGCTTCCATTTTGCGGCAGTTCACGCAGGCGTGGCCCGTGAAGTCGATGAGCAGCGGCTTGTTGACTTGCCGGGCGTAGGCCAGGGCTTCGTAGTAGTCGAAGAACGCATCGAGCCCCAGAGGCGCGTGAAAAAGGTCGGCGTGCTTATGTGGCGTGCGTGCCGCCGGTAGCTCCTGGCGGCCACCTAGGAGCCCAGGCGTGTACAGGTCAAAGTCCTGCGTCTCTTGCGGCGGCAGAAAAGCCGAAACGGCCTTCAGCGGCGCGCCCCACAGGCCCGGCACCAGATACACCGTAAAGGCCAGCGTGAGGATGGCCAGCAACAGCCGTGGCAAGGTCAGAAAGCCCGCCGCGCTGTCGTGCGAGAAGCGAATTTTGCCCAGCAGGTAAAAGCCCAGCAAGGTGAAAATGACAATCCAAAGCGCCAGAAACAGCTCACGGTCAAACCATTCCCAATGGTAGGCGAGGTCTACGTTAGACAAAAACTTGAGGGCCAGCGCCAGCTCCAGAAAGCCGAGCACCACCTTCACCGAGTTGAGCCAGCCGCCCGATTTGGGCAGCGCCTTGAGGCCCGACGGAAACAGCGCAAACAGCGTGAAGGGCAGCGCCAGCGCCAGCGAAAAGCCCAGCATCCCCAGCATTGGCCCCAGCAACTGGCCGGTAGCCGCCGCTTGCACCAGCAAGGTGCCAATGATGGGCCCGGTGCACGAAAACGACACCAGCGCCAGCGTGGCCGCCATGAAGAAGATGCCCAGCACGCCGCCCTTATCCGCTTGGGTATCCGTTTTGGTAACCCAGGCGGCGGGCAGCGTCAGCTCGAAAGCACCCAGAAACGACGCAGCAAACACCACGAGCAGCGCGAAGAAAAACAAGTTGAACAAGCCATTAGTGGCGAGGTCGTTCAACGCGTCGGCTCCCAGCAACACCGTGATGAGCAGGCCCAGCGCCACGTAAATAAAGATGATGCTGGCGCCGTAAAAGGCCGCCCGCCCCACGGCCCGTCGCCGCGACAAATCTTGCTTGGTGAAATAGCTGACGGTGAGCGGCAACATCGGAAAAATGCACGGCATGAGCAGCGCCGCCAGCCCACCCAGAAAGCCCGCCAGAAAGATGCCCGACAACGACTGGCTGCCCGCTGCCTCGGCGGCTGGTGCCGGTGCCATAGTGGTTTGCGCGGCGGTAGGCTTAGTGCCAGCAGAAACTGCCGGCTTGGTAGCTGGCGCTGGCTCAGCCGTATCGGGCCGTAAGGTGGCGGCGGGCTGGGGCGAAGAAGCTGGCGCAGGGGGCACCGTAGACTTGGGCGCAGTGGCGGGCGTAGCGGCTGGCCCGGCCACCGGTTTGGTAGTGGGCCGAGCCGGAGTTGGCCTGGCCCCGGCGCCTTGCACGGCAACGCTAAACTCAACGTCCTCGGGCGGCAGGCACTGTACGTCGTTACAGGCCATGTAGGTAAGCGTGCCTTTGACGGTGGCCCGGCCAGCTTTGAGCTTGATTTTTTGGCTGAACACCGCCCGCGTCGGGAAATAGGCGATGGTCATCTTAAACGTTTCCTCGTAGCCTTTCACAGGCATTGTTTCCTCGGTTACCTTGCCCACCAATTCGTAGTCGGCCCCGGGGACGAAGGTGAAGCTCGTTGGCTCGGGGCCGCCCGCCTCGATAAACTGCGAGTAGATGTGCCACTGGCCCTGAATACTAGCCGTGAAAGTGAGCGTAGCTGCCCCCGACTGGTCGGCTGGCGTGGCGGTAAATTTCCAGCTGACCGGCCGCTCTATCTGGGCGTGGCCAGGGTAACTTAGACCCAGGCATAGCAGCAGTACTACTAGCCACTTATGCGTCAACATGTTCGTTGCTATGCACATAATGGGTGGTCAGTCGGCCAATGGGCTGGTAGTCGGAAAAGTCTACTGCTGGAGCTAAGTAGCCTTCGCGCACGGGCTCCTCACGCAGTAGGTCAGTGCTGAGGTACTTCTTGTTGCTGTCGCAGAGCAGCGTTACCACCGTGGCCTCTGGCCCCAGCTCGGCCGCCAGGCGAATAGCGGCAATCACGTTGGCGCCCGACGAAATGCCCACCGCCAGCCCGAGCTGGGTCGCCAGCTTTTGGGCCACCAAGATGGCATCGCCATCCGAAGCCTGCACCACTGCGTCAAGCTCGTCGAGTTTCACGATGGCCGGAATAAACTCGTCGGAAATGCCCTGAATACGGTGCGAGCCTACCTTGTGGCCCGTGGTGAGCGTCGGTGATTCGGCCGGCTCCAGCGGGTGCACCCGCACACCGGGGAAATTCGCCTTGAGGTAGTGGCCGGTGCCCATGACGGTGCCGCCCGTGCCCACGCCCGCCACAAAGGCGTCGGGGCGCCGGCCCACGCTGGCCAGCTGGGCCGCGATTTCGGGGCCAGTAGTGCGAGCGTGCGCCTCCGCATTGTAGCAGTTTTCAAACTGCTGGGTCAGAAAAACGCGCCCATCAGCCGCGGCCATCTCTTCCGAGAGCTTAATGCTGCCTAAAAAGCCGCCCTGTGCCTTGCTGATGAGCGTGACCTCGGCCCCGAGCGAGCGGATGATGTCGATGCGCTCGCGGCTGAGCCAATCGGGCATCAAAATGCGCACCGGATGACCTAGGGCCTTGCCAATGGCCGCAAAGGCGATGCCCGTGTTCCCGCTGGTAGCTTCCACAATGGTGTCGCCGGGCTGGATTTTCCCCTGCTCGTAGGCCTGCTGCAAGATGTAAAGCGCCATCCGGTCCTTGAGGCTGCCGGTGAGGTTATAGTGCTCGCACTTGACAAAAATGCGGCCCGGCTGGCCCCGGTAGGTGTAGTGCAGCGCCAGCATGGGCGTGTTGCCCACCAGGTGCCAAAGGTGGCTGAATTTCTCGCGTAGCTTGGCGTCTGGCAGGGTTGTGGCTTCGGTTTCTGGAGTCATGGTAAGGAGCTTAAAATACTATTTGTTTTGAGGTTATGGCTATTCCCCGACCAGCACCAGCCGGCCCGAAAGCCCATGCGGGCTTGGGCTGCCAGCCAGCGCCGCCGTAGCGGCTAACTGGCCAGTTGCCTGGCAAAAGCAGGAAATGCGTAATAAAGGGCCGCCGGCCTCACACCGCCTTGGACTTAGCCCTTGCTGGCGGCCAGCTCAATCATCAGCGAGAGTTCTTCCACGGCCGCATCGTCGCCGCCGCTGAAGCCGGTGAGCTGAAAGCGAATGTGACCCTCGGCGTCGAGCACAAACTTGGTGGGAATACCCGTGATGCCGAAGCTTCCCACCACGGCAGTTTTCTTCGTCACGGGGTCTTTCAAATCGAGCAGTACCTGAAAGGGGTACTTGTTCTCGCGGATGAAAGCGGCCACGCTGGGCTGCGGGTCCGGCATCCGCTCCCAAGTGTCAATAAATAGAAAGGCTACGTTGGGATTGGCCTGGTATTTTTCGACGGCCAGCTGCATGGCCGGAAACGACTTTTTGCAGGGGCCGCACCAGGTTGCCCAAAAGTCCAGGACCACTACTTTGCCTTTCAGCGAGCGGAGTGTTATGGTCTTGCCCTGCAAGTCGCGCAGGGTAAAGTCCGGCGCGGGCTTGTCAATCATTTGCTTGGCTAGCCCCGCCCGAATGTTGGCGCGCAGGGCGTTTTGCAGCCCAGCTAGGTACGCATCGTAGCCAGCAGCACTGCCCTTGGCCTTGATGTAGGCAGGCTGCAAGGCGCTCTTAACCGGGGCCGAAGCCTGGCCGCTTTTTATCAGCTCTTCGAGCAGCGGCAGGGCAGCGGCTTCCTGCTGGTTGGCGGCCAGCGCCAGCGCGTAGTTGGTCATCACGTTGGGGTCTTTCTTGTTACTGTGCGCGTAGGCCTGATGGGCGGCGGTCAGCGCCTCGGGGTACTGCTTTTGCGCGTAGAGCACCTGGCTGTACAGGTTCAGGTAGTTGTAATAGGCGTCTTCTTGCAGGTTGTCGCTAGTTTTGGCCGCTAGGTTGGCCTGGTAGCCATCCAGCGACTGCTTGAGCAGGCGCTGCGCCGCATCCACTTGGCCACTCTCCAAAAAAACGCTGGCCAATGAACTATAGGCCGTGGCCTGGTAGTCCTTTTCCTTCACCAAATACACGTATTTCAGCGCTTGGGCCGTGTTGCCCGCCTCCGCGTACGTCATGGCCAGGTTGTGGCGCGCATAGTCGTACACAATCCGGTCGTCGGGAGCCGCCTGGACTTCCGGAAATTTCTGGAGTAAGCCTTCGTATAAGGCGAGCTGTTTGGCGGGGTCTTTTTCGCCATACTCGGTATCCAGGTACGTATTGCGCATCAGTGAGCCCTTCGGAAAGGCTTTTTTAGTAGCCGTGAGCAGGGAGTCGGCCGTGCGGTCCTGCTTCAAGTCACTGTACAGGTTGATAGCCGTTATCCGGTCTTCCTCGCGCGGGCTCCGGCGCAGGCGCAGCAGCTCCTTCTTGAGCTCGGCGCGGTCGGCAGCAAGCTTGGAAGCCGCCAGCAGCGAGTAATACGTGTAGCTGTACTCTGGCTTACTGGCGGGGTACTTTGCCATCTCTTGGCGGAGCAAGGCCAGCGCCCGCATCGGTTCGGGCTGCACGCCCAGGCCCCGGCTGTAAATCATGGCCTCGCTCCCCAGCGCGCCCGCCACGGGCTGCTGGCCCGCGTACACTGCAAACACGTAGCCCTTGCCCTCATTTGTATCGCTCACTTCCCCGACCGTGGGCGTCACCACGAAGGCTTTAGTGCCCGCTGGCAGCTGGTAGGTGGCTTGCCAATCGTCGCCGCTGAGGGTAGGCGTCAGCTTTTCGATGGCTGGCGGCCGGTTGGAGCCCTGCCAGCGCAGCACTTTGAATTCGCCGACGGGCTTGCCGGTCAGCACCGTGCCGGCCGCGTGGTAGCGCAGCGTAACGGGTTGCCCCGCGGCCGGCTGGGCCGGCGTCAGGGACAGCGCGCCGGGTACCTGGGCCAGCGCGGGAGCGGCGGTCAGCCACAGCAACACGGCGTATCGGCCGGTGTCTTGGGCTACGTTTTTGAAAGTTGGAAGCACGGAATAAGTAAACAGGGTGGGAATGGCTTGAGGAGGTAAGAGCGCGCAACGGCGGCACAAAGGCCCTAGGGGTGCCTTTTAGTGCCGTAGTAAGCCAAGCCACCGGCGCTGGACTAGCTAGTGTTTGGCGGCAAACAGCTGGGCGAGCTTGGTCTGCAATTCCTCGCCGCGCAGGTTCTTGGCAATCACTTTGCCCTGCGGGTCGAGCAGAAAGTTTTGGGGCACTGCCGCAATGCCGAACTCAGTGGCCACCGCGTTTTTCCAGCCTTTCAGGTCCGATACCTGCGTCCAAGCCAGGCCGTCGGCGGCGATGGCTTTTTCCCAGGGTGCTTTTTTGGAGTCGAGTGATACGCCCAGCACATCAAAGCCCTGGCCGCGGTACTTCTGGTAGAGGGCCACCACGTTGGGGTTCTCCTTGCGGCACGGGCCGCACCAGCTCGCCCAGAAGTCAACCAGCACGTACTTGCCCCGAAAATCGGAAAGCTTCACCGGCTTCCCATTGATGTCGGCCTGAGTAAAATCGGGGGTGGCGCCCACGGCCGTTTTGGTCCACACGTCGAGAAAACGCTTGGTGCTCTTGCCCGCGTACGACGCCTTGGCGGTAGGCCCCAGGAGCTGGTAGAGCTTGGTAGCTTCTTCAAAATCGGGGAAATCGACGAAGCGCCACTGCACGATGGAAGCCGCTACCACCGAGTTGGGATGCGCGGCCACGAAGGCTTCGGCCGCCTGCTTCGACTCCTGCCCCAGCGCGGCGAAGCGCGCATCGGCTTCTTTTTGCGCTTCGGGCGTAGGCTCTTTCTGCCCGGCGGGCGTGGCCTTTTCCAGCAGCTCATAAATGCTGCCGGCCTTCTGGCTAATGGCTTGCCACTGCGCATCGTAGCCAGCGTACTCCGCCTGCGTGGCCGAGCCAGTTATCACGGGCTGGGTTTTGGCCCCGGCGGGTAGCTGCACGCTCATGGCGTGGTTTTCCAGGAAGAAAACGGCGTACTTCTTCGCTTTCGGCACCTCCAGCGCAGTCCAGGTGGGCTCCGTTACCTGCCCCCGAAAAGCGAAACGGCCACCTTTGACGACGGTAGAATCCTTGGTGGTTTTAGCCGCCATCCGGGTCAGGTACACCTTGCTGCCGTCGGGCGCAGTGAGGGTGCCTTGCAGCACGTAGCCGCCCACGGCGGCGGGGTGAGCCGCCGGCCCAGCCTTGCGCTGGGCCCGGACGGGGCTGGCGGCTAGGAAAGCTGCGCCGAGCAGCAAGCCGCAAAATTTGGTGGAATACAGCATAAGATTAGGAGGAGAAAAAGAAGCCACCGGGCCAGCCTGCCAAGAAAGGCTTAACAGGCTGGCCCTCTAAAAACAATTAATAGCCAGCGTTTTGGCTTAAAGCAGGATTGGCCAGCAGCTGCGCGCCCGGCACGGGCCAGAGGTTATCGTTCGCATCCCAGGCAGTGCCCTTGTAAGGACCTAAGACCGCGGCCACGCGGCCCGTGCGGATGAGGTCAAACCAGCGGTGACCATACTCGCTGAACAGCTCCAGCCGGCGCTCGTTTTCCACAGCTAGCAGGGCATTGGCCGAACTGAGCGCGGTGCTGAGCGCCGGCAAGCCGGCCCGGCTGCGCACCGTATTGAGGTCGGCGACGCCGGCGGCCACGTTGCCCTGCCGGATGCGGGCCTCGGCCCGGATGAGGTACTGCTCGGCCAGGCGCAACACCATGCTGTATTCGGTGGCTGCGCCCGCGCTGGGGGTAGCTATCCGCTGCTTGTACTTGGAGGGGTAGCGGTACGTGGTGCCCGCCACGGTGTAGGCGCTGGTCCAGGTGGTGCGGCGGTCGTCCAGCGTATCAAAGGCGCTGTACAGCGTACTGGTCAGCTGGTAGGTATTGGTCGGCGCAGTCGTCCGCGAAGCCGGCACGAAGTAGAGCCCTTCGTAGGTATTGGTCGAGATGGTGCCCGACCGCCGAAGCTGCCAGATGGCCTCGTCGCTATTGGCCAAAAATACCTGCCCTAAGGCCGGCAAGCTATACTGCCCGGCCTGGGCTAGCACGGCGGTAGCCTGGGCTTCGGCGGCCGCCCAGTTTTGCTGGTAGAGATACACGCGGGCCAGCAGCGCCGTGGCGGCCGCCTGGTTGGCGCGGGTGCGCTCGCCGCTACCTGGGTAGCTGGGCGTCAGCAGCTTCTGCGCCTCCAGCAGGTCGGCTACCACGGCGGCGTACACGTCGGCTCTGGGAGCGCGGGGCAGCTTGCCGCTCACGGTGTAGTCGGCGGTGAGCACCAGGGGCACGTTGCCAAACAGATTAGTGAGGTAGAAGTAGTTGAAGGCCCGCAAAAACCGGGCTTCCCCGAGGAGCTGGGTCTTGAGGCTAGCCGTGAGCGTGGTGCTGGCCGTGAGGCCGGCTAGGGCCGTATTGCACTGGTAGATGCTGGTGTAGGCTTGGCTCCAAACCTGGCTGGGGCCATTGCCAGCGGGGTTTATCTGGTTGAGGCGGTACTCGTCGAAGTCCGGGCTGGCATACAGCAGCTCATCGGCGGCCAGCCCCAGGAAGGTCGAAAGGGTGGCATCATTGGCAATACCGGGCGAATTAGTGCCCGAATAGGTGAAGCCAATGTAGATGCCGAGGATGGCGGCCGAGGCCGAGGCATCGGCCCGGAACACATTGGTGTCCACCACTTCGGTGGGGGGCGGGCCTACGTCTAGAAAATTGCACGCCGACAGCCCCAGCAGCGCGGGCATCAGTACCAGACGAGAAAAGCGAGTAAGGAAAGGCATAGCTTACGTAAAGACCAAGGTGGACTAAATAGAAATCTGGAACCCGCCGGTGAGCACCCGCATGGGCGGCAGCACTAGGCCCGGTACTTCCGGGTCGAAGCCGTTGTAGTTGGTGATGGTGAACAGGTTCTGGCCCTGCACGTAGAAGCGTAGCCCTTGCAAGTGCAGCCGCTGCACGGTGGCGGAAGCCAGCGAGTAGCTCAAGGACAGGGTTTTGAGGCGCAGAAACGAGGCGTCGCCAAACACCCCCGGCGAATTGGTGTAGTTGAAGTAAGTCAGGTAAGCCGTGTCAAACGAGGAGGTGGCTTTCGGAATGTCGGTCACGTCGCCGGGGTTCTGCCAGCGGCGCAGCGCGTCGGTGGTCCAGTTGCTCAGACCCTGGCCGGGAGGCGAGCCAGGCACGTAGCTGCGGGCCGTCTGCTTGGTGAATTGCAGAAAGAAATCGAGGTTAAAGCCCTTATAAGTAAGGCTGTTTTGTAGGCCGCCGTAGAACTTGGGGTAGCCAGTCTGGCGCACTTGGTTGAGCACCTCCGGAGCAAAGGAAAAATCACCGGTGGGGCTGACGTAGCCCCCACTGGCTTGGCCATCGTCTGGGTCGATGCCGGTGTAGGTCGCGCCGCGGGTGATGGTCGTGGACTGCCCAAGTAGAAACGTACCGGCATAGGCCGACGCCGCCAGGTCCGGGAATTCCAGCAATTCGTTGTGGGGCACGGTGAGCGTTGCGGCCGAAGTCCAGGTGAACTTGCCGGTTTGCACGTTGGTCGTGTTCAGGCTAAACTCGAAGCCTCGGTTAAGCACCACGGCCGGAAAGTTGGACGTAATATTTCCGAACCCCGTTTGGCTCGGCACCACGAAGCCCACGAGCTGGTTGTCGGAGATGCTGCGGTAGTAGTCGGCCGTGAATAAAATCCGCTCTTTCAGAAAGCCCAGCTCGATGGCCAAATCCAGCTTCTTCACGTTTTCCCACCGAAAGCCGGTGTTGCCCAGCCGCGTCGGCGTCAAACCTAGCTCGGCGCCGTAGGCCGAGCGGCCCGTCGATTGCAGGGTCGAGAGGTAGTCGTAGTAGCCAGCGGTACCTAGGTCGTTGCCCGTAATGCCGTAGCTGGCCCGCAACTTGCCGTAGCTGAGCGCGGGCAATGCTTTTTTGCTGAAGCCTTCCTCCGAAAACAGCCAGGCCGCGCCGCCCGCCCCGAAGTTGCCCCAGCGGTTGTTAGGGCCAAACTTGGACGAGCCATCGCGCCGGAACGTGCCGTTGAGGATGTACTTGCCCTTGTAATTGTAGTTCAAGCGCCCAAATACCGACTCGTAGCGGTACACAAAAGCGTTGTCGGTGTAGTAGGTTTTGGTGCTGGCGGCGGTCAGGTTTTCGAGCACCGCGTCGCTGATGTAGTCCGTGGCGTTCACATAGAGCTGCTGGGTGGCCGTTTCCTGAAACGTGCCGCCAGCCAGCGCTTGCAGCTCCCCGGCTCCTACCTTGACGTTGTAGGTGAGTTGCGGCTCAGCCAGATAGGTCGTGTTGGCGGCGTTGGCAAAATCGGCCGAGGCCTTGGCCGCGCCAAAAAACGGGTTTACCGAGGAGGCTGGCGTGGCGCTGAACTGGTCAAGGGTAAGGCGGTTGTAGCCGGCGCTCACCTTGGCTTGTAGGTTCGGCAGGATGCTGTAGCTCAGAGAGATGTCGCCCAGTAGGTTGCGGCTCGTATTGGTAATGCTGCGCTGGGTCAGCGCGTATGGGTTGTTGAAGATGTTTCCTTCAAAAAACAGGGTACCATCGGCGTTGTAGGGGTTGTAATTGGGCGGCAGGTCGATGAGGGTGGTAAAGTCCTGGGCCGACGTCGTGTTATTGGTTTGCACGAAGCCTGCCGCGGCGTCGAGATGCAGCCGGCCATTGGCAGAAGTCTGGTTCACGGCCAGTCGGCCGTTGTAGCGATTGCTCCCATAGTCGCCTAGGTACACGGTGCCCTGGTGGCGGTAGCCGCCACTCAGCGACAGGCGCGTGAGGGCCGTGCCCGCCGAGTAAGTGGCCTGCGCATCGGTGATGGCCGCCGTGCCCCCAATGAGCTTTTTTTGCCAGTCGGTGTAGTCCGTCTGGCTGAAGGTCGTCAGGTCTGGGGCGTTGCTGGCGGTGGGCGTGATGCCGTCGTTGGCAAAGGCCTCTCGGCGCAGGGCCAGGTACTGCTCCGTGTTGAGCTGGTCGATGGTGCGCGTCACGCGTCCGGCCCCGCTGTACACGTTTACATCAAGCTTGCCTTGGCCGGTTTTGGCTTTTTTGGTCGTGATGAGCACTACGCCATTGGCGCCGCGCGAGCCGTAGATGGCCGTGGCGTCAGCGTCCTTCAACACGTCGATGCTGGCAATATCGGCTGGGTTGATGCTGTTGAGCGGGCTGTCGTAGCTGGAAGCTGCCGCAAAGGCGCCAAAAGCCGAGAAGCTGTTGAGGCCACTTGCTGAGTAGGGTACACCATCCACCACGTACAGCGGCTGGTTGCCCCCTAAGAGCGAGTTCTGGCCCCGAATCTGCACGTTCATTGTGGAGCCGCCAAAGCCCGAGCCAGGCGTCACGAGCACCCCCGCTAGGCGGCCCTGCAAGGCTTCTACGGGGTTGCTAACGGGCTGCTGCGCAATGGCCTTGGCATCGAGGATACTCACGGCACCCGTATTTTCGCGCTGCGTAGTGGTGCCGTAGGCCACTACCACTACGTCGTCGAGCTTGCTAACCCCACGCCGCAGGCGCACGGCGATGGTGGTCTGGCCGCTTAGGGGCACTTCCTGCGACTCGAAGCCCACGTAGGAAAATATGAGCGTCGCGCCCGCATCGGCTACCTGCAAGCTGTAGTGGCCGTTGGCGTCGGTAGCCGTGGAAGGTTCCGAGCGTATATCCGCCGCTTTGACGCGCACCGTCACGCCGGGCAAGGGTTCGCCGTTCTCATCCACCACCTGGCCCACTACCTCAATGGGAGCTGCTGCTGTTTTAGGAGTCGGTGGTGCGGTGCGCTCGCGTACTACAATGGTATGGTGTACGAGCGAATAAGTAAGAGGCTGATTGGCAAAACACTGCTCCAGCACCTGTTCCAGCGACCCGTTGCGGATTTCCACCGTTACCGGTTTGGCCTTACGCAGCAGGTCCGCATTATAAAAGAGCTGGTAGCCAGTCTGTCTTTTGATAGTTCGCAGCACCGTTTCCAACGAGGCGCCGCGCTCGGACAGCGTGATGGTCTGGGCAAAGCTGACCGCCCCGGAGGGGAAGCGTAGCAGCAGACCGGCTACCAGCAGTAGGGTAATTTTTCGCTTCATCGGCCAAGGGAGTTTTAAAAGAAGGAGAGGACAGAAAATCTATTCATGAATTTAAAATGCTGACTATTAACGGCATATGTTAAAAGTGCGACTTTTTCTTGGGCACAATGACGCTATCGGCATAAGCCGTAGCAGCAGATAATGCTTACTTGATTACCGCTGCACTAGCAGCGTGGTGCCCCGTAGCTGTAGGTGCACGCCGCTGGCTCGCAGCACTTCCAGAATAGCAGCTAGGGACTGGGTGCGAGATAATTCGCCCGTGAAATGGGCGGTGGGTACGGCTCCTTGGTAGCGTACATCGAGCGCGTACCAACGGGCTAGCTGCCGCATCACGGCCGGCATATCCGCATCGGCAAAGGAGAATACTTCGTTCTTCCAGGCCACGGCGGCTTCCGTGTTGGCCAGCGCCAGCTGAAACTGCTGCCCACCGGTAGGCAACGTGGCTTGCTGGCCGGGCCGCAGCAATGCTACTGCGGTACCTTTCGTCACCTGCACCGACCCTTCCAGCAGGGTGGTTTGTAAGCGCTGCTCGTCGGTATAGGCCATCACGTTGAAGTGGGTGCCCAGTACCCGCACCGTCGTACCCGCTGCCTCGACCAAAAAGGGCTGGCGAGCATTCTTAGTCACTTCAAAATATGCCTGGCCAGTTAGTGCCACGCGGCGCTCGCTCCCGACAAATGCGGTGGGGAAGCGCAGGGAAGAGGCCGCATCCAGCCACACCCGGCTGCCATCAGGCAGCACCAATCGGTACTTACCGCCCCGCGGGGTTTCCAGCGTATTATATAGTACCGTAGTCCCACCGCTGCCCGGTGCGCGATAAGCTAGGGTATTACCTTGCTTATACAAATGGGTAGCGCCCTGCGTAGTCATGTCGCCATTGGCAATGCTGGTGAGGGCTACGCGGCGGCCATCGCCCAGCACCAGGGTAGCGCGGTCGGTACCCGGAAGGGGAGCAAGCACTGTGGGGCTCGGTCGGCTGGCCAGGGGCTGCACCCGCTGCCCGGTATGCACCCAAGAGTACCAGCCGGCCACGCAGAGTAGCACCAGCACTAAAGCTAGCAGTGCCACGCGCGGGCTTTTCTGGCGGGACCGCAGCACCGGCTCGCTCACCTGCGGCAGGGTTTCATCCCATGTCTTGTCCAGCAACAGTTGCAGCACTTCGGGGCTCACCTGCTGGCTTTGCTGAAAGAATTGCTCCAGCTCTTGCGGCGACACCTCGTTGCGCAAGTAGCGAGCGTAGAGGTCTTCGAAGGAGCTTTTCGGCGGTTGCATGAGCGAGTGGATAAGAGCAAGACCACCCACTAGGCTGGCTGCTACTACTAATACACCGCCCACTGCCCCGAGTACTAGTCGGGGCACAACTTTTTTTTAACAAATACGTCACGGCCTGTTAATGTCGGACCCGACTTAACAAATAAGCTACCACTAACAAGCTATTTACGTCAGTGTGCAGGCGCACGTAACGCCGAATAAACTGGATGGCCTCCGTCATGTGGTTGCGCACCGTGTGGCGCGATAGCTGCAGGCGCTCCGCGATTTCTTCGTACGACAGCTCTTCCGCCCGGCTCAGGGTATAAATGGTTTTTTTCTGGGGCGGCAGCTTCTGGATAGCCGCCTGATATAATTGTTCCAACTCCTGTTCCAGTAGGGACTCTGGGGCCACGTGGTGCTGGGCCAGCAGGTGCAGCTGCACCTTTTCCAGCAAGGCTTTGTCCCGGCTCGCTTGCCGGAAGAAATTGAATATCAGGTTCTGGGTGATCTTGCGCAGGTAGGGTTCCAGCGGTAGGCTAGGATCCAGTTGGGTGCGCTTTTCCCACAGCTGCACAAAAACATCCTGCGTCATTTCGTCGGCAGTGGTCCCCACCTTGGTTAGCCGGTAGGCATACGTGCGGATGCGGCGTTGGTAGAAGGCATATATCTCCCCGAAGGCAGCCGCATCGCCTTGCACCACCTTAGCCAGCAGCATCGGTTCATCAAACGAGGGAGTCTTCACGGGGTGAGGCTAACCTGTTTTAAGGTATTGCCGACCCGCAAAGTACTAAGCAAACGACATAAAGTGATGGCATATGCACAGCTTGCAAAAATAACCTAGGTCAGCAGGCTGCCTGGGCAGAATGAGCCGGTATGTCTAATATTCTTTCCCGGCAGTACGTTCTCCACCACGAGTTATTCGTGAATAACCATCTGTTTCGAGGATTGGCAGCAGTGTCTCTGGGGCAAGGAAGTGAGGCGACATTAGAAGGGTGAAAACCGGTTTCGGGCGGCAAAAAGGGGCAGTGTGCCAACTTTATTTCCGCCTGCTTACTGGGCGCCGCACCTTTGGACCCACAAGCCGCCAGCTCACTACGGGCATCAGCACTACGGCTGTCTCAGCGGTTTACCATTCCTCAATATCCAACCCTTTCTACATGAAAATGTCCCTTTTTCACTTCGTTACGGCCGCTGTGTTGCTGGCAGCCGGCCCCACCTTAGCTGCCCCCACCCAGGGTCGCCCCGATAACTTTGGCTACCCCAAGGGTCACAAAGTGACGCCCCAGGAGCGCAAGCGCTGGGAGGAAGCCAACCGCAACGACCGCCGCGACGACAACTATGGCTTCGCCAAAGACCACAAAGTGACGCCCGCCGAGCGCAAGCACTGGGAAGAAACCCATCGCAAAGACCAGCGCGATGACCACCCTGGCGACCATCGCTAGCGGGCACTAGGTACCTCACGCTACTGGCTGCTAGTAGTAGCAGAGGCTATCCGCCAGCACACTAGCCGTTTAGCGCGTAACCTAGGGTAGTTGGAGCATAGGCTAGCTGCCCGCTACTCCAGCTACCCTAAGTTGCTTTTGATAAGTAATCGGGCCAACTGCTACCACTTACTTCCCGCAGCCAGTAGCGGCTAATTACTCAACCAATTTCCACCTTCAATACGCAGTACCGCATGGTAAAGAATCCGGCGGGCCGGGGCGGACTCATCCTGCTGCTGGGCCTGCTCACGGCCTTTGGGCCGATGAGCATCGACATGTATCTGCCGGCTTTTCCGGCCATTGCCCGCGAGTTTGGCGTCGACATGGCGGCCGTGCAGTACACGCTGGCCATCTACAATGTGGGGCTGGCGCTGGGGCAATTGCTCTACGGCCCCCTGGCCGACCAGTACGGGCGCAAGCCCAACCTGCTGGCGGGCATGGTAGTGTACGCCGGCGCGGCGGCGGGTTGCGCCGCCGCTACCGGTATTGGCAGCCTGCTGGGGCTGCGGCTGCTGCAAGCTGTGGGCGGCTGCGCGGGCCTGGTGCTGGGCCGCGCCATCGTGCGCGATACGTTTGAAGGCAACCAGGCGGCCCAGGTCTTCTCGACCATGCTGCTGGTGATGGGGGTAGCGCCCATCCTAGCTCCCACGGTGGGCAGCTTACTCGTGGCGCACGGCAGCTGGCGGCTGATTTTCTGGCTCCTGACGGCGCTGGCGGGGCTGGCCCTGGCCGGCATCGTGCTAACACTGCCCGAAACCCTGCCCGCCGAGCGCCGCAACCCCGAGGCCGTGCGGCGGGCATTCAGCACCTACGCCGAGCTGCTGCGTGACCGCACGTTTGTGGGCTACTCGCTCACGGCGGGGCTGGTGCAAGCGGCTATGTTCGCCTACATCACGGGGTCGTCGTTCATCTTTACGCAACTCTTTGGCCTGTCTACGCAGCAGTACGGCTTGCTTTTCGGCTTGAATGCCAGCGGGCTGATTGCCGCCTCGCAGCTCAATAACCTGTTATTGCGGCGCTTCACATTCCAGCAAATTCTGCGGGGAGCTACGCTGGTGGCGCTGCTGGCCGGGCTGCTCCTGCTGGGGCTCGCCTACTCTGGCTGGGGCGGTCTGTATGGCCTGGCGGTACCGGTGTTTGTGGTGGTGAGCTGCGTGGGCTTTACCTCGCCCAATGCCACGGCCGGTGCGCTGCAACGGCACGCCCAACACGCGGGCAGCGCCTCGGCCTTGCTCGGCACGCTCATGTACAGCTGCGGCGCCGTGTCAGCCCTCGCCGTCAGTGCCCTGGCCGATAGCACGGCCCTACCTATGGCCGCCGTCATGGCGGGCTGTGGGGCGGGGGCCTGCGTCCTCTACCGCTGGCTGGTGGGCCAGCCATCCGCCGCCGCGGCCGCCTAGGTCTTACGAGTGTATTATCCAGTACACATCATTTATTTTCAACAGTATACTGTCCTTATTTTATTCTGATGGATAAGAAAGAAAACCGTTACCACCTGCGCCTGGAGCAGGTAGCCGCCAAAGAAGGAGTCTTTGAGCCCGCTGCCCTGGAGCTAACCTTTAGCAGCCACGACGACCTGCTGCAAATCGTGCAGCGCTCGCAAGCCAAGCCCCTGTTCACCAGCCCCGAGGAAGCGGCCCAATTTGCCATCGGCCTGAAGCTGTTCAGCGAGGTGATGCTCAAGCACCGCGCCGACCCCTTGTTTGCTGAGCTGGGGCCAGCGTTTGGGCCGTTTATGAAAAAGCTCAAGGCCAGCTAAAACCAGTGCCTCTATTGCGGTTGCCCCGGCTTCGCAGGTAAGTCCTTATTTCTTATTCCCCCTTCCGATGAAGCAGTCCTCCCGCATACTCTTGGCTACTGGCTTGTTAACGCACCTAGCCTACCTGGCCCCCGCCCAGCAGCGCCCCACCTACGACCTAACGTTCAATCCTAAGCGCTACCAAACGAAGACACTCACGCTGGCGGGCAACACATTTAAGGTGCGGGCATTCGAGAAAATAGTGTACGTGGCGCACCCTGTCGACACCACCTACCAGGTGCTCAACATCTACGTGCCGGAGGAATACTTCGCGGGCAAAAGCCGGGGCGGCTACTCGGCGGCCACGGCCCCCCTCTTCTTTCCCAACCAGATAGGGGGCTACATGCCCGGCCTGCCCGCCACCGCCCTCACGCAAGCTCGCGCAGGCGGCATGGGCGGCCCAGGTGGGCCCGGTGGGGGCGGCCAGCCGGGTGGCCCTGGTCCCGGCGGACCGGGCGGCAACCAACCCTCGGCCGTGGTCATGGCCTTGGCCAAGGGTTACGTAGTGGCCTCGGCCGGGGCGCGGGGCCGCACCTCGCAAAATGCGGCAGGCACCTACACGGGCAAGGCCCCCGCGGCAATTGTCGACCTGAAGGCAGCCGTGCGCTACCTCCGCTTCAACGATGCGCGCATGCCGGGCAACGCTGCTAAAATCATCTCCAACGGTACCAGCGCGGGCGGGGCGCTTTCGGCCCTGCTCGGGGCCACGGGCAATCAGGCTGCCTACGCGCCTTACTTGCAGGCTCTCGGGGCCGCCAAGGCTACGGACGACATTTTTGCCGTGTCAGCCTACTGCCCCATCACCAACCTTGACCACGCCGACATGGCCTACGAGTGGCAGTTCAACGGGGTGAATCGCTACAAGCGCATGGACATCAAGATGCTGGACTACAAGGTGCAGCGCACCGAAGTAGCCGATAGCCTCTCGGCCCCGCAACGTGCCGTGTCGGCTCAGCTCAAGGCGCAGTTTCCGGCCTACGTTAACAGCTTACAGCTCAAGGATAAGAGCGGCAAGCTGCTGACGCTGGATGCGCAAGGCAACGGCAATTTTAAGGACCTGGTCAAAAGCTACGTGCTGGCCTCGGCCCAGCAGGCCCAAGCCAGCGGCACTGACCTGGCCGCCTACCCCTGGCTCAAGCTCCGGGGCAAGGAGGTGGTGGACCTCGACTTCGACGCTTACGTGCGCTATATGGAGCGGCAAAAGTCGCCGCCCGCGTTTGACGGGCTCGACCTCTCGACGGGCGAAAATCAGCTATTTGGCACCGCCACCGTCGATAAGCAGCACTTCACGCCGTTTGGGGCTGCCCACTCGACGACGGTAGCCGCCACTGCGGCCGACGAGCAGGTGGTGCGCCTGATGAACCCGCTCTACTACATTGGCCAGCCGGGCACCGGCGCGGCGCGACACTGGCGCATCCGCCACGGCACCAAGGACAAGGATACCAGCCTGGCCATCGCCATCATCTTGGGCACTACCCTGCAAAACCGGGGCTATCATGTGGACTTAGCCTTGCCTTGGGACCGCCCCCACAGCGGCGACTACGACCTCGACCAGCTCTTTACCTGGATGGCGGGCGTGTGCAAGTAAGTCGGTCCTCGTCTACCTAAATATTTACTAGAAAGTGTTAACAGTCACGTAACCACAAGACGGTCGCCGCCAAATGCACGAAGGCCAAAAAATGCATAGCGAGCTTGTCGTAGCGAGTCGCCACGCGGCAAAATTGCTTCAGACGGCTGAAAAGTCGCTCAATGGCTTGGCGCTGAGCGTAGCGCACGGGGTCGTAGGCGCTTGGCTGACGTTGTTTATGTTGGAGCGGAATCTTGGCGCTGATGCAGTGGGTGCGGATTGCCCCGCTACTTCCCGGCCGGGAAGTAGCGGGGCAATCCGCGCCCACTGCGCGTCCGTCAGCAAGTATTCCATACCCAAACATACCCTAGACTGGTAACGCTTTCAAGTAGAAAAACCTACAGCTGCTAGCGCTACAGGTGTGATAGGCCGGTATAAGTGTGCCCGATTACGTGAAATATGCCTGGGATTTAAGCGAGCAACTCCGACCTTAACGGTTTGGGCCGAATAGCAGACCGTCGGGTGACGACGGTCTGCTTATGGGTATAGGAAACACTGCTTATTAGGCATAAGCGTGTAGTTATCGATAATCTCAACGTCTCGCTGGGCTGGCTAGTAGCCAGGAGTTTGCTGATTACGCTACCTACTGCTCCGCTAGTTCGCGCGATTTGGCAATAGTTGGCGCGTGCAAAGTCGCCCAGTTGCCCAGCTCCACTACCAGGCCTAGCAAACTATGGCCAAGGGGCGTGAGGCGATACTCCACGCGGGGCGGTACCTCAGCATAGACGATGCGGCTAACTAAGCCGTCATTCTCTAGGGAACGTAGCGTCACGGTGAGCATGCGCTGCGAAATTCCCTCGATACGCTGCCGCAACGCATTGAAGCGCAGGCATTCGGCGGCACCCAGATTTAGAACGGCCAGGATGGACCATTTGTCGCCGACACGGTCCAGCACGTCGCGTATTGGGCAGAGGGATAAGTCCTCTGCGGGGCCTGTCAATATTTTTTTAGCGGCGGCCGCCAAATCAAGAAGCTGAGACTCAACAATAGTTACGTGCATGTGCCTTAGAAAGTAAAAAATGCCCTCTTGCGGACTGTAAATGAGCTTGATACCTTTGGGTTACCAAAAGTAACTATTGGCAATTCAATCTCCAAACACATGCTTGCAATTACCGGCGCCACCGGCCAGCTTGGCCAAGCCACCATAGCCGCCCTTTTAACCAAAGTGGCTCCCGACCAACTCGTAGCCCTCGCGCGTGACCCGCAAAAGGCCACCACGCTGCAGCAGCAGGGTGTTCACGTCCGCCAAGGCGATTATAACGATGTAGCCTCGCTGGTCGCCGCTTTTCAAGGCATCGCTACCGTGCTGCTCATCTCCGGTAACGATATGGCGGCTCGCACGCAGCAGCACCGCAACGTCATTGATGCCGCCAAACAGGCAGGTGTACAACACGTGGTGTACACCAGCATGCTAAATCCTTCCACTACCTCGGCTTTTATCGCTTCGCCAAGCCACGTGGCAACGGAGGCGCATCTGCTCGCTTCCGGCCTGACCTACACGCTGCTGCGCAATGCTCTCTACCTGGACCTGGTGCCCATGCTGGTTGGCAAGGATGCGTTGCCTAGCGGCCGATTTTACTTCGCGGCCGGCACTGGCCAAGCCAGCTTCGCGCTGCGGTCTGAGATTGCCGAGGCACTGGCCAGCGTGCTCACTACTCCCGGTCACCAAGGTCAGACCTACGACATTGCGCCGGCCCCGGCGTATTCCATGCAGGACGTGGCGACTACCCTCAGCGAAGTGAGTGGTCAGTCGGTCGCCTACGTGCCCGTGTCGAGTGAGGACATGGCCACTGCTATGCATCAGAAGCACATACCCGCCCACATGGTAGAGCTAGTGGTAAGCATGGCACGAGCCATGGCGTCGAATGAGTTTAACGCCACCAGCCCGGCATTTGAACAACTGCTGGGCCGCAAGCCCACCGACCTGAAAACTTACCTGACTACGGTTTACGCCCGCTAATCGGCGCTGCTGACGCATGACCAGGCTACTAAGAGGCCGACAGCGGGCGTACGCCCGCTGTCGGCCTCTTAGTAGCCTAAGCCAGGCTTTTGGTTGCCTTCTTCAAACTCCACTCATGTAACCCTACTGCTGTGTTTAACTCCCTCACCCCCCCCTCATTCAACCCTACTGCCGGGCAGTGGCCGGCCGGCAGCAGGCCAGTCCTGAGTTGCTGCCTGGCACTCAGCCTATTGCTAGCTTCGGCCTGTTCCAAAGATGCTGATTCCGGGCCCACTCCGGTAAGTAAAGAAATACTCCGGCAAAACGCCATCGGCTTTTACCAGGCGCTGTACAGCACCAGCCAGGCCCCGGCCGCTGCGTACGCAGCGGCGGCCTATACCGAACACCAGCTCGGCACCGGCTTTTCGCTGGCGGGCCTGAAGGCGTACGCCGCTGCCCGCCACGCGAAGGTGGGCACCACACTGTCCCCGCGTATTCTGCGCACGCTGGTGCAGGGCAATCTGGTGGGTCTGCATATCGAGGAGCCGGTAACGGCTGATAGTTCGGTGGCCCGGATGACCATGCTGCGTTTTGACGACCAAGGCAAGATTACCGACCACTGGGAAGCCGCGCAGGGCCAGCCCCGGCGGCGGGCTAATCCCAACACTATGTTTGATGGGGCTGCCGTTAACTATCTATCCAACAGCGGCGTTGTTAGCCGGGACCAGCTCATAAAGGCTGACCTGCAAGCCTTTAATCACTATGACACGCTGGTTGTGCGGCAAAGCCGGGCGCGGACCTACGTGCAGCATAATCCCCTGGCCCACGATGGTGCCAGTGGCCTGATTCAGCTGCTGATGTACTTGAAAGGCACGGGCGCTGTTACCGTAATGACGGGCTACCAACGCCTGGCGGAAGGTGATTTCGTGATGACTTTGAACAATACGCAAACGACGCCAGCCGTGCCGGGCTTTACGAACCTGATAGGGTTCGACCTTAGCCGGCTGGACGAGGCTGGCAAAAACAACGAACACTGGGACGTGCTGCAAGAGCTCAACGGGGCCGACAAGAGCAAGGTCTTCTAAGCCGCTGTTCGGGCGGTAGTTCCCGCTGCCTTGGGTTCTGCGGGCTGCGCCAGCCAGCGCCACAGGTAGAACACCAAGTAGGCCTGCCACGCGCCGAAGCGGCCAAAAAATATCTCCGTGGCGGGGCGGCCCAGGGGCAGGGCGAAGCCGTTGCGGCGACGCAGCGCCTGACCGATGCCTGCGGCGCCGAACGGCGCGTCAGCAGGATGACGAAAGGCTTTCAGCGGCGCGTGGCGGGCCGTCCATTCACCCAGACCGCGCACCCGTAGCAAAGTCGCGTAAGCTTCCCCGAGGGCTTGCGGCCCGTTTGCCAGCCAAAGCACCGTTTCCACAAAGCGGCGGTTGTCTTGCCCACGCCCACTCTTGCCCCACTACTTCCCGGCACGGAAGTAGCGGGGCAATCCGTGCTTACTGCGCGTCCATCAACAAGTATTCCCTGCCTAAACACACCTATACTGGTAACACTTCCTAACCACTAACCTTATTATTTCGTCATGAATGCCACCCGCCGCGCCCTACTCGACCAACTAGCCGCTGATTACGCGCACCACGACCAGCACGTGGCCCAGCGCGGCGAGCGCTACGTCAACATCACGCCCGACACCGGACCGTTTCTGGCCTTGCTGCTGCAAGCCACCGCCGCCCGCACCATCCTGGAAATTGGCACATCTACTGGCTATTCTACCCTGTGGCTGGCCGATGCCAGCGAGGCCACGGGCGGCCACGTCACTACCCTGGAAATCAACGCTGACCGGGCCGCCATTGCCCGCGCCAACTTCGCCCACGCCGGCCTAGACAGTCGCATTACGCAGGTGCTGGCGCCCGTGCAGGACTGGCTCGCGGCCGGCCCCGCCAACCCGTTCGATTTCGTGTTCCTCGATGCCGACCGCTCGCACTACGTGGCGCTGTGGCCGCAGTTACTGCCCCTGGTACGCCCCGGCGGGCTGGTGGTGGTTGACAATACCCTATCGCACGCCGAACAACTGCGCCCCTTCACCGACCTAGTGCACGCCACGCCCGGCGTCACAAGTGTGACCGTGCCGGTGGGCAAGGGCGAACTCCTTATTTGGAAGGAGCTTGGCTAAAGTGCTGGTGGCAGCGGCCAGTGCGGTACATCAGTCGGCAATCACTGCCAGGTGACCGAGACATACAAAAAGGGCTAGCAGGTAGTGTGATACACTACCTGCTAGCCCTTTTTGTATGTCTCGGTCGCTGACTTCAGCAGGTAAGCGCTAGAGATGAACTGACCTTAGCCCGTGTACGCACCCGACGAGTACGTCAGCTCGTAGCTGTGTGAGTACACCTCGAAGACGATGCCAAACGGGTCTTCCACGTAGCACATGCGGTAGGGCTTGTCGGCGGGGTAGTAGGCCCGGATGGGCATGCGCTGCTTGCCGCCAGCGGCCACGATTTTGGCCACCAGCCCTTCGACATCCGGGTCTTGCACGCAGAAGTGAAACAGCCCCGTGTTGAAAGGCTGAAACGGTGGGGCTTCTTTCACCCCCTTCGGAAAAGCAAACAGCTCAATACCAATCTTATCGGCCGTAGCCAGGTGGGCAATCTGGAAGTGCCCCCAGCCGGGGCCAAACACGTCGAGGCACATCTGCCCAATGGCCGTGTCAGTTTCCTCGGTCACCACGCTGGGCGGCATGATGAGGTACCAGCCCAGCACCTCGGTGTAGAACTTCACGGCTGCTTCTAGGTCGGGCACGGTGATGCCAATATGGGAAAAGGCTCTCGGATAAGTGGTTGGCTGCTCAGTCATTTGAGGTATTGGAGTAAGGCAAAAATAGAAACCTTGAAAAGCACACCTGGAGCGGGATGTGCTTTTCGAAAAACGGCGGCTTAAGCGGCCAATAGGCTTAGCGCAAAAACGCGGACAGCACCCTAGGCGCAGGCGTTGCGGGCAGTGGCGGCCAGCCCATCCAGCCAGTCCTGGTGGGCGTTGAGCATGGGGTTGGGCTTGGCCTGGGCCATGTCCTGGGCGGGCTTGCCATTTTGCGATTCCTGGGTGAGCAAGCGCACGCGACCGCCGGGCAGGTCCTCAAACAGCCAGGCGTGGTACACGTCGAGGGCGGTGTCGGCGTCGCCCTCCATCCAGCCGTGCCAGGCCAGGCGGGCGGGCTGGCCGGCCACGGGCGGCACGTATTCCGTCACTTCGGCCTCAATCGGGAAGCCGAAGGTGGTGAAGCGGAAGCGGGCGCCGGCGCTTAGCTCGGGGCCAGTACCATCGTGAAAGCGGATATCATTCACGTTGGCGTAGTAACCGGGCCAGGCAGCCGTGTTGTTGATGTGCGGCCATACCTGAGCCACCGTCAGGCCCGCTAGGACAAGCTCGTTGGAAACGTAATTGTCGGTGGTACCCGGCGTAAAGGACGCGGGCCAGTTGATGGCGTTTAGCATAGGGAGAAAGGCTAGGTGAACTGGCGGCTACTGAAAAGCAACAGCAGCCACCGGCTTTGGTGAAATACTGTTACAAAATTACGGTCAGCAACCAAGCCCATGTAACGAAATTCAACTTATCACTTACGAAATTCAATCCATCCGAAAGGCGCTGGGGCTGCTCGCCGCGTGTTTGCGAAAGAAGTTGGCGAAATGCGTTACTTCCTTAAAGCCGAGCGTCTGGGCAATATCGGCAATGGGCCAAGCGGTGCTTTTGAGCAGGATTTTGGCCTCCTGTAGCACGCGCCGGGCGATAAAGTCCGAGGTAGTCTGGGCAGTAGTTTCGCGCAGGGCTTTGTTGAGGTGATTGACGTGCACGGCCAGTACGTCGGCGAAGTCACGGGCCGAGCGCAGGCGCACTAGGTGGCCGGGGTTATCGACCGGAAACTGCCGCTCCAGCAACTCGAGAAATTGGGTAGTGAGCCGCTGCGCCGCCGTGGGCGCGGGGGGCTGGGCGGGGGTAGGCGGTAGGAGTTTCAGCGCCGTGTGCATGAGCTCGAAGAGCAGCGTGCGCAGGGCATCGTACTTATAGGTATAGGTGGAGTGCAGCTCCTCGTGCATCCGCTGGAAAAGCTGCGCCACGTGGCTGGCCTGCGCGGGCGTCAGGCCGAGCACCGGGCTGGTGCCGGGCTGAAAAACGGGGTAGGCTTGCCAGGGGCCGAATTGCTGCAAAAAGGCCGGGGTGAACACGCAGCAGCACCCGCCTGGCTCCTCACCGTCGAGGGCTGCCCACTGGTAGGGCGCGTGCGGATTGGAAAACAGTAGCGCCTGGGGGCTGGTGTCGAGGGTCTGGTCGGGGTAGAAAAGGCGCCGCCTCCCCTTCAGCAGGCTAATCTTGTGGTAGTCGGCGCGGCTGAATGGCACGCGGTCCCTAGGCGGCCCGGCAAAGTCCTCGAATCGAAATACGTTGAACTGGCTCAGTTCCGCCGGCACCGTGCCGGGCGGATAGCCTAGCTTTTCCTGATAAAAATTGTTGATAGTGTGCACGTTGGCGAGAGCATAGTCCGCCGTAATTGGCGCGGCCATCTTAGGCACAAAAATACGGACGTGCCACTTGCCTGTGTTGTTATGCGGCAGGTATTTGGCTAGACGCAGGCTGAGTTGGCGTGATGCTGCCCCTTCAGCCTCTTTTTCAAAATCGCGCCAAGTACGACAAACCACCGCCCCGCAAAAAAAGGTAGCGACGCACCACGCGCCACTACCCCAATTATCGCCTGGCCTGAAGCCAGCCTAGGCGCTAGGCTGGCTGCCCACGAAAGCCGCCACCGGTTGAGCGGCGCGGGCCACGGGCTGCGCCGTAGCCCGCGCTACCAGCGGCGCGGGCTTGCGCTGCCGCTTTTTCCGCAATTTATTGAGCCAGATGATGACGCCCGTTACGGGCAGGCTAGTGGCAATGAGGCAGGCGATGAAATAGAGAATCTTGGTGGAGGTGCCAAATACGTCGCCGAAGTGCAGGGGCCGAATGCTGGCCACCAATTGCTCGTTCCAGGGCTTGTCGGCGAAGATATCGGCCTTGAGCAACGCGCCGTTATACTGGTCGAAGGTGAGCTTGTCGGTGGCGGCGGGGGCGAAGAATCCCACCTGTGCCTTCTGCACGCCGGCCGAGCCGGTGGGGCCTTCGGGCAGGGTCAGGCGCAAGGTGCCGGGGTAGGGTAGGCGGCGGTTGGCCAGGGTCAGGTAATCGTCGGCCGAGAGGGTGTAACCAGGCGTGACGGGTAGCGGCGAGGGCAGCCGCTTCTCGTTGCGCCCCCCAAAGACCTTGGCCCCAAATAAGGCCGAAGTACCATCGCGAAACCACCCAAACGACCAGCACAGGCCCGTAAGTGCCATCACTGTCAGTAACCCGAAGCTGTAGAAGCCCAACGTGTTGTGCAAGTCGTGATTGATGCGTTTCCAGTTGGCAGTCCACTTTATCTGGAAGCCCGGCTTCCACATTTTCCAGTTACGCCACTGCTTGAGCTTGGCCGGGGCCCACAGCACGAGGCCGCTGAGTTCGAGCACCAAGAAAATGATAGTGGCAATGCCGACTAGCAGGTTACCAATGCCGCGCTCGACCAGCATACGGCGGTGCAAGTCTAGCATAAACGAAAAGAAGCCGTTGCCCCGGAGGTCGGTGGCTTTGCCCAGCACCTGGCCTGTGTAGGGGTTGACCAGATAGGCCGTGCCCCGGCCATGACCACCGCCGCCCTGCCGGCCGCGCTCGCCACCGCGTCCTTCCCGGTCGCCCTGGCCTTCACCCTGCGCAGGACTGGGCTCATCGGCCGCTGTAAGGGCGGCGGGTGGGCCACCGCTAGGGCGAGCGGCCCCGACTACGGCGGCGATGCCCGCTTCAGCGGTGGGGGTAGGCCGGGTACGGCCGAGGCCCCGGCGGCGGTGGGCTAGGGTGGTCGAATCAGCTAGCCGCCCAAGGCGCGAGCCCCCACGGTGACTGCCGTGGTGTGTGGGCGGCTGGGCCGCACCTAGGGTCTGCTGGGCATAGCGGCCGACCCGGTGGGCCGAGTCAGGGGCAACGGTGGCAGTCAACCCAGCGTCCTCTTCCGGCGAGTGGCGGTGGTGGCCGCCGTGGCGACCCGCGCCAAGCTCCTCAGCCACTTGGGCAGAGTCGGCCGTGTGGCGGCCCCGGCGGTGGAAGCCGCCGTGCGTGCTCCGGTGGTGCTCGGCCCTGACCCCAGGGGCGCGGGTAGTGTCGGTGGGGAGGCTAGCGGAAGCTACAGCTAAATCACTGGCTTCTAATAACCTTTCTGCGCGACGACTAGGCTGCTGGGGCGAAGTTGCCGCTTTGGCCAGCGCGTGCTGGGCCAACGGCTGGTGGCCACGCCACCGCGCCGCGTGGGCCGCGTGCTGGTCGGCGGGCGCAGCCACTAAAGCTTGATTTTGGGGAATAGAAGCCGCCGTAGTGGTGGGCTGCGGGCCGCGCTGGTGGTCGGGCTGCTCCGCTGCGCCGGGGTTGCGCTGGCCTCTTGGGCCGTGGTCGCCCTGCTCATCACCTTCGCGCTGCTCACCGCGCCCGCTTTGCTCACCGCCGCGCTTGCCCCTGAGTGCGCCCACGGTGAAGGTCCAGGCACGGTACTTATCGGCGGGTACTTCAATGCTACTGACCTTGCCCTTGGCCTGCGCCGAGACGGCGCGGGTCAGCTGGGCGAGCGGCAGAGGCTGGCCCCGCACGGTGGCGCTGTCCAGTTGGTATAGTTCGCTGTTGAGCGCCTCCACTACTTCTTGCCGGAACACGAGCAAGGTGCCTGACAGGCACACGGCAAAGAGTACCAGCCCACTACCTACGCCCAGCCACAGGTGGAGGTCGCCGATAAACTTGCGAAAGGTGTAGCCCGTGCTACCGGTGTTGGATGCCATAAATGGTCTATTTAATAAGAAGTTATCTGCATGCGCTTTGCTAATGCGCTAGGGTGGTGCCCGGCAGTAGCGCGACCTTTTAGTCCGCGACTGGTAGCGTCCAGTACTCGCGGACTGAAAGGCTGCGCTACTTGCTTCGGCGGCGAGCTTATGGCAAAGCGAGTTTACCCACCGACGATACGGCCGCGGCCTGTACCTCCAGGCCCTTGGTGGCTACGCCCGTAGCGGGGTCGATGCTGTAGAGGAAGGGCTGCTCATTGGTCGTCATCACGGGCGCCACTACCTGGCCGTTTTCGGTGAGCACTGTGTTGCCAAACGAGCTGATGTTGGCCAGCGCGGGCAGGCCCGTGACCCAGGTAAACTGCTTGGTCGAGGCCTTGAAAATGGCCAGCTTGCGGGCGTCGTTGCCGGTGAGCGTGGCGGTGGTATACATCTGCAAGAGGAAGTTATCCCCCGCAATGGGCCATACTTTAAACACCGGGCTGCCGCCCGCCGCCGCCGCCAGGTTGCAGTAGTAATTAGGGTCAAACTTGGCTGCACCCTTTAGAATGCGGATAACGCCCGAGGGGTTATTCTGGCTGTAGTAGCCCGATGAGAAGGCGTACACGTTGTCGTCAGCATCCTTAGCCAGGCCCGAGTAGTACTGCGAGCGGTTGCGGGCCGTGGGGGCGCTGATGCGGCCGTCGCGGTAAACCTTGTAGTTCAGACTCTTATCAAACTCGGCCACGTAGGCGCTGTCGGGGTAGGCCGTGGCCGAGCCGTCGGCCTTGGTGAAGGCCAGGCCGGCGTAGAACTTGTCGCCCACGCCCACAATACCCGCGATGGTGGGCACCTCGCCGCTGCCCGTCATGTTGGGCACGGTAATGGTTTTCGACTCCACGGCCTGCGTCACGGCATTGATGAAATTGACCGTGATAGCTGGTACCCCGGCCGTGGTGGTGCCCGTGACGGCCGTCATGGCGTAGTCGCCAAAGGTGCCCACCGTGGTGAAGCGCGAAGGCAGCTGTATGTTGGAGCGCGCCGCCAGCTTACCGTCGGCATCGAGCGCAAACGATTGCCCGGTGCCGGGGTCGCCCTGCTTGTAGTAGAAGCTGTAGAGGTACTTGCTACCTACGTATACCCAGTACGTGGACGCCTGCGCCTCCAGTCCCTGGCCCTGAATGGAAGTGGTGCCCGTGTTCAGCGCCTTGCTTTGCAGCAGGTACACCGCGCCGCTGCTCGACGTGCCGCCCACGATGTAGGGCGAATCGGCCACGGGCGCGGCGGTTTCGTCGTTGTTGCTGCACGAGGCCAGCGAGCACGTAGCGCCGGCCAGCAGGGCCGCCACGCGCAGCGAAGTCAGGGAAAAAGCTTTCATAGAAGAAAATGAGTTGAAGAATAAGTTATTTAAGGAAGGCATAGCGCAGCTTGAGCGTGAAGCTGCGGCTGGGCTTCTGTAAGCTGAAATTGTCGTAGATGCGGGCGTCGGTCAGGTTCCAGCACTCGGCCGTGACGCTGTAGCGGCCGCCTTGCAGCGAGTAGAACACATTGACGTTGTGGGCGAACTGGTCGGGCACGATTTGCTTGCTGCTTGCGGTGCCGTAGATAATCCACTCCAGCGGAAACTGGTACACGTACTGCGCCGTGTAGCCCACCCCGAGGCGGTTGCCCTTCTTAAAGGCATTGGGCAGCGACCACGAGGCATCGGCGTTGCCAAACAAAAACGGCGTGTTGGGCAGGCGCACGTTGAAGTTGGGATTGGCTATCGTGGTGCCCTGCTGCTCGGACGAGCGGTTGCGGATGTCTTGGTAAGTGGCGTTCACGCCGAAGGCCAGGCGGTCGGCCAGCGTGTAGCGCACTTCCGTGCTCACGCCCCAGTTGCGCACTTTGTCGAAGTTGGCGAAGCCCGCCGTGCCCCGGCTATTATCCGGCACGCGCTGGATGTAGTCGTTCACGTCGCGGTAGCTAAGCGTGAGGTCGGCAAACAGCAGGCCTTTGGCCCCTACGGGCTTTTCGCGGCTCAGGCCCAGGTTGTAGTTGTGGCTGTACTCGGGGCGCAGGTTGGTGTTGCCCAGGTCGATACCATCCTGATTGCCAAACAGCTCATTGCTGGTGGGCAGGCGCAGCGCCCGCTCGTAGGAGCCCTTTACCTGCCAGCCGGCGTAGAGGTAGGTGGTGGTGAGGCCGTATCCGGTAGCCGCTAACGTGCCAGCTACTTCCTCGTTGCGGGTGACGTTGCCAGGGTCGGTGTCCACTACCGAGTTGGTGAACTGGCTGTAGCGCTTGAGCAGCAGCGACGAGTTCCAGTGCTCGCTGTAGCGGTACTGGTACGAGCCGCCCAGCACATGCTTGTACACCACGCGGGGCACCTGGTTGGCCGCCGCGGTGGCCGCGTTTACCTCGGCCTCGTCCTGCACGGTGCGGTTCACGGTCGAGAGCACATTGCTCAAGGTGAGAAAATGCTTGTCGCCGGGCCGGTAGTCGAGCACCAGGCTGCCCGCCCCGTTGTGGTCGTAGTAGCGCTGCAACTGGTAGAGCGCCTCGCCCGCCCGGATGCCGCGTGCCTTGGGCACCGACTGCCCGTACCAGTTGTAGGTGCGGCTCACCGTGTCCACGTTGCGGCTGTAGCCGAAGTTGAAGCTGCCGTTCAGGCTAGCATTCAGTCTGGGAACGAGCAGGTCGGCCTTACGATACTCGATAGTGGGCATTAGCGTACGGCTCTCCGTAAACTTGGCCCCGAACACGTAGCGCATGATGCTGCCGGTTTGCACGTCGGCGTGGTTCTTGCCCGCCACCAGGCCCACCAGCAGGCGGTCGGCGTAGGGTTTGCCCACTACCCCGATTTTGGCAATCACCGTTTCGTTGTGGTAGGTGTCGTGAAAGCGGCGCACCCGCTTCTCGTCGGCGCTGAACACCGACGTTTGCAGGTCGAGCACCGGCACGTGCACCCAGTAATTATTGTCCGAGTAGTTCTGAAAAAAATTGAGCTGCGCCTGCACGCCGTTGGCGAACGTGTGGCGGGCGTTGAGGCTGGTTTTATGAGTGTTAAAGGAGCCGAAGGAGTACGAGGCATCCACGTAGGTGCGGCTGCGCTGGCTGGTCACGATGTTGACCGCCCCGCCCAGGGCATCGCCCCCAAACTCCACCGGCACCACCCCGCGGTACACGTCCACGCGCTCGGCCAGGTTCACGGGCAGGTTGTTGAGCTGAAACGACGAGCCAAAGCCTTCCATTGGAACCCCGTCCAGAAATACCTTCACCTGCCGCCCGCCAAAGCCATTGATGGTGAGATTGGTAGCCGAGCCCACGCCCGCCGTTTGGCGCATCCGCACCCCAGCCACCCGGTCGAGGGTCTGGGCCAGGTCGAGCGAGGTGTTTTTGAGCGGCCGCAAGTCCACCGACGTCACATTGTAGGCCGTCTCGTTCACCTGCCGCGTCGCCGACTTACCCACCACTACGGCCTCGTCCAGCACCTTATCGGCCGAAATCAGACCTAGGTGCTGCCGGGTTGTCTTGCCCGCTTCCGTCCGCACCGTCTTATGCAGCGGCGCAAAGCCCAGGCTGCTCACCAGCACCGTGTAGCTACCCGGCGCCAGGTTGCGCAACTGGTACCCGCCCCGCTCGTCGCTCATAGTAACCAGGTCCGTGTCTTGCAGCCGCACCGTAGCGCCCACTACTGGCCCGCCCTGGGCATCTGTCACGGTGCCCGCAATGGCCGCCGACCCGGCCGGCGGCAGCAGTTGCGCCCAAGCGGCGGTGTGGCCAAGCAAGGCCAGCACTAGCACTATGCGCAACAGGCCCTGAGGGAGGAAGAAGGCAGTGTGGGGACGGGTGGCTGCCGGCAAAGAGGAGAAGTAAACCAAGCTGCTAAGTGTAAATAATCTAAAAATCAATAAGTTGATTCGAAAGCTGCATAACCCAGGAGGATCACACAACACAACTTTTTATTTAGACATTTTCTAAATCAGTTGCAAAATTGTGAGCAGCCGGTGAATATTTTGGACCCAAAAACGGAGTTTTAGGAATCAAATCGGGAGTATTTCTAAGGCAGGCGAAACTCTACCACTCCATATATTACTGATTGTTAGTAAGTTGTAGGCTATGCAAGCTGGTCAAGCGTTTAGCGTCATGTAACCCGCGCTAGTTCACCCTAATTGCTGAGGTCATTACCAAGCCATCCTGCCTGACCGCAGACATTACCTGAAGTTCAGGTAAATCTGTCTGCCTACTTAAGCTGCTTTAACAAAGCTATTTAGGACTGGACTCGGCTGGCTAAAGCGCCCAAATAGCACAAGGCTTTATTTATAATCAGTATAAATAAGGTAGCTTTGGAGCCCCAAACCCGTCGCCATTATTAGTGTGCCGGCGCTTCGGCGCTAGGGTGCAGCCGGGGAAGTAGCGCGGATTCTTAGTCCGCGAGTAGCAAGCAGACTCCCGTGCGACCAAGAATCCGTGCTCCGGCATCGCGCCGCCGGAGCTACGCTGAAGCACTCGTTATCTAGCTGTATTAAAACTATTTATTATGCTCGTCACCTCCCGACTGGCGCAGTCTGCCCGCTACATCTGCCACGAGCAGGTGCCGGAATCCTACCAGCCCAATAGCCTGTTGTCGGAGCAAACTATTACCCTGGAGGAGCCCTTCGTGACCCACCTCTACAGCCGGCAGTTCAGCACCAGCGGCCTCCTGATTCTGGACACGCAGTTCGAGTTCCGGGAGCCCACTACCGATCTGTTTTCGGTGGAAGGCGAAAGCATTCTACTGCTGTTTTTCTTGCAGGGCCAGGCCGATAGCGCCCCAGCCGGCCGGCCTAGCTACGCCGGCAACGTGCACAGCCTCTACTACTTGCCCAGCCTGCGCGGCAATTTCCTAATGCCAGCCCACGAGGCGGTGCAGTACTTCGCCATCATCCTGTCCAAGGAATTTTACTTTCGCCTGCTCGACCAGCAGTGCCAGCTGCACCAAACAGTGGTAGCGGCCGTAATTCACGCCGAGCCCGTCGGCCTGGGGCCAGCGCACCTGCCCATCACGGCCGAGATGCACCAGCTCATCCACGACATTCGCCACTGCACCCGCGAGGGCCTGCTGAAGCGGTATTTTATTGAAGCTAAAATATTAGAGCTGTTGCTCTTGCAGCTAGAGCAGAGCCAGACTCCAGCTCTCTGCCTCGACCGCCCTACCACGCTACGCCCCGACGAACAGCAGAAGCTCGACGCCTGCCGCCTGCTGCTCGAAGCTCAGTATGTGGATCCGCCCGGCCTGCGGGAGTTGGCCCGCTTGGCGGGTCTTAATGAATTTAAACTAAAGCAGGGCTTCAAACAGCAATTTGGGCTGCCAGTGCGGGCTTACCTCATCCAGATTCGCCTCAACAAAGCCCGCCAGCTGCTGCTTGAAACCGACTATTCCCTGCCTGAGGTGGCCGCCCTGGTGGGTTACAAAAGCCGCACCCACTTCACGGCCGCTTTCAAGGAGAAGTTTGGGCTGCTGCCCAGCGCCCTGCAGCGCTAGCTGGACTGCGGAAAACCCAGGTGACAGACAGCATTCCTGTCAGCTTCCCTCGAAAGTAAGCCAGTATGAGCCGGAGTTTGTAACCGAGGCAAACGTGGCACCCCTTGCTTCGGCATACCCCTTTCAAAGGGTCACACCGTTGAGAGGCCAAATAGGTAGTGACAAGTAAAAGTTATTCTTACTTACCCGTCGGGGACTCAACCCGAGTCAGACTGTTCCTTATTACAGGGGGTGCACTGAACACAACATAAGTTGACATGCAGTGAACGCTAGGTACGGTAAGGAAAGCTTACCGTACCTAGCGCAGCAAGTAGTAACGCAGTGATTCTGGCGCCCGAGTATCAGTACAGGAACCGCTGCGCCTTCGTAGCCGCCCGCAGCCACTGGCCACTGCGCCGTTGGCGACGCCGTTCTAGCCGGAGATTGCGTGCTGCCAGCGGCACCCCGATGAGCCAGCCCACCAGCGTTACTTGGAGTAGGAGCAGGAGTACGCCTAATCCAGGGCGCTTATGCAGCAATAAGGACAAACCTGGAAATAGTACAGTTAATAACATGGTATAGCCTTATACTAGATAACCTGCCCCTTAAATATACTACCCACAGCTGGCTAGGCTGCTAGCTCAGCTGCTGTTTTTGCGCGAGCAAAGAGTTACTCGTTGATAAAAGCAAGCCGCGGCGGCCGGCCTAAGCTGGTAATGGGCGAAATACCGCTTGGCGGGTCAACTTCAGCCCAGTTAGGACCAAGTTGTGGCGCGCAGATACAAGCGCTTGACTTGCTCGGCCCGAAAGGGCTTGCCGTGGCGGGTCACAAAGCGCAACCCATTCAACTTCTCCGCAATCTGGGAGTAGTTGAACCCCTTTTCACGCAGCAGCAGGATGTGTGCGGCCACCCGCTCATTGTGCTCATTGGCATGCGCATTGGCTACGCTCTGGGCTCGTCCTTTCTGGGTAGCCACCGGCGTGAGGTTAGCCGGGGTACCGAGCTGTGCGCCCTGCGCGAGCTTAGCGGCCAGGGCGTCCTTGGTCCGCTTCGAAATGAGCTCCCGCTCGTGTTGGGCGAGCACGGCAAAGACCCCGACGGTAAGGGTATTGGCATCGGGCATGTCGCAGCAGACGAAATCGACGCCCGCGTCGCGGAGTTGGAAGATGAAACCGGCGTTGCGCGAGAGTCGGTCGAGTTTGGCGATAAGCAGCGTTGCGCCCTTCGCCTTGGCCAGGGCCATAGCCGCCGCCAACTGCGGCCGCTCATTCCGCTTGCCTGACTCGACTTCGACAAACTCCCCCACCAAGTGCGCCGCCGCTGTGAAGGTCTCCACCGCCGCCCGTTGGGCTTCGAGGCCGAGGCCAGACTGGCCTTGCTTTAGGGTGGAGACGCGCAGGTAGGCGACGTACGATTTCACGGGTGAGGGAGGAGTTTAGGCAAAAGTACCCCCGACTTGTCGGATTTCACAGTCTTTAAACGTACGTTTAATAAACGTTATAAACTCCACAACAGCCCCTACTTTTGTACCAATTCCCGTTTTATGCTGCCCAGCACCACTTCCTACGTCCCCTACTACCGGGTGAGCACCGCCCGACAGGGCCAATCCGGCCTCGGGCTCGAAGCCCAGCGCGCGACGGTGCGGGCCTTCGTTGGTGACCCGTTGCAGTTGTTAGGGGAGTTTGTGGAGATTGAGAGTGGCAAGAAGAATCAGCGGCCCCAACTGCTCGCCGCCATCACAGCTGCTCGGGCAGCGGGAGCGACGTTACTGATTGCGAAGTTGGATAGGTTGAGCCGGAACGCGGGATTCATATTTGCCTTGCGCGACTCGGGGGTGGCGTTCATCTGCTGCGACATGCCGGATGCGAATACTTTAACGGTAGGGCTATTTGCAGTCATCGCTCAGCACGAGCGAGAGATGGTTTCCAAACGGACTATAGACGCGCTTACCGCAAAAAAGGCGCGCGGGGCGGTCCTAGGCACGCCGGCTAATATGACGCCGACGGTCATCGCGAAGAGCTTGACTATTAGGCAGGAAAATGCCCGTACTAATCAGCAGAACCAGCAGGCGGCGCGACTTGGGGGATTGCTGCATGCGCAGGGGTATACGTTGCAGCAGATTGCCCAGGAGTTGAATGAGGGGGGGTATCGCACGCGACGAGGGCAACTGTTCTTTCCGATGTCTGTGCAGCGGCTGCTAAAACGAGAAGCTTAGCGTCATTTCACTTCTGACTTATCCGGGTCTAATTCCATAATTTCATAACGAACGCAGAACGTATAACTAAATATCGCAGCACGTGTAATTTGAAGCAAATGCTTAGTCTTTGCTGAAAATGTTTTTAAATCAATAGAATTTAAGAAGTCCTTTTCTGCATAGAGCCCAAACTTATCATCACTGCTTTCGCTAACAATGAATATATTGTGTTCGAGTAAATTTCTCCACTCTTTGTAAACTCCTAATTCTCCTGAAACAACATTCAAGTCTGTTGCTATACTGTACAAAGCAGTAAGATGAATATTATTAAAGGAATTGATTGTAGCCCATCTTTCTTTTGAAGACTTGCTATTCCAAAAACTTTCAAAATAAACACTTTCCCTTTCTGCAACAGGGAGGTTGAATATATAGCAGATACCTTTAGCAATTTTGTCTAAAATACCAAAGCACATTCGAAATCCAGCGCGCAGCTTCTCTATTCTTATACTTGCCTTTTCCCCTATGAACATTTCTTCATAAAATACATCGTCCTCTAAATCAATCCCTTCAATAAAATGGTAATACATTCTTCTTGCCAAAGAAAATTCTGACTTCAATCTATTTAATAATATTTCTAACTTCATAATTTTAACATCACTTGTAACGAAGCCGTGATGACCAATACTTAAATTATCAAGTGTTGCTCCATAACACTTGCAAAATAATCCATGCTCAGACAAACTCAGAAAGTTGTCAAGGCAAAATTTTCTGTACATAGTATGGCTCTGATATTCTTCTTCGTTAGTTTCTAACTCTTTTGGTAAATCAGCTAAATCAAATTCATAATAATCTAACATGGATTTGCTCCTACTCAACCCTGCTTGTGCTCTTTGAACAACATCTGCAAGCTTCTCTGTGCGTAAAACTTTCCCATAAAGAGAATATAATTCAGCGTAAAAAGACACACTTTTAGGGCCATTAGCAATGTGCATCATGTACTCCATGCAATTTGCCTTTGACATTAGTGCGTAGGGAAAATCAGGAGCATATTCTAAAACCATATCATAGAGCTGAAGTGCTTCGACAACTCTGCCTGCACAATCAAGTTCATTACCTAGGTTATTGAGAATTTGAATTGCTAAATCATCTAAATGCTCTAAATCAATTGCTTTAAAAGCGCGCATGTATGCTGCTTTTGAAAGAAGAAGATAATCTTTGATTATCTGTGGTGTTATGTATGTAGTTGAGTCTGATATGGCGATTTTAAATAAAGCATGCATAGCATTGCCGATGCAGTAATCAATGCTGATATCAAATACATATTTTGATATTTTTTCTTTGTTATTTTCGAATAAAGCTAATCCTTTACGAACATCAGCTTCATTTTTAGATTCAGAACCTACTGATATATAGCACCCAGCTATTTCAGCAATAACTTCAATGCCATCTTCCCCAGCAGACTCTGCTTCTGCTAGTAAATCATCTAATAGTGAAGAAGCCTTATCATGGTCTCCTTCATCCATTAGTTCAAATACAGTCGTTCTTACCAACTCTTTCTCCTCCATGTCGCCTTTTTAGTTAATAGGATTACAGTTTCTTAAATACGGATGGGTCAATATAAAAACCTGCTTCCGTTAATTCATTGGCTAAACGCCGCCGCCAGCTGCCAGCTTTATCGTAGGATTCATACACCACGCCGTCGAAGTCGCTGGGCTTTTCGACATTGCCCGCTACTAGTACAAAGACCTTTTTGCGGCCGAGCAAACCCACGAAGTAGCCTAGCTCCAGAATTACGTTTTGGCGGGCACGAGGTGCGTATTTCTGCTCAGCTCGGCCGGTGACTTTGAGGCCACCGGTATCGTCGGGGCTGAAAAGGACGACGGCGTAGCCGCACTCGCGGGCCACCCGGTCGAACTTCTCAATAATGGTATCGCCTTTGTTGATTTCTTCGTGCAGCACGATGCCGTCAATGCCAAAGCGATGCAGGGCAGCTTGTACGTCCTTGCGCATGGCCTCGTCGCGGCCGTGTACGATGAATACGTTGCGACTCTCGGCATCGATGGCCTTGAGGGTGCTGAGCAGGGCAGTGCGGGCCGTGCGGAGAATGGGTATTTCTAAACGGGTGCGGTTGTCTTTTAACTTCTCGGCTAGCTTCACCAGCTTCTCCTGGTGCTTGGCCCCACGCACAAGCTTGGCTTTGCCTAGGAGGGAGCCCGCGGCTGTGGCGGCGGCAGCTAGCTCCTTCTGGATAGCTGGGTCGATGGAGTGATACTGGAACTGATTTTTCTTAATAACAGGTAGTACGATGGCGGTTACTCGCTCGCGAAGGGCATTCAGCTTCTTATAGTCCATGATGGGCAAGTTACGACTCAACAGGAAGTAGCATTTGAGCTACTATGGTTGGGTGCTAGCTACTAGTGCACTGGAAGCTACGGCAGTGAACAGCCGAGTGCAGGGCGAACCGTCAGTTAGGCGCAGAAATAGCAGCTATTGGGGAAAGTGGCCAGGTTAGAAGGCTACGGCTTACTTTGCCAGCAACTCTCCTACTTGGCTGTGACTAGATGGGTTTACCTTCGCGTTACTTCTATGGCTACGGCCTTGACTGGCAGAAGCGAGAGAGTGTGCGGGCCCGACTGCGCAATTTGGTGCGCATTACGCTGCGCCGCTACCACTACCCTCCTGATAAGCAGGAACACGCTATTGATTTGGTGCTGGAACAGGCCGAGCGGCTATCAGATGTGATAAGTACGGAGGATATGTTTGCTGATTTGTAGGTGTGAAGTACTCTATAAATAGCAGGAGTAGTCAATTAAAACACCTTTTAAAAATTGTGTATGCTGCGGTATCTCTGGATAAAGGACTACAAGAACATTCAAGAGCAGGGCTTCCATTTTGACCCGACGCTGGAGGTAAGTTACGACCCAAAGAAGGGAGAGCTATTGCTAGTCGACAATTCAGATAAAGCCCTGCCAGCATGGTTCTTTGGACAGAACGTAGAGCTAGTAACGGGAGTACTAGGCGAGAACGGGGCCGGCAAATCAACACTGATGGAGGCTATTATGCAAACAGCGGGTTCGTTTGCAAACGGGGGCTCTCATAGTACTCCTATCTGCTTATTCATCTTTGGCAAAACAATTATCCACGAGGCGTCAACACAATTGACTAATGGCGCTACGCTTATAAAGCAAGGATATAATGTATACAGTTATCAAGAACACATCAACTATCATCGGCTTGCTAGGACGGTTGAGTCAGGTGGAGTAAATCTGATTACCCAACACGTTTACATTCATTACGCTAATTTTCTTGAAAGTCCATGGCTATATCCTGCACCTGGTGTAATTGATGTGTCTACTGCACATTTGTTTCATGACATTCACTTGCGAGACATGAATCTACGCGAGGGAAAATCGGATTCATTAGCAACTTACCGAACACGGAATTTTACATGGGAGATACGAGCACTAAATTTTCTGCGCAGTAAACAACTGCACGATTTACCATTCTCTGTTCCTCGGTTACTCAGCCTTGAGACTAAAGAACCTAGGGAGGTATACCAAGCAGAATTAGATGATGATTTTTTCAAAGCAAATCAAGTAGAAAATCTAAAGAGTTGGCCACGTGAATTTGAGAATAGAATCAATTCTATTGCAGGGGAATCGGCAATTGAAGAATTTATAGCGCGCTTTATTTTACCCCGGCTTCTAGTGCTGATTCGCATGTATCCGCAAGCTTTCTCACGACTAAGTGACCAAGAGTTAAGCGGACTGTCTCTATTGCGCAGATTGCCGCCTAAATTTTCGGAGCAAGAGCTAGATACACAGCTAAGCAATCTGTATACTTTCGTGAGTTTTTTGCGAAAAGAGGTAGCGGCGGGACATATTTTTCCTCATCCAGAGCCACAGCAGTATGGAGAAGCAATCACGCGTCTTGTACGTATAGATATTACTGCTGTACCTAGAGAAACACTAGAGCGATTATTTACTCAGATTTCGCACATGCCAAATGGTGCGCAAACATTCGAGGCGCACTGGGTAGGACTGAGTAGTGGGCAAGCGGCCTATTTGCGGCTATATGCACGCCTATTTCAAGCATTAAGCTACGTCCAAGAACGGCTGGAAACACACCACCAAGAAATTAAAAGCTTGACCATTATGGTGGACGAGGGGGAAACTGGCTTTCATCCTCAGTGGCAAAAGAAATACATGAGGTTGCTCTTGGGAATAGTCGAACAGATGTTTGACGGCTATCAAGTACAACTAATCGTAGGTTCAAATTCACCATTTATTGCATCAGACATTCCTCAATCAAACTTATTACTGCTGCACAGGCGGCAAGAAGATGGGCATAGTGAGGTCAAAAGCTGGGCGAACAAAGAGCAAACATTTGCTGCAAATATTCACACTCTTTTGACTGATTCGTTTTTTTTACAAGAGGGGCTAATGGGTGATTTTGCCAAGGCCAAAGTGAGGGACCTTATCGAATATCTGCAACCATCAGATAACCCTCAGGCAGATAATCCGCAGGATAGCAAGAAGGAAACAATGCGGGCTGTTTTAGAAATGATTGGGGAACCGGTAATACGGCTAAAATTGCAGGAAATGTGGGCTGATAAATTCGGCGTGGAAGAAAGAATAGCAGATTTGCAACGGCAGATTATAGCACTAAGACGTCAACAGGAAAATGGTTAAAATAGAGCACAGCAAGGCTGATTTAACGCAGTTTGCAACAGACCATTATACTGCGCTTCGCCAGCGACCTTACGAGATTGAAGTGAAGCTTCGAGAATTTGCTCGTGATGCTGGCACCCATGCACCTACTCAGCATGCGGTATTTGCACAGCTACTAGCTACTAATCTCAAAACGCTTATTACGGGCTGGCCTGACGAGTTAGAGCAGATAAAGCCAAGCCTAACTCGGGCTTTTAAAAACGTTTTGAAGATACTCCCTTCGCCTTCTACCCCCGCTAATATCAAGAAAACAAAGGCAGATTATAAAATAGCACTTCAGAAAGTGTTCGATTACAAGAAGTTTACAAACACATATAGTGGGTATGGGGCTTATGCATTCACAAAAAAATTGGGTGTAAATGTATGTCCCTATTGCAATCGGCAATACACCTTTACTCTGGATAACAAAACCGGAAAAACGCGCCCGGAACTTGACCATTTTCTAGATAAAGCGAGCCACCCATATTTTGGACTTTCATTCTTTAACCTGGTTCCCAGCTGCCATATCTGTAATGCAAATCTAAAAGGAAGCAAAAAATTTACAAATACCCAATACTTAAACCCCTATACTACCTGCTTTAACGATATACTCAACTTCAGAATTGGGGTCAAGACAGAGGATTTTATCAATGGGAAAGTTGGAAGCTTTACAATTAAGCAAGAGCCAGCAATTGGAGCAGATAAGAAAATTGTAGCGAAAGCCAAGAGAAACGCAGAGATTTTTCAGCACAGTGAATTGTATAATAATCACCAAGATTTGGTGATAGAACTTCTACAAAAGGCATACTATTACACGCCTTCGCGTCGAAAAGAATTAGCTGCCTTACAGGCGGCAGGTACAGGAAATCTGTTGTTCAAAGATGAAGCAGAGGTTAATCGATTTATTACAGGCACCTATACAGAAGCAGTTGAAATAGGTAAGAGGCCAATGTCGAAACTAGTACGAGATATTGGAAAAGAATTAGGATTACTGTAGCAATTAACTAGTGAAATTGTAGCTGATTTATAGTTGAGCCACATTTCTACTTCATAGTAGTCTCAAAAATGAGTATCTAGGGTGCCAGTTGAGGCGAGGGTAGAAGTCCTAGTAGTCAGCGGTGAAAGTGGCTGATGAGTACGACAACAAATAGCTGGAGTTGCTAGCGTACCTGCGCTATCTGCTGGCCTCGGTGAGCGTAAAGCGTCTCACGGTCGCGAGCGCGCGCACACTGGTTGCTGGCCCACTTCTTTGATTCAATGCTGGTGATGCATACAATGCCCGGCGAGGTGCTGGTACAGGAGTTGGCCCGGTGGCCAACCACTAAGTGGGGCTAGCCAATGCGCTTACCTTGCCTCATGAAATTCTTATCCAAAGCCCTTATGTATACCTGGGTACCATTCTTTGAAGAGCTAGGCCGCAAGCTAGCCGAATACGAAAACAAACAGCCTGAACTAGCTGAGCATCTACGTCAAGCCGGGGTGCAAGTAGCTGAAGACCAACTAGCCGACGGTAATGTGCCGTTGGCCGACATGGACCCATTTACATTTTTTTCGCTTTGCACCAAGTACGGAGCAGCTAAGCAGGTCAGCGTATTTGCCAGCGTTAAAAACCAACTTGAGCTAGTTGCGCCAGCCCCGGCCGATGTAGCTGGGGTTCCTAATGCTAGCGCGCTATTGGCCTGGTTTTTCAACTATCACAAAGACCGGGAAGTCTATGTGATTCCGCTGCTGTGGCGCCTTTACGAGCAGGTACAGACTGATACGGTGGATGATGCCACCTTTGCGCAAGTGCTGGCCTTGCCAGGGGTAGGCTGGGGAAAGCTCACGCAGGGCATTTTTGACCTGCAACCTCGCCGTTACATGCCGCTCAACGTGCAGACCAGGCCTTACTTCGAGCGGCGCAGCTTGCCTTCGCAATTTGGGACCTACCACGAGTATCGGGCAGCAGTAACGCAACTAGAAGTCGCTACGGGCAAGCCCACCTACGAAATGTCTTATGAGGCCTACCACGAAAACCAAGCGGCCAGTACAGCATCGGCCGCAACACTCGCCTACTACTGCGTGGGCTGCGTGTGGGACACTGGCGACCAACTGCCGCGTTTTATTGAAGAGGATGGTTGGCAAAATGGACATGAAGAAAAATTCACAGATATAGTGAAACAGGTGCAAGTAGGTGCTCGCTTGGCTGCGAAGTCAACTTTTGTGCACCGGGGTACCGGCGCATCCACCTTTAGAGTGAAGGCCTATGGTACCGTTACTAGCAACGCTGGCGATGGCTACTACTTAGGTGTGGAGTGGGATAAGACTACCGAAGAGCTACCATTTGATTTATCAAGCCTGGGTAGACTTCAAGGCACTATCCACAAAATTACCGACCCAGCCGAGATACAGGCCATTTTTACGCCTTCCGCTAGTGTCAAGCCTGTGAAGAAAACAGTCCCCGTCCCCTACGCTCTTAATACTATTTTGTATGGCCCGCCCGGCACTGGCAAAACCTACGGCACTATTGAGCTAGCCGCTCACATTGTCACCGGGCAAGAGCCAGATAGCCATGCAGCTGCTAAACAGGTATTCGACCAGCTACGAGGCGACCAGATTGAGTTTGTGACCTTCCACCAGAACTACGCTTACGAGGACTTTGTGCTGGGTATTCGGCCGGGGTTGAGCGGCGATGGGTTGAGTTTCCAGCGGCAAGAGGGGGTGTTTTACAAGATTTGCCAGCGAGCCATAGCCAATTACCAGGCTCGGCCTACACACACGCCTGCTATCGTACATCGGCCGTTTCGGGAAGTTTTCGATGCTTTTATCCAGCCGCTGGTAGAGGCGGAGGAAGTCAACGGGCCGGCGGGTATCGAGGTGAGAATGAAAGAGGGCAAGCTCTTCACCATTACGGCTCTCAATGAAACCAACCTAAGCTTCACTAAGCCGAGTGGTGGTACTAGTCACACGCTAGCCTTGCAAACAATAGAGAATTCTTACAACGCCCGTGGCTATCAAGGCATTGGGCTTAGCTCATACTACAAGCCACTAGTGGAGCACTTATTGAAGCTGGGCCAAGAGCAGCACCGTACCGAGCCGACGAAGAACTACGTGCTCGTAATTGACGAAATTAACCGAGCCAACATCTCGCGGGTGTTTGGAGAGTTGATAACACTGCTGGAAGACGATAAGCGCCTGGGTGGCGATAATGCCCTGACTGTGCGCCTGCCAGGGGGCGAAGAGTTAGCAGTACCGCCTAATCTATACGTGCTGGGTACGATGAATACGGCCGATAAGTCAATTGCGTTGGTGGACGTAGCCCTGCGACGGCGCTTTGAGTTTGTGGGACGTTACCCTGACTATGGCCTACTAGAAGACGACGTGCGCCCAGTGGTGGAGAAGCTCAACAAACAGGTGTATGAGGCCAAGAAGTCGGCTGACTTCCTAATTGGCCACGCTTACTTCTTGGGCAAGACGGCTGTCGAGCTGCCCAGTGTATTGAATAAAAAAGTGGTGCCGCTACTACTGGAATATTTCAGCGGGCGCACTGATCTAGTGCGCAAGCAACTGGAAGACGCGCTGGCTGGCACCGGCATGACGGTGCAGTTACACCCTACTACCTATCAGCTGGAAGTGAGCCGCCCTGCTACCACTAGCGCGTAAGCCATGAGCCAGTCCCTAACCTTTCGGCTGGCCGAGCATGAGCGCTCGGCCATGCCGCTACCGGCCGGCTTCGACGTGCCTGGTTTGCAAGCCTATCTGCGCACGGCCTGGGACCGCCGCCTGCTGTGGGACGACGAGGCAGCTACCCAGCCTAAGGGCGAGCCACTGTTGAGCGTAGAGTATGGTGGCTACCTGCGGGCACACAATTATGTGGGCTTAGTGCAATGGCAGGAACTTCGGGTAGAAATTTATCCCAAACTATTCGAGGGTGGGCCGCCCGATGGGCGGCACTGGTTTGGGCACCTGCTGTGGTGGCTCTCGTACTGCCGGCGGGTGCGTTTCCCCTTTACTGGGGTACTAGCTGATTTGGCACAGGTCGAAGACTTTCCAGAGGCGATTATTGCGCACTTTGCCCGCTTCAGCTATCGGATACTGAGTATGCAACCCTACTCACGCTACCAAGAAACCACCGAAGCGTTGCCTTACATGCGCGGGCGGCTGAGTACTAGTGCTTACGTGCGCGACAGCCTGAGCCGAGGAATGCCCCACCAGCTAGTGTGCGAGTACGAGCCATTTGTGTACGACAACCGGCTCAACCGCATTATCAAGTACGTGGCCCGGCAACTGAGCTATGTATGCCGCTTTGGCGAAACATACCAGGCGCTGAGTCAGGTGCTGTTTTTACTGGACGAGGTGAGTGACCAGCCCGCCACGGCCACCGACTGCGACGGCATCCACCTCAATCCGCTGTTCAGTGACTACGCTGACGTGCTGGCTATGTGCCGATTTTTCCTGAGTGAAAGCTACCTCGACCTCACCGATACCACGCAGGCTAATTATTGCTTCCTGGTACCGATGGAGTATGTATTTGAGGACTTCTTACGAGGTTTTCTGGAAGAGAACTTTGGGGATGAATACAAGATAGAATATCAAAAAACGGGCTGGTTAACAGATGAACAACTATTTCAACTTCGTCATGACCTGTTTTTAACGCATCGAACTAGCGGGCAGCGTCTCATCGTGGATGCGAAGTACAAGGTGCGTGGTGACAATGGCACTGATAAGAAAGCTGGCGTGGCGCAAAGTGACATGTACCAACTGGTGAGCTACTGCCTGCGGAGTAATTGCCGCCAGGGGCTGTTACTCTATCCAGGCACGGATGGGCAAGCGATACCGGCCGTACAACTGTTTACTATTAGCTCGGAGTTGATGCGACCGGAAACGAATAGCATCGTAATACGGGCCGCAAGCTTGCCCGTAGAGGGGACATTGGATAACGAGAATAAGCGAGCGCTCCACTTAATTAAGACTATTCAGCAATTATTAAACTTGTGCATCTGAGCCAATAAAGTAGCCTCTTATGCAGTATCTGGGCGCAGGCTTATGTGCCCAGATACTGCATAAGAGGCTACTTTAATAAGGTTTTGCGTGTCTCAGTTCAGCTATGCTACGGTAGTGAAACAATAGCGAACACGAATCGCATCATTCGTCAAAAGCCTCCATCCGCGTAGCAATCCGCTGCATCGTTTCAAAATGAGGAAAACGCTGGAGCAGCAGTATGCGGGGTCATACAAGAGTAGGAACAGAAAACTCTACTAAGGACGAGCAGCAGCAAAAGGCACTCCCGTGAAGGCTATCAGACCTCTTTGCAGGAGGCTGTTCGAACTCTCGTACGACCCCTAATAGTCTATCCCGTTGAACGTGCTATAGCGGCCTTAGTCAAAATTCGAATTTGATGAGCGGTGACTATACTGACTCTTGCTGTACATCAAAACAGCTAGCCTTCTACTGACGACCCTACATTTGGCCAGTATATTTACAGCCGTGAAGGTCGAGTGAGTAAGCACATGATAAGCCTAGTGAGGAGTCTGACTCTATGAGCAAAATAAACCATATTGTTCGCGACAATTATGAACGCTACACCGCTCTGATTGAAGGCTCTAAACAGACTTCTGGCCCAGGCCTTGACCTATCGCAGACGAAGGGCGATAACAAAGTACTACATGCTTGTCAGATACCGGCAGTGCATTCTGATGACCCTATCGCTATGTGGCTCATTGCTGAAATTCGTATTGACCGACTACACGATTTCAAATTCAAGCTTCGCGCTCCTACCTTCATGGGTGAGCCGCTTATAAATTATGATTCAGCAGGGCCTACCCACCGGAACGAGGGGGCTAGGTCCCTACCGGAACAAATTGTAACCACTCCGCATTTTAATCGCTACGATCAGCAGGGCCTTCGTATAGCTTATAAGACCGCTGCTCTTACCGACCCTGAGGTAGTCCTTGAGCTAGAGGATATCGACCGTTGTGTCATCCACTTCTACCAAGAAACCCAACTCACTCACGACCCAGCCGGCTACCCATCCATCTCGCTTACCGCGCCGGGCACCCTCCCGTTCGCACATCATACCAATGCCGATCCCCACGCCCACGTCGTCCGCTTCGTTTGAAGAATTCTTCCACCGAGTGCGGCAAGACTATGGGCAGTTGTGGGACTTTAAGCTCCGCGGCAAAACTATCGAAATAATAACGCCTCACTCTACTACTACGGATAAGTTTGTATCGGTATTTCTTGTAGCGCAAGGCACCGACTATGTTGTTAGCGATGGTGGTTTCTTGTCTCATGGCGACTACACCGAAACCGATATGGGTGAATCCATCTGCTACAATCGAATGTTTGAGCACTTGGAGGAACACTATGCCATCAAGCAAGTAATGGATACAGTCGGCACCGTTATCTATTATAAGAAAACTGACCAAGCTGAAAGAGTAAGCTCTTTAGTGCTCGATGTAGCTAGCTTCATTGTCGGCGCAGTTAACGCCTCTCAAATGGCCTTCGTGCCAGCGAGCGAAACAGCCGTGCGTCGTCGATTCATTGGTCAGGCCAATGGTTACATGCGTGAGGCTTTTGCTCGACGGGAAATCAAATTCAACTCCCGCATCAATAATGATGTTAAAACTAGGTATAGCGCAGTGTTGCGCCATCGTACCAAAATAAGTCTCATTAATTACGTGACGGGGTCCGATGAATACTATTTCTCCAATAGCATTAGTAAGGCTAATATGGGCTTTGAGCTATTGGTAGGTACCCCAGTCAACGCACTTATAAAGCACCGCGTCGCCTTGGTTGACGACTTATCTGAGGGGTTCCAGGCTGGCGCTTTCACAGGCCATCTTCGAGTTCTTCGCAAAACGTGCCCAGTGGTGTACTGGAGTCAAAAAGATGAGCTGCACAGTATTTTGGAGGGAGAATAAGCTTCTTCCCGCCCGTTTTATTTACCTGCGGTCACCTTGTTGCCGTCCAGCCCACGTCTGCCTAAATGCCCACTGAATACACCCTAACCCTTTCTTGGGCACTCACCAACCATTACCTTACTTTCGCACGGGCTGTTCAAGGGGCTAGGCACACTTTACATTCTGCTGAGCCGCCAACAGGTCTTACCGTAGACCTGCAGCCGTGTCGTTTTCTAGAACCGGGCTACTTAGTTACCCTAGCATGCCTTATTGAAGAATTCCACCGGTTCGGTTTGCTTATTCGCTTCCTGCCCCCAAACGACTTGTCTGCCGACCGTTACCTGCGCAATATTCGTTTTTACGAGTACTGGCAACCTGGTTTCGACCGTAGTCAGTATGCGCCGACACATATAAGTTCGGCGCTCAGTCTGTGGCAGGTGTCACAGCCCATGATTGATAGCTACGCTCAGCAGGCTAGCCAATATTTTTCGCAGAATTACTTGCCAGGGCGCAATCTCGATTCATTAAGCATTAGCTTAGCAGAGTTGTTCAACAACATCTGTGACCATGCTCACTCACCTGTGCAGGGCTATTGTCTCACCCAATACTATCCTAAGAAGCACCAACTCGTCACGGCCGTTTGTGACTTTGGCATCGGTATTCCCAGTTCTATCAACAACTATTGGGCTGCACAAGGTAAAGACCGATTATCCGACAGCGACGCCCTGCGCTTAGCATTGCGCCGCAAGGTCACCACAAAATCTACCCCGCGCAACCGGGGCTTTGGCCTTGACAACCTGTCAAATATCGTACGCAGCCTAGGTGGACATTTGTTCTTTCTGTCTAACTTTGCAACCCTTAAACAGAATGCGGCTGCTGAGTGGCACACCCAAACCCTCACGCAGCCGTTCTTTGGTTCGCTTATTGTCGTGACGCTCAACACGACTGCCTTACCTGACGTAGAAGCGGAACTAGAAGAAGAGGAATTCAGTTTTTAACCTCCCCGCCATGCATACAATCACCCCCACTTTCGACCTCATGGCCCTCGTTGGCGGTACTTCTACCAACGATGAAGGCACTAAGCTCTTCACGGCACTGGCCCCCGCCATTGCCACTGGGCAAGTCGTGCGCATTTCGATGCACGGTGCTACCCCAATGGCTACTTCTTTTTTGAATTCCTCATTTGGCGAGCTTATCGACCAGTATGGTCTATCTGCTGTACGTCACAGCGTTAAACTGGTTAATTATCTCCCTTCACATGCCGCGCGCATGAAAGATTATTTAGAAAGCTACAGTTTGCCTTTAGCAGCGTAAGGTTAGCCGCTTATGATTACTGAAACCCGGTTACTGATTTGCCAGTGACTGGGTTTTTTGTTTTACAATTAAAGGTTATCTATTACCATGATGGCCGGCGAGGGGGAGATTTAACGACATTAGGTTCTGAGAGTAGCAATTGTTAATTACTGCCCGACAGCTAGCCTGAATGTTTTTGACCTGTGGATGGAACTCACTGCCTTGACTTCGAATATCAATGGCGACTCGCACACTAGACTATAAAGGGTTAACTGTGGACTTAGCGCAATTAGCAAGAACGCTAATCAGGGTGGTGAGCGTGAGGGAGGAACCGTCTTTCTCAATCCTTAGCAGAAACGTATTTGGCTACGGTGCTAGCTGACAAACCGAGTCTTTTACTGATGGCATAATTCGACAGACCAGCTTTTTTAAGCCCCCGTATTTGCTCAACAATAACAGCACTTTTGGCAGGCGGCCCTATCTGCACACCTTCTGCCCTACGTCGGGCCATGCCCGCCTTAGTGCGCTCGCTCAGCCGTATGCGCTCCTGCTTGGCCAGTGTAGCCAAAATAGAGATGATAGCTTCCTGGAATAGCCCGACTGAATCCAAGTATTGCTCGGTGAGTGACTTGTAGCCCACGCCCCAACCTTGCAGTTGGTTTAGGTATTGTAAGGTAGGCAGCGCCCCTTCTCTACTGAATCGGTCTAAGCTCCAAAACAATACCAAGTCGAAGCGCCGCTGGTGGGCGTCGGCAAAGAGCGCTTGAAACTCGGAGCGCTTGCCCGTCCCGCCCGACTCCTGCTCCACATACTCCTTGTAGATGGTGTAGTCATGGGCCCGGGCAAAACGCCGCAGTTCAGGTAGCTGATTTTCGGTGCTCTGACCTTTATCCTTGGTCGAGACACGGGCGTAGAGGGCGACGGTAGTCATGCTCTGAAGGTACTCCAATAAGGGTCAGCAAAATACGGCTTAAAAAACCGCCTCTACGCGCTGGAAACGCCACTGGCAAAACCATCCAATAAGGGCCCCAACAGTGGGGTATCTCAGCTAGCATTCGGTAGAACTAACAGGCTCAAGCTAATTAGTAACATACTTAAGAAGAACGAACTAATAAATACAGTATATGTATCGAAGCGACCTTCTGCACACACTTCGTAGCTAGCCTATATTGTTAGGAGCTAGTTAGATAGTTCTACAGTAACCATAAACCGGCAAAGCCAAAGAAGCACTGCTGCACCTCTGAGCCTCGGCTACATCCGTGGCCCACGGCGTCGAGGCGCGTCCTGTTCGGGCGCTTGGTGCTGCTGAGGCTGCTGGCCTTGCTCCTTTGCCGGGGCCACCGCCTGCACCAAGGACTTCAGTTGGTCTTTCAACTGGTCATTCCAATCGTTGGCCCGCGACTTCTCCATTTCTATCTTGGCCACCATCGGAAAGGAGTTAATGAGTGACTGGTTGAAAAAAGCCAGTGTCTCTAGGCGCTTCGGCACGTGGAATTGGTAGCGGTTAGTATCTATTCTGGCCACCTTAATCAACTCCGAATCAAGCGTGGGGCTAGCCGTCGCATCTTGGCCGCCTGCCTTGCGGTAATCCTCTACCACGCGCAGGTTGTAGGCTTTAGCGGCCTGGTGCATCTTAACTACCGGCTCGTCCTGCATCGAGTGCACGCTGACCGTTATCATGCTGGGCTGAGTGCGCTCAATGCCCATGGGGGTATTGGGGCGGGCTAGGCCAGCAATCAGCCGGGTATCGAATAGATGCCCCTCCAGGTTGTTATCGAGGGCCAGCTTCACCGTCTTCAGGTTGCTGTTCTCAATCACCCGCTTAATCTCGGACACCTTATTGTCGGTCAGCTGGCCCGAAGTCGAGGCGTAAAGCGCGTTGGTGGGCTGCTTCAACTGGTAGTGCGAGAGTGCGTCAATAGCGCTTTCTACCACTACTAGCGTGTTGGTTTTGGTGTTCGGCTTCGAGAGCCACAGCGCCGCCGAATTAAGCGAGTCGGCCGCCTGCCCTTTGAAGCCGTTAGCCTTGATTTCCAACCCTACAATACCATCCTTATAAAGCTGCGGAAAGGCCGTATTGATAAACTTGTAAGCCTGGCCAGCCTTGGTAGTACCCTCGTGCACGTGATTCAGAATGCGGCCCTCGAATAGGGGGCTGGCCAGCGTGTCGCTGTTGATGCCCCGGTTATTGAGGTAGCGCGTATCCGTCAGGGTCGTTGTCTTGCGCAGGAATTCGGGAATGTAGCCCTCGCCGCGCTGCACCGGCTCGATGCGCTGTTGCAGCTGGGGGCTGACGTTGCGTACCTCGGGGGGCAAGTTGAGAAACCGTTTCGCGTTCTCGATGACGCTGGCCCAGACGTTTTTGCCGGGGCTGGCCACGATGCCCTCAATGCGCGGGTTCTCGACGCGGTTCTTTAAAAAGTCGATGACGCTACCCTTATCCCGGTCATCGGCCCGGTTGAAATAGAGGTAGTCGCCCGACGGCGCTTTGTAGATAATTACTTGGTCAAGGCCAGGCTTCCCCTTGTAGTCGAAGGTGTGAAACTTGCCCTTCTCGATGTCCGAGCCGCTCTTGGCCCGGTTGTGCTGATAGCCGAGGGTGAGCACTAAATCAACCAGATTGATATCCTTCTTTAGTTGGTTGAAATTAAGCTCTGGTTCGCGGGGCTGCTGCATAAGTAGTGTAGGTGTGTCGGTAAAAGAAAATCAGCCCCCGAATATCGGAAGCTGATTCTCAGTAAGTTTGGGTTTGTTACATCCGCACACCCTGTCGGCGGGTGGGCGGGGTCTGGGCCTGAGCAATTACCTGCTCGGGCACCTGACGGGCGGTAGTATCACGAAAGACAAAAGCCTTTTTGAGTGGGTCGAGCTGCACCAGCGCATCGACTAGCTTTTTCTCCCCTGGGTGGGTCATGCCCTCGACGCGAGTAGGCTTACCCTCCAGTAGCGATTTCTGCTGCTCGGTCGTGAGCTTGGCACCATACACTTCCTTGGGCACGCTAAGGCCTTCAGGACGCACGTACACCACCCGCTTCATTTCCTGGTCAACAGCCAGGTAGCCGGCGATGGCCTTACCCTTGCCATCGCTGAAGCCCTCAGCCAGGGGCACTACGCCCGTCGTCTTAAGCTGCTGCTGCATAGCCGGCGTGATTTCCTTCCCCATCACCTGAGGCGGAATCACCAACTCGTGCTTGGGTAAGTCTACGCGTAGGGTGGCCACGCCCTGGTCGTCGCGGTCGAGCACGAGCTTGGCGGCAAACTTGGTCGGCTGGCCATCCGGCCCGGCTAGCATCAGGTCGGGAATCAGGTCGGTTTTCTTACCATCCAACAGCTTTTGCAGCTGGCCAGTACGCTCCAGCTCAGCCACCGGCACGCCTACCTTATTCAACAAGTCCACCGGTAGGTCGGCCACGCTGAAGGCCTTGCCCTGGGCCACCACCAGCGGGGCCTGGGGGGCCACCTGCTGCACCGGCGCCGGCTGCTGCGCCTGATACACCGACGCGGCGGCGGCAAAGCCAATAACGCCCTTCTCCGTCACTTTCCAGCCCTCGGCCGTGCGCTCCAATTGGGTTGGCGACTGCACCGCTAAAAACTGTTTCTCCGGCGTGGGCTGGCCCGTTACCTGATACGAGTTCTGCATGCTCACATGCAGCGAGCTTATCAGCGCGCCATCCTTGCCAGGGGCGGGCAACAGAATGGCCCGGTTGGCATCCCTAGGGTCTACCTGAATCAGGAACATCGAATAGTGCGCGGCCTGGCTGCTGAGCACATCCTTGCGAATCGTACCATCCGACATGGGCGGGGCAGCTGCATATATAACCTCTCCCTTGCTCGGGGCCGGCTGCGGGCCTGGGGCGGCCTGAGCGACCGTCGCGGCGGGCGTAGGTGCAATCTGCTGCGCGGCGCTCACCTGGGGCTTAAAAACGTTGCCCTCGGTGTCGGTAATGGCGAGCTTACCCTTCGTCACAACCTCCCAGCCGGTTTCGGTCTGCTTCATCTGGCCCGGTTCGGCTAGCCCAACGTGGGCAATCTTAAAGCCCGACGTGGGTAGCGAGTAGTCGAAGAACTTGCTCATCGACCCAATGCCATCCCCAATCAACCGCTGTTGGTCAACTTTGGGGTTGATACCAAACTCGCCCTTGTCGCTGATACCAATATTGAGGTGCTGGCTATCGTGGGGAATGGCCTTGTGGCTGTCGATGCGGCCGTTCTCAGTCGAGGGCGCAAATTTAGTATAGGCCGGATACGCCTGGAACGCGGGGGCTGGCTGGGCCACCAGTTGCTGCACGCTCTCGCGGGCCTGCTGGCGGGTCTGCTGCTCAGTCTGAGCCTGCTGCTGCTGGCGGGCCTGCTGCGCCAGGCGCTCGTGCTCCTGGCTGGCGGCTTCCTTACGGGCCTGCGGGTCGCCTGGCATCTCCTGCACCTTGCTCCCGCGCATCACGGCGGCCGCATCGAGCAGCGCGCTTACCTTCTCAATGCCTGGCGCATCGAGGCGATAGCTCACCTGCATTTCCGATGCGCTTTGTCCAGCTACCAAGGCGGGCTTGGTCGAAAGCACCTGCGCGCTGGCGCCAGCATCCTGGAACCGCTTGCTCAGTACGTCGGGCATACCGCGGCCGGGCTGCTCGGGGTTGTTGAACGTGAGCCGAATGGTGGCCACCTTCACGTTGGGGTCGTCGGCCTGCGCTGGCTGGGCTACTACACTAGGTGCGGGCACCTCGGCGGCCAGCGATGGCGTAGCCTGCACGGCGGGCGCTGGCGGGGCCACCACCTCAGGGACGGGCGCGCCCTGGGCGGCTACCGGCTTGGCCTGCGCGGTCGGCGCTGCCTGCTGGGTGCGCTTGAAGTTGTCGGTAAAGTTGCTGACGAAGCTCGTCACCACGCCATTGCGCACGGTGATATTGAGCATACCATCCTTATCCAGCTTGTTGCCGGCCCGGCGCATCTCCTTCGCCTCCGGCATGTTCTTCAACGCGGGGTCTTGGTCGATGGCTTTGTAAACGCTAGCCAGCAAGTCTTTGATTGACTCTTCCTTACCGTTGGTCTGCGCCTGCTCGGGAGCGGCCGTGCGCTCCAGCGACTTTGTTTGCAGAATGGCGCTGGCCACCAGCTCTAGCTTCTTCGCCTCTTCGGGCTTGCCGTTCCTGCGCAGGGCGGCCGCCACCGGCACGGCGTTACGAATGAAGTCGTCGCGGTCGTCGGTGGGCATCTTAGCCTTGGCGGCTGGGCGGGTGGTGGGCTTCATCTGTACCGGGGCGGGGGCAGCCTGTGCCTGCTGCTCGGGTGCATCGGATAGCGCCGCAGTGGGCCGGCGAACTTTTTGGTCGCCAGCCCTGGAATTAGGTTCGATTTGTTCAGGCATGTTCTTGTTGGTAAAAGGGTTAGGTATACCTCTCCCCTAGCGGGAAGCCGTCATAAGCAAATATACCACCCCATGCCCTTCTTTATGACAATTTTAAATTAGCAAATTTAAACTATCGTTAAAGCATTAATACTTAGCTTAGGCTACTACTTGCTTTGCTAATTCATCTAACTCATTTCCAACCACTTGCCTTACTCTATCGAACATAGAGAGCACTGTAGTGGCCTCAAGAGACTTGGAAGTCTCTGCTATAGCCATTTTAGATACCATCGTATTATCAGGGAGAAGTAGCCAGTTCAGACTATACCCGTGACTATTGTAGAAATTCAGCAGCGTGACGAAGGTCTCGATACTGCCGGCACCGGCCTGCTCTAGGCGCGCTATCTGGTTTGGTGTAAGCCCCGTTTCGTCGGCTAATCGAACCTGCGTCCAAGTATCCTCACCAGGGCTGGCCAGTTCATTGCGAAGCTGGGCCAAGCGCTTGCCTATTTGCAGAGTTATCATTTTGATGATGCCATTTTGTTACTGATTAAATGCTGCAAGTCAGGGTCACGCTTGATTCGGTTCAGTTCATTCAGAATCATATTCGACACATCTTTTTTGATGCTCTCATAGTTGGCCTGAATAACCTCCTTTGTGCAATCCTTCCCAGCAGAATCCGCAAAACTAGTTATCTCTGGGATTGCTTCGTACGTGGCTTCGTCCTTCTTAATCTGGGCTATATCCACAGTTATCTCGGCGTGGAACACCTTCTGACTAATCTCCTCTCCGAAGTTGTCCGCGACTGCCCCGACGAATCGCCCCTGCGAGAGGGTAGATATTTTGCTGGCCGGAATCATGCTGTCGAGCTGGGTTGAAATACTGCTGCTGGTGTCCTTACTGTTGATACTCACCGACTGGCGTTTCTGCAAGATGCGCCCGAAGCGCTTGCTCAATGCCTCCGCACTGTCGCCCGTTACCTGGCCAGAAATGATATTACCTACGACTTCTTGAATCGCAGTGGATTCGAGCTTGCCGTAGTCGCGGTCAATTTGAGCCTTCGTCTGAATGCCTAGGCAGGTCGAAACTTTGTTGCTTCGGGCGGTCGCAATCAGGTCATCGAGCCCTTTAAAATAAATTGTGGGTAACTCATCTATGATGAGCGAGAACTTGAGTTGGTGCTTTTTATTGACCAACTTCACGATGCGGGCGTTGTAGAGCCCTAGTGCTGCGCCGTAAATCATCTTGCGCTCGGGGTTGTTGCCCACGCACAATACTTTCGGCTGGGTGGGGTTGTTGAGGTCGAGCGTGAAGTCATTGCCCGACATCACCCAATAAAGCTGCGGACTAGCCATGCGGGCCAGCGGGATGCGGGCCGAGGCAATCTGTCCCTCCAACTGCTCGCGGGCGTCGCCCTCGAACGCATCCACAAACGGGCGCACGTAGTTCTCAATCTCGGGGTACGCCCCCAGGATGGGAAACATCTCTTCGTATTTGCGCCCCAGAAACTCAATCATGTGCGGGAAGGTGCAGTACTTGCCCCCCTCGTAGAGCTTTAGAAACCAGATGATGGCGGCCACAAAGTTGATAGGCGACTCGACGAAGAAATCCCCTTGCTTCTCAATCCATTTCCGGTTGAGGTTGAGCATAATGGTAGCCGCCGATTCGTAGGCGTCCATGATGTCGGTCATCATCTCCGGCAACAAGGGGTTGCACCGGTGGCTACGGCTCGGGTTATCGAAGTTGATGACGCAGAACTGCACCGGGTTTTCGTACTTGCCTTCATTCCGCAGCAACTCGTTGTACACCATCGTGCTCATATCCGGAAACTTGAAGTCGTACACGTACATGGCAAATCCCTTAGCCAGGTGCTGCTTCACGAATTGGTTGATGACGGCGAAGGTCTTACCAGAGCCAGGCGTACCGTACACAATGGTGGCCCGGAAGGGGTTGACGATGTTCACCCAGCCTTTCCGCTGCTTCTTGCCCAGCTGGTAGGTAGTAGGCAGGTTCACCGAGTACTCGTTTTCCATCTTGCGCTCCTCCTGCGGAAACGTTTCGTTTTCAGTGTTGAAAATATCGCCCATCAAATTCACTTTCAGCATCCGGCTGACCAGATTGCCCCCGCGCAGCAGTAGCATAAACCCGACGGCGGTCGAGGCGCAATACAGCGCCGTTACCACGTCGGCCGGGTAAGCTAGCTTCAGCACGAACCCGTTGCCAAAGAATACGGTGGCCCCGAGTACCAGGTAGGCAATAATGGGTGGCCATGTCTGCGTTTCACTCGGCTTGCCCCGCGTGCCCAGGCAGGCCAGCGCCAGCAGCAGCACAGCCGCCCCCTTGGTCACGTAGGGCGCGTGGAAGAGGGCGGTCTTCGTGCTGAACTTGCCCAGGATGGCCCCGAACCAAGCAGCTGTCAGGTGGTGCTCGGTAAAGAAGCCGTAGCAGTAGTAGTAAATGTGCAGCAGCGTCAGGACAACGGCAAACAGCCGCATGAGGTCCATGATTTTGCCCATTCCGCGTTCGTCATCCATAACAGTAAGGGGGTAAGTGGTGGGGAAAAAGGAACTGAGGGTATTCGATTCTTATGTGACGGTTATGTGATTGGGGCCATCAAAAACCGCCTTGCAGTAGCCGCCCTGGCAGTTTTCTTATATGACGGTTAGGTAACTGGCGGCCCTAGTGGTGGCGCCGGCGACGCTTCTTGCGCCGTAGATCATTCTCGTTGCGGTCGGCATCATCGACGCCTGGGCCCTCGGCCGGCCCACCCTCGATGCTGAGCAGTGGACCTGCCTCGTCGGTGGCCAGGGCTGCACCAGCTGGTGCAGCTGCCCGGCCTGCGGCCCGGGCCGGCGCCTGGTCGGCCGTGCGCAAGGCCTCACGGCCGTAGGGGCTGAAGTGGTCGCGCAGCTGCTTGGCCTTCACGCCCACGTCCGTACCCTTCACGCTAGTTTCCTGATAGCGGAAGCTGGTGCCCACGAGTAGGCCTTTAGCGTCGCGCTTCAGCACCGCCTCAATCTCTTTCTCCCTGAGGTGAGCTACCAGTTGGTCGAGCGACTTGATAGCCGGGTTGGCCAGCGCCGCCGTGAGCACGTCGCGCACGTGGCCACGTGTTACCTCCTTGCCGGGGTCGAGGTCGCGGGTGGTCTGCCGGCGACTCGGTAGCTCCGGCATCCCCAACTCCTTCCGAATCTTCTGCGTGGCCTTCACATTTCGGGCGTAGTTGTTATCGGTGCGCAGGGCGGGGCCGCCGTCAATGGGCACCCGGTTGATGTAGATGTGCACGTGCGCGTGGTCCTTGTCACTGTGCTCATAGACGGCCACCTGGTGCCGCCCTAGGTCAGCGCCCATCAACTCACAGTAGCGCGCCGCGGCGCGTAGCTTCTGCTCGCGGTTCACCTGCTCGTCCGGCGACCAGGATAGAATCGTGTGCCAAACTGGCTGCTGAATCCGGTCGCTCATGCTGGCCACCGCTGCCATCTCGGCGGCTATCTGGTGCGCGTCTTGGCTACCTACATTAGCCACACTTAGTAGCTCTGATTTCTCGTTGGGTCGGCCCGCCCGCAGGCCCGCGCCGTACTCCAGGGCGCCCGTAAAATTGGAGCCGGTAACTGTCTTAGCTATCATCGCAGAGTTTTGAGCAAGCGTTCTACTAGTTCATTTAATGCTTCGATGCCGGCCCCTGGCAGCTTGCCAGAGTTGGCCAGTCGAGCTAGCTGATTGAGGTTGTTTCCGGCCGCGCCCAACTGCCTGCGCAACTCGGGCGGCACGCGCTCGACTATCGTCTTGCCCAGCGCGGCCCGACGCATATAGTCGGCCAACGAGAGGCCAGCGCGCTTTGCCTTCACTGCAATTGCGCGCTTGTCAGCCCCCGAAAGGCGCAACTCAAACCGCTCCTCCTTGGCGGTCGCGGCTGCCTCCTCAGATGCGGATGCAAAAGGTAGTAATTCTTCCATGGCTTCGCCTAGTATGGGCCTGCGCTAGCAAGCCAGGAGAAATAGCTTGCGTCAATTTCTCCGTTGTCTTTGTGCGGGCAATCCGAAGGATTGTACGTACAAAGACATGGCTTGCTGAGTAACGTTAGGGTATGATTAGAGACTAGTAATGAGCGTACTTAAGCGCTACTATTGGCCCTGATTATCGGCTACTCTAGCCGGAATGCTGGCCTGCTCATCGACCGAATCAGGCCTCCTTTTTACATTTTTACAACTGTACAATTGTGCATTTGTACAAATGCACAATTGTACAGTTTCAGTATTAGACAAACATTTGTTTGTGTATTTGTTTTTGTACGTTTTTGTGTGCCTTTGTAACTACTCTTTTTTGCAGGTGATTTTTTTTCTTACTAGTTGTCTTCTTACCTGTCTGTGTGTGGAGTTGCTTATTTGGAGATGTATTGTCGCAATTTTGCTTGTGCTTAGCTGGGCATCTGTTTAACAAATATAACAAACACACAAAATGATTTTCTCAAGAATGAAAATTCAAGGCTTGTTTTTTTCATTCTTGCTTCTAAATTTGTACACAGTGAAAGAGTCCTATGATTTCTTTGTTGTGTGCATACAGTTGAGCTTTCATCTTTCACCCAACCCGTTCAAAGCTTCATTCGCATGAGCACCACCAAGTACATTTCCATCTCCTCCCAGAAGGGGGGCGTGGGAAAAACGACCATCAACATCCTGGCGGCTTCGGCCTTTCACTTCCTGCTGAAGCAGCGCGTGGCCGTCATCGACTGCGACTACCCTCAGCACTCCCTTCAAGGACTACGTGACAAGGAGTTAGAATTGCTCTCGACCAATCCCGACAAGGCTACCGAGTTCCGCGCCCTAGGTCGCCAAGCCTACCCGATTGAGGCGTGCGCGGTGAAGGATGCCCTGGGCGTGGCGAAGCAGATGGATGGAGAATTTGACTTGGTGTTCATCGATACGCCGGGCACCATCAACGTGCCGGGCATCATTGAGCTGTGGAAGCAGCTGGATTACATCTTCATGCCGCTGGAATCCGACCGGCTTAGCGTTGAGGCCACCCTTCCCTACGCTCAGGTACTGGAAAAATTCGCAAAGGGCCAGCCAGACAGCCGGTTAAAGCAATACTATGCTTTCTGGAACAAGCACATTAAGAGCGAAAAACAGGACTTTTACGACCGAACCGAAGCCTATTTTGCCGAGCAGGGCATCCCCTTTCTAAAAAGCCGCCTGGAACACAGTGTGAACTACAAAAAGGACGCTATGCGCTCTACCATGTTCCCACTGGGCAAGGAATTTCAGCGCCTGGGTATCAGTGGGCTGATTAAGGAAATAGCCCAGGTGGCTTTCAGTGATGGCACGGCGCAACCTATTGACGCAGTGGCAGCAACGGACACTAACGAGGCTCTTTAATCTGCTCCTGTCATGGCCAAGACTCCTGCCTCCCCGAACCCACTAGATGACGCTATGAGCTTTGTTGCCCAGCGTACCGCCCCCAAGCCTGCCGCCCCAGCTACACCAGTTGAAGCGCCGGCCCCCACTCCCGAACCCGCTGCTGAAATAGCACTGGCCCCCGCTACCCCGGTCGAGCAGCCGACCGACCACGAGCCGGCCAATGAGCAGCCAGCCGACAATCAGCAACAAAAGGGAAGAAAAGACTCGGCCCCGGCCTCCGCTGGCACCGACTACGCCAGCCTCTTCCTCCGGCCCGTACGTGGTCGCAAAGCCAAGACTATCTACCTCTCGGAAGATATGCACACGGCCTTGGCCAACATCACGCAGTACTGCCCAGATAACATCGGCCTCTCTGACCTGCTAATCAACATTATCCAACACCATTTCGAGACTTTTGGCCCCGGGATACGCCAGTTTCTGAGCGCACAAGAAAAGCTCAGAAAGAACAAGCTCCCCTACTAGCACCCCTGATGTAACAACCTGAGTGACATGCCCAAAATAAGGCATGCTAGCCACTGCTTTGCCCTTTTCTCTCCACCCTCTTTCCTGTATCCGCTATGTTTAAAGCAATCACCTGGGGGCAGTACACCGGTGTGCTGTTCCTGCTGCTCTTGGCCTACTATGCTTACGTGGGCTTGGCTTACTACCGAGTCGAGCTACTGGGGCTGCTCAAGAATAAGGGCAAAGCGCCAGCTGCTGCCCCGGCCCCAGAAGCTGCCTCGGCTGCACCTGGCCCTAAGCGGTCGCTGCTGGCCAAAGCCGCCCTCGCGGTACCAGCTGCGCCTTCGACGATAACTGAGCCTGCTGCACCCGATGAAGAGGCCCGGCAGGAGGAAGAGGAGGCGGACCAGGAACTGTCTCTCGAAGCCAACCACCAGGAAGAGCAGCCCGCCGATGAGCAACTGGAACCAGTAGCCGACTTGCCCCCATTTGAGCTGTCTACTGCTCAGGTAAACGAGACAGGCAACTATGAAAATGACAAAGAATTTTCTTTTAACATTGAAAATTCGATTAATTTTACTGAGCAAGGTGGCTCCAACACGCTCCAGGACACCGAAAGCGGGATGGAATCCGCCAGCGATGACTTTGAACTAGGCTCAACCATTGGTATCGCCCAGCTCGGCGACTACCTGGGGCGCGCCGCTGAGGGTCAGGTGACTCCTGAGCAATTGGTCGAGCAAGAGCCTGGTCTGGCCAATACTGACCTGCTGCTAGCCTTCTTTCAGACCAGTACGAAGAACGCTCAACGGGCAACTGCGCATCTCTACGAAGGAGTTGCTGAACCCGTCCTTGACTAACCGAATTAGCAGCATTTTTTCATCCTTTTTCCTTACTTCTTTTCCTCTCATTTTACCAACAGCAAACCCCATGTTTCACAATCTCACTCCTCGCGCTGCGAAGCGCATGACCAACGCCCTCCACACCGGCCTGCTCGTGCTGGGCTCCGCTACGGCTGCCCTCGCGCAGGGTGGTCTCAATGCCGGCAAGCAGGGTATTCAGGATGCCACGACGGCTATCACCGGCTACTTTGACCCGGCTACGCTGCTCATCTACGCCATCGCGGCCGTCGCGGGCCTCATCGGTGGTTTCAAAGTGTTCAGCAAGTGGCAGTCGGGTGACCAGGATACGCAGAAGTCGGCCATGGGCTGGTTCGGTAGCTGCATCTTCCTGGCAGTAGTAGCTACGGTACTGCGCGCCTTCTTCCTCTAAGAAGATGAGCCACTTCCCCATAAATAAGGGCGTCAACAAGCCCGTTGAATTTAAGGGACTAGTGGGCTCGCGCTACCTATTTCTATTGGCTGGCGGCCTCGGCGGGGTGTTTCTGGGCTTCATCGTCCTGCGCCTCGTCGGGGCCAACACCTACCTCTCGGTGGCCTTGGCCCTGGGCGGTGGCTTCTTCTGGGTGACGCGGGTATTCGCCCTTAGCGCCAAGTACGGCGAACACGGCGCCATGAAGCTCCAAGCTCAAGGCCGCCAGCCAAAACGCATCGTGAGCCGCAATGCACGTCTCTTCAAAGGTCTAAAGCAGTCATGAGCACTCTACTCCTCAAATCGGCCACGCTGGAAAGCAAGCAACCCATCTACAAGGTGGAAAACAACTGCCTCATCAGCAAGAACGCCGACGTCACGCTAGCCTTTCGCCTGGAATTGCCCGAGGTATTCAGTCAGTCTGGTGAGGACCTAGCTTCGCTGCATTCGGTTTTTGTGAAGGGCGTGCGCCTGCTTCCCAACTACACGGTGCTGCATAAGCAGGATTGGTTTGTACGCGATACCTACGCGCCCGATTTCAAGCAGGAGCGCACCATGCTCCAGCACAGTTACGAGAGCCATTTCTATGAGCGTCCGTTTCTCAACCACCACTGCTACCTGTTCATCACCAAGACGAGCACCGGCCGCGAGAACTGGAATAGCCTCAGCTCCTTGCTATCGCGCTCAAAAATCGTCCCGAAGGAAATGATGGACGAGAAGGTACTAAATAGCTTTTTCAACGCGGTGGGTCAGTTCGTGCGCCTGCTCACGGATGCCGGCATTGGCATGACTCAACTGACCGATGATGACATCTGCGGCACGGAAGCCGACGAAGCCACCGGCACGCCGGAGCGGGTGGGGCTGCTGGAAAAGTACCTGGCCCTCGACCTCAGCGACACAGCGCCCATGGTAGATATCGACCTCAGCAACGGGCTGAAGGTGGGTAGCAAAACGTGCCAGTGCTACTCGCTGGGCAATCTCGATGATATGCCCGCCTACGTGGAAACGGATGTGAAATACGACAAGCTCAGCACCGATAAAATCCCCTTCTTCATCGGCTTCGCGGCCCCGGTAGGGCTGCTGCTGAACTGCAACCACATTTACAACCAGTACCTGTTTGTGGATGACCACGCGAAGACGGTCAAGATGTTCGAGAAAAAGCGCAACAACCTCAACTCGTTGTCGCTCTACTCGCGGGAGAATGCTATCAACAAGGAGTTTCACGACCGCTACCTGAACGAAGCCGTTTCCGACCAAAAGCAGTGCGTGCGGGCGCATGCGAACGTGCTGGTGTGGAGTGAGCAGGAATCGGAAATAAAGGAGTTGCGCGACATAACCAGCGCCGCCATTACCAAGATGGACTGCCGGCCGCGCGAGAACACGGTAGACGTGGGCGGACTGTTCTGGGCGGGTATCCCGGGCAACGCGGGCGACTTTCCCGGCGAAGAATCGTTTTACACCTTCATCGAGCAGGCCTGCTGCCTGTGGAATGTCGAAACCAACTACCGCGACTCCCCCAGTACGTTCGGTATCAAGCTCAGCGACCGCATAACCGGCAAGCCGGTGCACGTGGATATTTCCGACCTGCCCATGGAAACGGGTCTAATCGGCAACCGCAACAAATTTATCCTAGGCTCCTCCGGCTCAGGTAAATCGTTCTTCACCAACCGCATGATGCGCCAGTACCACGAGCAGGGCGCGCACTTGGTGCTGGTGGACGTGGGCGATAGCTACAAGGGCCTGTGCGAGCTGCGCGGCGGGGTATACTTTACCTACTCCGAGCAGAAGCCCATCAGCTTCAACCCCTTTTTTGTAGTCGGTAAGCCCGACGTGGAAAAGCGCGAAAGCCTCAAAACGCTGCTGGTGACACTCTGGAAACGAGAAGATGAGAAGGTGAGCCAGGCGGAATACGTTTCGCTCTCGACGGCCATCACGCAGTACTATCAGTTGCTGGCCAAGACGCCCAGCCTGCGCCCCAGCTTCAACACGTTCTACGAGTATCTGTACGGCCCCTTCAAAGAGTATCTGAAGACGGAAGATGTCCGGATGCAGGACTTTGACATTCAAAACTTCCTCTACGTGCTCAAGCCCTTCTACCGTGGCGGGGAGTACGATTACCTGCTCAACTCGGAAGAAGACTTGAACCTGGTGCAGGAGTCGTTTATCGTCTTCGAGCTGGATAACATCAAAGACCACCCGATTCTTTTCCCGGTGGTGACGCTCATCATCATGGACACCTTCATTTCCAAGATGCGCACGCTCAAGGGCATCAAAAAGGTAATCCTAATCGAGGAAGCTTGGAAAGCAATTGCCAAGGAGGGCATGGCTGAGTACATCAAATACCTGTTCAAAACCGTCCGCAAGTTCGACGGTGAGGCCTTGGTTGTAACCCAGGAAATTGATGATATCATTGGTAATACCATTGTCAAGGATACCATCATCAACAACTCCGATTGCCGTGTGCTGCTCGACATGAACAAATTCATCAAGCGCTTCGAGGAGATTCAGCGCATGATGGGCCTGAGCGATAAGGAGAAGTCCCAGGTGCTTTCCATCAACCTCGACAACCGGCGGGGCCCCAAATACAAAGAGGTCTGGATAGGCCTCGGGGGCAAGGAATCGAAGGTGTACGGAGTCGAGGCCTCTCTCGAAGAGTACGCCACCTACACCACCAACCAGAAAGAAAAGACCCACCTCTTCAAAAAGGTAACCGAGGGGGGTATGTCGCTGCCGGCTGCCATCAAGTCGTTTGCCCAAGAACTACGCGAGCAGCACGCAGCTGCCGCTAAAGCCGCCTAATTCCATTTCCACCCAAATCATGAAAGCAAACACCCTCCTCCTTCTGGCCGCCTTGACTACCCTCGGCACCAGCTGCGGCCAGGATGCCGCCTCAAAGAAGCTGGCCGACGAAACCGAGGCTAGGGTAGTGGCTAGCATCAAGCAAGTACTGGTGCAGGCCCCCGGTCAGGCAGACGCCTTGGGCCCGGTGCACACTTGGTACCAGAGCAGTGAGGTGCCCAACATTATTAAGCTCGACCCCAACGCGGCCAAGGTGTACGAGAGTCACGCGGCCATCCTCCAGGAAGTGGCTACTAGGCAACCCAAGCTCGCCAGCGACCCCGCGTTGACTCCGCTACAAGGGCAAGGCGTCCGGAAGATGTATCAAAAGCTGACCGACGAGAGTACGGGCAACGTGGCCCAGCTTACGAACTTGGCCAGCAGCAAAACGACGATGAGCGAGGCTGAGCAGCGCAAGTTCGTGGCTGACCTAGCGGATAAAGAGAATCATCAACTCCAACTGGTGCAGTACTACGGCAAGCGCACTCAGGCGGCAATCGACCAGAAGGTGCAGCAGGAAAAACACCACAAGTACATGCGGGAAACCTGGGGCCTAGAATAGTCCCGCGAATAGTCCCGCCCGCGTCTCACTAACCTCCTTTTAGGCAATGAAAAAAACACGGTTTACGCTGTGTCTGGCGGCGCTTTGTCTCTTTGCGAAGCCCTCAGCCCACGCTCAAGCGGTCGTTTCGGCCCCCGTTTTGGAAGGTACTAACTTCATTCAGACCGGTTTACAGGCCACGTTGAAGGCCCTCAATACGAAGGCAAACGCACTGGCCAATGATGGTGTGGTGGAGCAGGTGCTAACCAAAGGCTTTACCGAGAAAAACATGCTCCTGGCCAAGGACTGGTACGATGGGCTGCTAGCCATCAGCAACACGATTAAGACCTACCGGCGCGTGCAGCACATTTTCGAGCGCCAGACGGCCATTATCACCATTTATTCGAACTACATCACGCAGTTCAAGGCCGACCCCAACCTGACCGCTGGCCAGGTGCAGGGCATGGTAAAAGGCTACACGGTGCTGATTCAAGAGAGTGCTGGCTACCTCGATGATTTGTCGGCTATCGTTTCGCCGGCCAAATCTAAAATGACTGACGCCGAACGGATGGAACTGATTGATGCACTTGACGACAAAGTGACCCACCAGTACGACCTAGTGAGCTACTTCACCCGGCGCAACATGGCTATCTCCTCGCAACAGGGGTCAGCTGCCCGGGAGACGTTGACGCTGAAGAAACTCTATGGCCTGAAGTAATGCGCAAGCTCCTTACACTCGCGGTACTGGCTGGCCTAGGGCTGGCCGCCCGCCCGGCCCACGCGCAATTCGTGATATCGGCGCCCATCGCGGAAGGCCAGGCCACCAAGCAGGCCGGCCACCAAGGCTTTCTCACGGTGCTCAAGGACTTGGGCAATACCGTCATGAAAGAAGGCAACGACACGCAGGCTATCATCAAAACGCTGGAAAGCCAGACGGTAGAGCTGCACGACGAATGGTACACCAGTCTGCTCAAAATCAACTCGGTGGTAACCAATTACCAGCAGGTAAAGAAAATCTGGAGCTACCAGAACCGCACGCTTGACCTCTACACCCAGAACATCGGGCAACTGCGCGCCAACCCATACCTGACGCCTACCCAGATTCAGGGCATGGTGAAGGGCTACACGGTGCTGCTGGCGGAAAACGTGGGCCTACTCGATGACCTGACCACTATCCTCACGCCAGGTACGGCGAAGATGACGGATGCCCAGCGTCTGAAGTTCATCAACAAGATTTCCGACAAGGTAACGCATCAGTATCAGCTCGTTGCCTACTTCACCCGGCGCAACCAAGCCATTGCTTCCCAGCAGAGCCAGGCTGCCCGCGACACGCAAACGCTTAAAAAGCTCTACGGGCTGTAATCCAGTATGCTACTCTCCCTTCTACTCCAAGCTACGGTTCCAACTGCCTCGCTTCAGCAGTTGCTCGACAACCTCTACAACGAGATGCTGCCCCTCTGTGGCGACCTTATCAACGTGGGCCGCGCCCTGGGGGGCCTGGGCGCCCTGATTTTCATTGCTAGCAAGGTGTGGCGTCACCAAGCCGAAAACTCGCCTATCGACGTGTTTCCGCTGCTGCGGCCCTTTGCCATCGGGCTAGCCATCTCGCTTTTCCCCTCCATGCTGGGGGCAATGAATGGCGTGCTGGGGGGCATCTCTACCGCTACCGGCTCCATTGTGATAGCCCAGAATCAGGACATTGTCGGCTTGCAGGAACGCAAGGCAAAGGCGCTGGCAGCCCGGCCGGAAAATGCCCCCTACGAGTCGGATGAGGCGTTTGACAAAGAATTGGAATCGAAGGACGCCCTGGACTTCGGCGGCAAGGCGGCGCTCTACTTCAATCGAATGAGCTACGATGTGCAGAAGAATTTTCGGGAGTGGATGCGCAATGCCCTGGAGCTGGCCTATCAGTCGGCTGCACTGGTCATCAATACCATCCGCACCTTCTTCCTCATCATCCTGAGCATCATTGGGCCTATCAGCTTCGGCTTTGCTATTTGGCCCGGCTTCGAGGGCACGCTTACCAACTGGTTTTCACGCTACATCAACGTGTTCCTCTGGCTGCCGGTGGCCAACATCTTCGGGGCTATCATCGCCAAGATTCAGGTCATGATGCTCAACATCGACATCAACCAGATTCAGACGGGTGGCGACTTGGAATCGGCCGATATGGCCTACATGATTTTCCTGGTAATTGCCATCGCCGGCTACTTCACGGTGCCCTCGGTAGCTGGCTGGATTGTCTCGGCTAGCGGCCTGACCAATATCACGCGCTATGCTACCACGCAGGGGGGCAACGTCGCCAACCTGGCGGGCGCGGCGGCCGGGGGTGCCGGTGGCCAGCTAGTGGGCCGCGCCATGGATGCAGGCCGGCAATTGCTCGGCGGCGGGGGCCAGCAGTCGGGCGGTGGCCAGGGTGGCAACGGCTACCAAAACACCAACAAAGCAGCTTAAGCTTCTCACTCTAAGGCTCCTGTTCCATGTTTCGCTCCCTCAAAAACATTGATTCCGCCTACCAGCAGACGAAAACGCTGGCCCTGCTTTTCATGGTGCTGTGTGCGTCAGTTGCCGGCTACGCGGTGTACGCCTCCCAGCGTACCGCTCGCCTAGCGCAAGACCACATCTATTTGCTCGACCAAGGCCAGTTGCTGGCGGCTACCTCGCACAACGTGAAGGATAACCGCCCGGTCGAGGCGCAGGACCACGTGAAGCGCTTCCACGAGTACTTCTTCACCCTCGACCCTGACTCGAAAGCTATCGAGAGCAACGTTACGCAGTCGCTTTTTCTAGCTGATGAAAGCGCCAAGCGCGCCTATGACAACTACAAGGAAAGCGGCTACTACAACAACCTGATTCAGGCCAACATCAGCCAGCATATCACAGTGGATAGCGTAGTCATCAACCCGACTACCTACCCCTACTATGCAAAGTGCTTCGCCACCGAGCAAATTATTCGGGCGACCAACGTGACTACCCGGGCCCTGGTGTCCGAGTGCTACCTGCGCGACGTCTCGCGCTCTACCAACAACCCGCACGGCTTCCTAATGGAGCGCTGGCGCGTGCTGCAGAATAACGACCTGCGCACCGAAGCCCGCTTATAACCCATTCCTTTTCAAGCCCTTCCTATGAGCACGCCCAAGCACACGCAAGAGTTCCTGAAAAAGCGGCAACTGATGCTGTTCGCTCCCTTACCAATAGTGGCCTGTATGACCGCCCTCTTCGCGCTGGGTGGCGGGGGCAGGGGAGTAGCGGCGGCCACGGCGGCCAGCAATGCGCCGGGCGCGAGCGGCCTCAACTTGTCGCTGCCCTCGGCTGGTAAAACCACGTTGTTTGAGAATAAGATGCAGGCGGCGGCGGCCCCGCAGGATAGCAACCGGCGCAATAATCTGGCTTTCGCGCCGCCCATCACCACGGCGGCCGGCGCTGCATCAGGTACGCCCGGTGCTCCAGCAGCTGGCGGCAGCCAGTCGCCCGGCGTCAACTACGCCGTGCAGCCAGGCCAGCCGGGCCAGAAGTACGACCCCAAAGCCGACCCCAATGTGGTGGCCATGCAAACCCGGATGCAGCGTCTCCAGGAGCAAACCAGTACGCAGCCGGGCGCTGCGCCCGCGACGGCACCGGTAGCCAGTTCGGCGCGCTCCAACTCGGCGGCGGTTACTGCTACACCAGCGCACGATACGCGAATGGATGCGTCGCTCAAGGAGCTGGATGAGTTGAAGAATCAGTACCAGCAACGGCTACTGGCCATGAACTCGCCGGCCACGTCGCCGGCAGCGGCTCCGGTGGTCACGTCGGCAGCCACCGCTAAAAAGATGACCGTCATTACCCAAGTGCGGCCCTCGGTAGTGAGCAGCCTGCGCACGCAGACCGCGCCCCAGGCCAACGGGTTCCACACCCTAGGGGAGTCGGGCACTACCCCAAACGTGAACTCGGTACCAGCCGTGATTCACAGCGACCAGGTAGTAGAAGCGGGCTCGACGGTGAAACTGCGTCTGCTGCAAGATGTGCAGCTCGAGGGGCACCTGATTCCGCGCAACAGCTTCCTCTACGGCACGTGCAGCCTGGCTGGTAACCGCCTCACCATCGCGGCCACGTCGGTGCAGTTCCAGGGCAACCTACTCCCCGTTAGCCTCAAAGCATTTGATATCGACGGCAATGAGGGGCTGAACATTCCCGGCTCTATCGACCGCGACGCTCTTAAGCAGGGTGCAGCTCAGGGCGTGAGCAGCGCCGATATGCTCACGATGTCGCCCAGTCTGGGCGCGCAGGCTGCCGGCATCGCTATTCAAACGGGCAAGGCCTTGACCGGCCGCAAAATCAAGACGGTGAAGATTCACCTCAAAGCCAACTATCAACTGCTTCTCAAGTCGTAAAGCCTCATGAAAACGCTCTCTTTGCTCGCAACCCTCGGCTTGGCCACCCTGACCCTCACGGCCTCGGCCCAAAAGCCCAACCACCGTCGCCACCGTACTACCCCCGCCTCCGGGCAAATTGCCAGCGTGATTCCCGGCGCCGCGGCTCACGTCGGTCCTGCTACTTATTTGCCGGTTGCTGCACCCGCCTCGACGCAAAAGATTCTCTCGCTGCAAGAGCAGAACTACATCGGCTCGTACCGCATGACCGTCGGGTTTCAAAAAACTACCCACCTCATTTTCCCCTACGCCGTGAGCTACGTGGACCTGGGCAATGGGGGCATCATTGCCGACAAGGCGCGTGGGGCCGAGAACATCGTGAAGGTGAAGGCCAGCCAGCAGGGCTTTCCGGAAACCAATATGACGGTAGTTACCACCGATGGGCGGCTGTACTCGTTTCTGGTCAACTACGACGCCAACCCGCGGGTGCTGAACTACAACCTGGCCTCGACCGACGTGTCCAGCTCCTCGGCCGTGGTACCACTAGCCCACCTGAGCAACATGGGCGTGACGCAAAGCGACCTCGAAGAGTACTCACGTCTAGTGCTCGATAAGCGTAAGGGCCCCCACGTGCAGGAAAAGAAGGATGACATTACGCTGGCCCTGCAAGGCATGTACACGCAGGACGATGTGTTTTTCTTCCCGCTGCACTTGGCCAACAGCTCGAACATCAACTACGATGTGGATTTTGTAAAATTCTATATCCGCGATAAGAAGGTGGCCAAGCGCACGGCTATTCAGGAATCAGAGGTGACGCCGGTATTTGTCTATAATGCCAGTTCGACTACGATTCCAGGCCCGGGCGCTATCGACCAGGTATACGCCCTGCGCAAGTTCACTATTCCTGATGACAAGAACCTGGTGGTCGAGATGTTCGAGAAGGGCGGCGGCCGGCAGCTGTCGTTCGTGGTGACCAACAGCGACATTCTCAAGGCACGCAAGCTTAAGAAGTAGGCCGCTTCAGGCAGGAGTAGGGTGCAGCACTTTGCTGTACCCTATTTTGTTTCTAGACAGTAAGAATTTCGTTACGTTATATTAGCCGTACCAACGGCTTTATCCTCTAGCCTAGCCATGAACAAGTTCTTGTTTTTTTTGATTGCCGCCGCTTACCTCCTCAGCCCATTTGGGCCGACCTGGGGGCCGCGGCTGGTGGGCCTGGGTGTTATCCTAGTGGTATTTAATTTCTGTATTAAGGCTGTTCCCAAGCGACGCTACGACGATTAGCCCTCCTGTCTATGTTTTCTACCTTCAGTTGGCTCACCTTCTTTCAGATAGGCATTGGTTGCTTCGTCGTGAGTTTCCTCGCGTGCGCGCTGCTGCATGACTGGGGCTGGCGCCCTAAGCGCTAGCCACGTGGCCACTACCCATTTTTCAACTGACCGGCAGCAATGTCGGTCAGTTGTCATTTACACCAAAATGGCCCGTAGCAATTGCTAGCTGCGCCCGTGCACAGTGGCCTAGTCGATGACTAGGTGCGGCCGGGTGCTCATGCAACTGGTGCAGCGCATGATTACTTCCGTCAAGCCGTCGGCGACCGATAGCACCTCCTCGTACACGTGCAAGGTCTCCTCCTGGCAAGTCACGCAGTCGAGTAGCTCGGCACTCTCCAGCATCTCCTCTAAAAAGGCCAACTCATCGGGCTCCATCGAATAGGGTAGGGGGTTGGGGCCCTCTCAGAAAACGGAATAAATAGTACGTTAAGCCTTGGAAAGGGCTGTAGGAATCGGCGTTTCAGCTTGCTCTTCACGCGTAAACGCGACCTTACGCCGGCTGGTTGCGTAACGCATTACCCATGAATATCGAACAACTCCGGGACTATTGCCTCGCGCTTCCTTTTACCGAGGAGAAAACGCCCTTCGCCGGGTTCTTCCCCAGTGCGCGGGACCTGCTGGTGTTCTACGTCGGTGGGAAAATATTCTCTTACTTCGATATGGATAAATTTGACGGGTGCTCCCTGAAATGTGCCCCCGAGCGCATTACCGAGCTCAAGGAGCGCTACCAAGCCGTCGGCAAGCCCTTCAACATGAGCCCGAAATACTGGATAAGCGTCCGCTTCAACGACGACCTGCCCGATGCCTTGCTCCTAGACCTGGTGCAGCGCTCCTACGACTTGGTGCGGGCCAGCCTGCCCAAAAAACAGCGCCAGCACCTGGGGCAGCCAGGTGCCGCTGGGCACTAACGTGGTCTAACCTGGCTGGCTGCGCAACGGTCGGGGCCGTCCGCGCAGCCAGTTGCTGGTTGGCCAGGGCGCGGACTACGCGAGGGAGCGCAGCAACTCCTGCTGCTGCTGGGCCGCGTGGGCCGAGTCGAAATAGTCCCGCCAGTCGGTGATGGCACCGGCCTCAATGGTGAGCGTTCCCATGACCGGTACCGTGAGCGTGAAGCCGTTAGCGTGCTGAAAGTTATCAATCCGCTCGTTGAGTACCACGTTGCCAACGGCCGCGAGATGGACGATTTCCCAGTTCGCTCTTAAGGCCGTGCCAATACCCGCATCGACGTGGAACTTCAGGACCGCCTCGCGACCGATAAGGTCGGGGGTGGGAAAATTGTGGTAAACGACATCGACCGCGAGCAGGGCGAGGGCCTCTTCCACGCGATTGGCCTGCCAATGGGCGAAGAAGGTTTCGGCAACTTCGAGGGGGGTATGGGACATGGGGCTTTTTTGGAATAAGGTAAAAAGGAATAGTGAACAGGGCCGAGCCGGTACTGGCCGCTTGAGGTACTAGGCTGCCCCAGGCGGCCACCGCCTACCAGGGCAGTGGCTCGCCGGCCTCGGTGAAGGTGCCCGAGGGGCCGTCGGCCGGCAGCAGGGCCAGCGCCACGCTGGAGCGGGCCCCTTCGGCTGGGGTCAGCGGGGCCTGCTCCGAGCCAATGGCCGTTTGCACCCAGCCGGGATGCACGGAATTGACTTTTACGGACGTGTGTTGCAGAGCATTGGCCAGGAAGACCGTGAAATGGTTCAGAGCCGTTTTGGAGGCGCTGTAGGCAAAGGGTTTCGTGGCATAGAACCAGTGCGTGGGGTCGAGGTGGGTGCCCAGCGAGCCGGAGATGCTACTTACGTTGACGATGCGGCCCGCTTCCCCGGCCTTGAGCAGGGGCAGTAGCGCTTGCGTCAGCGCCACGGTGCCGAAGTAGTTAATGTCGAACGTGTCCCGGAGCGCTTGTGGCGACACGGTTTCGGTGTTGTTGCCGGACCACTCGCCGTCGAGGAACACAGCGGCATTATTGACCAGGATATCGAGCCGGCCGTAGGTCTGCTGAATGTGCGCCGTGGCCGCCGCAATGTCAGCCGGCTGGCTGATGTCGAGCTTTAGAAACGTGGCTTCCAGGCCCTGGGCGCGTAGTTCGGCCGCGGCGGCCTGGCCGCTGGCTTCGTCGCGGGCGCCCAGCAGTATGTGTATCTGGTGTTGCGCCAGCTGGCGGGCGGTTTCAAAGCCGATGCCTTTATTGGCACCGGTCACGAGGGCTACTTTCATGATGATTTGCAGGAAATTAATTGCCCTGCAAAGGTGAGCCGCCCGGCCGGGCAGCGGCTAGCGCATCCGGCACCAATACTTGCGCAAATCAAACCTGGGCACCGATTCGGGCTAGCGGGGTAGGCTGGCGTGGCGCTGCGTAAGCTGACTCCGAAAGTTGCAGGTACTTAGCCCGCCCCCGCCTGCTTGCGGTAGTCGGTCGGCGCGCAGTGGACGTGCTTCTTGAAGAAGAGGTTGAAATGCGACGGCTCCTCGAAGCCCAGCGCCCCGGCAATCTCGGCAATGTGCCAGTCGGTGAGCCGCAGCAGGGCCTGGGCCTCCCGTACGAGCCGGGCGGCGAGCAGGCTGCTGACCGTGCGGCCCTTCACCGCCTTCACCTGGCGGTTGAGGTAGTTGGGGTGCAGCGCTAGCTCGCCGGCAAAGTCGCGCACAGTTTTCAGCCGCAACGTATTGTGCGGCGATTCAATCGGGAATTGGGCCTCCAGCAACCGAACAAATGCGCAGGCCACAAGCTCGGCGGTGCTACTGACCCGGCCAAAGGTTTCGGTCGGCGTCAGGCGGTGCGCCGTGAAGAGTAGTTCCAGCAGATAGGTGCGCAGCAGCTGCTCGCCAAACGCGCCGCCGGCCTGCTCCTCGGCCATCAGCTTGGCGAAGAGGGCGTCAAACAGGGAGGCCTGGGCTGGGCTCAACGCATAAATTCGCTGCTGGCCCGGCTGGTACGCCGGAAAGTCGAAGGGCTGGTAGCCGCAGTTCTTCTGAGTCAAAAACGTCTCCGCAAACACGCAACTCGCCCCCTGCGGCGCGCTGGCCGTGGCCCGGTAGCCGAAGGGCATTTTCGGGCTGGTAAGTAGCAGCGTGTGGCCACTGACGGGTTTCTCCCCGTCTTCGAATTCAAGCACGTAGGGGCCTTGCAGCAGCGTCACCGAATAGTAGGGCCGCCGGCGGAAACCGGGGGGGAGCCCCTCCTGCCCGGCCGCCGTGTCGAGGTCGAGTACGTGCAGCCCCGATGCGGCCACCACGGGCGGCGGCAGGGCGGGTAGCGGCAGCGAATTCGAAGTGGGAAGCATAACCGGGCGTAAGTAATATTCTAGGGGGCCTGCACCAGCTGCTGCTGGCACGAGTCGGCTTCGGCCGGTAAAGCTACCCATTACCTAAACAGCAGGCACCACTAAAAGGCTTGCCAGAATAGGCGTTGATAACAGGGGATGCGCACCTTATCTATTGCCAATCAATGTACTGAACCCGTACCTGTTAAAGCGTGCGGCCAGCAAAGGAATGGATGGTAAAAAACAAGGTGCCTTGTACATTCTGTGATAAGCACTCGGTTCAATTCCTTAACGTGCTATTTATTCCGTTTTCTGAGAGGGGCCCGGGGTTGTTAAACAAGTAAGGTAAAACTTCCGACTCGGCAGCCAAGTAGCTTGGATGTTGGCGATAAGATACAAATGTGCCATAAGAGTAGCGAGAGACAATACTTTTACACGCACCGTAAAACTATCGGAGGCGCCTAGCGAAAGCTAACTTCTTAATCTAGACCGTAACCACCTTGGCTATCTCCCAATTCGGGCCAGTTGCTGTTGCAGGTCAGCAATCGTGGCCTGCGTGCTGGCGATGGCCTCCGGCCGGGTCTGCTCTGTGTATACCTCACTAGTTCTTACAAATGCCAGCGTACCTCGGGCATCTTCCAACCCACTCAGCAGCCGGCGGCGCTCCCCTTCCACGCTCACCCCACTTTTGGTAAAGAGGACCGTTTGCCCGGATTTAGTGTGCTTAGCTGGCTTTACTGCCGGCGCCAGCTTCGTCTTCAGATAAGCGGGCAGCAGGTAGTTGTCGGTCAGAGCCTTGTAAATGGCCCCCGCCTCTTTCTTAACCTTACCATCCTGCACCTGGGCGCGCACCGTCGCCAGCACGTAGTGGATGTAGCCTTCTTCGTATTCGCCCGCCGACAGCTTCTCGCGCACCACTTCTATGCTCTTCGCTGCCACCCCGACGCCGAGTAGCGCCTGGGCCCACGGCTCTACCTCGGCCGGCGGTAGCTCCAGGGGTTGGACCCCACCAGGCGCAAACAGAAAGCGAATGGAGTCAACCACGCGGCCTTCCTTGAGCAGCTCATACGTGAAGGGCAAATCCGTCTGGGATAATTCCTTCTGGGCAGGCTCCAGCACCCGGGCCTTGAAGTGGTCGAAGCGGTCGACGTACTCATCGGTGAAGCCCAGGATGTGCCGCAACTCGTCTACTCCCACCGTTCGCTTACCAAAGGCCAAATACTCGCGGAGTAGCCAGTAAATGCGGTGCGAGGTCGGCCGCTTAATCTTGAGGAGTTGGCTGAGCTGGGCCTTGGTGAAATTACTCGTTAGCTCCAGCAGGTAGGGCCGGAGGTGGTCGTTGAATACAGCCTCGACAACCCCTTCCTTTTTCAAATATAAGGCCTTGCCCATCAGCGGGAAACCCTGAATGTCGGGCTGCTTCACCCGCTCCCCATTGGGGCCTAGTATTTCCAGCAGCAGGATACGCGATAGCATCCGCGTTACCATCTCCCGTACGTCTGCATAGACCGTCGCGCTGCTGCTATCGGGGCAGATTTCCTTCACTGTAATCCGGCACACGGGGAGGGTAGTATCCTCTCGGCTAATGCGACTAAGCATGGCCAAGAAGAAACGCATCTCAAGGGCTGACATGGTAAAACCGGCGTTTACCAGTGCATTATGCTGCACGACCAGCGGATTGTTGGTCGCAACGACGGGCAGGAGCTTCTTGGCCATGAGGATAGTAGGCGGGCCAAGTAAAGATACATGTTTACCCTTGCTCAGCCCACAACTTTTTTCCCTTGTGGGGGAATGACTCCGTTTTTGTGGGGCCAACTGTCGCTTTCTACTCCGTTTTTGTGGGGGAGTCACTCCGTTTTTGTGGGGGAGTCGCCCCGTTTTTGTGGGGGAGTCACTCCGTTTTTGTGGGATATGACCTCTATAATAAACTTTAAATCAATGTCTTATGGAGAGAGTAAACTTTATAAACCTTTAAAAAATCTTAAACTTGCTGTTATTTTAGCAGTGTTTCTAAGTTTCTATTTTTCAATAAGTTAACCATTAATAAGCAAGCATTAGTAGTATCTGGGCGGCCCTGCCGCGACTCCGTTTTTGTGGGGGAATACGTTAAAAACGTTATTCGGAAGCTGGAAAGGCACTTTTTATCAATCTTATTCCCCACAAAAACGGAGTGATTCATACCTTGGGCCACCACCTGCCCTGCACCGCTCATTCGTAGAATGAGGAACCCGCTTCGGCAATCTCGCGATGAGTGTTGTCAGGTGAAACTAGAGTTTCTTGATTTACTGCTGAAAGCGACGTACTGTTAGTTGGTCCACCAGCTATCTCTAAATCCGCTGCTAATATCTCACGCAGCAACTTTCAACCAGGGCCAAATATGCGGCTGCCCGCCCCGGTGTGCGAAGCCATTCTCTTCTCCCTTTTGGTGCTTTGCCCATCTGCAAAATCAGGGCATTTTTAGGCTCTCTGAGCGGGGCTGTTTTTTTGTGTAGGTAGTTCCGCATTAAGTGCTGTTCGTAGCACACGCGCCAACTCTGGGCCAAATACCGGGCATTTGAGCCGTTCTGTCGCCCCATCAGTCCTCTAAAAGCCTACCGTTGTTGGCTATTGTGGCTCTATTCTTAATCTTCTCTTTCTTTCTAACCTATACTGAGTCGGTGAATGAAATAAGACAGGGTGGTGAATGAAATAAGACAGAGGCAGTGAATGAAATAAGACAGTTGTGAATGAAATAAGACAGTTGGTGAACGAAATAAGACAAGCTTGTGAACGAAATAAGACAGTATAAAAAGGTACTAAAAAAACCCACCCGCAATACGCGAAATGGGCTTTTTTATACTGCTTTAGCCTTGACTTTGTGAGGCGTTATAGACTACTCTATCAGGTCTTTAATCCTTTAGCGACCCCTGCTAGCTTCTGCTGAAAATCGAACTGTTGCTGCTGATTCTGCTGTCGCTTCCGCTCCTGCTGCTCAGCCTCTGCTACGGCGGGCTTTTTGGTGAGCACTATCTGGTAGTATTCGGCGGCCTGACCATCGGCCTGCCGGTGGGTAGGACCATCTATTTTCGCCACCTCGGCAGTGAAGGGAATGCTGTCCAGCGCGCACACACGCTTGAGGTGACCGCGCAGGAGACTCGCTGCTTTCCTGGCCGGGGTCTTCTCGAAGCCGGCTATCTCCTTCAACTCCTCAAAGTTCTCGACGAAGGTGGACTTTCGCTTATTGTCCTTGGTGCACCATAGGCCCCAGGCGTAGCGCATTCGCAAGTAGAGAAAGCGGCCCACCGTCCAACTGCGGGTGTTGTTAAACAAATAGGGCAAAACCTCCGACTCATCGGCACAATCACGCAGTTCCAAAGATTATCGCTTTGATGGACAGTATGTTACTGGAAACGCGGGCAAAACGATAGTGTAAACGTTCGTTTTAGCTGGCGGATTTCGATAGTCTTAAGGTGCGTGTAAAACTATCGTCCCACGCTATTCTTACGGCGCATTCGTGCCTTATCGATAGCATTCGAGCCATTTGGCTGCCGAGTCGGAGGTTTTCCCCTATTTGTTTAACAACACCCAACTGCTGCCGTCCGGCTCGCGCTCGGTGCCGGCGGTGCGCAGGCTCGCGTAGTCGGGCACATGAATGAGCTGACTCAGGAAGTGGTTGTTCTGCACGAACTCGGGATTGACAGCCATCGTGTAGCGCACGAACGAGCGGTCGCGGCGCACAATCTCCAGCCCCTTGAATAGCTTCAGCGTCTTCAGGATGCTGCGGGTTTCGCGCTGGGGGCCAGCTAGCCGGTATTCCTTCTCGTCGTAGGCCAACGAGTAGACCGACATGCTGAATAGAATAGCGTCGAGAATAGTCTGCCCATACTTCTCGCGGAACTTGGGGTACATCGCGAAGATTTTCTCGCCCCCCTTGCTCAACGGCTGAAGCAGTGAGTTGCGGCTGTGGCCGAAGAGACGGTAGAAGTCAGCGGCGTGAAAGGTGACCTGGGGCGTGTCAAGTAGCAGGCCCAGGTTGTGGCGAAAGCTGGGGATGAACGTCTCCTTGGCCACCCACATGATTAAATCAATGGCTAGGCCGCGATAAGGCCCAAACTGCTGGACCTCGTGAGGGTAACGGCAGATGTTGGAGTCCAAGTAAATGGTCTCTATATTTGTCATGCGAACGACTTTTAAAAGACGGGAGCACCTGTTTGCAGCAGGGGCTCCCGTTGTTGTTTGTAAAGGTAGCTATTTGTTGCTAGATAGCAACAGTTTGACCTAAGCCTCTGTAGCCTCCTGCGAAGCTTTAGGCGTACGGGGATAGTTCTTGCGGCCTACTACTTGGGAAGTAGCCTCTAGCACCTGCTCCACTACTTGTGGGTTACGCTCCATCTCCGTGAGCACCAGCTTCACCAACTCCAACTTAGCCTTACCCAGTAACTTGGCTAGGCGCGCCAGTTCGCCCATCGTAAAGCGGGAAGGGTCGGCTTCGCGTTGTTTCAGCGCCCCATGGCCCACGCCCAGGACTTTCATCAAGTCGCGGTCGGTGTAGCGGTTGCCTTCGCGCAGTAGCTGGGCAAAGGTGTGAGTGGGCTCCGGGGATTTCATAAGCTGCGAAAATAGCGCAAGGAGGCCAAGTCTTAAAATGCGCGGCCACCAGTAGGCTGCTCCGGCGACTTCTCTACCCACGTAACTACCGGTACCGACTTAGGGGGAAATGCAGCGGCTAGATGACTTAACTAAAGGGAAAAAGAAAGGCCCATCTGGGGCCGCTACTACTGTTTTTCGGCTTTCTGGTCCACAAATCGGCCCCGACTGCTCAACGAGCGGCCGGGGCCGGTGGTAGCCGCTATATTATCGTTAGTGGCTGGGTCTCGGTGGTCGGCTCCGTGGGCAACGACGGGTTTTCGGGCTGCTCGGGGTTGATGCCCAGAATCAGATTGGCGGCTTTCTGCGCGTGGCTGGCAGCTTGTACCAGCAGCTTGGGGTCGGCTTTCAGCACGCCCAGCCAGAATTGCAGGTAAGCCACGGTATTGTCCTCAGTGGCTACGGGACTCATGCCTGCCGCGCCACAGAGGAAAGCGGCCCCCATTTCGGCGGTCAGTTCCTCGCGGGCGTACCCGGCTGCGCCCTTGGTGGCCATATTGTTTGCCAAGTCGGGGCGGTTGAGGCGCTTCGGGTGGCCGGTGGCGTGGGTCAGCTCGTGGAAAAGCGTCTGGTGGTAGCCCTCGGCGCTGGTGAAGCTGCTGAACAGAGGCATATTCACGTAGTCGTGGGCGGGCACGTAGTAGGCGCGCTGGTCTAGGTGCTTGATGACGGGGCGGTCAGCCCAGCTTTGTACAATGGCCTCCGCCGCTTCCAGCGGCTCGAAGTTGCTGGTCACGGCTTCGGGCATAATCAGTTGGGCACCTTCCACGTCGGCAATGTTGAATACGGTCGAGTAGGTAGCGAAGGGAATGCGCTCTACCTCGTCCGGCTTGCCTCCTTTTTTCATCTTCTCCAACACATTGAAGAAGATGATGGGAAAGCCCTTGGCACCGCTGCGAATGTGGCCGCCTAGCTTTTGCGCCTGCCGGAAGGTCACAAACAAAGGCAGGCCCTCGCTGAGGAAGTTCAGCAGAAACGAGTTGATGCCGGTGTACACATGGCCGGTCAGGAAGTTGCGGGGCTGACCCAGCGAGTGCCAGGGCTTGTGCCACGGAATTTGCCCGCCTTCCATCTTTTCCAGGATGCGGTTAGTGATAATCTGGTAAGCGTCCGGCTTTGCAGAGCCAGTGCTTGGGGCGGTTGTGTTGCGAACGACTGCCATTGGGTGAGTGATGTGGGAGGTGCTTCGTTGCCCTTTCCATACCCTAAAGATACGCAAACTGTTTCTAAATAGAAACAGTTTTAAAGATTATTTTCACTATTTTTTAACAAAAAAATTCTCTCCACGCATATTAGATAGGCTTTTTCTTCCCTTAAGTTACCACTCTGCTCAGCGTTCTAAGTATTACCAATTGGCTATTGGAATAGCTGCAACTGCTATGCTAGTGCTGACAAGTTTCAGTAGATTCACACCAACCTATGCCATCTGGTTCTCTCAGTGCCTAGCAGAAGCATGAGTACCCCTATAAGCACGTTACCTGCATGGCTCAGAAAGTACAGCTCACAATTTCAGGCATCAAAAACTTTCGGGACCCACTTCTTGACCCGCCAAAATCACCCCTTTTACCTGCTTAGGCAGAGTAGGGGAGGGGGTGTCAGAATTGCGCACCTTTCGGGACCAGGCTATCTGGTGTAGTTTCAGGTTCGTAACTAGTCACTTTCTACCAAGTCAGGCCCGGTTACTGCTAATTCAAGTAAGCTCATGACACTGCGAACGCTGCCTATTACTGAGTTACGCAATCAGCTTTTCGAGCACGTAAAACTGTAAGTTTCGGCGGGTGTAAAAGCCAAGCCGTTCGTACACGGCGCAGGCACGGGTGTTTTCGGGGAGCACGTGCAGGAACGGCACCCGACCCGCTGCTAGTATACGTTGCATCTGGTATTGCAGGAGGCGAGCAGCGTAGCCTTTGCCGAGGTGCGCTGGGTGGGTACAAACGGCGCTCAACTCGGTATAGGGCGTGGGTTGGAGCCGTTCGCCCACCATGGCCACCAACTCTTCGCCCTCAAAAATGCCGTGGTATTCGCCAAATTCAATGGTGCGCTGAAGAAACGGCCCAGGTTTAGTTTGAGCCGTGAGGACTAGCATAGCGGGAATATGCGGCCCTTGTAGTGGCACCACGCCCGTGGGGTAGAAGGCCGGCAGGGTAGGGTATTCGTAAACGAGTTGCAATAAATCTTTCTGCACCAACACCTTCCAATTATCTGGAATGGCTACCTTATCAGCTGTGAATAGTATGGTAGCTGTGCCGGCTGGGGTCAGATCGTACAAATCGGCGAAGGCGCTGGATGAGTACTGGCGTAGGCCCGCAAAAGACCCGACTTCCTTGTGCACGTAGCGTGCTTGGTCGTTGCCTACAGCAAGGTGTTCATTGCCGGTGCATAAGGCGTTCCAGATCGGGTTATCGAGGACATCCTGCATGGTGGAGAATAGAGCGTATAAGCGGCAAAAGCTACTCCTACCCGAAAAATAGGGGTAGCACAAGAGTGGCTTTGGTTAAAAGTTTGGTCCAAAGGTTAATCGGTGGACTTGGCTACTAAGCATAGGGAAATAGCCTATTTTTCCTGCCTTTTTAACTTATTTCAGTTCGTTAAGTCCTCATATAGAGGTATCACACCGAGTTCTGCAACAGCCACGGGCCCTTATTGGATGGTTTTCTAAAGCGCGTTTCCAGCGCGTAGGGACTCTTTTTTAGGATATCTTGGGCTGACCTATATTAGAGAAGTCTCAGGTAATGAAAGTAGGTGTTTCTCCACTCACAACTGGCTCCCTATTTGAAGAAGCATACAATATGACTCGCTCAGACCTCCTAATGTCTTGGCCGCTTAGCAACGGATACCTCTTATGCCCTAGCATATAGAATTTGCGAATCTTATCACCGGCATTACCGCTCCTTTTGCAGGAGCCACTAGTGGGGTACTAGTTCTCGGTCTAAAATCGATAAACGACCGCATTGATATTCATGCCCGCCCCGACGGAGGCTAGTACCACGTGGTCCCCGGGCTGCACCTGGTGCCCTGGTAGCTGACCTTGCAGCAGCAAGTCCAGTAAGGTCGGCACAGTAGCCACTGAACTATTGCCCAGCCACGAGATGGTCATGGGCATCAGTCCCAGGTCTGGCGGGGCTTCGCCGTAGAGCTGGAACAGGCGCTCCAGGATAGCCACGTCCATCTTCTCATTGGCTTGGTGAATCAACACTTTTCGCACTTGGCTCAAGGGCACCTGCGCCTTGTCCAAGGCCTGCTTGATGACAGCCGGCACGTGCCGCAAGGCAAACTCGTAGAGCTGGCGGCCTTCCATCTTCATAAACCGGTCGGCCCTTTCCGGGTAGGCTGGGTCGTAGGACTGGCCCATGTGCAGCAAGCCGGCATACTGGTGGGCATACGTTTGGGTGTGGTGCGCCAGAATACCGGCGTCAACCGAGGGCCGTCCTTCCAGAATCACCGCCCCGCTGCCGTCGCTGAAGAGCAGCGTATCGCGGTCGTGGGGGTCCACCACGCGAGAGAGGGTTTCGGTGCCAATCACCAGACAGCGCTTGGCATCGCCCGAGCGCAGGTAGTAGTTGGCTTGAATCACGGCCTCCACCCAGCCCGGGCAGCCAAAAGCCAGGTCGTAGGCCACGCAATTAGGATTCTCAATTGCTAAGCGGGCTTTGATACGCGAGGCCAGGGAGGGGACTTGCTCCATCCGGTTCGTACCGGGGGCACTATCGCCAAAGTTGTGGGCCACAATCAGGTAATCCAGGGTCTCGGCGTCGATGCCGGAGCTGGTCAGGGCCTGCTGGGCGGCCAAGAAGCCGAGGTCAGAGGCGACCTGGTCGGGCCGGGCGTAGCGCCGCGCCGCAATTCCGGTAATGGCTTGAAACTGGTGCAGCAGCGCCGTCGGTTCCTGCGGCAGGCGGGTGCCGGCTTTGCTGAAGAAGTGCGCGGCACCAAAATCGGCATTGGGCCGCACCACTTCGGGCAGGCAGCTACCAGTAGCCGCAATGAAAGACCGAATCATGAGCAAATAAGAAAAGAAAGCGCTTAGCAAAGCACGAGTTGGTAGAGAGAACCTAGTTTATGAAAGTCTACTCCGCTGGTCTGTCTAGTTGGCGGGGCCTAGCACTAGCGGCCCAGACGAGCTAACGTGAGCCCACCCTTGGGGCAGCGTGGTATAAGCTCTTGCACCTACCTCTACCTAGGGGGCAACCCCAACAGTAGGTGCGAGCTGCACATCGAACAAGGACACCGTGGCGGCTTTGCCGCGCAGCGCAACCGCGCCCATCGGGTGCAGTTGGTAGGGCAAGCCGGCAGCTAATGCCTCCTGTACGGCGCCTGACACGAGGAACTTGCTTCGTAGCGCATTGCACTGGGCTTGAATGCGGGCGGTAGTGTTGAGCACGTCGCCGTGAAACACCAGTTCGGTTTTGAGGTCCCCAACTTGCGTAGCCACGACCGCACCACCATGTAGCCCAGCCTTGAAGGTGGGCACTACACCGTAGTGGGCCAAGTAATAGTCCTGCCGCTGGTGCACGGCCTGTTGCATGGCGAAAAAGCAGCGCAGACAGCGGGCGTGGTGCAAGCCCGTTTGCCAGGGCCACGTCACTACTACCTCGTCGCCGACATATTGGTACACCTCGCCACCGCTAGCGGCGATGGGCCGTCCTAGGTCGGCAAAAAAGTCCCGGATAAAGGCGCTGTAACGCAGGTTGCCGAGTTGCTCAGCCAGCACGGTAGAATCTTTGACGTCGGCAAACAGGAAGAGGCGCTTTTCCTCGGCTGGTTGGTTGTACTGCCCGAATATGACGCGCAGCAATGACTGACGCCCCACTTTGCGGCCCAATTGGTAGATGGAGCTTAGCCCAAGGGCTAATAAGCTGTACATCACCAGTAGGCGTGTTAAGGGCGAGTGGTTCAGTTCCGACGCGGCCGCTGGTAATAAGCCCAGCCGCACCAACTCCCTGTTGAGCTGCTGGGCCGTGGAGGGCTGCAAAGCTACTGCTCGCTGCAAGGCTTCAATGAAGTGCCCGCCCAACCACAGCAGCAGCCAGAATAACAGTAGGTGCAAGCCTGTGTTCAGCAGCAGGCGCAGCCCAAGGGGCCGATTGGTCAAAAGCCGCGGGGCCAGGTATACTTCCGCCGTTCCGACCAGCAGGCCGACTGGCGCGCCAACTACCAGCACCAATCCGATATGAAGCACGTTGAACTCGCCGCTAATCAGGTAAAGCAGCAGGGCCAGCCCCACCATAAATGAGAAGGTGAGCAGGAGTACCGAGCGCAGGTGGTAGCGGAAGTGCGGAGGCGGCAGCAGGCGCATGAAATGAAGGTAGTTAGGGGATTACAGCCTGCTTGTTTCGAAAGCTGATCAGTTACTACATAGGTACGGCGGGCTACTCTCCTCCTACTCCAAGTGCTACCTAAGGCTGGGAGGGAACGGTAGATTAGTAAGCGTATATAAACCGCTCTAGCTCAGTAGCCGAATGACAGCTTACCAACACCAGCACTTACAAGGCTAGTTGGTCCCAGAAAACAACCTTGCCTTCGTGCTGGCGCACGAACTTGATAGCGCCATCCTGCGACACCACAATAACCAGACACCGCGGGTCGGCGGCGCACAGGCGATAAGCGGCCCGGTGGCGGGTACCCCCACCGTCGATGGCTACGGGCTGCTGGGAAGTGGCTTCCGGGTTGAGGGCCCGGTACACAAACTCAGTTTCCACGAAGGGCGCGTGAATTTCAACCCCAAAACCCAGCATATGGAAGTGCTGGCTTATCAGCAGCGCGCCATCCACGGCCATTAGGTCGGCCATCAACTCAGTAAACCAGTCCATCTGCTGGCTCAATCCGCGCAGCACGGAGTCAGCCGAGTAATAGTAATTTGCCCAGCTCACCTCGCCCAAAACGCTTAGGCGCTGCACGATAGCCGTCACAAAATCAATAAAGTGGTCAGCATCGGGCTGCACCTGATACTTGGGGCGTAGCAGGCCCTGGGGCCGCAGCAGGTCGGCGGCCTCGTGCTGGGGGACCAGCACCAACATACCCCCGTGGCCATCGTCACGCACGCGCCCAATGCTGCGGCGCAGCAGTTGCAGCGCCAAGCCAACTACCACTTCGATAGCTGCGTCCGGAACAATATCAATACCAGTGCTTCCCTCACTGTTGAAGTGCCCGGCGGCCCATGCCTGCGGGAACTGCCAGAAGCCGTGTCCCTCAATGCGACCATTTTGCAGCGCCAGCACCCGCTCGTGGCCGCAGTAGCACGTGAGGGTGCCCGCGCCGCGCACGTGTACTAACAACGCACCGGGTGGGGCCTGCTCGATGCGGCGGGCGGGGTCGAGCGCATCCGCAGCTAAGCCCAGGGTTACCAGCCCCCAGACTTGCCAGGTGCCATCGGGACCTGGCCGCACGGCCAAGGCATTGGTGCCCCGCTGAACGGTGGGGCTGAGGCGGCGTAGTTCCTGCTCATGATAGGCCCTAGGCTGGGAAAAAACCAGATGGTGCTGCTGCGCAGCAGGGTAGCTGGCCACCTCCTCGGGGGAAGCCAACAACAGGTAACACTGCACGGGCCGGGCCTCCTCGTGCAGCAGGCTGGCCTGATAAGCCACCATGAGCAGTTGCGTAAGCTCTGGCAAGGCGGGTAGGGGAGTGCCTTGAGCAGGCCAAGTAGCCAGCAGCGCTGCCGCGATATCCGGGGGATAGTAATAGGAATACATTAGCTACTGAACTAGGTATTAAAACAGTGCCTCTTGAGTGCACCGCGCCAGTTTCCCTCTGCCTTGCTACTGCGCGGAAGTGGCAGCAGGCCACGCTGACCCCAACCACCTATTTGACAAGAACGGCTCAGGGGTTGAGCAGGCCTAAATTCTGGTGATAAATGGTGGTTTAAGCAAATCGTCCGTTCATACTTCAGATTATGAGTTAATTACAAGGCAAATAGCTTCAGGTTCGCCAATGTCAGGCAGGTGTATAAAAAACCTCACCTGAAACAAGTGAGGCTTTCCGAACTATGAAAACAAACTTAAGCCAAAGGCTCTGGCACTAAGACGCACAGAGCGCTCAGCTATTTTAAATTTCAACGATTTATGAGTTGCTATTTACGCTGTTTAGAAAGCCTCACCCACTGCAAAGTAGATGCCTGAGCTACCGCCCGAGCCCACGCCATAGTCGAGACGCACGTTGAGGCGGTCGCGGCGATTGAGGCGAAAACGGGCCCCAATGCCACCCGCCACGCGGGTGCCACCCAGGGAGAAATCAGAGAGCTGATTGCCTACCTGACCCACGGCCCCAAACGCGGCCCCGTCGATGCGCCAAAAAAGCTTGTGGCGCACTTCTGCCTGAAACGTCATCATCTGTCGCTCGCGGTAGCGGGCTTCGTAGATGCCTCGCATGAGCGTGGAATAGTTGTAGATAGAGCCGCCCAGGTCGGCCCCGAAAGCGCTCAGCTCGCGAAACGGCACATGGCCCCCGGTGTGAAACTGCCCGAGGTACTGCAAAGCCAGGATAGTATTGGTAGAGCCGAACAAGGGCTGAAAGTGCCGGGCATCAACTTGAAAACGGTTGAAATAGAAGTCGCTGCCTGCGTACTTGCCCGCAAACAGGCCGTGCACGTGCAGGTACTGGCCGCGGTAGGTAGCCAGCACGTTGTCGCGGCTATCGTAGAGCAGCACGGGGCCGAAACCCGATGTGGTACCCCCGTCGGCCTCACGGGCCGTGA